>Ga0247843_1002258_pt1 | contig 35830 bp, 31 predicted proteins | sample LaCruzMarch2017__FD_192420 | JGI IMG/M metagenome (GOLD analysis project Ga0247843, IMG submission 192420) | Freshwater microbial communities from meromictic Lake La Cruz, Castile-La Mancha, Spain - LaCruzMarch2017_8m | ecosystem: Environmental > Aquatic > Freshwater > Lake | place: Spain... | reverse complement strand
CAGACTCTCAGGGAGAGACGGCGCCTTCCGCGGATCGGTCACTGCCACTTCATTCCCAAGCATTATTTTTTCTCAATTTACGCGATATTTAGCTTGCGATAATCCACCTGAACTGATATTACTTCCCCCCAAGTAGGGGTAGGGTTGCCCCTATTCCTAAAGCACCAAACAAAATCAAAAGAAAGTTCGTAATTCATATGGAATCGAATACACCCACCAATCCCGTGCTGGCTCGCGTTCTCGGTGAGATCCAAGCCGCGCAGGGTTCCGAGTCCTCGACAACCGCCCACAGTGTCTACGTTTCGGGCGTTTTCGAAGACACCCCCAAAGAAGAGACCAACCCGGTGCTCTCCCGCGTTCTTGGTGAGATCCAAGCCGCGCAGGGCTCCGAGTCCTCGACAACCGCCCACAGTGTCTACACTTCGGGCGTTTTCGAAGACGAAGCGAAGCAATCCTGAGCACTTTGCAGCAACGTGCGTTCATCGCCGTTGCCTTTGTATTATCACTCCGCGCGGGTTAAAACTGCGCGGAGTGTCTTTTTAGTTCGAGCCTATGACTAGGCCCCTTGAACAGTATCCTCGTGCCAGTTTTCTGGACCCCGAGGGTGACGAGGCTATTGCTGCTCGCGCAGTGGCTTTGGATGCGCACTTGTTGGGTCAATTTGGCGAGGGCTGGGAAAGCATGAAGGCGGTAATTCCCCCGCAGCACCAAGGAGCGGTTCGAGCCAAAGACCTCTGGGCCTTTTATCTGCTCGCTGTTTCTTCAGCGAAAAAGCTTCAAACTTTCGAAAACACTCTCCATTCGATAGCGCAGTCCAAAGCATTGGTTGCGCCCCCATTTGTCGAACTGGCTATGCTGAAGTCGCCAGCAGGGAGCCTGTCAGCATCAGTCTTGGCAAGCCACCCAGCCATAGTGGAGGACCTCGCTAGTTCATGGCACCCCTCATGGATGGGAGCGCGCGTTGTTCCTGCAGATCAAGTCAGCCCCGAAGAGATTGCCCACATAGGCAACGCGTTGGCCCTAATCGAGAAAGCCTCCCCCCACGCGGCCTCCTTGGTTGGCGAGGTTTGCTCAGTTATCTGCCTTCTCCGCACGGAGGGTGGTAATTTGTCCCCAGGCAGTTGCATTTCCCTTACCAGCAAGCTTGTCCCCAGTTTGATCTACTTTACCCCTGCTCCAGTGCTCATGACTGCGGAATCCATAGTTCACGAGGCTGCTCATTTGTGGCTCTCGAGGCTTGAGACCGTGACAGAGATGTATGCGGACCCGAGCAGAATAGTTTCGAGTCCTCTCCGGCCAGATCCTCGACCACTGACGGGTCTAATGCACCAAGTTTGGGTTCTGAGCAATCTTGTTCCCTTCTACCATGAACTCAGCAAATGCGAACTGCCGGTTATCCAAACAAACGCCGCCAAGATTTCCAAAAGACTCGACCAGCACACCTCGGACTTAAGGTCTGGACTGACTATCCTCTCTGAAAATCTAGACACCCTGACCGGTCGCGGCCGTTTGTTCGCTGAGTCGCTGATTTCGCATCAAACCTAGCTATGCCGTTGGACACGCTCATCGTCAAATTCGCCGCACCTTGCAATTTGGCCTGCACCTACTGCTATGAGTACGCCAGTGGCGACCAGACGTGGCGGACAAAGCCCAAGTTTTTGAGCCTCGACGTCGCCAAGCAAACGGGCGAACGGATACGTGACTATGCAAAGGAGCACGGTGTCGAAGTTTTCAAAGTAGTGGCGCACGGGGGAGAACCCCTTTTGTTGGGCCCGCAGAGACTCAACGAGCTTTTTCGCACGCTGCGAGAATCTGCTTCTCCCGCAAGACTGCAACTCAGCGTCCAAACCAACTGCACCTTGATAAACAAAGAGTTCTGTGAGGTGTTCAAGTCGAACGGCGTCATAGTGGGAGTGAGTTTGGATGGCGGTAACGAAAAGCATAATGAATTGCGCATAGACCACGGCCGCAAGTCTGCGTGGGATAAAATCGTCGCAGGTCTGAAAGTTCTTCGAGCAAGTGCTCCCGAATGTTATGGGGGCGTCCTATGTGTCATCAACACTGACCACAACCCACGGGAGGTCATTGATGGGCTGATGTCTTTTGAACCTCCCATGATCGATCTCCTCCAGCCCTTCATGTCTTTGGATGCTGCGGGTGAAAAGCGCCAAGAACTAGCAACCAAATTTGGCACATGGATGATCGATGCTCTTCATCATTGGCTGGAACATTATTCCCACAAACCAACCAAGATCCGCTACTTTGAAGACGCACTGAAGGCAAGTGTGACCGGATTACCGACCACGGATTGGTTCGGGCCCCGCACCATCAGTTACCTCGTGATAGAAACAGACGGAAAAATTGATCTCCTCGACCAGTTGAAGGCGGTTGGTGCCGGTAGCGCGCCCTATCGCGCCTTGGAAAAAAGCGTATGGGATACGGATTTTACCTCGGCAGCTGGGTTGGCGCGCCAGCTTATTGCCGCGCACTCCGGTGCCAGATTGCCTGAGGATTGTGATGGGTGCCGTTGGTCCGAAGTGTGCGGGGCGGGGCACTTGCCTTCGCGCTTTTCGGCGGCAAGAGGATTCAACAATCGTTCTACCTATTGCGAGGGAATCCAGATGGTTTTGGATGAAAGCAAGCGTCTTATGGCTCCTCTTATATCCGACAACTTGATGCCTTTCCGGAAAAAAAACCTACTCGCCACCGTATGAATCCCCCACGCATAAATACCATCATTTTAAAGGTTGCAGCTCCTTGCAACCTTAACTGCACCTACTGCTACGAATACAATAGAGGAGATGAGTCGTGGAAAACAAAACCTGGTTCCATCGCTCCTGATCACTGCACACTTGTTGGTAAAAGAATTCGCGAGTATTGTCTTTCCGTCGGAGCCGATGAGTTCGGAATCAACTTACACGGTGGAGAGCCGATGCTTCTGGGCCCACGGCGTATCGGGGAAGCGATAGATGCGATCCGTGCAGCTGCAGCGCCAGTCACAGTGCGCTTTGGAATGCAAAGTAACGGGACTTTGACGAGTCCCGAGATGGTCGCGGTCTTGTCCGCCAAAGGAGTGAACGTCGGGGTAAGTCTAGATGGTGACGAGTTTTCTAATCGTCACAGGGTCGATCACAAAGGACGTCAAACGCGCGAGGCAACTGTTAGAGGTGCCCAACTGCTCAACGATGCAGGTGTGCTGGCGGGGATGCAGGCCGTTATTGATCTAGATAGTGACCCCGTGCTCGTTTTGGAGTCGCTGGTCAAACTGAGACCTGGGATGCTGGAACTCACCATTCCGTTCGGTAACCACGACAATCCTCCGGATGCTGCCGCGAACGGAACCAGTCTTGGACAGTGGTTGTGTGACGCGTTCGACCATTGGGTGACAACGCCGGCTCTCGCGGATCTCCGAATCCGATTCCTTCAAGATGCCTTGGAGGCAGTCCTAACGGAAAAGTCGCGATCCGATTGGTTTCCGGCCGCTCCGCCGGGCTATTTGGTTGTCGCTACGGACGGGGCCTACGAGGGCCTTGATACACTCAAGGTAGCAGGTGACAACGGTCGAATCTTAAACATGAACATTGGAGACGCATCGATTTCTAAGGCTGCTGCACACCCCCTGATTCAGATGCGAAGCACCTCTGACCAGTTGTGTGCGGAGTGCACCTCCTGCCCTATTGTCAAGTGGTGCAACGGGGGATATTTCCCGACCCGCTTCGGTCGAGGAAACGGCTTCCTCAATCCCTCCGTCTATTGCGATGATTTTAAGCTGCTATTTGAGCGCATCGCCGAGTGGGTGTTGTCACAGAAAAACTTACCCGAGGAGGCAGCAGAAAGAATTTCGCACCGATTGCGAAAGCTTCGCGCCCACAAAGGTGTCCAAGGCAAAAGTGAAGAAGTCCTTCCCTCTGCAGTATGATCGACCTCTCTTTGCAAAACTCTGGCACCTTGCAGATGAGGGCGGATACGCGTCTGAACTCACGGCTTGAGCGCCGATATTCAGATGCGGCCGCAATTCTGGAGGCAATCAGTCGGTCATCAGCCGATTTCAAGCTACCCTCGGAGAATTACTCTCTTCTGGGCTCCCATCCACTCGCGCAAGGCCTGCTGGCCTTCAATCGCGGTCAAGTTTCTCAGGAGCGAGCGGGATTAATGGTTAATGAATTAGCAACTCTTTCCGATAGCGCTTTGCAGAGTTTGGCATCTGGTCACTTGGCATTGCTCCAAAGCCAATGTCTTCTTCCTGAGACTGAAACGCGCGGCGAGGCGATACACTCCCTAAGCGACAGTCCCCTTAAGGAAGATTGGATACGGCAGGAACTGCAAGTCCTCGAAGAGGCCTGCGGCGCGGACTTTCTAAGCTTTATCGGTATCCTCAAGACTCTCACAGTTGTAGAGATTCCGGGTAAGGGTCAGCTGCCTTACTTCTCGGGAGCAGATACGAATTGTTGGGGTGCCATGCACGCAAGCCCTCCCCGGGACGAATTTGTTTTCGCTGAAACTGTCACCCACGAGGCCGCCCACACATGGCTGTTTTTGGTCGAGGAGGTATCTCCACTCGCGGAACGATGTTGGGATGGTAATGACTGCCTCTCACCTTGGCGGGACGATGCAAGACCCATCGGAGGTGTGATCCATGGTGTCTTCGTCTTTTCTTGTGCGGCCCTTGTGCTGCATTGCCTCTTGGCTAGCGATCAAAGTGTCGATATGGCGGAGCGCGAACGCGTAGGAAAGCGTGTTTGCAGACTCGTGTCGCAGGTCGAGTCGGCGCTGATCGAGGTGAGCAATTTCCCCGATCTTACAGACACTGGCTTAGCTCTAATCGAGACGACCGCGCGGCGAACCAAGTCTGTTGCTGCAAACCTTGAAAAAGGCGGGCTTGCTGAGGCAAGAACGACAGTGCATCGCGAAATGGACGCAAAACGAGCAGGCCTTGTTGCCCGCCGCTAACCTTAGCGAACTCATGATACGAGACTTCTTGAACGACGTCAGTTTACCACTCCAACTGCGTTTGGATTGTCTGGATGTGGCGACCACCATTAGGCCAGCAGCCCGAGTCTTAGTGCAATTGGGCAATGAGGCGGAGAAAGTCTGTGCTGCGCTACTAAGTTCGGGAGTTGCCATCAGCGTAGCTAAAGGAATCAAGCGGCAGCAAAAGCCAACGCATGTCACGGTGCATGACTGGTTTGACCAAAATGAGCTCGGTGCCGAGCTCGTCGACATGGCGGTGCTCTACATTGCCAGAGATCAGGCTACAGCCGATGGCGCACGCTCAGCTGACGAGACAAAGGATGACGTTCTTTTCGGCAAGGCATTAGGATATCCGAGCTGCTGTGTCGAGTGGGTACAGCGTCGCGGATGTGTTCCGGAACTAAGCGAGTGCTTGGAGCTCTATGCGCGAAACTTCGCCTATGATCCGCTGATATGGCCTGGGGCCATGCTCAATGATTCTCCGTTAACCCCTCATTATCCTTGTTCGCCAGACTGCGCGCAGTCACAAGCTTTGGCGCAGGCTCGCGTAAACTTACTTGCGAGACTCAGCTGTTGGGAGATTTTGGAGACAATCATTCGCGCTCGCGAGATGGTTTACTTCTTGGATGACAATCAAAAACTGCGCGCAGTCTCAGCTGCGGAGTTTCTGGTAAGCGGCGTGGTTCAATTCGCAAAGCCTTCGATGGCGGTCGCGGAACGTTTGAACATTGCCCGATGAAGAACCTCGCGACACAGATACAGAGCGCGGGTGTTGAGCGGCGCTTCGCTCTGGATATAGGCTCTGTGATCGCAGCCATCCGCCCAAGAGGCCTTCTTCATGTTTCCGCCGACCTCAAACATGGACTGGAGCGTTTGCTGAAGGCATACGGACTCCGTATCGAAGCGTTTAGGGAATTGTATCGGCAGCGTGATTCGGCATCGCGAGAAGGGGTCCTGAGCGAGTGCTATCGAGATGATCAAGGCACTGAGAAATGGTGTGAGATCTGGTACGCCAATCCGGAGGCTACGACCGTCGACCAAGAGGTGCTTTTCAGTAATCCCGGCAAGTTTCTCGGCTATCCCGAATGTTGCCGAAGGGCCATGAACGGCGAACACGCATTGGCACGCCTCTACAAGCGCTACCTTTTTGAGGACTCGGATAGGCATTGGGAGCTCAATCGGCTAGCTGCGCTATTTCACAATGGAATCTTGATGCCTGACTTTTTCCCGTGCTCAATGTCATGTGAATTGGCGAGAACATACGTCGTTGCTTTTCATGATGTCGCAGCGGAGGTGTTTTCGGAAACCGAACTTGAGAAAACGGTAGCTGCGATGCGTGCGCCGATTACTATTATAAAAGGAGATGTTGTGCAGTGGGGAGAGTGGAGTTTGAATCGTGAACGCTTGTGCGTCAGAGCTAATGGTGGAAAAAAAGAGTCACTGGCTAAAGTATCATCTCATTTGCCAATCAATAGCGCCCCGAGTCCTTTACTAGTTGCATTCACGCATCTTATTGAGGGCGATGACAAGAGGCCGCCAAGCACGCTGGCAATTAGTGCAGAGAAAGGCGAAACGATAGAATTGCCGCTTAAGCTAATTTGATCAAATGTGAGTCTCTGCAGCAAATGAAGTTAGCCGAAGAAGGAAAAAGCGCCAGGGGAGTCCATACCAGGCACTGCAAAGATATCGCACAAGAAGGCTGTTCTGTCTTCCAGATATCTCAGGGTCACTTCTGGACGGATTCGCATCTAAATGTGATTGTTAGATCTTCAGAGGACCAGATTGTTCCGCAGGCCTGCTTAGCAGGCAACCCGCTCAAGGCTCAGGACTTCAATGCAGGAAAAGAGTTGTTCCTGCCGATCCGCAAAGACGCTTTCGGCTCTGTGGTCCGCAGTCGCACTTCAGTACATTTCTCAGGCTCCGTGGCTTGCCTCGCTTCTTTTGGTTCATCCAAACACAATTTTGGCCACTGGTTTACCGACACTCTGCCGAAGCTCTTCCTCTTGTGGGATCAATGGCCGAGACACGCGTTCGACCGATACTACTTTCCTTCTCTCCAGAAGCCATGGCAGGAACAAACTGCAGAGATGCTTGGCATTAAAAAAGAGCAGATTATTGATGGCACAGACATTGACAGCTTCTCGTGCGATGAGCTGTTTTGCACTTCATTTCCGCGTCCTAAATGGAACCTTCCGGAATGGATTCCGCAGGCTGTGCGATCTCTATTTAAGCCTTTTCGCGATTCCTCCCTTTTTGGAGACAAAATCTACGTCTCGCGGAAAGATACTACGACCAGACGACCGACCAATGAAAAAGAGGTGTCTGATGTATTGCGCAAGCAAGGGTTCCGGGAACTAGTAATGAGCGACTTATCTCTGACAAACCAAATTGCGGCCTTTTTTGAAGCAGAAAAGATTGTGTCGCTACATAGTTCGTCTTTGGCTCTTACGATGTTCAGTCGGCCGGGATGTGAGCTTGTGGAAATATTCGGCCCTGGACAAATTTCGAATCTTCACTACGACATCGCGCGAGCGAACAGACTTCGTTACATGTTTATCAAGGAAAATGGATCGTCTGATGTGCATGACCAGCAAGACGAGGATCCAAATCTAACGTATTTTCCAGTAGACACTGGTATATTGGTGAAGCGGTTAAGTGGTTCCGAGTCACCCGCGTCAAACTCCAGCCAGAGCAAGGCGAACAGACTACTTTGCTTATAGATTCAGCAGGCACTCATCCAATCATGCAGCAAGAAAAAAGCCATAAAGTGTCCCGGACAAACCTACACCGTATAAATCCTGTGGGCTTATTTCGCTATGCGGATTTAGTCAACTCAGCTTCGATCGCGTTCAATAGATTTTGCACTGTTTTAGTTTGCACATGAGTGGGACCGTTAATGCTGATCAGGATAGTGAGGGCTTTGCTGTAACCTACGTGCGCCTTTTGTAGCTCCCCGCGCTCCCACGCAAGACCAGCCAAATTGGCGAGTAGACTCGCTGAGGCAGGGTGCGCGGATCCTTGCCTTGCAGAGACGATTGACAAGGCTTTTTCGTACAGGTCTTCGGCTTCCTCAAATTTGCCTTGAGATTGATATAGACCAGCGAGGCTTCCCAGTACCCTAGCTGTGGATGGATGCTGTTCGCCACGCGTGCGGGTAAGGATACTAAGAGATTGCTCAAGGCGCTGCTGGGCCAACCCGACATTACCAACGTCCCAGAAGTAAAGGCCAAGTTCACCTAGGCAGACGGCGGTCTCATAATGCTTCTCGCCTAAGGTGTCGGTCATCATCTCCAACGCCTGAGTGTATGAATCCCCCGCACGTTTTAAGTCACCCATACCATGATAGAGCATAGCAATGCTTCTAAGCCGTCTCGCAACAGATGGATGCGATGCGCCATGTTGCTGTTTGGAGATATCGAGGGAGCGTAAAAGAACGCTAAGAGCCCCGCTTAAATCGCCGCTAGCTCGAAGAGTTGTTGCAATGCTGTTAAGGCAACGACCCACCAAGGAGTGATTGGCCCCATAGACGTTTGAATAAACAACAAGAACGCGGCGGAACAACGTTTCGGCTTGAGCGTATTTTCGTTGATCGCGAATCAGTAAAGCAATGTTGTTTAATATATTGGCGGTTCTGACATCGGCTTCTCCATAGTGTTTGAGAGCCAGCTCGAGGACTTCGTGAAATAGAGTTTCAGCTTTTACGTAATCACGTTGGTCGCGGAGTGTACAAGCAAGCTTATGTTGTTTTTCGATAGCGTGCTTTGCGTTGCTATGTGGTATTCGCTCGGGCATCGTTTGGTTTATACTGTGTCTCTGAGAGTGTGATATCCGCTACCTCGCTTCGGGGTTCAAGACTGCTGCGCTTCTTCTAACGGAAAACTCACGACTCATTCGTTCGATGGCGTCCAAACGCCCGAAATTCTCGGAGGCCTGCGTTTTGCTTCTTATGCCAACTATTGCCGCGCAGAATCTATGATCAGCAAGCACATAGCCGAGTGCCGTCTCAATCAGGGTTGCTTCCCGCTCTTGGGCTCTGCCAGTTATCGCGGCGCGCAGGGCTATTTCTCTCCTTGCCTCAAGCTCGGGACCTTTAAACTTCGGGCTCTTCCGGCGCCAGTCATTTTCGGCAAGTTCGGATAAATCGCTGGAGACAAATTTATTTGTTAGAAGTCCAGATCCCAAGGGGGAGTAAGCCAGAAGCCCGATGCCATGGCTTTTTGCAAAATTTAGATCTTCTCCTGAAACGCTGGAGTCAACGAGAGAGTAGGAGCGCTGCAGGGAGGTGACGTGCTGTATTTGCTCCAGTCTTGCGAGGTCCTCCGCGCCCAGATTGCACGCACCTAGATAGCGGACTTTTCCCTCGCCTTTCAGTTTCGTCATCTCCTCCCACGCTTCCAGAAGCTCGTCAGGATTGCCTGTTGGCCAGTGTGTTTGGAGCAAATCGATCGCCTCCAACCGTAAGCGCGTAAGGCTCGATTCGCATTCTTTCCGCACCGACGAGGTGCTCAAGCATTTGGTGACTTTTCCTTTTTCATCCCAGACCATTCCGCATTTCGTGAAGACAAACGGGCGTTCACTGCCAAGCTCTGCGATCGCGCGACCTACGACATGCTCCGCATGGCCAAAACCGTAGGCTGGCGCCGTGTCTAACCAATTAGCACCCAACTCAACGGCCCGCAGAATTGCCGACACTGAATCGTCATCGTTTTGCGGACCCCAGCCGAACTGCCAGTCGCCCCCCATTGCCCATGTCCCGATGCCGAGCGGCGAGATGACTAAATCTGAGTTTCCCAATCTTCTCGGCTGTAAGCTCATGAGGTGGGGCAGTTGCTTTGGTCCTGTTGTCTGCGGCTACCAGTAGCTGGCATCCCGCGTGGGGTATATTGCAAAGCTTGGTGAGCCGGGCGAGCCCAAAATGCCTGAATCGACTGTTGACAAATGCGATGATACAGAAGATGCGATGAGCGTAGAAAATCTCTTGGGGTTCGCGTGCTTGGCTGCTTGTATCGCCTTTGCAATGGCTGATGACGAGATCACTATAGACAAAGAGGGTAAATATAACGGATGGACCCGCGATGACATCGCCGTAGACAAGTCTGGAGACTACTCAGGGTCGACGCACGACGGGGTATCCGTGGACAAGGACGGTAAGTATCAGGGTTCTGAAGGCGGTCACTGACCTGTCAAAAGTCCCAACGGCTCTCAGTTCTCGCCAACTGGCCTGGACCGAACTGTTGCCAAGTCTGCTTCGCCCGGCACTTCCACACAGAGTGCACCGGTCACTGTCTCGCACCAGACGCAAAAAGCTCCATCGTGTTGCCCACACTAGGACAGTGCAAGGATTCTGCCGAGTGCCTCTCGGGGAACCAAGTGCACACCACAAAGTGAAGGTCGCAAGACATGCACTTGGCTTTGATCCGCACATAATCGAAATCCTCGGTGGGGCTCATCGGTTAATGGTCGCGCACCAACCCTTGAGGCGGCGGTTAGCCAACAGGCTTCTGGCCTACGCGCATCGCCGCCATAGCCTTTAGCATCTTGCCGCCATAGGTCAGAACGCGACTGCGAAACCCGGCGTACATGATAAATGCCAAACCGAAGGCGGCCGCGCCGGCAAATAGCCATGCGTCAGTCCAAGGTTTTTCTCCAAGCAAGCCAACCAGCTTAGCAAGTGGAAAGCCAACGGCGCCGACGATAAGGATAATGAGTTTTGTATTCATAAGACAATAATCATTAATCGGCCGGCCGGTGGGCCGGGTCAATCGAAAAAGCTTAATGGGCATCTGCAGCAGAGGTTTGCCCGGACATCCTAAAGCTCATCAATGATGCCAACAAAGGGCTTGGGGAGCACTTGCCGTAGCTTGTTGTCGTGAATTTTCTGTATTAGTTCACGTGGCAGAGTGTCGGTGACCAAGACGATCTGAAGCCCTTGTCTTTGCGCCCAGTCGCGGAACGATTTGGGTATGGGAAGTTTTCCGCCGCCGGGGAGAACCAAAGTCGTTTTGCTTAAGTCCGCCCCTCGATGCGCAAGGGACCGGCGTATTCGTCGGAAAATCTCGGTTACTGCCGTTCCGATCGGCGTGGTTGCTGCTCCGTTGCCCATGTGGATGGAGCAGGGGACAACGATTTGTTCCACCACGACTGTGGTGTGGCGGCATCCGTTGTGCACGGATACATCCATTCCTTCATAAAAGCCTTCAGCCACGCGGGCTTGTTTGTATCCATTCTTACGAAGAATTCTTCGGAGCGTTGGCAATAACGTTTTCATCCAGTTTCTTGATTTCAGTTTTTCAACGCAAAACCAAGCGCTTTCCTCGGCTTACCATCCGAAATTTTGGACCCAGTGCCGTCCTGCCTTGCCGACTCCTACGCTTGTGATGTCGGCACGCAAAATCCCTTTTCGGTGGGGTGGGGAAGCAAGCCAGGTCTGCATGACCTGATCTGCCGTGGGTTGACCCTTAGCGATATTCTCGCCAGCTGCCCGAGGAGAAAAAAGCCCCATGCGCTCTTGCGCGGAGCAGATGCGAACCAATTGCCCGTTGATTCGGTCATAAGTGTCATGGTCAAAATAGCCATCGGCTTCCATGTCAGTCGCATGATGTCTGGCCGCATTGGCCAGACTCTCATCCCACTGCAGAGCGGGCAAACCCGCTGCGGCACGAGTCTCGTTGGTCAGTCGGAAGACCTCCTTTTCGTCGTCCCCGTCTGTCGCAAATGGATCGCCCAACGATGTGTGCGCAGAATTAGGCGTTTCGGTTGGCGTTTGTTGCCGTATGGCACGTGCAATGTTCATCAAATCGGCGGGTGGCGGTTGTTGGCGGGAGAAAACTGCCGGTGAGGGGAGAAGATTCGACCCTGTTGGCATTGGGCGCCTGGGTTTTGGCGACATGGACTGGGCTGCCTCCTCCGAGGTTTCCGCGGCGGGGGCCTCCGCGGCCTGTCCAATTCCAATACTGGTTTGATCGGCGATCACGTCTCCCGCACCAAAGAAATCCGTCGCACCTTGTGCCTGAGACGATTGGGGCGCAAGCAGGCAAAGCACCACCCACCCAAGGTGGGCCGAGCGCAGACTGATACGGGCGAAAATTTGCATTGCTTGAATTCCTGATAACAGGATCCTACGCGGATGCGACCATCCTACCAAAAATCAGCCGCGTCAAATGGCTTTGAGGACCTTTCGCCGTCAAAAAACTACTGCATTTTGAAGAGGTTTCTTTGCCCGATCCACGGGATCGCCATGATGCTCATTCTTGCCGGGGGGTGCTTCGCAGGCCCAGTGCATGCCGGTGAGGGGCGACAAGTTGCTAACGTGGTGCAAAGAGGCAATTTCGCCTACGCCTACGACGCGAAAGGGTTGCAGCTTTTCACGATTAGTGCCGGGGACGGTATTGCCGGATTCACTCAGTCGACGGTGAGCATTAGGCGCGGCAATTTCATCCACACTTACAATGAGAAAGGCCTTCAGATTTCCGTTATTCCGGGCCCTCGGAACTGAGTGGGGCGGCAGTATCAAGCCGATTTGGCTTGCGATTATCCCACAAAATTGATAAGTAAAGATTTCTTATGCTTTCCCACCAAAATATCTGTAGGTCTATTGCCATTGTGATTATTTGTTCGCTCGCGTTGCCCGGTTGCGCAACAGACCAAGATACAACCAAGGCTCAGGGTGCAGGGCTTGGTGCCGTTGCCGGTGGAATCTTGGGTGCCGGAGCTGGTGCTTTGTTGGGCGCTGCGAGCGGCCAAGGAACCGAGGGAATAATCGCGGGTGCCATTGCGGGCGGCGTTGTCGGGGCCACCGCGGGCGGATTTGCCGGGTACATGTACGGCGCAAAAGTTGCCGAGAAAAAAGCCCAGTATGCGAGCAGTGAAGACTTCTACCTCGCCGAAATAGCCGACATCCAAAAAAATACTGCAACGATCCGCTCCACCAATCAAAAGCTCTCTCGATCCGTGGCCTCGCTGCAGACAAAAAAACGCAATTTGGATACCGCTCTTGGCAGCGGGCAAATTGATCGTAAGAACTACAAGTTGCAATATGACGGCTTGCGCAAGGAGGTCCGTGCAACACGAGAACAAGCTAAGCCGGTGAAGGAACTCGTTGGCTATCAGAGGGCTGTTGTTGAAGATGCCGAAAGCACTGGGGCCACAGGTGCCACCGCCCAACGCCTGACGGCGGCCGCGAAGGCGCAGGAAGCGGCGTTTGCTCCCTACGAACAAATGATGATGCAGCTCTCCAACATCGAGAAGCCCAGCAAAGGATGACCCGCTATTTTCAGCACTTTTTTCCAAGCCACAGTTCCCGTGCCCACCCGAAGCAAGTATCCCTTTTACCATGCCGCCATGATAACAGCCATGGCACTTTCGAGTGGTTGTGCAACCACCGGCGATCCTCGTCAAGGCGCTTTGTTTGGCTGGAGCGAGGGAAAGGCACGCGATCGGCAGGCGCTCCTCAGGCAACAGCTTGAGGATGTTAGCACCGATAACCGCACGGTTTCCTCCCGAAGCGCCTCGTTGCGTGCCTCGCAATCATCCTTGGGGTCCGATGTTTCGGCCAAATCAGCGAGGCTCAACGCTCTTGAGGGGCAAGTCGCCAGTTTGCAAGAGGCTTCGGCCAGTGGGCGGGCCACACCCGCTCAGACTCGGCAAAGGGCAGAAGCTATTGAGAGAAAAATCTCGCCGCAGGATGCTTCAGATCCTCAAATGCAGGAATTGCTTGGACGCGTGAAGGATTTGGCCAGATAAAGGAGAAATAGCCCCATGCTCGAAATACTATCTGAATTCTACAAACTCTCGCTCGACTGTGTTGCCACCTTGCGGACCGACGACCCGAAACTCTTCATTGGCTCAGTCCTGGCCGGTTTGACTATCGGAGGCTTGCTTTGGTGGGGCACGCACCTCTGGGCGCATCTTTGGAACAAGAGCTATAACATGACGCCTGTTCACCATGTATTGGCCGCCATCGTTCTTGCCCTAGCTGTTCTCTACGCCATCACGTCCGTTGGCCTGAAATATGCGGCGAACCGCGTCGAGAATCGCTTGCAGGACTGGCAGCAATCCATCGGGCTGGATAACGACCTGCGCCAGCAGCTCATGTCCGAACTCTACGACGGCATTGCGGCCTCCGGTAAAGAGGACATGTCGAAAATCATGGATCCCCGCGAGCTTCAGGGTGAGCGTTGGCAATTCGAGTATCAAAGCCCCGAGACAGCAGAGCTCGTCGGACAGGTTTACACAAGTGGTTCACTGCGCCACTTCAAGCGCAACCACTCCCTCCTCGCCACTATTCTTTCGCCTGATGTTTCAAACGATATCATTGTCGAAGACATCCGCCTTAAAGGGAAAATCAACGGCGGTGCGGCGCCCTACGACCTATCTGACGGAGCGCGGCTTCTGGTGGAGCAAATGATGATCAAGCTACGCGATCAGGTGTGGCGCGTGGTGACTATCGCAAGGGTCATTCTTTCTGCTTTGTTCCTTCTGTTCTTGCTCGTGCCGCTCACGATTATTGCCATCGCTGCGTACAAAGACATCAAGCCGCACAGACTCACGCGGCACGTAGTGATGTGAGTGCCCAACAGCTGTTTTTATGAATAACCACATTATCGTCGGACTCGGCGGAACAGGCGGCAAGGTCATGGCTGCTTTCCGGCGCGCAATCTACGAGTTGGAAGGCACATCCGATCCCGACACCGTGGCGCTCGGCTACCTTTACGTTGACTCCGACCCGAAGTTCATGGAAAGCGAACATGAGCTCTGGAGCATACCCGGGGACACTTTGTACGTCGGCGATGCGCGCACCCTCAATATCAAAGGCCAGAATTTGCGCAGCACGCTGGCCGGGATTGCTTCCTACCCCAATATCAAACCCTGGATCGGGGACATCAGCAAGTGGTCGCACATTCAAGCGGCGGTCGCCGAAGGAATTGGCGGACAGAAAAGAAGGCTCGGCCGATTTGTCTTTGCCTGCCAAGCGGGTGAGTTCGTCAGCAAAATCAAGACCCAGGTCAAGGATTGCGAAGAAAAGTCCAAAACAACCGAGACAACTTTCCACGTGATCGCCGGTTTGGCCGGGGGAACAGGCAGCGGCTCGTTGGTCGATGTCGTCGCCTTGTTGCGCAAAGAGTTCGGGCAACTCAACCGCCACAGGATCTTCATCTATGCCCTGCTTCCCGACAAGGGCTCCCCGTGGGCCAAGCCCGGCTACGCTTATTATGCCAATGGTTATGCGGCTCTCACGGAGCTAAACGCACTGGCAGTCCGCGATTACCAACCCTACGACCTGACGGGTCGGGGGGAAAAAGTCAACTTGGCCGATGGCGCGGTTAAACCCACGAAAGACGCGCCACCGTTCGACGGCTGCTACGTCTTCGACAACGAAAACGAACGCGGCCGCAAGATTCAACTCGACAACGGCGAGTTCTACCAAGTCGTGAGCGGGTTTTTGTACCAGAAGATCGTGGCGGTCGATAGCCACGCTTGGCATGACAAGCTCTCACGTTACGAAACGATGGAGAACATGAAGGACGATCCGAGCGAGGGTGACGGTGGCAAGCCCCTTCGCAGTATGCGCTTTGCGTCCTTCGGGATCAAACGCATCATGGTTCCGGACCGTGAGATCAAAGAGTATCTCGTTTTCCGATCCGCCGAGCAGGCTCTTCTGCAAAGCCTTTACAATCACCTCTCCGACCAGGGGTACGAAGACACCAAAGCCCCCGATGCCCCGCCATCCAAGGACACCAAAAAGCGCGAGGCCCTGCGCCTCGCCTGGAAAATGTCCGATGACCACCTCAACCTCGAGTTGCCTATCATCGCGCCATCCCCCGGTGAGCCGGATTACCGACCCTACAAACAGGAGTGGGGCATGGCCGCCCAGTTTGTCAAATTGGCCAAAGACAACACCCCCAACCCGCTGCAGTGGATGTCGGCGCTGAATGAAATCTGCAAGAAACGCTTTGACAAAGACTTTCGTGGAAAGGGCGTCGAGGAATTTTTCCGCCTGCGCGGCCGCGAAGTGAACCAGCAGGTGCGCGAGATAGTCGGCGCCGTCGAGGCCGATCTCTTCGCCAAATGGAGCAAAGGCGACTGGGGTCTGATCAGCTGCCACGAGGCGCTCGAAACAGAGATGGAGTGGCTCTCCCAGGTGCGCACCGAAAACACGAAGAGGCTGCAAAAGCTCAAGGATGTCCTTGGTGCCGGCACCAATCGCTCCGAGGTTACCCGGTTGCTGGATGCCAACACGCGCGAATGGCCCAAAGTCGGTCCCCTGAGCGCGCTGCTTGGCAAGCGCGACGAACTGCTCAACGCACAAGCCACCCTTTACATGGAGTCCTATCGCTATTCGACGATGCTCCTTGCCTCTGAGCACGCCGAAAAGCTCATCACTGCACTTTCGGAGCGGCTGCGCGACCTGCACAACACAATCGGCACGCTCATTGCGCTACATTTGGAGGTGCTCGATGGCTCCAGCGTCGGAAGCGCTTATCACGGCATCAAGAATCACATCGCCGACCGGTGCCGTGAAGACGAAGACCGCTCGGACCTCGGTGCTCCGGTGATCAAGTATTACAACCCGAAAGATGTCCATCGCTTTGCCGACCGCTTGTTCATGGACAAAGAGACCTGCAAAAATTTTGCGGCAAACTATCGTCGGGCGGTTGTCGACTTCATCGGCGCAGAGAAAGGTTTCTTCAACTTCAACGCACAAGCTGACCGGAAAAAAGTGGAAGACGCGGCCACCGACACGAGGGCCGAGCAACTTGTCACCACGCAGCACGATCTTCTCGTCAACCGCGAACCTTCCGTGCGCGGGATCCTCGGCGAAAACGTGATCGACAAACTCTCCCGCGATCTCGCCGGCAAGCCGCTCGACCTCAAAAGATACTGCAGGGATCTCATGGGCCACGCTGGAACTTTCCTCAAGTGGGATGACGCGCAGAGGACCGCGAAAGAGGCGGGACTCAAACACGAAAACGATCAGGGGGAAACAGCGGTTGTTATACCGCCCTCGCCGGACTCTATGGGTTTCCGTGCGGAACTCGAGGGAGCTTTCAAGGAAGCTTCCTCAAGTATGGGCCAGTTCGCGTTGATCGAGGGTCGCAGGGCGCAGGAGATCGTCATGATCAGCCTGCGCAATCTTTTCCCCCTGCGTTACGCGAGAAACACGGTAGAATTGCGCGAGAAATACGATGAGTTTCTCGAACAGAAAAACAACGACGAAGAGCGGTCGCGCGCACTGATGGAACTCCACGGAGAAGACCGCGAGTTTGCCCCGCTTTTCCCGATGACTCCTGGCGAGAAGGATATCCATTTCCGGCCCTACCTGTTTCTGGCGCAGGCCGTAGGCATACTCACCAAGGATCGCGACCCGAGCACCGGGCTCCAGACCATGGTGCTCCGCACGCGCAACTCGGTTCCCCGTGCCCTGGGTCCGTCCATTGACGACATCCTCTCCAAAACAACCACCGATGTGCTGATCTCGGTCAAAACCGAAGTGAAAGACCGGATCTCCACGAACACGACCGACGAGGTGTCTGGTTGGACGGCCAACATCGAGGGCCTGATCGTAAACCTCGACAAAGAATATACCAGCGTTCTTGATCCCAACCGCACCAAGCAAGAACTGGCCCTGCGCTCCGCTCTTGCCATGATCAGGGGGGACCAATGACCACCAACTGCAAAAGATACCGTTGCCAACGTCTGGGTACCTGCCGGCTGGCCGACGATCCCAACGACCCAAGCAGCATCATCTTCCGTGACGAGACAGGCACTTGGGTGGAGCCTTTTCCGAGGCTCGGGGACGAATCCATCACCAAATGTCCGCTCAATTACGAAGACTGCGACCGGGAATTGAAAGAAGTTCCCGAGCAAAAGTCGAGGGCTTGGATAAAGTATGTCGCCATCGGGGCGGGAATCTTGGCCCTGCTCGTCCTGTTGTTCCTGCTCACAGGCGAGCCCTCCGAGGAAGCGCGCCGGGAGGCGGCAGCAGCGCAACTCAAGGAAATCTGGCCGTGGTTGCAGTTTCGTTAAGTCGCCTGCGATGCGCAGTCTGCGCCGCCTCGGTTTGTGCGCTCACTGCTTGTGGCGCAGGCCCAGACTTGTCTGAAATACGGGACTTGCGGGATCCTGTGACAGGTGACTTGGTGGTGCCTCAAATTCTGGCCCGCCAGTCAACCCTCAAGCAGATGAAATCTGAGGGCATCTGCACGGAAACCAGCTCGGGCAATTTGGTGCGATCGGCGAGTGCCTCGCGTTCAGCAGGTGTGGAAGAGCGCAAAGTCCTAGAAAAAGAAAACTATCACCGTGAGTTGGTCTTCAATGCCGTGGCCAAGACTTACAAACTCGCGCCTTCGGAAATCAAATCACTGTTCTACGAGATGCAGCGCGGCCAATGAGTACTAGCTCCAAAAACACCGGCGTCGCTCTGCTGGCGATCTTGGTTTGTTTGACCAGTCTTGCGCTGACATCTTACGCCCAGACAGAAAATGCTCTAACGCAGATCAAGGCCAGAGTGGATGGTCGCAAGGCCGAAATCTCGCAACTGCGCAGCGACGGGCTGATCAAAGAAGATGCCAACGGTAGGCTCGATCCCATCGCCCAGCTCACCGAGCAGCAAAACGCCGTGGTCGAGGAAGAAAACAGAGACCGTGATGCCGCCTTCAGGCTGATCGCCTCGGAGAACGGACTAAGCTCTGGTGACGTCGTGCAGCTGTTCAGCAGCGGCTCCCGTGCCCGTGCCAACGCAACCCCGCCTTCCTCTCCTCCTTCCGCACCAAGTCCCGCGCAGACCGCCCCTTCCCAGTCCGAAGCTTCGTCGGACCAAGGAACTTCCCCTACACCCGCTTCCAGTCAGTCGTCCACAACCAATCCGACTCCGCAGCCTTCTAGCTCGACAGCCAACGCCTCCGCATCACCGTCGGCCACTGCACCTACGACAGCACCCACCGCACAACCTCCGCCAGCGATCGACAACTCGCTGCCCGCAAAGCTCATCAACCGTCCCGCATCTTCGCTTTATGCTGAAGCCTCCGAAGCCAGCACGAAAGTGCAGGAAAACATGAAGGGCTTCATGGTCTACTACATCGTCGACCAAACGCCCGGCTGGTTTCAGGTGGCCAGCATGCAAGGCGGCTCGCCGCTTGGATGGCTGCAGGAGTCGGAGGCCATTCTTTGGCAGCACAATTTAGCTGTCAGATTCGCCCACGAGGCAAGAGGCAACCGGCTCCAAGTTCCATTTTTCGGCGCCTCTCCGGAGTTGGAGAACGTCTTGCGCATGAGCGATGCGGACCGGAAGGCGGTAAATCTCTCTGCCGTGGGTAACCCCAACCGCGATAAAGCAGAAGCGGCCGGCGTTATTGCCGTGCAACCGCCTGTTGTCAGCCGCAACGAGTTCTATGTTCTGCCCATTACCCAGCATCAGAAACTCGCTGGGGGCCAGTTTCCCGCACTAAACCGACCAGCTATGATGCTTCGGGTTGCCGCCATGAAGCAACAGGGGAGCGCTACGCCTGCTCCGCAACCCTCCGGCGGCCGATTGCCGCCGATGGACGTGGTCTTTGTCATGGATCTTACCGCGAGCATGGGACCCTTTGTTCAGGCGACGCTCGAAGCCATGCGCGATTTGGCCGGCAGTCTCGAAAGCTCGGGGCGGTCTGATTCGTTTCGCTTCGGGTTGTGGGGCTACAAGGACAGCAAGCCTGACCAGGACTTTGGTGACGGGCGCGTGACCAAAAATTTCACCCCCGCCTTGCAGGAGCGCTCCGATTTCGTCCGCACTCTGCAGGGAGTGAGGGTGAGCAGTATTAGCGCCGGCGATTGGCCCGAATCGGTCCTCGACGGCGTTAATGATGCGATCAAGGACACCAACTGGACTGCGAACGCTATGCGGATAATTGTCTTGGTTGGTGATGCAAGTAGCCATCCGCTCTCGAATGAAGCCAAAAATCCAAGCAGGCTGGATGAAGGATCTGTTAGGGCTTTGGCCACGCAAAACAATTGCTACATTATGCCGCTTTACATTAAGGCCAATTCTCTGGCCGCGCGCGATGATGCCGATAAAGCGAGGCCGCAATTCAATAAATTAGCACAAAACCCCAATTTGAGCGGAGCTTCATTTTTCGCTACTGTTAATCAGGGGGAGTCTCAGAGCAGTTTTAGGGACGACATTAATGATGAATTCTTTGCCAAGATTTTCTCCAATATTGAGAGGGTCGCCAATGGTGAAAGCGCGCAGAGCTTAGCCGCGTCAGCGCCACAAAATCCCACCACAGTTGCACAAATGACAGATTCAATTTTCAGCGGAGCTTACTTGGACTGGGTGGCGGCCCAAGAAGGGGAAGCAGAAGCGGTGGGCAGTAATTTGCAGGGATGGGTGCTCGAAAAGGACTTGGTGAACACCGACGTGCAAGCTCTGGACGTCGTGTTTCTCATCACCCGCAGCCAGCTGGACACTCTCAAAAAGTCTTTGGATAAAATCATTGACGCTTACGTGAAGTCCGAAATACGAGGCGTTGACTTCTTTTCCCGGATCCAGAACATCGTGGGACAAGCGGCCGTCAACCCTTCGCAGATTTCCTCGTCCGCCGATGAGGAATCTCTGCGAGGTTTTTTGCAGGGCCTTCCCTATGACAGTGAGGTGGTGCTAAAGCTCACAGCTGAAGCCTGGCGCAAAATGAACAACCAGGAACGCGATGCGTTGGTGGACCGCTGCCAGTCGCATATTGCCTATTACGAGACGGTCAACGCCGACACCGCGCAGTGGAGGCCCCTCAACGACGGCGATGACCCTACCGCATACGTAGCGGCCATACCCCTGAACCGTCTGCCTTAACCGGCAACGGAGCGATTTAAGATGGATCCTGTCATCCTCCTCCATGGCGTCGAGGCGGAAAGAAGAGCCCGCGAGCGAGTCTTTCAGCTCGTGGTCGGTAGTTTCGAGGTGGGTGCAGGTGAGCTTGTCGCTCTGGTTGGACCGAGCGGTTCGGGGAAAAGCACGCTTCTGGATATCTTGGGTCTTCTCCTGCCGCCTTCGCAGCACGATGTTTTCATGATTGGCGGCCAGGAGATACTATTTAAGGGACTGCGCCTTAAAGACGCGGCCAAATACCGCAGATCCATCGGATTCGTCCTTCAGCACGGGGCCCTGCTACCCTTTCTCTCGGTTTCGGAAAACATCACTTTGGCCGCGGCTTTGGCGCGGCGCCCCGTTCGGCGGGAGGACCTTGAAAGGTTGGCCGAAGAACTCGGCTTGAGCGGTATTCTGCGCGCCAAGCCATCTCAGATCTCCGGCGGCCAGAGGCAGAGGGTGGCCTTGGCCCGTGCTCTGGTTCACAAGCCGAGGATTGTCCTCGCCGACGAGCCTACGGGGTCGGTCGATGCCCAGCAGGCCTTGGAGATCGGATCGTTGCTGAAGGAGACAACGCAAACGCATGATTTAGGCACCGTCTTGGTTACGCATGATCTGGACTTAGCGAAGCATCTCGGCGCGCGGATTTACCGAGTTTATCCCGAAATTCTGCAACACGGTGTGATTCGCAGCACGATCCGGACCGAATGAAAAAGATTTCCAGACGCAATGCCGTTTTTCGGTGCGCCATGGCCGATTTGATGCACGAGTGGCCGTTGACGCTCTGCGTCATTCTCAGCATAGCCGCGATCCTTCTGCCCCTTGCCGTTCTCTACGGGTTGAAATTCGGGGTCATTTCGGTCTTGGAGGAACGCCTGCGCAACGATCCGCGCAGTCGCGAACTCAGGCCGCAGGCGTCTTCGTTTTTTAAAAACGAATGGGTCCAGAAATGGAGGGGCGACCCGCGTGTCGCCTTCGCCACGGGACTGCCCGCCTCGCTAAGCGCCACCGTGCAGATCCCCGTCGGCAAGATGCTTATCGACAGCGACATCACACCCACGGCAAATGGTGACCCGATTCTCGCAGCGGCGAAAGTTCAACTTTCCGGTCGCACCGAATGTGCGATATCCGAGCCGCTCGCATTGCAAGCCAAGCTCAAAAAGGGCGACGAGTTTGAATTGCGTGTGAAGCGCAACGATGCATCCGGCGTTAACCAAGCTTCGGCCAAGTTGCGCGTCGGGGGTATCCTGCCGGTCACACTCTGCGATTTCCCGGCTATCTATGCGCCCCTGCCAGTGGCCGAAGGCGTCGAAGACTTTCTGAGCGGTTTTGCCGTGGAGGAGTTCGCATGGCCCGGCTCGGCTCCCTTGGCCAGCCCTGTCTTCGACGGCGCTCTGGTGGCGTTGCTGGAAAAACCGCAATCTGCGCCGCGAGCGATTCCTGTCGGCGAACCCAAAACGCCACCGAGCCAAGAGCCATCGTCGCAGCCGGTCGTCCCACCTGTGGATGCATCAGCCGTGTCGGCCAACGCTCCGGCAGTTGACCGACCGGTGGTGCCTGCCGCCGCGCCCAACGACGGCCAACCTGAGCCGAAGGCACGAAACCCGGCAGAGGCACAAGAGTCGGCACTCGTCAGCCTGCGGCTCGCGGTAATGGAGAGGCTCGGTACCACGGGTTTTACTTCGATTAAAGAAGACGATACCGGGCTGCGCGAGCAGCTCGGTGTAGCCGTGGAGTGGCCCGGCGAGCTCCTCTATCTGAGCAACGCGAACTCGCTCGTCGACGAGTCCAACATTTCCACGCTGCGCTCCAAGTTGGAGCCACTCGGACTTATCGTGGTGCCTTGGACTTTGCCAGCGCGCTGTTCGTTCGCGCCGCAAACGTTGGCGCGCGCCAAAGCGACGAATGTCGAAATTCTCGCTTGGAGTGAGGAGGCCTCGGCACTTGGATTGGCGCCGCTGGGAAAATTCCCGAGTACTTACCCTTGGCCTGTGCTCGGCCCGAACGATGGCCCCGCAGCCGGAAAGCTCGAGTGGGCTGCCTTGGCTGGTGCGCTGGTCATGGACGTCAAGGTTGTGCCGTCGCAAACGCCTGCAGGCCTGCTCTGGGTCGACGCCGCCAATGCCGGTCTAATCAAGCGTTCCTCTGTTCGTGCTTTGGCCAAGCAAGGCGATCGGCTTGTCTACTCAAGACAAGGCTACGCCGCATTTCGCATCGCCGTCTCCAACCTAGACTTTGTGTCTAGTGTCAAGGCGGAGCTCGAATCGCAGGGCATCAGTGTCCTAGCCGAAACCCGGCGGATCGAGGAAATCAAATTTCTCGACCGCCAACTGGGGAAAATTTTCACGATCTTTGCTGCGGTCAGCGGCGTTGGCGCCGTGACCTGCCTTATCGCCATCGCCTACTCCGCCGCCGAACGCAAGAAGCGCGCCCTTGCTTTCCTACAGATCATGGGCGCTACCAGGAAGCAGGCGGCCCGCTTTCCGCTTTACCAGTGCATTGTTCTGACGCTCTGCGGCGCTTTGGTTGCCTGGGTGGGCAACGAGGTATTCGCTTCCATGGTGAATGCGTCTTTCAGCGCGCGGCTCGAGCGCGGCGAGAACTTGAGCCAACTTCCTGCCGATGCCGTTTTCGTTGCAGTTGCCGTATTGCTCGCCATTGCCTTCCTTTCTTTTCTGCTGATGATTCCGCGCTTTATCGGCATGTCGCTAAGCGAGGCAGCCCGTGAGCCGTGACTGCACGGCAGCCAGTTTTCTTCATGCCTCGGTCTTGCCCGAGCGCGGCGCAAAGAGCGGTGCTCCTGTTTTTGTTAGTGGTCGCCCTCAGCGCTTCTTCTCCGCAACGCAGCGAGGCCACCGAGTGGCCTGACCTGCCCAACCCTCTGAGTCTGCCGGCTCCGCGAGATTTGACCGTGGAATTTGTTCCGGTCTTTTTGCAGTCAGCGGACCCGGTCATGGGCACAAAGAAGTTCACCATGGGACTGAGCGGCCAAGGTATCCACGAAACGCCGACCGAGGCTACGGTCGGAGGCTCCTTCCGCAGGCAGCGCTGGGGATCGACAGAGTGGTGTTTCTACATTGCCAAGACGGAGGTGCCTGCCGCGCTTTTCAATGCCGTCATGAGAGCTGCGGGGCAGCCGGCCAAGGAATTTGCCGGTGATGGCGACCTTCCAGCTGTCGGTCTTACGTGGCTTGAGGTGCAAAATTTTCTCGATAACTACAACCGCTGGCTGGCCAGCAAGGCGGGCAATATCCTTCCCAATGACGAGAGTGGACTGAAGGCCTTTGTCCGCTTGCCCACCGAGGCAGAGTGGGAATTCGCTGCGAGGGGAGGATCCATCGTTAGTGCGGAGGTCTTTCGACAAAAAACGCCTTATGGCGACCAACCGCTCGAGGAATACGAGTGGTTCGGTGGTCCTTCCTCCTCGCATAACGAACTGCAACCTGCCGGCAAGCTTAAGCCCAATCCCCTTGGCCTGTTCGATATGCTCGGGAACGCATCGGAGATGACTGGAACGTCATTCCAGATCAAAGCAGGACAAGGCCCAACCGGCGGATGGGTGAAGCGTGGCGGGAACTTTAGGACGCGAGGCGATGAACTGCGTTCATCGATACGCGGAGAGTTCAATCAATACGATGTGGCGGGCGACGGAAAAGGCGTTTCCGATCTGGGGTTTCGATTAGTCGTGGCGGCGTCGATTTTCTCAGACATTACAAGATTACAGGAACTCCAAAACTTCCTTGAAAAGGAGCAGCCGGATCAAGCTCCAACCCCAAGCACCGAAACTCCGAAGCCGCAGACCGCCGCACCACCCAGCACTTCGACCGAGACCACTGTCGCTCAGGCAACCGCACAGGTGGAATCTTGGCTGCATGCTTTTGCAGGCTATCTCGCGTCTTATTGGACCGCGCCCAGTTCCCCGGATCCGCGTGATACCTCCCGCGCGGCGCCGAGCCCAACGCCTGAAGGGACAGAAACCGGCTCGGCCACCGCAAGCGCAAATCCCTTTGGCCTGAACCTAGAATCCTCGGCGCAGCCACCTCAGCCAAGCGATCTTGATCCACTGAAGACGCTCCGCCAAGCTGCTGATGCGGGAGACGTCGAAGCGCAGCGCAATCTGGGCTTGATGTATGTAGAGGGTCGCGGCGCCCAGCGTAACGACGGCGAGGCTTTGCGGTTATTCCGCCTTGCCGGTGAGCAGGGAGATGCTCAAGCCCAACACCATGTCGGATGGATGCTCAAAAAGGGTTCTGGCGCGTCCAAGGATCACGATGAAGCGGTTCGTTGGTTTCGCCGCGCGGCAGAAAAGGGTTTTGCGGCGGCGCAGATATGTCTTGCCCTTGCCTACGAGCAGGGGCGCGGCGTGCGGAAAGACGATGCGCAGGCAGTGCGCTGGCTGCGCCAAGCGGCCAAGCAAGGTGATGCAGCCGCACGCTGGTTTCGCAAGGCGGCAGAGGAGGGTGATGCCGCCGCCCAATTCTGCCTTGGGAAGATGCTTGTACAGGGGTGGTGCGGATCTCGTAACGGCGAGGAAGGTTTGGCTTGGCTGCGTCGTGCGGCGGAGAAAGGCAATGCCGGTGCACAGCAATATCTCGGCTATATGTTCTCCGAGGGTCAGGTAGTGCAGCGCGACGATACCGAGGCGGTGCGCTGGTTCCAGTTGGCCGCAGAGCAAGGAGACACGAACGCCCAGCTAAGTCTGGGAATTATGTACGAGGGTGGTCGCGGAGTGGAGCGCAACGAGGCCGAGGCGGCGCAATGGCTCCGACGCGCTGCCCAGGCAGGAAGCACGATTGCTGACCTCTACCTTCGCAAGATGGCCGAAAAAGAGCCGCTGCCAAGCGCCGTCACTGATCGGGATTGCGCAAACCTGCGAGATTTCATCGCCAACGAGGAGAAATCCGGTCGTGCGCGGTGGCAGCAGTATCGGACGCTGGTGGCGAAATTGGACGCGCTTCCTTCAAACTCACCGCAGCGGGCGCCGCTCGTTGGACAAATAGCCGCGTCGTTGATCAGCGTGCTCGGCCATGACCTCAGGGTTTACAAGGAGATGGCCCGTTACATTTCGTGCGTCAAATCGGAAATGCAGCCACGGATTCCAGTGATCATCGCCGAGACGGAGTCATTCATCAGTTTTCTCAATGGGCACCAAACGCTCAATGGGCTGTATTTCGATCCCAACTCAAGCGGATGGGATAGCAGCTCCTATCCTGAATTTTTCACCGCCATCGATCTTCTCGCAGGGCAGACCGGCGGCGTAGTGCAACGGGAGCAAAGGCAGAATAAGAATAAGCCCCTCCAAGGGCCTTTTTACCGTCCCTCGCAAAAATTTCCCAGAGATGTCCGAGGTATCAAAGTCGTGGGCTATTTTGTCACGAGAATCCTGAGCACCGGACAGACCTACCTGCAGGCCGATGAGAAGGCGGGTGAGCCTGACAAGATGAGATTCTTCTTCCCGCAAAACGCGACTCTTCCTTACGCCGACCAGCGCCTGGTTTTCACCGAATCGAATCCTTTGACTGTGATCAGGCGAACCTCCTTCACCGGAAATTTCGATGTCCTTCTTCCTGAGTAAGTCTCACTACGGCGGCAACGCGACCAGTGCGGGCATCGCACTGTTTGTCGCCTTTTCGCGCGCATGGGCTGTCGATTGGACCGCTCCGCCCGATCCGTTGGTCCTTCCTGCGCCAAGGGAAAAGCATGTCGAATTCGTCCCTGTTTTCCTCCACGCCGATGACCCCGTGCACGGAACGGCAAAGTTCGTCATGGGCATGGGGGGCCAGAGCATCAACGAGAGTCCGACCGAGGTCGAAGTCGGCGGCTCTTTCCGCGCAACGCGCGATGGCGCAGCCGACTGGTTTTTCTACATGGCAAAAGCCGAGGTAACGGCCGATTTGTTCAACGCCGTGATGCGATCCGCCGGCCAGCCGGCAAAGCAGTTCTCCGGCGCAGGAGATCTCCCCGCAGTTGGGCTCACTTACCTCGAGGTCCAAAAATTCCTCGATGCTTATAACCGGTGGCTTTCCAACAAGGCGGGTGATGTGCTTCCGTCCGACGAGTACGGTCTTAAAGCTTTTCTGCGACTGCCCACGGAGCAGGAATGGGAATTTGCCGCGCGGGGAGGGCGCAAGGTCAGTGCGGATGAGTTTTCCCGCAAAGCTCCCTACGGCGAAGGACCCTTGGAAGAATTCGAGTGGTTCGGTGGTCCTTCCTCTTCGCACAACGAATTGCAGCCTACCTGCAAGCTTAAGCCCAATCCGCTTGGGCTTCACGACATGCTCGGGAATGCCTCGGAGATGACTGGAACACACTTCCAGCTCAAGGCCGGGCAGGGCCAGACAGGCGGCTTGGTCAAACGCGGGGGCAACTTTCGTACACGCCCGGAGGATTTACGCAGTTCGCTACGCGGAGAGTTCGCCCCATATGATATGTCCGGCGACAATAAAGGAGTTCTGGACCTTGGCTTTCGGCTCGTCCTAGCTGCGCCGATCTTTACCGACATTGTGCGTGTCGGGGAGCTTGAGGAATTGCTCGAAGAGCAGGTTCAAGCCTCACCGACTCCTGCCGTGGCCTCGCCCCCGATGGTGACAGCCCGGATCAAGGCTCCTTTCGGGATGAAGTGGGGCGAGTCGGTGGCCCGCATCAAGCAGTTGTTGACCAAGGGGAAAGCTAAAGTCGTCGAAGAACGCACGGCCGGACCCCGCGAAGTCCTTGTCGTGACCGGCATCGTGCAGGAGGGGCTCAAACGTACGCTGTTCTATTTCGCCGCCGGCGGATTGAGCGAAGTCCAGCTGCAATACGACCGCGAGGGATGGTCTGACGAGAAGGTCGCGGCGTGGGTCGCGACGATCAAACGGGAAGCGGATAAGAAATACGGACCCGGTCGGCTTGTTGCCGATGAGAATAGAGATGACGGCGGCACGTGGCGCTCGCGCAAAGGGTGGATGTGGACGCAAGATACCACCTCACTAAGCCTCGTACATTACACCACGAGAAGGGCTAACGAGCAAAAAATACGCCGAGTCATCCTGCAATACCGCGCGGAGTAGTTCAGCCGGGTCAAAAACATCGCATATGCGAATTTGACGTTATCCAATCGAGTGAAATCCTCCGCGTTTTCGCTATTGCCACCAAACTGGAGGCGGTCAAATGCAGGTTAAACTATTGATCCTTCTTTGCCACTTCTCCTGCCGGCGTTATAATGAGTCTTCAAAATCCTCCGCGAACTGAGACATTCATGAACATTTCCAATCGAGCAGTAATAGCGGTGCAATTCTATTTCATCGTCGCAGCATGTTCCTTGGGTGTCGAATGGCCCAATCCTCCCAATCCTCTCAAGCTTCCGGCTCCGGAGGGCCATTCTATCGAATTCGTGCCTGTTTTCATCGGGTCCGGAGACAGCTTGATCGGCACCGCCGAGTTCGTTTCCGGAACTGCCGGCACGACTCCCGAAGAAACCCCCACGTTGACGACCGTAGGAGGGTCATTTCTTGGCGAAAAAAACGGCAAGAAAGACTGGTTTTACTATATGGCAACAAAGGAGGTGACGGCCGCGCTATTCAACAGTGTCATGCGCTATGCCGGCAGACCGGAAGCCAAGTCCTCCGATCTGCCCGGTCTGCCGGTTACCGATGTCAGCTGGTTTCAGGTTCAGGAATTCCTGCGGCATTACAACCTATGGCTACGGAAAAACAGCAACCTGCTTCCCTCGGGCGACGAACAAGTCGTCGCCTTTGTTCGGCTGCCCACAGAAGCGGAGTGGGAGTTCGCCGCTCGCGGCGGCACTGAAGTCGGGCGCGGAACCTTCGACGCCAAGACACCCTACAGCGAGGCGCCTGTCGAGCAATACGAATGGGGAGGCGGCCCCTCCTCGTCGCAGAACGAATTGCAGGAAGCCGGCGCGCTGAAGCCTGGCCCGCTCGGATTGCACGACATGCTGGGCAACGCGGCGGAGATGACCGCGACACCCTTTCAACTCGAGCCTGGACAAGGTCCGGTTGGCGCCATGGTTCGTCGCGGCGGCAACTTTCGAACACCGCTTGCGGAGTTGCGGTCCTCTCTGCGGGGGGAGTTTCTGCCGTACGCTGAAGATGGAAGCGAAGCCGGATACTCCGATCTTGGCTTCCGCCTGGTCGTCTCCGGCATCGTTTTTTCCGACATCGCGCGTGTGCGGGAAATCAAAGCGAAGTGGCAGTCTTACTGCTCTTCACGAATTGTTCCCATGCCCGGAACAAAGAGGGTCCAACCTACCAGCGTTTTGCTCGAGCAGGGCAGGGCGGAGCTCGAGGAAATAACAGCTCGCCAGCCCGAATCCCAAGACAACAAAGTAATCGCGGATGTGCGGGCCAAAGCAAGCGACATGACGGCCCAGAAAGTTCGCAGTGATCAACGCTCGGCAAAAGCGCTGGTCCGACTGTGTTCGCTGAGCAGTTTCAGGATTGCCAGTAATTCCGCCCTGCTCAATGAGGTCTTGGGAGGGGGCCTGCTTTCGGGCATCAACAACATGACCGAAAAAGTCCTCGATGAACACGCAGTCGAGCCCGAAGTCTACGTGCTCATAGGCAACCTAATGAAAATGGTCACGATGTTTCCCGAGTACAAGAGAGAGACGGCCGACGCCGACCTCAAAAACATGCTGCAAGTGTATGGCGAGTCTCTGGAACTCTTGGCGGATATCGATCCTGAAATTGTAGAGGGAGCTTTTGCGGAGCAGATGAGGTCCCTGAGAGCCTCGGAAATTGATTACAATGAGCAGCTTGCAACTACTGAAACTGCCCGGAATCATTACCAAAGTTTTGCCCGCGAGCGCAAATTCACCGCGAGCTCTTGGGTGCAGGAACTGCTCGACTCGGTGAAGTAGAATGCAACTATCACAAACGAAGCGAACATGAACAGTCTTGGCTCCAGAAAAACACGCGCGCTCCTGCCATCTCCCTTTGACGCTTTGATTTTCGCGCTGGGCTTTGCCTTCCTTGCCATTTCCGGCGCGTCGGCCAGAACCGTGGATTTGGCCCTTGTGCTTCTTGTCGACGTGTCAGGCAGCATCGATCCCATGGAATCCCAGCTGCAATTTTCCGGATACGCCGAGGCTTTCTCCGACCCCAGGGTTATTGCCGCAATGACCAAAGGGCCCAACAAGGCGATCGCGGTCAGCGTGGTGGCCTTTACCGACTCCGTCAACGAATACATTCCTTGGACCGTTCTCGACGGCCCCGAGAGTGCGGCGCAATTTGCGCAGTTTCTGGTCAATATTCCCTACATGTCCGGGGCGGGCACTTTTGTGGCCGACGGTCTCGAGGCCTCGATAAACCACATCTCGCGGTGCCCATTTGATTTCGCGGCCGCCACCATCGATTTGTCGGGCGATGGTTGGGACAACAAGGACATGGCCAACATGGCACCCGCGCTGGGCTTTGCCCTTGTTCAGGGACTGTTTTCCGCGTTTACAGGCGGCGCCGTCCCACCCATGGATCCCGTGCTTTTGTCGCCTGCAACCGTGCGACGCCTTCATGACTTGCGAGACTACGCCGCAAACCAAGGAATAACGATAAACTGCATTGCCATCGAAGATCCGTCCTTGGAGGACTACTTTGCCCAACACGTCTCGGGCGGTCCCCGCGCATTTACTGCTTTTGCCCCCTCGTTCCAGACATTCACGCAGGCAATTTTCGACAAGCTTTTTCGAGAGATAACGGAAGGTGTGAAAATCAGCGAAGAGCGCCAGTTGGAGCCATCGCGAATGCAGATCCAAACCGATGGGGGAGAACTGGAGGATGAGCCGGGGCAAACATCAACGATCACCGATGAGTCTTCGCCTCCCGCCGAAATCAGTTCTACTCCGCCGCCGAGCGGCCGCATAACCGGGGACATCCCTGTCCTCAAATTCTCCGAGAAACTTGTGACTCTTGTCGTCAGGGACGAGAAGACAAATTTCCCCATAAACCAGCTCACGGTTACGGGTCGCGGCGATACCACTGTCATCGGTGTGGAGGAACCGAAGGGCAGACCGGGCTTTGCCCGTGTTATGGTCCGCTGTCCCGAGAACTCCACCCCCCAAATTTCGGTGGAGTCCCAAACTCATCAACCGAAAGACATCACGGCCACCGAGGGAGCCAACACCGAGGTATTGCTCCAGAAGAAGTTCCTAAAAATGGTCTTCTGACCTGCGCGATGAGACAGCAGGTCCTTGCCCCGATGGTCTTTCGAACCACCCGCAAATCACTGCGCTCCCTCACGGCATCTTTCGTGGTATGCGCTTTGCACGCGCACGTCCTTGCCGCCCCTTTCGAATTCGGCGAAATCATCGCTGACGGCGGCCTCCAGCTTGCGCCCGTCTACAAGAACAATTCGGTGATTTCCGGACCGCTCCTGAGCCTTGCCCAAGCGTTCGCTGACGGCCAGGCGCAGATCCGGGAGACGGGCAATGTCAACTCGCTGGAGATTGAAAATCTCTCCGATCATCCATTGATTCTCCTTGGAGGAGAGATCGTCGAGGGCGGACTTCAGGATCGTGCCATCGCCTCCGACAATGTCGTTCCTCCCAAGTCATCTGTGCGGGTAGGAGCGTTTTGCGTCGAGAAAGGCCGTTGGTCGCCGCTCGCCGGAAGCGACAACTCGCAATTCAAGCCTTCCGGTGTGTTTCTAGACGACGATGCGCGCGCTGCCGGGCAAAGCGGCGGCGCGGCGCAGTCGAACCAGCTCGCCGTTTGGGAGCAGGTATCCAAGGCGCTTTCCTCTCTCGGTGTCGAGGCGCCCACCGGAAATTATCGTGAGGTGGCCAAATCGAGCACCTTCATTGCCAACCGGGAGAGAGCTGCGCACTTCAAACGGAAAATTGCCGATGATCGGAGGGTGATCGGTCTAGCTGTGGCCTATCGCGGAGCAGTGCAGAAAATCGAAATTTTTGCCGCCCCTGATCTTTTCGCGAATTATCGTGACCAACTCATCGATTCTTGCGTGGTCGCCGCTTCCAAGGAGCCACCGGGTCGCCTCATCGATGAGGCAGACTTGGTGGCTTTTGCCAACGCATTCGTCGGGGACAAACCGCGCGAGATCATCTTTCCAGGCGGGAAGCGTATCGAGACCGAGGGCCTCGAAATTGCTCTTTTCGAGTTGCGCGACGTCGACAATAGGGTCCTTCACTATCTCAAATTGCGTCTTCCGTCCTCTTCCCAATCTTTGACCGTAGATGGCAAGTCCGGTCCCCGAGCCTATGCCTTGATGGCTGTCGATGCTGCTTCCGGAAGGGGACTGCCTGACTGCACGGTTGTGGCAAGGCCGCCTTCAAAAATTGTCGACATGCAGCGCCTCAAAGACGGGACCGGTAAAATTCTTATTTCTGTGTCCTCTTCCTCGCACTTAGATTCTCCGGTTATTGATGTCTCCAGTCCCATACACGAGACCAAATGGATCGTTCTGGACGCTTCGACTCTGGAACCGCTGGTAGTCAGGCTTGACCGGGCTGTCTTTCGCTTCATTTGGTGAGGTTCCTCCTTGGGTTGAAAGCTTGCGGAAGGACCCGCTACTAGTCGGCAGCCATTGAAGGTCTCATGCGAATTTCGATCCGCCGCCGCCGCGCACTGTCGCCGACGTCATGTCCTTCCGAGATCTTGTCCCCCTGCTCGATGGTCTGGCCCGCCGAATAAGCGATAACCTTGACGCCCTGCGACTCCATGGCCGGCCTGAGGACCTGCGCCACGGCGGCCGCCCGTGCCATACCAAGTCCCACATTGTCGGCAGCCGAGAGCCGGTCGGGAACACCTGAACCCCGCATCACATCCACAAGTTGTTCATCCAGGTTGGAGTAACCCCGCACGGGTTGCTCATCGGTGTGGCCGACGACCTCGACGACATCAACCATGATATCCTTGCCCCTGTACTCTTCGATATAGCCGAGTAATCGGGAGACAATGGGACCATTCAAATCTTCCACGAATTCCGCAGACAAAGAAGCTTGGCCCTTGGGGAACGAGTATCCCCCGGCTTCGTAAAGATTGATGATCGGAGGCCACTTGCTCCGCGTTGACTCTGCGGGAAAGACATCCTCCTGAGCATCCTCTACGGCCAGCCCGTCAGACATAGATGGGTTCGAGGAGGTGGGGATTGACTCGGCAGGCGGGAAAACCCCATCGGACTCGTCGCGAGTGGGAACCTCGGGTTCGGCAGGTGGCTCAATCGTCAGGGTCAGCGTGGCCTGCCCCGTGCCGCCTGTGTTTGTTGCTGAGATGGCTACGGCGAAAGCCCCCGCGGTGGTCGGGGTGCCGATTATTTCTCCGGTGGTCGTCTTGATGCTCAACTCCGCAGGCAAGCCTGTCGCGCCGTAAGATGTCGGCGAGTTGCTCTCCGTGATATAATAGCTAAATGGTGTACCAACTCGCCCGCTTGCTGTAGTGGCACTGCTGATGACTGGAGCTGGGACTCGATCGCTGAGGACAACGAAGCTGAACAGGAAAAGCAGGAGTATGAAAACCTCCGCCAGCGACATGCCCAGAAGGACACCCTTGCGATAGTGTCTCACGCCCTGAGTTTCCTTTTAGGCACTCGGTCTTGGCCACTGGACTGGGTCCAGAAAAGGGGTGTATGACTCATCCGCAGGTGGTGCGACCACCCGATTTTCGGGACCCAAGCTGTCGGTCGACGCGCTTGCCATTCTGTCCGCTGCATGAAAGACAACGTTTTCCAGTGCCTGCGTAGCGGCGTCTAGTGATTTGCCGACAGCCTGTGCTAGTTCACTGCTGGCCCTTTGGTGGATTCCCTGAATCTGTCTGGAGAGCTGAGCAACTTCTTGGGAGCAAGCCGCAACAGAGGTTTCGAAGGACCTTGCCGCGGCTTCCATGCTTGTCCCTGCCGCACCTGCGCTCTGGGCGAATACGGCGTAAGCCTTCTCCGCTTGTTGCTCCAAGATGTCAGGGGGAGCGTTGACGCTTTCCAAGCGTGCCTGCAGTAGCCGAACCGATTTTTCCAAAGCACCCAGACTTTTTGCACTGGCACTTGCGACCGCGCGAAGTTCTGCAGTGCTGTTTTCTACGGCGCTCACCTCTTTTCCTATGGTGGTGCGCAAATGATCTTGCATCTCCGATGCCGTTTCAGCCAAGGAGGCTGACAGTCCCTTTAGCTCCGTCAATGCGCGGTCAAGAGCCTGAGTCACATCGCTTCCGAAAACACTGAGCGCCTGTGTGGCTCTTGCGGTTTCACTGGGCAGCTGTTCGGTCATGATTCGGGCCGCCTCGATGAAAGATTCGGCCAGTCTTCCGGTATGGACCTCAAATGTCTCGTTGATCCGCGCGGCGCTGGTTTCGAGTGCCGCGACAAAGTCATTGGTGGCGGAGTAGAGTTGAAATCTTGCCTGCTCATCCTGCTGTCCAACATCAATATGGTGGGGGCTTAGAAACGTCCGGAATAGCAGCCCCGCTATCGTCGTAGAGAGCGCGATGCCGAAGTTTTGCACTAGGACGACAGACACCCCCGCGTCGTCTTTGAAGCCCACTTGGTAAAGAGTGACCGAGAGGCTCACGATCGTGAAAAGAAATCCCAGATAGTAGGCATTGTCGGCGTCGCCACCCCCCCTGTACATTTCCGGAAGGCGCCAAACCAGATAGCCGTAAATACCAAGGAGCAGCAGAGGCGCCGCTGTCACCACTAAAGGCTGCTCCGGGAAGAGAACCTTTCCAGCAACAATGCAGGCGGTGCCGGCCGAGAAAATGGCGACGAAAGCGAGCTTCAAATCCTTGGGCGGGGTCATTTATTGGAAAAGAAGGCACACTGCGATAAGATTACCCAAAGGTAAATCTTTTACGCTCGGTCACCGCTGCCGTGCAGGGTCTGTTCTTTTGAGGCAATGGCAGCTGGCAACTACCAAGCGAACCTCTGCGCCCAAGCGTGGATTAATTCGGTGGCCCCGGCGAAGAAATCCCTGATGTAGATTTCCTTGGGGACTTTTTCTTTCCCGGCCCCGTAAGGGCCTGCGGCGAAGATGTTTGCCAGCAAGTCTTCTTCAGTCATGAGGGATGCTTGCTCGTAAATATGGAAGGCTTCGCGGGCCACCCGCCAAGCCAACCGCCAACCACGCACGCCCTCAGCGTCGAGGTCATCTTCACTGTCGTGCATCAATTGGCAAAACGCCGCGTGGTCGGATTTGTATTCCTCACTATAGCCTCCATGGTCGATGGCCAGATCGATCGACTCGCACACATGACTGACCGTGAGCGCCAGTGCCTGCCGGATCGTCGGTGTTCTGCGGATGCACTCGGCCAACTGCTCGCCGCGTGCTTCGATCTCATCTTGGGGACTTTGCCAGGCCATGTCGTCAAAAGGAAGGGTACTGGAATTTTCGTCCCTGAGGCAAGTGAACGAAGTCGAAATTTTGGCATCCCCCAGTCTTTGTCTTTCTTGCCGCGGGGCATGGAAACTTGCATAAATCATAGCGGTCTTGTGGAAACCCAGCTTGTCAGAACTCTCTTTGCCGAGGTGGAGGAATACCTCCACTTTATCCGCCATTTGAGACAGTTCGCCCGCTCCTCCCCCGACGGCAGCTGCACTGCGAGCCTCAGCAAAGAGGATGGCTGGTATTACTGGTTTCGCTTGCGCGTGGAGAACGGCCCGACCATTTGTCGGCACGTCCATCGCTTCCGTGCAAAGCCGCAAATGCTCGCACAGTTCCATGCCGGCTGTTCCAGCGTTGCCGACCACATGGAGCGCTATCTCGAGACTTGGGATGATTCGTGGCTTGAAAGGCGAGATGCCTTCGGCGACTTGTTTGGGGACATTGGCGACAGCTCAGACTACGACAACTGGATCGATCTTGTCGAAGACGCGGATCTTCTCGAGCGCTTGCATCGCGTCGAGGGCCATAACCAGGACGGTGACGAGTTGGCTGCTTGGAACGAACTCCAGCGCATACCGGCCGAACACGAATACCATGTCGAGGTGCTCCGGCGACGTCTCCTCTACTGCCACTATGCCGACTTTGTCGACCCTGCCGCATTGACACGATGGGCGCGTGCTTTGGTCGAGGCAGAG
>Ga0247843_1002257_pt1 | contig 35834 bp, 31 predicted proteins | sample LaCruzMarch2017__FD_192420 | JGI IMG/M metagenome (GOLD analysis project Ga0247843, IMG submission 192420) | Freshwater microbial communities from meromictic Lake La Cruz, Castile-La Mancha, Spain - LaCruzMarch2017_8m | ecosystem: Environmental > Aquatic > Freshwater > Lake | place: Spain... | reverse complement strand
TGAATTCATACAGTTTAGAATTTGTGAATACAAACCGTGAACAATTAAAGAAAAAGTACCCGGATGTTAAAGCATTCATTTCAAATTTTAATACCGATGCATCATTTATGGAAGGATTTTTTGGATATGTTTCCAAAGAAGATCCCAAATTAATCTTTGATCAACAAGCGTATGACATCAGTGGAAAGGCGATACGCATTCGGATTAAATCAAACATCGCTCAAGACCTTTTCGGTTACAGTGAATCGTATCAAATCTTTAATGAGTTAAATGAAGTGGTTCAAAAAGCAGCTATGCTTTACAAGGATAAATCCTATCAAGGATATGATCTTGAAGACTAATAGAGAATTAAACTTCATAAAAAAGGCCGCAATGTGCGGCCTTTTTTATTTGAAATAGAATTTATCCTCTTCGTCGCTCCAATAATATCATCATCATTAAGCTAAGTACGATGCGCTCTTGAGCGTTTACGTCAACCTCTTTTAATTGATGTAAAGAGAATTTTCTACCAAAAAATGATTTGTCTTTTTTAAACCTCATTATGGGTTCATTTTGTTCGTCGGTTACCAAATAACTTGGGTTGAGCATATATCCGGTAAACATTCCGACGATTGGAATTTGAGTAACAAAGGCATCCAATACTTTAACCCAAGGCTTTTCTTCACGTATCGTAAATTCATTGGTGTTTTCTGCGTTCAACACAACATAGGTGGCCTTCCATAAAGAAACGGCTCCTTTACGTGCTACTTTACCGAGTTCTTTATCTTCACCATTAAAAAAGGAATAGGTAGCAGAAAAGTCAAGCCATTTTATTCGCCTTTATTCGATATAACAGCGTTTTTTTTGATTCGTCGCTGTAGCACATAATGTCCTCTTTTAATTTGAACATTTTTTGGCGAACATAACTGACCGTATTATTTTTTGAATCCGTAATCACGAAATCATTCGATAAGGTGCCAATTTTAAATTTAAACGATAGGGGAAATTCAAAGGACATAAGCTAAATTTAGGGGTTAATAAAAGTTATTACCAGATTTTGGATACTTTTTCTTTCGAGTTGCGCATCTTTTTTCCTTCAGTGATACCGAACGCTTCGAAGAATTCTGGACAGTTTTTTAATGGGCCATTTACCCGGTACATACCAGGGGAGTGAGGGTCGGTAGCCAAACGATTTTTCATTTCGGCATCCGTATATTTGATTTTCCATAATTGACCGTAGGCAATAAAAAAGCGTTGCGCTGGCGTAAATCCTTCGCGCACTTCATTCCTTTTGAAATCATCAGTTAGTTTGTAAGCGTAATAAGCCATTGTTAATCCACCCAAATCTGCAATGTTCTCTCCCATGGTAAGTTCGGCATTAACGCAATTGCCTTCCATCGGACAAAAACCGGCAAAGGTTTCCCCTAAAAGCGCAGTGCGCTGCTCGAATGCCTTTCTATCTTCTTCGGTCCACCAGTTGGTGAAGCTACCATCGGCAGCGAATTTAGAACCCATATCATCAAATCCATGTGTGAATTCATGACCAATCACCATTCCTATGCGCCCGTAATTCACTGCATCTTCAGATTCGACATCAAAAAATGGGGGCTGCATGATGCCTGCCGGGAAGGCAATTTCATTCAAAAGAGGGTGGTAATAGGCATTAACCATGTGTGCGGGCATTCCCCATTTTTCCTTATCTACGGGTTTATTTAATTCTGCAAGATTCTTCTGATTGGAATAACGGGCCATCAATTTTATATTACCGATATAATCTTCAGGATTAAAAGAAAGTGATGAGTAATCTTCCCACTGTTCAGGAAACCCTAGTTTTCGCCCAATAGAATCTAATTTATTACGTGCTTGTTTTTTAGTAGTGGGAGTCATCCACTCCAATTTGGCAATTCGATCACGAAAAACAATCAATAGGTTGTCAACCAATTCATTCACACGTTTTTGTGCCTCCGCTGAATAATACTTTCCTACAAAGGCTTTACCGAGTAATTCACCGATTTCTAAATTGGTGATTTCTTCTATGGCATATTCATTCAGTGGTTTTTGTTCTTTTTTTCCTTTTAAGGTCCTTCCATAAAAGTCAAAGTTGTGATCAATAAAGGCTTGATTAAGATGTCCCGCATATTGATTTAATACATTCCATTGCAGGTAATACTTCCAAGTTTGTAGCGATTCCGTTTCAATACACCCAGCCAAAGTTTTAATAAAATCAGGATTAGATACAATGATACTGTCAGGGGTTTGTGCCCCAATTTTAGATAAGTAATAGCGGAAGTCAAAGGTTCCGAAAGACTTGATTACATGACTAAAGGACATTTTGTTGTAGGTAAGCTCAGGAATTCTCATTTTAGCGGGGGGGAGCATGGCCTCTGCTAATTTCGTTTCGAATTTCACAATACTTGCGGAAGCGTCTAATGCGCTTTCTTCCGAGCTCCCAGCCATAATGAAGATTTTCGCAATATGCGCTTGATACGCCTTTAATATGTCCTTTTTGTTGGATTCGGTATAATAATCTCGGTTCGGTAAGCCAATACCGCCTTGCCCTAAATAACTTATGTTTTTATCGACTTCTTTTAAATCTTGACCTACGCCGTAGCCAAATGCACTTCCGATTCCGTCACGGTGATGGCTGGCAATGATTTCAACCAATAGATCTTTTCGTTTCAATGCTTCAATCGATTTCAATTCGAATTCAATGGGCGAAATACCTAAGGCATCTCGTTGTTTCATGTTCACAAGACTGGCATAATACGCTCCTAGAATTTGACTTTGGGTGCCAACTTCACCCGGTTGGGCTGCACATTCTTCAAGGATTTTGCTTAGCTTTTCATTGTTGGATTTCTCTAGTTCATTGAAACTTCCCCAGCGTGATTCTGTGGCCGGAATCATGGTGTTCTTTACCCATGTCCCATTACAAAACATAAAGAAGTCCTCGCTTGGATTCACCGCTTTATCCATTAATTCCGTAGAAACGGTTTTATAAGCATGATTTTGTGTCTGCGTACTTGTCTTTGTGGTGGAACAACTTGCTAGGATTAATGCGCCTATTGATAATGCTGCTATTTTGTTCATGGTGCTAAGTTAGGATAATAGATCATTTCTATGTGGGGAATACCGTCTTCTAAATAGGACTTTCCGGTAAATTTAAAACGATGTGTTTGATAAAATTGTTCAAGATGAGCCTGTGCTGAAATACGAATCGGAACGTTTCCAGCCATTGATTTTATCACTTCCATGCAGTAATTCATGAGCTTGTGTCCTTCACCCGTTCCTCGCTCGGATTGCGCTACAATTACCCTGCCGATTGCGTATTCCGGATAAACAACTCCAGGTGCGAGTATGCGGGCATAGGAAATTAGGTTGTTTGAGTCGTCTACACCAAGCAAATGAATGGCCTGTTGGTCAAGGTTGTCGAGGTCTTGATAAATACATTGTTGTTCCACTACAAAAACTTCACTTCGTAAGGCTAAAATTTGATAGAGCTGAGTAGGCGATAATTCATCAAATCGATATGTAAATCTTTGGATCATCCTCAAATTTAGCTAGATTTTTACTTAAGGAGCACTTTTCGTATTACATTTGCCGTAGATGAATCAAAATCAAATAATTCTTGTAGTATTTACCGTCGTTGTTACGATGTTATTAACGTTTGATATTCGCTCACTCTTTAAGTTTAAAGAACATGAGGTCTCCACGAAGAATTCAATACGTTGGACCGCTATTTGGGTATTGACGGCAATGGCATTCAGCGGGTTTGTATTTTATGAAAAAGGCTTTGAAAAATTTTCACAATTTCAATCGGCCTATTGGATAGAACAGTCCTTATCTATTGATAACCTTTTTGTGTTTTTGATGGTGTTTAAATACTTCAAGGTTACAGGAAAGGCTCAACATAAGATTTTACTATGGGGCATATTGGGAGCAATGGCATTACGTGCGATCTTTATTTTTGCTGGAACTTGGTTAATCAAGATTACCTATCTTCCGGCATTTTGGAAATTTACTTTAGGTCCAGATCAGGTAGGAGGGGATGGGTTTCATCGGATCAATTTCATCATGACTATTTTTGGAATCATGCTCTTATATGGGGGGATTAAGGCCTTGTTTTCCGCGGAGGATGACGAGAATCAAGACTTTAATAACTCGTTTGGTGCCCGATTTGTTCGGAAGAACCTCCGCGTATTGACTAAAGATTCATCCGATTCTTTTTGGATTAAACGAAACGGTAAAGTATTCTTTACGAGGTTATTCATGGTGCTTTTTATTGTGGAGACAACCGACTTGATTTTTGCCATCGATTCCATTCCGGCAATTTTTTCAATTGCGCCAGATGACCCCCTCATCCTCTATACGTCCAACATCTTCGCGATTTTCGGATTACGTTCCATGTATTTCCTTCTAGCCAATTCAATGGATAAATTTGAGAAATTAAAATATGGTATTTCTGTAATCCTAGCGTTTATTGGGTTTAAAATGCTAATTGCACCCATGTATCACATAGAAACTATTGTTTCGCTTGGAGTGATTCTTGGGACCTTGCTTGTTTCGGTTATAATTTCTGTTCGGTCAGCCGATTAGAATAAGGTGCAGGCCCCTTCCTCAGAATCGGTTACTTGACGTCTAAATACACCAAATAACTCACGGCCTAAGCCCACTTGATCTGTACTTTCTTTGGTAACTATAGCACGTTGCGCAAAATCTGACTCATGACACGTTAAGGTACCCTCTACACAGTTCAACGTGAGTAAATCACCGGTTTTGATTTTCCCAATGGATCCTCCTTTGCTGGCCTCGGGACTCATGTGGATTGCTGCAGGAACTTTGCCGGATGCTCCGCTCATACGACCATCGGTAACCAAGGCCACACGAAATCCTTTCTTTTGTAAAATCGTTAGTGTGGGAGTGAGTTGATGTAATTCTGGCATCCCTTTGTGTGCAGGACCTTGAAACGGAAGCACAGCGATGAAATCTTTATTCAATTCATTGTTTTTGAATGCAGAAATTAACTCATGCTGTTCGTTGAATACGATGGCGGGTGCCTCAATGATAAGGTGCTCCGCAGAAACTGCTGCGGTTTTTACCACACTGCGTCCAAGATTTCCCCGAATGATCTTAATTCCGCCATCCACCGAAAAAGGATTACTTGCATCTCGGATTATTGAATCGTTAAGCGATTCCTTGGCGCCATCTCTCCATGCTAATTTATTGGAAACAATATAGGGTTCTTGCGTAAATTTTGTTAGTCCTTTTCCCATAATGGTGGTTACATCTTCATGCAGTAACCCATGAGTAAGTAAGGTATGAATAACAAAGCCCATTCCTCCGGAGGCATGGAAGTGATTCACATCTGCGGCACCATTCGGATACATACGCGTAATTAATGGAATCACCGCTGAAAGATCCGACATGTCTTCCCAATTTATAAGAATTCCAGCAGCTCTTGCTATGGCAATTAAATGGATGGTGTGATTTGTTGACCCACCCGTTGCCAATAAGCCAATAATGCCATTGACCATTGTTTTTTCTGAGACGATATCCATCAATAAATTTGAACCATTTCGTGCGTTTTCAGCAACCACACGCACAGCTTCTTCAGTGAGTAGATTACGCAAAGCTGTGCCTGGATTTACAAAACTGGATCCGGGTAATTGAAGTCCCATGATTTCCATGAGCATTTGATTGCTGTTTGCGGTGCCATAAAAGGTGCACGTTCCCGGGGAATGATAGGAATCTGATTCCCCTTTTAATAATTCATCACGTCCGATTTTCCCCTCTGCATATAATTGCCGTATGTTTGATTTTTCTTCATTAGATATCCCGCTTGGCATAGGTCCCCCAGGGACAAAAACGGTTGGCAAATGGCCAAAGCGAAGACTTCCCATCAGCAAGCCTGGAACGATTTTGTCGCAGATTCCAAGGCATAGCACCGCGTCAAATACATTGTGTGATAAACCAACAATGGTCGCCATGGCAACCACATCCCTTGAAAAAAGGGAAAGATCCATGCCGTTTTGACCTTGGGTTACTCCGTCGCACATGGCTGGAACCGCTCCCGCCACTTGTGCAACTGCATAATGAGCAGTAGCGTAGGTGCGGATTTGCTTCGGATAATCTTCGTACACCTTGTGCGCTGAAAGCATGTCGTTGTAGGAGGTAATGATTCCTATATTTTTCAGCTCATTTTCAGCCAAGGCTCCTTTTTCATGGGAGCTACAACCTGCATAGGCATGTGCTAAATTACCACAGCTCATGGCAGAACGTGCAACCCCATCTATCCGAGCCTGTTGCATTTGTTTCAAATACAAGCTCCGAGTTTCTGCGCTTCGGGTGATTATTCGTGCGGTTATTGCTTCAATGGTAGAATTCAACTTCATGGTGCGTAGTATATTTCTGTTAGCTTATCGACAATATAAGAAATCGGGGTTCCTTCTGTTGATGATGCCTTTAGTTTTTCTAGTTTATCTTTTCCTGTTATTAGTAAAATACGGTGTTCAATGGATTCAATGAACGCTAAATTAGTGGAAATACGTTTTGTTGGATGACTTGGTGCATTTGTTCCCAAGCAGGAAGCTTCCGATGCTAATAATCCTTCGGTGGAGGGCCCGTCATTTGGGAATAATGAGGCAAAGTGCCCGTCACCACCCATTCCCAATAAAATTACATCGCCGTGGACAAATTTAAGATATGTTTGATGGCATTGCGCAATGCTTTGGGCATAATCCATTGGGTTTCCAACCATACTTTCGATTTTGAAATCTGGTTGATTTTTAAAAATGTCCCGAATTACGCCCTCATTAGATGCGGGGTCATTTGCAGGAACAAAGCGGTCGTCTACCAAACCAAATGCTATCTTCGAAAAATCTACGTTTGATACGGATAACTCTTTGTAAACAGGGATCGGAGTGCCACCACCCGACAATAAGACGCTTGCGCTTCCTTTGGTTTCTTGCGCCTTTCTGATCAATTCTAAAATCCGTTGAGCAAGACTTGTAAATGCTTCCTCTCTCGAAGCAAATGAAATTAGTCTTTCCATGATTTTGTGATCCAAGTGGCACCTTTTTCTAGAATTAAATCGCCCGGGCCCCAAGTGCCAGCTTCGTAAAGTACATTGGGTTGATTGCTTTGTTTCCAACTGTCTGTTACAGTCTCTATCCATTGCCACGCCGCTTGCAACTCATCTTGACGCATGAACAAGGTTTGATTTCCACGAATTACGTCCATTAACAAGCGCTCGTAGGCTTCTGGTAAACGTTCCTTGAACGAATCCATATAATCGAGTTTGAGTGCAATAGGCTTGTATCGATAGCCTCCCGGCCCCGGTACTTTAGTCATTTGAACAAGCTCGATGCGTTCCTCCGGTTGCAGGCGAATAATAAGCTTGTTGTTATTAAGTTTTTCTTTTGAAGGAAAAATATTATGAGCGATTTCCTTGAAATTAATTACAATTTCGGAGTAACGTTTTTTCATTCGTTTTCCGGTGCGCAAATAGAACGGTACATTCTTCCATCGGAAGTTGTCTATATAGGTTTTGAGCGCTACAAAGGTTTCAGTTTTGGAATTATATTTACCGATGTCCTCTAAATATGAACTCACCTGCTCGCCTTGTACATTGCCACGCGTATATTGTCCTTTCACGGTATCAGTAAGCGCTGCTTGTTTGGTCATTGGACGAAGGGCTTTGAGTACCTTAAGCTTTTCATTGCGTACCTCGTCGGCTTCAATGATATGAGGCGGTTCCATCGCTACAAGACAAAGCAGTTGCAACAGGTGATTTTGAACCATATCCAGTAATGCACCGCTTTTATCATAATAATCGGCTCGCTGCTCAACTCCTAAACTTTCAGAAACGGTAATTTGTATGTTCTCAATACTAATGGAGTCCCAAGTGCGTTGAAAAAGATTATTGGCAAATCGAAGTACCATTAAATTTTGAACGGTTTCCTTGCCTAAATAATGATCAATTCGATATACCTGATGTTCATCAAATGCCTGTGTGATTTGTTCATTGATTTGTTTGGATGATTCTAAGCTGTTTCCTAATGGTTTTTCTAAAACAACCTTACTTCGCTCATTAATGAGTCCACACGCTTTTAGAGTTTGAGAAATCGGACCAAAAGCAGTAGATGGGGTAGAGAAATAGAAAATACGTTCATAGGCATCGTGTTGCTCTAAAAAAGAAGTTAATTCCTTATACGATGCAATGTCAGGTTTTTCAGCCCTAATCCAAGCGATTTTTGAATTGAATGTTTCCCACTGAAGGTCGGTAGCAGGTTGATCGTCTGTGGTAAAGAGGAATTGTCGAACCTTGGCATCGAGTGTTTTTCGATCTGCTTCTTTTCTGATGATCCCGACTACATTAAATTGATCTTCAATTTGCCCATCCAACATGCGATGAAATATGGCAGGATATATTTTTCTTAACGCCAAATCCCCATCACCGCCGAAAACGATAATGTTGAATTTGCTAAATTTCTCTGAATCTGGTTGTTTTTTACCCATACGTTATTTTGTGGTATGTGTCAAAAATACACTAAGTATCGATTAAAAGCAACTCCCGACATTTTTTTCATTCACTAAGAATTGTTAAAAAACAAGAAATCAAAGAAATTGTTTCTTCCTAGTCAAGTGCCCAGTACCTATGAAATCTTTTGCAATGTGTTACCTTTGACCCTATGAAAATACTATTTGGGGGGTTATTTGTTGTTTTTTCACTTCACACGTTTTCGCAACGCATTCAAGGAGAGGGGATTGTGTTGGGTAAAGTGGAGGATCAAAACGCGAAAAAATCCCTGGAATATGTGAAGATAAAAGTGCTATTAGCCAAAGATAGTTCTTTCGTTTCCGGACAGTTTACCGACAGTGAAGGAAAATTTAATATGGAAAACCTTCCGTTTGCGCCCCTCTTGTTACAAGCTACTTTTGCAGGGTATGATACCTTGTGGATTAATCAAATTATACCAACGAAGGAGCTTCGTGTGGTGAATCTTGGCGAAAACAACTTAACGGTCAATAACCAGCGCATCGTTGATGAGATCATCGTTCAGGGAAAACAAGACATCCTCAGAAGTGGTATCGATAAAAAGGTATATAATGTTGCTCAAGATTTGACCTTGCGTGGAGGTACAGCGAATGATGTCTTAAAGAATTTACCATCCATTGATTTGGATCAAGACGGTAGGATCTTGTTACGCGGCGAGGGTTCTGTGAATATTTTGATTGATGGTAAACCTAGTTCTCTTACAGGTTCCAATGGTAAAACCTTATTAGATGCCTTGCCGGCGGGTTCAATTGATCGGATAGAAATAGTAACCAATCCTTCCGCAAAATATGATCCTGATGGTAGTTCAGGGATAATTAACATTGTACTTAAAAAGAACAAACTCAAAGGATTTAATGGATTGATCACTGCGAACTTGGGCAGCGGGAATTTGAATGGAGGAAACGTGGCTGATGAAAGTATTTCCTTTAGTTATCGAAACGCATCATTTAATGCCTTTGCTTCTTATAATGGGCGCTATTTGGATGGATATCGAAACAATTATTTGTATAGTCGCCAAACCTTGGCAAATGATTCTGTAGTCATACTAGATCAGAACAGGCTCGGAACCGATTTAAATGCTGGGCACACCGCAAGGATGGGGTTTGATTGGACCTTGAAGCATAACCGAAGCATTGCATTTTCTTCCACTGCGTCTATGGGACAGCGTGATCGGACGGGAGATTTATGGAATACACGGTATAGTGAAGACGCACTTGGGTCCTTGTCTGCCACCAGTTTATGGCAGCGTGTTTCTTATGATCCAAGCAATCAAAAGAACATTGATTTTAATGTGAATTTCCGACAAAACTTTAAAAGCAATCGGGGCTATCTAACGGCAGATGCTACGCATTCTATGGGAATGGATGCCATTAAAGGGTTTTATGACCAGTATCAATATACCTTAGATACTGTCTTGCTGTCGATGATTGCTCCTCTCAGGCAAAGACTTTCGAATCAAGAGTCATCGCGTGTTTCAACCCTTCAAGCGGATGGGGTATATCTTTGGCCTGACCAATCTATTCGCACAGAATTTGGTGCCAAGGGTATAGTGCGTCATCAAGTAGTAGATACCTATTCTGAAACAATGGATTCGATTTCGAATGCGTATATGGAGGATACACTATCCAATTTCTTATATAACTACGACGAACAAATTTTTAGCGTTTATGGAATTGTTGCGCATCAATACAAGAAATTTAAATATCAAGCAGGGGTAAGGTTGGAACAGGCATATCAAATCCCAGACCTGGTTTCGGATACGTTAAGGATTGTAAATGATTATTTCAATTTTTTCCCTTCCGCACACATTCGCTACACCATCAAACAAGGTAGCGAATTAGGCTTGAGTTACAGCCGCAGAATTACCCGTGCATCCAGCTCAGATTTGAACCCGTTTACATCCTATGCTGACCCCCTAAACTTACAGCGCGGGAATCCTTATTTACAACCGGAGTTTATTGATTCATACGATTTTAGTTACAGTAGAGAGGCTAAAAAGGTGAATTTCTCAGCCAGCGTTTTTTATCGCCGAACAACGGATATGATTTCAAGGGTAAGACAATTCAGTGAAAATAATGCCTCAGTGCAGACTTTTATCAATTTAAATACTTCGCACAGCGTGGGAACTGAATTCGTTGTTAGTTACAAACCAACCACCTGGTTTCGATCAACCTTATCATCGAATGTGAATTTCATAAAATATATAACTGACGTATCAAGTTGGAATCGTTCCGGGTTTAATGGGAATGTTAAATTGAATTCTTCGGTTGATTTTTGGAAAAAAACAGCTACGGTTCAGCTTAATGTAAATTATGTGGCCCCGAGAGTAACAATTCTAGGAACAGCACAACGTAGAGGCGCAATTGATGCAGCCTTTGATAAACGCTTAGGTGATCATTGGACCCTCGGGTGTAAGGTTACAGATGTGCTTAATCGACAAGGGTTTTACGCCTATTTACGGCAGCCAACCATTAGTCAAGATATTGAATTTAAGTGGTTAACACGTAGGTTTTATATCAATGTGACGTATAAATTTGGTAAACTTGAAATGACAAAATCAAAGTCAGGTCAAGATTCAGGTCCATCAGATATGTAAGGGTATGAGTAAAAAAAATAATAATCGCGTCAATGTGGTTTATTCCACAAATCCCAATTTTAATTACCAAGAAGCTTCAGGTGAGCAAGTAGATACTTTGGCTCCTGCACAACAGCGCTTGTATGTTTCCATAGATCGAAAACAGCGCGCCGGTAAGGAGGTTACCATGGTGGAGGGATTCGTAGGGTCTGATGAGGATTTAAAAGAACTCGGGAAATTACTGAAGTCGAAGTGTGGGGTAGGAGGTTCGGCTAAAGATGGTGAAATCTTGGTTCAAGGAACGTTAAAGCAGAAAGTATTTGACCTCCTCATAGCTGCGGGATATTCTCAAACAAAACAGAAGGGCGGAAACTAAAAAAAGGCCCGAAGGCCTTTTGAAAAATTAAATGAAAGGTGTTGATTTATAACTTCGTCACCTTCAGGTTTCTTGTCGAATTTCCAGTGTTTAATGATAAAATGTACTGACCATTCATCAAGGATTGTAGCGAAATAGTTTCCATGTTATTCCCTTTTCCTTGAATCATTGCTCTTCCGTTCAAATCAAAAACTGTATAATTAAATGCTTCACTAGCTTCTATGGTTACCACATCCGTTGTTGGATTCGGGAACACCTTGAATAAATCAGATGCCTCATCAATTCCTTCAATGGAAACATTCACATTGTACGTAGTATTTGTAATGATTGGTGCGTTCCAATCAAAATAGATATACGCAGTATTTGTGATTTCACTAAATGTCGGATTTCCTATATTTTCTTTTATTCGATACGTAAATTGTCCGTGACTTAACGGTTCATTCGATGTAGAATCTGGTAACCAAATTCCAATGAATTCGAAATGCATGATTCCGTTACCCATGTTCACCAATTCTACCGCATGACTGCTGCTAACAAGGGTAAAGGTAGATAAATCTAAGTCCGAATCAAGGGTATCTACCACTACAATATTCTGGGCCGGTGCAGTTCCTGTATTTTGGAAGCGAATCGTGTAGGTGAGTATGTCGTCTACACCTGCTTCAATTTCTGTCGAACCAAATAGCGCACTATTATAAAATTCAGGTCGGGCAACGTTTTTATCATTTGGATCATAACTGTTTCCAAGAATTTGTAATAAATTCCCATTATTGTTTTGAGCATTACAATCTTGGATGTTTCCAGTAGCTGTAATTGTACTCGTGAAATAGTGGTTCGCGCCGTTAATTAATCCACCAGGAATTGAGAATAATATAAGATCGTTGGTAGAAAAACTACTTAACGCGCTATTTAAATTCCAAGTAATGGTATTTCCAGCAATGCTGTAACCTGGGTTGTTTATAGTGGCGGTATTCACCGTGACACCCGCAGGAAAGGTAAGCGTGAGTGTATAGGTTCCTGGGGCGGTAGGACCATAATTGCCCCAATTCAAGCGAATGTGTGCGGTGGTGTTTTGGTAATAACCATACCAAGGAGTAACTGTTGTCCAAAGGTCTGCACAAGCGTTTCCTCCGTTCCCTCCACAATTCACTGGCAACATTCCTGCAGCTTGGTTAACAATAAGGGTAATGAAGTTGAAATTCACACTGTATCCAAGATAATTTAAATAATTTGATGGAATAGAAGCTAGCACATATTGCCCATTTCCAAATTGACCACAATACGTGAAATAACCGAGTGAGTCTGTGTATACCGTAACGGTATTTGCATTTGCTCCTTGCGTATTAGATAATACAACAGGTGCAAAAGTCATTGGGAGTTCATTGTTATCCATGATGCCGTTGTTATTTGCATCACAGAAAACAAAGCCAGAATAACATGTTGGATTACCGGGATTTTGACCGCATTGAATTGGGAATGAGGATATAGCCGATACCGCGCCGGGCATACAAATTATGTTTGAAATGGTATCAACCTGGTTCGCCGCACTGTAACCGTGTTGAACTAACCAATTACTGTTTAGCGAAACCGTCGCAATGCCACCTATCAGACCCAAATAATTCGTGCTGTAGTTTCCTTGTTGGTTGGTGTAAACAATGGTAGATCCAGCGCCGTAATTGATGGTAATTGGTGCATTGACTATTGGAATATCCCCCACGTTAAACTGTCCGTTATTGTCTTGATCGCAGTAGACTTGTCCGCCAACACACATGGTTGCAGTTTGATTTCCTCCGTTTCCACAATTCAGGGTTATAATCATGGTTTGAGCTCCTGCGCCCGCAACTAATGATGGTGGACCTTGTATGTTATCAATAGTGTAATTATTTGCTGCAAGCCACGCAGGGTCAATGCCTAAGGTGTAAAGTCCAGGCTCAATACCGGTGAATAAATAATAGTTGTTTTGTGTAATGCCTGTATAGCTTTGACCAGAGCCAGTAATGACCAATGGGATTCCAGAATTGTTTAATGTCGAATCTATCACCCCATCATTATTGCAATCCACTTGAACCATGGAGTAAACAGGAAGCGAACACGAACCAAGCGTAAGTAGAACCGTGTCAACAGCACTGGTTTGATTAGCAAAGTTTATTACGTATGTAATTAAGGTATATGTTCCAGGGCCTGGATACGTGTGTGCAGGTGGAGGATTTAAATTAATAACAGTACCTGTGCTTGAAACTCCACCATTGTAGGCGTTACTTGTGCCGTCACCCCAGCTAATATTAAATTGAAATTGTGAAGAAACGAAATTGTTTCCGGTTAAAATAAACGGGAGGCTGGCGGAAGATTGTGCATTATTTGCCGCGGATTGAGCCCAGTATGAAACAGTTACTGCGGTATCACATCGGGTAGTCAGCGTATTTGGTATCAAATTGAGTCCGGTGAGTGTGTAGCCGTTTTGGGCCTTAAGTTGCAATGAGCAGAAGGCAATAACTAATAAGAGTAGTATTTTTTTCATGATATAAATTTTAATAATTTTTAGACGTCACAAGCTAAGCATAAGTTGCTTGCCAAAGGTAGCCCATTTATTTTTAGTATTTTCGCTTAAAATCACCCATGGATCGTTCTAAATTAGTGGAGTTCGGGAATTTAGAGTTGCTTGCGAAACAAGTGGTCGAAGGATTTATTACTGGAATGCACAAAAGTCCGTTGCACGGGTTTTCCGTAGAATTTGCAGAACACAGAATATATAATCAAGGAGAATCTACACGGCATATCGATTGGAAATTATTTGGGCGAACCGATCGTTTGTACACCAAAAAGTATGAGGAGGAAACCAATTTGCGCTGCCAAATGGTCATAGACTGCTCTCCATCGATGTATTTTCCGGTAGATCAACGCGACAATAAATTGTCTTTTGCGGTATATGCAGTGGTAAGCCTCATAGAGCTTTTAAAACGTCAACGAGACGCCTACGGCATAAGTCTGTTTCACGAAACACTTTTGCTTCATACCGCAGCAAAATCATCGCCGATGCATCAGCGCTATGTATACGCGGAATTGGAAAAGTTTTTTGAAGCTTATTCCCCAACCAAAAATTCATTCACGCACATTGCGAAAGCCCTTAACGAAGTTGCCCAAAGTATTCCGAAGCGCGGTATGGTTATGGTGTTTACGGATTTATGGTCGTCTGGAGAGGATGAGGATGATTTTATGAATGCCTTGAGCCATTTAAAACACCAACGCCATGAGGTAGTGGTATTCCACTTGTTTAGTCGGCGAATTGAACAGGATTTTGAGTTGGAGAACAGGCCGTATATTCTGGTGGATATGGAATCTGGTGAAGAGTTGCGCATCTTGCCCAATGAGTTCAAAAATAAATACTTGGATCGGTACGATAAAGGACTCAGCGCATTAAAACTGAAGTGCGGCGATTTAGCGGTGGATTTTGTGCCTCTGGCGATTGAAGACGGCTATCGGGAGGTCCTAACCCGATATTTGTTGAAAAGGCAATCGTTGTTATGACAGTCACCTATTTCCTTTTCTTACCTTTGTAGCATCATGCGCGTTGAAGAAATAATTGCACCGGTTGAACAGGAACTAGCAGAATTTGAGAAATTCTTTGCTTCGACAATGAAGTCTGATGTGCCATTATTGGATAAAGTAACACATTACTTAGTCAAACGAAAAGGAAAGCAGATTCGTCCGCTTTTTGTCTTTTTATCCTGTAAAATGTTTAGTGATACCAATGCGAAAGCATTCGATGCGGCAGCCCTAGTAGAGCTCTTGCACACCGCGACCTTGGTGCATGATGATGTGGTAGACGATGCCAATGAACGACGAGGCTATTTTTCTGTGAATGCCCTTTGGAAAAACAAAATCGCTGTGCTGGTTGGAGATTATATGTTATCGCGAATTTTATTACTTTCCATTGAGAAACAAAATACCGATTTACTCGCCATTATTGCGCGTTCTGTTCGCGAGATGTCCGAAGGTGAATTGTTACAAATAGAAAAGGCCAGAAAACTTGATATCACGGAAGAGGTTTATTTTGAAGTCATCCGCAAGAAAACAGCTTCCTTAATTGCTACATGCTGTGAAGCGGGTTACTTAGCTTCGGGTGGTACTGATCACCGCGATGCGATGAGGCTATTTGGGGAAAAAGTGGGGCTTGCCTTTCAGTTAAAGGATGATATTTTTGATTTTGGTAGTGCAGCAGATATTGGTAAACCTACCGGAAACGACATTCGCGAACAAAAAATGACCTTGCCAATTATTTACACGTTAAATCAGGCAAGCAAGGCAGATGCATCCGAATTAAGAAATATTTTTAAAAATCACAACGATAGCGAACCGTACATTCGTAAAGCCATTGAGCTAGTAAAACGCAATAATGGAATAGCATATACAGAACGACGGATGCGAGCCTTGGGGGAGGAGGCAAAATCATTGTTAGCAGAATTCCCTGATAATGAAGCTAAATCTGCCTTAATAGGTCTTGTTGAATATACCATGAATCGTACAAAATGAGAGTTTATTTTCAAATCCTAATGTGCATTGTTTTGGTGGCTTGCACCACTGATAAAGCACCAAAAAAGCCAAAGGCAAGCGAACAATTAATTGAAGTGAAACACGGGGTGTATTCCGAATGGTATCCCGGAAAAAAACAACTTAAATTTCAAGGGTCCATTGATAAAAAAGGAAACCGTGATGGTCAATGGGTTTTCTATTCCCCGGAGGGAAACGAGTTATCTACTTCGGTGTATGATCACGGAAAACGAGAGGGCTTTAGTGTGGTGAAATATCCAAACGGCGCAGTACATTATCGGGGTGAGTATCGCAACGATGCGATGGTTGGCCTTTGGACTACCTACGACGAAAAAGGCAAGGTACTCAACGAAAAAGATTACGGATTCCCTAATGAGTAGAATTCCCGCGCACATTGTGGACCAAATTATACAAACTGCTCAAATTGAAGAGGTGGTCGGTGAGTTTGTTCAACTCAAGCGAGCAGGGAGTAATCTCAAGGGATTAAGTCCTTTTACTTCCGAAAAAACCCCTTCGTTCGTGGTTTCTCCAGCAAAACAGATTTTCAAGTGTTTCTCCACGAGTAAGGGAGGTAATGTTGTTAATTTTTTAATGGAAAAGGAACATTTTTCCTATCCGGAAGCGTTGCGATGGTTGGCGGAGAAATATAACATTGAATTACCCAAGGAGGAGGAATTGTCGGCGGAACAACTGGCGGCCGCCAATGAAAAAGATAGCTTGTTTATCATTAATGAATTTGCTAAAAATCATTTCATGGATACCCTCCACGAGTCAGATGAAGGCAAGAGTATCGGACTTTCTTATTTCGTGGAACGTGGGTTTACTGCGGAAATCATTACTAGATTCCAATTGGGGTATTGCAAAAATACCGGAAGTGATTTAACCAAAGCTGCGTTGGCTAAAGGATTCAAATTTGATTATTTGGACAAAGTCGGTTTAAGTAAAGAACGGGAGGGCCGGCAGTTTGACTTTTTTAAAGGTCGAGTGATCTTTCCTATACACAGTATTTCAGGACGTGTGCTCGGATTCGGTGGAAGAACCTTGCTCTCCGATAAAAAAGTTGCCAAGTATTTCAATTCGCCAGAGAGTCCCGTATACAATAAGAGCGAGATTTTATATGGCTTGTACTTTGCGAAAGGCGAAATTATCAAAAAGGATGAATGCTTACTCTGTGAAGGATATACGGATGTAATAAGCATGCATCAAGCAGGAATTCAACATGCGGTATCGAGTTCTGGGACCTCGCTTACGAAGGAGCAAATTCGACTTATTTCACGTTATACCAAGAACATCACCATTCTTTATGATGGAGATGCCGCAGGAATCAAAGCATCCTTCAGAGGGATTGATTTGATTTTAGAAGAAGGGCTCAACGTGAAAGTGGTGCTTTTTCCCGAGGGAGAAGATCCAGATTCTTTTGCTAAAAAAAGTACAACGGATGAATTAACAGAGTTTCTTGAATCACACCGACAAGATTTTATCTCTTTCAAAGCGGGATTGTTGTTTAAAGGAACTGAAAACGACCCCCTACAAAAGGCGAAGTTGATTAAAGATATCGTATATTCCATCTCTTTGATTCCCGATTCGATTACAAGAACCATATACGCTAAAAAAATAGCCGCTACCTACGAATTAACCGAAACCATGATCGCCCAGGAAATAACGAAACTTCGTGCAGGTAAATTTGCCGATGAAGTGGGGGAGCCCTGGGTAAAAGATGTGATCACATCTTCTCCGAATAAGCCAAACTCACTGCTTGTCAAGTATGAGGTAGACGATGCAATGGTAGAAAAGGAGCTGGTTCGGTTGATGCTCAAATTCGGTAACAAAGAAGTGGTCTTAGATCCAAACGGTGAAAAAATCCAAGTCAGTGTCAATGAATTGGTGATTCAAGAATTAACGATCGATGATTTAAGTTTTACCAATAAAACCTGCTATGAGATTTTCGGAGAAATAACCGATGGGGTAGCAGAAGGTATCCTCTACACGTACAACTATTTTTTAAAGTCTAGTAACCCCGAGGTTCAACGCTTAACCGCCGAACTCATCGGTATTGACGAGGAGTTGAGTCCAAAATGGGCATCAGAGTATCGGATTTATACCAAACAAGAGGATTCTGATTTGTTGGGGACCATGTTTTACGCCATTTACAGTTTCAAGCAGTCAAAGAATACAGCGCATATTGAGCATTTACGTAGTCAATTAGCCGCGGATGACTTAACTCAACAACAGCAAATGGAAATTTTGGCGGAGCAAATGGCCTATGAAAAAATTAAGCAAACGTTTTCTGAAAAACTAGGAAGAATTATTATTAAATGATGTTAAGTACCACCTTATTCAAAATCGGCCCATTCAATATTTGTATATGGAATTTAGTGTTTCTCTCCATTATATTCTTATCGGCTTTTGTGCTTCGTCGCCTACTTTCAAGATTTCTCAAAAAAAAATTTAAAAGTAATAACATTCACCTTGAAGGAAGAAGAGAAACTTATTTTAAATTATTTACTCAAAGTGTGTATTTAATTGCCCTATACTTTGGTGTATTAAGTTTTAGATTCAATAATCGGGATATTACCTTTGAGGAGTTCATTAACTATAATTTGGTTCACATCGGTTCATTGAAAATTACACTATACAATGTACTCTTAGTGGCAGTGATTTTCTCGTCTGCTAAAATCGCGTCAAGTGTTTATAAATTATATATTGGTAAAAAACATAGTCTTAAAACATCCTATGATCCGGGTGTAGAGTACGTCTATGTGCAGATTGCTCGGTATATAATCAATACGGTTGCAGTACTACTATCTTTTAATGTTCTGGGATTGAACATTACGTTAATACTATCAGGTTCTGTTGGACTTTTGGTCGGTATTGGATTGGGCTTGCAGGATGTTTTTAAAGATACGATTGCAGGAATTGTGTTACTCATAGAAGGTAATATTAAGGTGGGTGATATTGTGGAAATTGATGCTAAAGCTCAAGCGAATTCTCAAAAAGGTGCCTATAATTTTGTTGCTCGCATTATTAAAATCAGCTTCAGAACAACCCAAATTCAAACGAAAGAAGGAAATATACTCATTATTCCGAATACACATTTAACACAGCAGCAAGTAGAAAATTGGAGCCATAGCTCTTCCTTGTCTATGTTCACCATTCACGCCTTGGTTGAATATGGCAGCAATACGGTCTTAGCTACAGAATTATTAAAAACTGCCGCTCTTGGCCATCCGATTGTAAGTAGGGAAGAACCTGTGATTGTTCGAATGTCGAATTTTTCTGAAAATGGCATCGAAATGGAACTCGTTTTTTGGGCGGAAAATAGCTGGGATATAGGAAATTATAAGTCTGAAATCCGCTTCGAAATTGACCGACTCTTTAGAGAACATAAGGTGCATTTTGCCTACCCAACGCGTACAATAATCAATAAAGCTTAGTATAAACAGCGTTTATATAGGTGAATGGTGTTTTCGATACCGTAATAAAGCGCGTCTGATATTAACGCGTGTCCAATCGAAACCTCGTCTAATCTTGGCATCTGCAGCTTAAAGTACCTCAAATTCTCAAGGCTTAAGTCGTGGCCTGCATTGATGGCAAGTCCACATTCCATGGCAACCCTACATGCATCCACATAGGCGTTAATGCACTCGGGGTTTAATGGGTATTGCTCCGCAAAAGGACCGGTGTAGAATTCAATTCGATCCACTCCAAGGTTAGCCGCAAGCTCAATTTGCTTGTGATCAGGTTCCATAAATAAGGAGCATCGAATTCCCAAGCTTTTAATTTCATCAATCCATCTAGCGAGGGCTGTTTCATTTGCTTTTACATCCCATCCCGCGTTAGAGGTTAGTACCGTTGGACCATCAGGCACTAGGGTTGCTTGTGCTGGCTTGGTTTTTTTTAGTATTTCGAAATATCGTGCATCGGGGTAGCCCTCAATGTTAAATTCAGTGGTAATGACCTCAGAAATTTCTAAGGTGTCTTGGTATGTGATGTGACGCTCGTCTGGTCGTGGGTGAACCGTGATGCCATCCGCGCCAAAGGTCTGACAATCAATAGCAAATTGAACTACATTAGGGGTTTGACCCCCGCGAGCATTGCGGATAGTAGCAATTTTATTAATGTTTACGCTGAGTTTCGTCACCGGATTTTTGGTCAAAATTACAAACTCTATACGGAATTCCATACCTTAGCATCCGATTATGCGTGCGTTAGAAATCCTTTCTGAAGAAATTCCTCCCTTATTGCATACAGATTCGGGTGAAAAAGTCATGCTTTGGATGGATGAATTCAAGGTTAGCCACCTGCCTGTATTGAAAAATGGCAATTTTGTTGGCGTGGTATCTGAATCTGCGGTTCTTGATCACTTAAATCTGGAATCGGACTTGGATCATTTATTTGACCATTTACCCCGGCCATTTGTAAATCAAAATGCACACTTCTACGATATACTCCTAAAAATGTCTTCCGAGAAACTTTCAGTTCTTCCGGTATTGAACGATAATGATGAGTATCTTGGATGTATTTCTGTATATGGAATTATGTCTGTTCTGTCCAATTTTGGAAGCATGAAGGAGCATGGAGGCATCTTGGTGCTTGAGATGAATCAAGTAGATTACAGCCTTGCCCAAATTGCCCAAATTGTGGAGAGCAATAATGCTAAAATTCTAAGTTCCTATATTACTTCGAACGAAGAATCTACCCATACGGAAGTAACCTTAAAAATTAACACGTCGAATTTGACATCCATCATTCGAACTTTTGAGCGCTATGATTATCAGGTGAAGGCGGCCTACCAGGATAAAGATGCCGAAGAGGACTTGCGTCAGCGATTCGATGCCCTTATGAACTTTATGAAATTCTAATGAAGCACGTAGCAATTTACGGGATGAAATTCACAAGACAAAGTCTTGACTATGTATATCAAGTACATGCTGAGTGTCAAAAACGTGGTTGGAACGTGGTCATGGAGCAGGATATGCTCGATCACCTAACATCAAAATATGATTTTTCATTGCCGTGTACAACCTATGTGAACGATCAAGATTTTAAAAAAGGCATCGACTATATGATTTGTCTTGGGGGTGATGGCTCATTCCTCCGAGCGGTACGTTTTGTGCGCGATTCTGGTGTTCCGATTCTTGGGATTAATACAGGTAGGCTAGGGTTCTTGTCAAACATCTCAAAAGAGGCCATTGGCGAAACGTTTCAACTGTTGGAGGACAAGAAATACGAATTTCAGAAAAGATCCTTGATTCGGGTAAGAACCCAAGATGAGTTGTTTGGCTTAGAGAACTTCGCCTTAAATGAATTGACAATTTCGAAAAAAGATACTTCTTCCATGATTACTGTGCATGCAAAATTGGATGGTAAATACCTGAATTCGTATTGGGCTGATGGTTTGATTGTTTCCACCCCAACGGGATCAACAGGGTACAACCTAAGTTGCGGAGGTCCGATTATCACACCAGGATGTCAAGTACACATCATAACTCCAATCGCTGCACATAATTTAAATGTACGCCCAGTGGTAGTTCCAGATCATATGTCGATTGATTTAATCCTAGAGAGCCGCGATCGAACTTGCTTAGTAAGTTTAGATGGTGTCACAAAAAATATTAAACAAGGGGAAGAAATCCACGTAACTAAGGCAGAGTTTCTAATTAATGTGATTAAATTTGAACATACGAACTTCTTAGATACTATTCGCAATAAAATGTACTGGGGAGTTGATAATAGAAATTAACATATGAAAAAAATAATCATGTTAACAGGCGCTGTCCTGTTCGGGTTTACTGCCCTTGCTCAAAAGAAAGCAAAGAAAGTAGTTTTGAAAAACCAAATAGATTCCGTTTCCTACTTGATGGGAGTTAACATCGGTAACAGCCTAGGCAAAGAAATGAGCGAGGCGAATTTCGAATTAATTATTCAAGGATTTAGGGATGCAGTCGCTAAAGGACGCTTAGTTTGCCAAGACAGTACCGATATGGTGTTGTCGTCGTATTTCCAAGAAAAAGCGATGAAGAAACAAGCAGAGGAAGATAAGAAAAGCGAAGTGTATAAAGTGGCTGGCGATAAGTTTCTTGCAGATAATGGAAAAAAACAAGGCGTTTTTACCACCGCAAGTGGCTTGCAATATCAAGTAATGAAAGAAGGAGATGGAGTACATCCATCCGCGGAATCTACCGTAAAGGTGCATTATCACGGTACTACGATTGAAGGCATAGTATTTGATAGTTCGGTGGAACGAGGCGAACCGATTGAGTTTCCTTTGAATCAAGTAATTCCAGGATGGACAGAAGGTGTTCAGTTAATGTCGAAAGGAGCGAAATATAAGTTTTTCATTCCTCAAGAATTAGCCTACGGGTCTTCTTCTCCAACACCCGTAATTGCTCCGTATTCTTGTTTAGTTTTTGAAGTTGAATTATTAAGTTTTGAATAATATGAAGCGTATATTTTTATTAGCATCCTTAGCCTTGACCTTATTGGTTCAAGCACAAACTCCAAAATTGGCTGATGGTCTTTATGTAAAGTTTAATACATCAAAAGGCGACATTATCTGCCAATTGTACTATCAGAAAGTCCCAATGACCGTTGGTAATTTTGTTGGATTAGCCGAAGGGAAGTTAAGCGTTGATACCACCAAAGTAACGAAACCTTTTTTCAATGGCTTAAAGTTTCATCGCGTGATCGCTGATTTCATGATTCAAGGTGGAGATCCACAGGGTAATGGCATGGGCGGTCCAGGTTATAAATTCTTCGATGAAATTGATACGTCATTAAAACATTTTACCCCGGGAATGCTTTCCATGGCTAATTCCGGACCAAACACCAACGGAAGTCAGTTTTTCATCACCCACAAAGCCACACCATGGTTAGACGGAAAACATACCGTGTTCGGTAAAGTGGTTCAAGGTCAGGATGTGGTTAATGCGATTGCGCAAAATGATGTAATGAATGAGGTAACAATCATTCGCGTTGGTAAGGCTGCACAGGTATTTAATGGTCAAACTGCGTTCGACGGAAAATATTTGAAATTAATAGAAGCGGAAAAAGCAAAACAAGCATCATTTACCAAAATTGCGGCAATGAGTGATGCAGATTTCAACGCAGATTTCAAAAAACGCGTTTCTGCCCAAGATAAAAGCGCTGGGTTAACACAAACAGCCAGTGGGTTAATTTATGTGATTCAAAATCCAGGTGAAGCGTATAAAGGAGAAATGGGAGCTAAGATATCACTGCATTACAGAGGAACATTCTTTGCTACCGGAGAGAAATTTGATGCATCCTATGACCGAAATGTACCTATGGATTTCAATTATCAAGTTCAACGGATGATTCCAGGGTTTGAAGAAGGGTTAGCACTTATTGGTAAAGGAGGAAAAGCCAAATTATATATCCCATATCGCATAGCCTATGGTGCTCAAGGAAATCCAAGAATACCAGGATTCTCTGACTTAGTTTTTGAAATTGAAATGGTTAATTTAGAGGCACCACAAAAAACACCAGTGATCCAAGAGCATAATGATCATGATGGACATGACCATAAGCATTAAATAAGTAAAGTAACGTTTAAATGAATAAGCATCCTTCGGTTGAAGGGTGCTTTTTTGTTGATAAGCGTTGGTTAAAATTTGGGTATTTAAATGTACTAACGTGTGTAAACATAGTACAAAATATTCGCACCCATCTTCAAGGCCTGTTGGCGTTTGTCGTCCGGATCGTTGTGGACGCGTTGATCTTCCCAACCATCACTCAAATCTGTTTCATACGTATATAGAAGCACTAAACGTTCTTCATGAAAGATTCCAAAAGCCTGTGGGCGTTTCCCGTCGTGTTCATGAATTTTTGGTAATCCGTTCAGTTTGAATTTTACAGAGAAAATTTCATGGGTTGACGGTATTTCCTGTAAATCATGCTCCGGGAAAATCTTTTTAATTTCGGTTCGAACGTATTCATCCATGCCGTAATTGTCGTCAATATGCAAAAAACCGCCTCCAAGCAGATAAGTTCTTAGATTAGAAACTTCAGCGCGTGAAAAGACCACATTTCCATGTCCAGTCATGTGCACAAACGGATACAAGAAAATATCTTTACTACCGGCATCCACGTAGGGGACTTCCTTTGCGATCTGGGTTCCGATGTTCTGATTGCAGAATTGAACAAGATTTGGGAGTGCAGTAGGGTTCGCGTAATAATCTCCCCCTCCGTTGTATTTTAATACGGCTAACTTATAGCTACTTTGTGTTTGCCCAAGCAATACCCAACTTATTAAAATCAAGGAAAATGTAATGGCTGTCTTCATGGGTACAACAAAAATAGGATTTTCTTCACAGGGTAATGCAGCTATTAACATTTTTAGTGGAATTGTGTAAAAATTACCTGATGTGAAATGATTCTTCGTGCTAGTTTTTAAGCTAATTTTGTCCACAATTTATACGGTCGTAAGATTAAATTGTAAACATGCCAAAAGACACCTCCATTTCATCTGTTTTAATTATCGGTTCTGGTCCAATTGTGATTGGACAGGCTTGTGAATTTGATTACTCCGGCTCTCAAGCCGCTCGTTCGCTGCGCGAGGAGGGGATTGAAGTAACCTTGATAAATTCAAACCCAGCTACCATCATGACCGATAAAGTGGTAGCAGATAATGTGTATTTATTGCCGTTGGAAACCGATAGTATTATTGATATCCTTTCCAAACATCACATCGATGCCGTCTTGCCAACCATGGGAGGACAAACCGCGTTGAATTTGTGTATTGAGTGCGACGAACTTGGAATTTGGAAGGAGCATGGGGTTCGGATTATCGGTGTAGACATCAAGGCCATTGAAATCACAGAGAACAGAGAGGCATTTCGAAATTTAATGTACGAAATTGGGGTGCCTATGGCGCCACAGAAGACGGCTAAATCCTTTCTTGAAGGAAAAGAGATTGCACAAGAATTTGGATTTCCCCTGTGCATCCGTCCGAGTTATACCTTAGGTGGTTCTGGGGCTTCAATCTTGTATAAGCCAGATCAATTTGATAACCTGTTGGAGCGCGGACTGCAATTATCTCCAATACATGAGGTAATGATTGATAAGGCGCTTATTGGTTGGAAGGAATACGAATTAGAGTTGTTACGTGATGCCAACGATAATGTGGTGATTATTTGTTCCATCGAGAATTTTGATCCCATGGGGATTCATACCGGCGACTCGATCACGGTGGCGCCTGCGATGACCCTTTCCGATACTACGTTTCAGAAAATGCGAAACATGGCCATTAAAATGATGCGTTCCATCGGTAATTTTGCTGGAGGATGCAACGTACAATTTGCCGTTTCCCCGGATGATCATGAGGATATCATTGCGATTGAAATCAATCCTCGAGTATCCCGATCTTCGGCTTTAGCCTCCAAGGCAACAGGGTATCCCATTGCGAAAATCGCTTCGAAATTAGCCATTGGATATCATTTGGATGAACTTCAAAATCAAATCACCAAGACCACTTCAGCCTTATTTGAACCAACCTTAGACTATGTAATTGTAAAAATTCCGCGATGGAATTTCAATAAATTTCCAGGTACAAACCGAGAATTAGGCTTACAAATGAAGTCGGTAGGTGAGGTAATGGCTATCGGACGATCGTTCCAAGAGGCGCTGCAAAAGGCCTGTCAATCCCTTGAGATTAATAGAAATGGCTTAGGGGCGGATGGCAAGGAATTAACGAATCAAAATGAAATTTTAAATAGCCTAGAAAAACCGAGTTGGAATCGCTTATTTCACATTTACGATGCCATCAAATTAGGTATTCCGTTTAAAACCATTGTAGAGAAAACTAAAATCGACATATGGTTTTTAAGACAAATTGAAGACTTGATCAAGCTTGAGCGTAGAATGGAGCAATATTCCATTGAAAATATTTCACGGGATTTACTCTTTGAAGCCAAGCAAAAAGGCTATGCAGATCGACAAGTTGCACATCTATTGCGTTGTTTGGAATCTGAAGTATATGCCAAGCGTGCGGAATTAGGAATTCAACGCGTGTACAAAATCGTGGACACCTGCGCTGGAGAATTTGAAGCCCAAACTCCATACTATTATTCCACCTTTGAGTTTGAAAATGAAAGTATCGTTAGCGATCGCAAAAAAGTGGTGGTTTTAGGCTCTGGTCCTAACCGCATCGGCCAAGGAATAGAATTCGATTACTCCTGCGTTCATGGGGTATTGGCGGCTCGTGAGTGCGGATATGAAACGATCATGATTAACTGCAATCCAGAAACCGTTTCCACGGATTTTGATACGGCGGATAAATTGTATTTTGAACCGGTATTTTGGGAACATATTTACGACATCATCCAGCATGAAAAACCCGAGGGGGTAATCGTGCAGTTAGGCGGACAAACAGCCCTTAAATTAGCAGAAAAATTGCATCGATATGGAATTAAAATTTTAGGAACGAGCTTTGATGCCTTGGATTTAGCAGAGGATAGGGGACGTTTCTCTAAATTGCTGGAACAGCTCAATATCCCGTTTCCTGAATATGGAGTGGTAGAAAGTGCGGAACAGGCACTTGAGTTGTCTGATGAATTAGGATTTCCTTTGTTAGTTCGTCCGAGCTACGTACTTGGTGGCCAGAAAATGAAAATCGTCATTAATAAAGATGAGCTTGAACATCATGTCGTAGATATAATCAATGAGATGGGAAGCAATCAAATTTTGTTAGATCATTTCTTGGGAGGTGCGATTGAAGCAGAAGCAGATGCAATATGCGACGGCGAGGACGTATACATTATTGGTATCATGCAGCACATTGAGCCCGCAGGGATACACTCCGGAGATTCCTATGCGGTATTACCTCCGTATAATTTAGGTGATTTTGTGATGACACAAATTGAAGACATCACCAAGAAGATAGCGGTTGAACTTCGCACGGTAGGTTTAATTAATATACAATTTGCCATCAAAGACGATAAGGTGTATGTGATTGAAGCTAATCCACGTGCTTCTAGAACAGTTCCGTTTATTGCGAAAGCATATGATGAGCCCTATGTGAACTATGCAACGAAAGTTATGCTCGGAGAGAAGAAAGTTAAAGACTTTAATTTCAATCCGCGAAGAGAAGGTTATGCAATTAAAATTCCGGTATTCTCTTATGAGAAATTTCCAGATATAAAAAAGGAACTTGGACCAGAAATGAAATCTACTGGGGAAGCGATTCGGTTTATTAAAGACCTGAAGGATCCGTTCTTTACCAAGGTGTATTCCATGCGGAATATGCACCTTTCCAGATAAGATGGGTGTTGTAAAGAAAGATGCTTTACGAACGACGCTAATCTCTTACATAGGATTGGTTCTTGGTTATGTCAACAAGGCTTTCCTCTTTATCATATTTTTATCTACGATTGAAATAGGTTTGGTTAATTTGCTGACCACCACTGGATTGCTCTTCGCTCAATTAAGCAACCTAGGCAGCATCTATGTAACTTGGCGCTTCTTTCCATTTTTTCGAAATGAAGCAAAAAAAAACTACGGGTTTTTGTTGTTCAACGTGTTATTGGTTTGTCTTGGAATTTTAATTTTCACCACCTTATATTGGGTGTTCAAAGCAGAAATCGGTGCGTATTTTCATGAGAAATCGCCGTTATTTAATCGCTATGCATGGTGGGTAATCCCCGTGGGTATTGGTAACGTGTTCTTCATGCTCTTCGAAAATCACATGCGGGGACTGTTTAAAAACATATTACCGGTTTTTTTACAAGACATTGGGCTTAGAGTAGTTACTACGCTGTTGTTGGCGGTATATGCATTAAAACTTATTTCATTCGAATACTTTTTAACTGCACTCATGGTAAGTAATTTACTCCCAGCCTTGGTTTTAGCGGGGTATTTAATTTATCATAAAGAGCTGCATTATTCCCTGAAACACATCACCATTCCGAAACGATTCCGCAGAATCCTACTTTCATTTAGTGCCTTCTCGTACGTGAATACCTTAGCAACGATGGTAGTGGTTACGATGGATGCGGTTATGATCGGCGGAATGATTGGTTTAGCGGCAACCGGAATATATACCACGATGGTTCAAGTAACCAGTGCAGTATTAATTCCTTTCCGTGCTATGACACGAGTGAGTTCTCCCATTGTTGCAAAACTTTGGAAAGAAAAAGACATGAAAGGGCTTCAAGAAATCTATCAAAAATCGAGTGGAGCGGGTTTGTTCATTGGTTTGCTGTCGTTTCTTGGCCTGTGGTTGCCCGTGCACGAACTCTTTTCCTTTCTAAAGCCGGAATTCAGTGCTGGAATTCCCGTATTGTTTTTCTTGTTATTGGGAAGGATGGTGGATATGTATTGCGGATTGAATGGAATTATATTTGCAACCTCACGAAAGTACAAATATGACCTCTTGTTTACGGTTTTTCTATGTGTCGGAATTTATGGATTAAATAGGCTCCTCATTCCCCGTTATGGCATTGCTGGGGTTGGATTCGCTACTGGGTTTATTTTTGTGTTTTACAATGTGGCTCGCTCCATGTATATTTATTGGGCTTACCGGCTAAATCCTTTTCATTGGGGTCATCTAAAACCTTTGCTGGTTTGTTTAAGTGTGCTCGCCGTTTATTATGGCGCAATCCAAATCTTTCCCTTTTCGGCCGAATCCACAACGATTTACAAGCTTTTGCGTATAGGGTGTATTGAAGCGTTGGTATTCATTGGATTTGTTTTTCCGGTACTGCGCTTTAATTTGGAACCAGAGGCTGCAGGATATGCCCGGAGTTTTATGGAAAACATTAAAAGACGGTATTTAAAATGGTAACTTTAAGGCACATGAAAAAAAGAATTTTGATAATGTTTGTGGTAATGAGTGCATGCATTCATTTCAAGTCAAGCGCTCAAGATATGGAAATCGATGACTCATTTGTATTCGAACTGGGTTTGCCTAACGGATTTGTCAATGCGCCCTTTAAAAACATCATGCAGGGCGTGATTTATGTTTCACCAATGTACCAATACACGTTGCGATCGGGACTTATGTTTGGGGCGGGGGTACATTATTCCTATTTCAACATCAATCAGTTTCGTATCAATCAGAAAGTAAGTGGAGGAATGCACAACGGTGCTGCCTTTATTAAGTTGGGTCATGAAAAATTCTGGACACCGAGCCTGGCTACTGATTTTGGGGTAAAGATGGGAATTGTTCAAAGTGCCTTTGTTACCGATACACTGAAATCAATGGGAATAACCTATAATGCGAAACAAGCGGCATACATAGAGCCGAACTTAGGGATTTGCTTGGCAGCTGATGTGAACGCCTCCTTTCGATTAACCATTGGTTATGCGTTTTATGGTTTTGGTTACAAGCCCTGGGACATTGGCATTAATTCAGACTTAGGTCATTCCACTGCCGAACTCAATAAACCTTCTTCGTACTTGATTATAGGTTTTGGATACTCCCGCTACTTTAACGGCAAGAAAAGCACCAATAGCGGCTGGGATGAAGAGTAGGCTGGGGGTAATGCTCTTATTTCTGCACAATAACTTTAACCCCTTCGGAAACTTTATCACCAAATTCGCCTTTCAAGATGTACGTACCGTTTGCGAGTCGAGATAAGTCAACTTCTTCAAGGTTACCCATGGGCTGTTCGTGTACCTGATTGCCTTGTAGGTCAAATACATGTAATTTCCCTTGCTCTTGTCCCGCATTACTAATTTCAACCGTGACTTTACCCGCGCTTGGATTGGGGAAAACCTTGGCAATATGAATCGAGGTTTTTGACGTTCTTCGGGCAAAATAAAATATAATGCCCCCAGTAACTAATAAGGCCATAATGCCAATCCCACCGTTTACTAGCATTTGACGTTCATTTTCTTGTGCTAGTTTTTCTGCTTTGATGAATTCCGCTTCTTCCTGTGCTTTCTGCAAGGCCTCTGCTTGTTTTTTAGTGATATAAACAACGGCATTTGAGTCCAGGGTGTAGCGTTCTTCTTCACTCACCACCTTCGTGCCTTCATTGAGGAAGGAGATTTCAATGGACCGTTCGGTTAAATTGTTTTCTAGGGTTGGAGATTGGTAAACAATATCATAAAACGATTGGAGTTTTTCACTAATTTTTTCATAAATAAGCGACAAAGATTTGGCAGAATTCGCAAAGTAAAACTGCCCTCCAGTAGCCGTCGCCAGCTGCTCAAGTTCACGTTGATTTACATCCCCCAATCCTACGATATAAACAGGAATATCAACCGATTTCGCTTTATTTATTACCGTATTTATATTGGAGTAAGAGGAATTATCATTCCCATCGGTCAAGGCCACAACCACATTTACGCCGTCTGCATTTTCTACTTGCTTTAAACTGGCAAGTATGGCATCGTAAAAAGCCGTTGAACCATCCGATTTCATTGATCTAATTTTTCGTTTTATTTTGCCGGATTGGTTTGTTAATCCCAATTGATAATCAACGGTCGAGGAAAATCCTACAACACCAATATTGTCTTTGTCGAAATTAAAAGATTCAACGAATTCCAATAGTGCATTTTTCGCGAGGGTAATTGGCTGAACGTATCCCTTAGGAAATGAATAATATCCATATTCATCCACAGGTAGTTCACTAATGTCATACCCTAATTGGTTTATTTGACGTTCATCAAATTGCATGGATCCCGAATGATCGAGTACAATACCGACATTAATCGGTTTTTGTTTAGAAAGTTCTTGAATGGAGATAACTTGACAGTTTTCATCATTTTCTTTAACGGTCATGTCCTTTTTCTTAAGCCCAAATACTGGGTTTCCATTGCTTTTCTCGGCACGAAACACCACGGAAACATTCGGGAAGTCATCTTGATAAACGCCAAGAATACTGATGTTAACGTCTTTTGAAGTTATATTTCCTTTGATTTTCTTGTCTTCTTGACCAACCGTTAATACGGGTAAAAGTATGGCCAATAATATGTACTTCTTCATGCCTTAAAGTTTTATTATTACAAAGAAAATGAAAAACTATTTAATTCTTAAATGGTTACAAGGTTGTAAAGAAAATGGAGTTTAACTTTTGACCTAAAGCATTGAGTCGCTCAGGCTAAGTCTGAATCGCACCAACGTTATATCGCTTGGTAGGTTTGGCATGATTCGCCATGGATATGCCCATGGATATTACCTTTCGAGTTTCGATGGGGTCAATGATGGCATCTACCCACAAACGGCTTGCGGCCGGTGAAATCTGTTCGTCGTAGCGAGATTTTATTTTCGTAAATAACTCGTTTTCTCGTTCCGGTGTGATTTTTTTCACATAAAAAGGGTCTTAATTGTTTGAAATCAGAAGAGTAATTACTGCAATTTATACAATCGATAGTCTGATCCTGTCGATGCAAACTGATCAAAACGAAGACCAATGTCTATAAAACCGTAATTGCCTAATATTTCGGTTACTTCTTCCATTTTCCAATGGCGTATATTAAAAGTATCCTCGTATGAAAAATTACTGCCGTGAAAAACACCACTGCATTTTTCATGATATTCATACACATTATCCTGAAGAGGTTTCAGGGTGACATTCCTTTTTAAGTCTAATTCATGTTTGTTTAATAAATCAATTCTTTCAAAAAAAACGATATTTGGTAAATCAAAAAAGAATAATCCGTTAGGATTTAGGTGGTTTTTAATATTTTCGATGATAAGTTGGAGATCCATTGAAGAGCATGCGTAACCTAATACGGTAAATAGTGCCAACGCTAAATCAGTTTTACCGTTATTGTACTCACTAATATCTCCTACAAATAAATCTACATTGATGTTTGAAAGCTCGGCATTTTCTAAAAGCACTGCAGCCATTTTGGTGCTTTTCTCGACAGCCGTTACCTGATAGCCCAATTGGGTTAATGGTATGGAAAGCCTCCCCGTTCCGGCACCCAAATCTAAAATACTGCCTTTGTAAGGTAGGATTTTTTGAATGGTTTGTAACGTTAATTCATTGAATCTATCATAAAATTCACCATACGTTTTCTGGTATACGAAATCATAATATTGAGCCCAACTGTCGTGTGCTTGTTCTTTCATATAAACATTGTTTAACGTTAGTTATTGGTTAAATCGTTGAATAAAATCGCTACGAAATTTTTCATCGATTCTAAGGTAAATTCTTTTTATGTCAGTAGTTAAGTTGTGCTTGATAAAATGAATGAGGCCATCAAATTCTATATCAGAAGGTTTTTCACTAATAAGCATCCAGTGGGTAAGTAATACTTCCTGCGAATTGTTAGCATGGAGAGCATTGAATAAATCCAATAACAGGCCATCAATTTGTTCATCACCTTTTGTATGCGGCACGAAAAAATACAGCGTTGGTGGAAATTGATTCATTACACCAATTTCCTTCGAGGTATTAACCTTGGCTATAAAATCATCGTATAGCTGGCGTAATTTTCTATCTCCATGTAATCCTTCCGGCAGGAGGTTGAAGTTACAAGGGTTGGCTGAATAATTCCCTGCAGTTAATGAAAGTGCAGAATAATCTTCATAGTTTTTTTTACGCGGAACCAAAGAAATGGAAAGCGCGTTTTCGCGTGAAATTAAAATGTCCATAGTTGTTTATTTATTTGATTAGATTCTTTTTTTCCATAGATAGTAGCATCGTTCTGTACTATTGTAGAGGGTTTCACCATAGTAAGATTTAGCTATTTTCTCTTCTTTCCAATTCAGCAATGGATTATCGATCCAGTTGTGATCTTGCAATCCATGTAATAAATGGCCTTTGCGCGCCTGATTAAAATCATTGGAGTAATCGAGGTAATCCATCATGAGTGCACGAGCATCATAATGGAATTCCTTCGTGTTGACGCTTTTGTCGGTAATGACCTGCTTGATTTTGAGAAGCTTTTGAAACTGATATATAAAGTCCATGTTTAGATGACTTCCGCCCATGGTTCCTCCACCGTCCTGTATATGAACTAAGGTATCCACGCACAGTTGGTTGTGTAGTAAAAAATCGACCAAAAAATTGCAGTTTTCATGGGTGAAATAGAAGCAAGGGATTTGAACTTTGATGCTTCTTCCATTTTGAAAAATACTGAGTTCTGTCAAAAGGAAGTAAACCTTATTGGAATAGTGATCTCCATCGCCATAAAACAAACCTCTATCTTCGAATTGTCCCTTGGAAAAAAATGGACAAACATTAAACCGCTTCAAGGTCAATTCAGTTGTACGGAGTATTTTAAGTTGGGTAGAATCCGTAGCCGTATTAGTTTCAAATAAAACAGTTCCGGTTTTGAATACATCTATTCCAATCTTGTCATTCGCAGGCAAATAATAGTCCGTAAAAATGTAAATGTGAGAGGTACCCGTATATCCGCTCTTCAAGTTTGCTTTTTCAAGGTATGCGATATGCCTGAAGTCATCGCCAGCGCTAGGATACCAACATATGGATTTGGCCAGATGATTTTTATCAAACTTTGCATACTCAAAATCCTTAAAATAGGTAGCGAAATTTTTTCTCAAGATTTCAGTTAATACAAACAAATATAATGTTTAATAACAACCTAATGACTATGCAATCAAATAAAAATGACGTTTGTATGTGGTAAAAAAGATCACCCATCCGAACAATATTTTGCACCTTTGTAAGGTGAAAGTTACCGGGTTTACCTTCATTCGAAATGCCTTAATTTATGACTATCCGATTCGGGAAGCCATACGTTCTGTACTGCCTTTATGTGACGAATTCTTCGTTGCTGTGGGTCAATCCGACGATACCACCTTGGAACTCATCCACGACATAGGGAGTCCAAAAATTCGAATCATCGAAACTGTATGGGATGATGCGCTACGAGCAAACGGGGAGGTCTTGGCAGTGGAAACAAATAAGGCCTTGCGCGCCATTTCCCTGGATAGCGACTGGTGCTTCTATATCCAAGGCGATGAAGTGTTGGAGGAAGGTCAGGATTCTTTAATCCGCCGAGCAATGAAGCATCATCTGAACGACAAGAACGTGGATGGTTTTTTATTCAAATACCGGCATTTCTATGGATCATACGACTTTATTGGCGCATCCAATTCGTGGTATAAACATGAGATTCGAATTGTCCGCAATAGGGCAGAGATTTATTCTTACCGAGATGCGCAAGGGTTCCGTAAAGGAGAAAATGAGAAACTCAAGGTGGTGGAACTTCCGGTGCACATTCACCATTACGGCTGGGTTAAAGAACCGCAGGCCATGCAACGTAAACAACGTAATTTCAATAAATTGTGGCACGACGATGAGTGGATGGCTTCGAACATCCCATCCGTGGACCATTTTGAATACGAAAAGCATGTAACTCAAGTCAAACGCTTCAATGGAAAACATCCTGCAGTAATGCGCGAACGGATTGAAGCAATGAACTGGAGTTTTAACCTAGATATTTCAATGGAACGACGAACAGTGAAAGATCGCGTAAAAGATGTGTTGCTCCGTATTGGAATCAATCCCAATTATGTGAATTATAAAAAGGTCGGGACTTTTGATCTTTAGCGGTAGATTACAAACTCCTGCTAACTTTTCTCATCACGTCTGAATCGCTCCAACGTTATAACGCTTCGTAGGTTTGGCATGATTCGCCATGGATATTCCCATGGATATAACCTTTCGAGTTTCGATGGGGTCAATGATGGCATCTACCCACAAACGGCTTGCGGCATAATACGGTGAAATCTGTTCGTCGTAGCGAGATTTTATTTTCGTAAATAACTCGTGTTCTCGTTCCGGCGTGATTTCTTCTCCCTTGGCTTTTAATCCAGCAACTTCAATTTGTAACAAGGTCTTTGCTGCCGCAGCACCGCTCATTACTGCGATTTCAGCCGTCGGCCACGCTACAATCAATCGGGGGTCATAAGCTTTTCCACACATCGCGTAGTTGCCCGCACCGTATGAGTTCCCCATCACCACTGTGAATTTCGGTACCACGCTGTTTGCCATCGCGTTCACTAATTTAGCCCCGTCTTTGATGATTCCTCCGTGTTCACTTTTAGACCCCACCATAAACCCAGTGACATCTTGTAAAAACACTAAGGGAATCCCTTTTTGATTACAGTTCATAATAAACCGTGCTGCTTTGTCTGCCGAGTCGGAGTAAATTACACCCCCCATTTGCATTTCCCCTTTTGCGGATTTCACAATCTCACGGTTATTCGCCACAATGCCAACGCTCCACCCGTCTACGCGCGCATAGGCACAAAGAATGGTTTTACCATATCCCGCTTTATATTCTGTAAAACTCGAGCCGTCTACCAAACTTTTCAGTATTTCTCGGGTGTTGTATGGTTTTGATCGCTCGTCTGGCATGAGACCATATAGCTTTTCGGCCGGCTCCAAAGGTGCTTCCGAGGTAATTCGGTCGTATCCCGCATGTTCCGTTTGTCCAAGGCGCGACATTAAATCGCGAATCGTAGCAAGGCATTCCTGGTCTGATTCAACATTATAGTCACAAACGCCAGATATTTCAGTTTGCGTGGTAGCTCCGCCCAAGGTTTCGTTATCAATTGTTTCTCCGATAGCCGCTTTTACCAGGTATGACCCAGCTAGGAAAATGGTGCCTGTTTTATTGACAATCAAGCTTTCATCCGACATAATGGGCAAATAGGCGCCCCCGGCTACGCAGCTTCCCATCACAGCTGCAATTTGGATTATTCCTTCCGAGCTCATGATGGCGTTGTTGCGAAAAATCCTACCGAAATGTTCCTTATCTGGAAATATCTCATCTTGCATGGGTAAATACACCCCAGCGGAATCCACAAGATATATGATGGGTAAGCGATTCTCCATGGCAATTTCTTGCGCTCGAAGGTTCTT
>Ga0247843_1002256_pt1 | contig 35845 bp, 37 predicted proteins | sample LaCruzMarch2017__FD_192420 | JGI IMG/M metagenome (GOLD analysis project Ga0247843, IMG submission 192420) | Freshwater microbial communities from meromictic Lake La Cruz, Castile-La Mancha, Spain - LaCruzMarch2017_8m | ecosystem: Environmental > Aquatic > Freshwater > Lake | place: Spain... | reverse complement strand
TTCGCTTAAAATCTTGCGGAACTTCATCTGCTTGTATTTCATGGCCTATTCCCATGATCGAGGCTACCACGATTGGCAGAATATTACAGGTACTTTTCAGATAAGCATTGACTTTCAAAAATCCTTAGTTCCTGTATTGCGCTTTCAGCTTTTAGTGCCAACGCTGCAGATTACCTAATTCAAGCTCCAGCATTTGGCTTTGAGCAAAGTTATGAAGGACTCAGCTTTCAAGTTCACAGTGGCGGTTGCACAAGCCGAGATGACTTTAAAGTCCAAAAAAGTGGAAATTTGATTTCAATAGTTCAAACAAGTCCCGATTTCTGCGAAGCCTATCTGCCCTACGGAACAAACGTAACTTTTAGCTACGATGACTTAGGTCTGCAAGACGGCGATACATACAAACTCAGCGTCGATGAGTTTGGACCTGGGCGCACTGTTGGAGCTAACATGGTTGTAAATTCGATGAATGGCACCCAAAAATCTACAAGTGACATTATGGGCATCAAATTTAGCCATGATGGTGTGAGCTTGCAGGTAAGTAGCGGCGGTTGCACCGACAAAAATGATTTTTCAGTAGTCGTTCGCGAAACATTTCCCACCCAAACCGAAATCAATCGTATCAATCGGGACGGATGTGAAGCCTATTTGCCTTATGGTACTGATGTTTTGTTCACTGGCGCAGAGCTTGGTTTGTCTGAAAGCGCTAACCGTTTAAGACTTATTCTTAGCCAAGTTTCGGGCCGAGTTATTCGCTAGATCAGTATATTTTAACTCAGCTGGGAAGTGGATGAAATTGTCATCAACTCTTCCCGGCGCACAGTTATTAGCGTTAAAATACAGGTGTTTATAAAATTCTTTCGCATTGCGCTAAAGTTTTCACGCGTTGCGTCGATAGGTTGATTGTGCAACGCATTAAGGCGGGGCAAAGCGAAGGAGCAAACAATGTCAAAAGATAACAAGCAGGCAGTAGGTCAAGATCGTTGCAAGTCGGAAGACTGCAAAAAGGGCAATGATAAGTTTGGCTTCTGTGACGAGCATTACGGCTGGTATATGGAAGGCTTGATCCGAGGTGATGGTAAAAAACCCTCTGATTTTGCTGAAAAGTATTCTTTATGGCAGCGTAAAAAAGCCAAAAAAGTTGCTTAGACCTAGACCCAACTACAAAATTTAAAACTAGACGGTTTCCAGAATTTTGCATTCCCAACCCTAAGTCCCTATCCCATTTATTTGCAAAAATCTGCGAAGCTGTTTTTTTATGGAGCAATCTGCTTTTGCCGAAGCAGATTGCTTCGCTATTTTTTGTGTGTTGAAATGAGCCACTCAAATGAACGACGCAACTGGCAGGTCTTCCGATTATCGATATTCCGTCGGTCCCGAAAGCGCCAAGCTAACTCCGATGGCGCAAATTGAAGTTTTTTTTGGGCCCCTCACTTTTCAAGTGCTAAATGTTTCAAAGGGTGGAGTGGCAATGCTTTTTGGGTCAGAACCCAAAATGAAAACAGGCGACATTATTGATGCTGCAGTCTCGATCAGGGATCGCGCATTTCCAGTTCAGCTAGAGATGAAAGCTATTCGAGGTTTGCGCGTGAGTGCGGCCTACGTCAACCCTTCAGACTTGTTTCTTGGAGCCTTAAAAGAATTCCTTCAACCAAAATCCTTGGGTGTAACCCTAAAGAAAAATGCCTATCTTTCGGCCTTTCCCGACATCAAAAATCTTGTGGCTGCATCTAAAACAGTCGAAATTTACCAGGGGATTAATTTAAGTTTTCTTGCAGCATGGTTAAAAGATAATCGCGAAATTGACTTACTCCTGAGCGTCGCTCACGATGTCTTTATATGTTGGACGCCTAGGGCTGGCCTCAAATGTGGGCGGCTCCAAAGCGCTCTCGAGTCTTCTCCCGAATTAATTGATTTACTTCTAAAATCCAACTTCAGTGAAGACCAGTCGGAATTTCAAATTCCAGGGGCAATTTGGGAGCGCGAGCCCGAAAATGCCATCAGGAACTATTTTGCCGATATATTGCTAAGTTGGGCTCCATCCGAAATTGCTCAAGAATTTGTCGAAACTTTGTTCAAAGCCCCTGATAATATTATGAGCCAAAATCTTATAAAAGTGGTGTTTTTGCCTGTCTCTCAAGATTCAAGATCTTAGCCCGCAAAATTCCCATGACATGAAGATTCAAAAAAGCTAGATAAGCCCACACATATGAAAAATATAATTTGCTCTGCATTGTTTTCCATTTCTCTTTTCAGCACACAGTTTGCAAACGCCGAATTGCAATGCGAAGCCGTCCGCGTGCGCACGGGCCAAATGCTGGCATGCAGTGGCGAATCTTGCTCGGTGATAGAACGTGGTCGCAATAACGAAGAACTCGCTTGCACAAAAGATTCTTGCTCTTTATTGCCCCTGCGAGGCATCAACAATTTTATAGCCTGCACGGAATCCTCATGTTCGGTGATCGACTCTGAAAGGAATGATCAGCAAGTGGCTTGTAGCAAAGACAAATGCCAAATTTTAAGATTAACTCGTGGGGAACACCATATCGGATGTACCGCGACGGGATGCAATGTTTATAATGTCGAGAGAAATGACGAAGTCTTGGGTTGCACCGAAAACGCGTGCCAAGTTTATCGCATCGGCCGCACAGACGAGCAACTTGGTTGTACTTCGCAAGAATGCAAAATCTACCGGATTCAGCGCAACGATGAGCAATTAGGTTGCACAAAAACTGAATGCAAAACTTACCGTTTAAAGCGCACTGACGAAGTTTTGGGTTGCACCCGAGATGTTTGTAAAGTGGTGCGTTTGCAACGCAATGACGAAGAATTGGCCTGCCCAAAATGGGAACGTTGGGGTCAACCTTTTATGAGCAACACTTATTTAAAATAAGCTGTTTCAAAAGCGCTGAGTTTCTAAGCTGCTTTATTGCCCGAACTATTTTCGGATTTTCGTTCGTGAATTGTGGGAGAAGGATTTTCTTCCTGATGTAATCTCGAATTTTCAAGTTCTTTGTCGATGGCTGATTCGGCCAACGCTTCCAAGGGATCGCGATTTGCATCAAAATCTTTCACATTGTGAGGCACTTGATTGCCTTCACTTGAGCTCCACAAATAATTTAAGGTGGAGCACAGTTTGTCTACTGAGCTAATAAACGATCGCTCTGCGGACCAAAATGAACTTACGAAAGAAAAAATTACAGAAAGAATAATCCCACACACGCTTGCGACCATCGAAATAGAAACTTTGCCCACAAAAGAAGCCATAGCTTCTCTGGTTCCTTCTACGTCGGTCATGTTGAGATTGGACAATTCGGGCAGGGCCTTCATGATGGAGATAAAAGTTCCAAAAATTCCAGCAAGAATAAAAACACCGGGCAAAAGAGCCATAGCATCGTTAATGGCGCCGATATTAAAGATCCCAAAAAGTTTGCCAAATGCAGGATTGGTTTCGATAGTCGATTTTGCAATCTGTTCAAAGTTGGGCTCATGGGAATTCTTACGCAAAGATTTGAGCTGCCTTTGAAGGTCTCGAACCATAATCGCGCAACCTTGTTGGACTAAAAAAATTCGATCACTGGGTGCCATAATAAAATCTAAATTGCGGCGCATCTGAATGCCGCGTGAAACAAAGAGTTCGTAAAAAGTTTTTTCAAGATATTTTTTAGAAAAAGCAAAAAATGACGAGATATTGCCATGAGGGGCCTCGGCAAGTCCACGAGTAGCTCGTTTGTGAAACTCATTGATGAAGTGAGCTTGACGTTTCACCGTGTAGTAAACCAATACACGAAGAATGACGGCACCCACAAAGACAAAAGCCATGGTGGGAAGGAGTACGTGATGACCTACGAGGACGACAAAATCGATTAGGCCTCTTATACTTTGATCAATCGCTGCTAACATAATTACTCCCTTAAATTAAACTTAATCACAACTCTTTGCGCTCGCTGACAGTTGTATTTTTGGCAAAATTCTTTTTCGGTCAAGCCTTCTGAAATCTGATCTCCACTGGTGCCTTCGGGCAAGTAGCCACGACCCACAACTTTAATCATCGGAAGCAGGCTCTTTTGCCCCTCAAACTGAAGTTTGTTATTGTCAAATGCATATTTGAAAATTTCATTGGCACGGTTAAAACTGAGCTTAAGATTATACAGAATTGCTTCGCGATCTTCTGCTTTTAAGCTGGAAGGATTAACATAGCGCCCTTGGAATGTGGGCGAGGCAAATCCGATGATCTCAACATTGCCAAGTTTTCGACTGAGGGATTTGTCTTTAAACAAAGCGCTGGAATAGGCCGGAAAAAATGATTGCAATTTTTTCATCATTCCAGGCTTAAGGTTTGCCGAATTCGTATCAAAATACTCCTCGCCAAAATCCAAAGTGATGTCTCCGGTTTTGGCATCGACTTGGGCTTTGATTCCTTGTTTCGAAAACTCACTGCGAATCTGTCCCACTAAATCTTGTTTTGCTTTTATCAGCGCCTTGGCCTTTTCCAAATCTGCAGCCATGGATTTATTAGACTCTTTTAAACTTTCGACACTGGCCACCGCACGCGCTCGTGCTCCTTCGCTTTGTGAGAGCATTTCGCTTTTTTGGGCCAATTCCCCTTGGGCCGACCCCAATGCTTCCCGAGTAGCAGAGAGTTGCCTTTTGGTTTGTAAAGTTTCGCCTTCTAATGAGGATATTTTTGCCTGACTTTGCTGGGTCACTTCGTTGATTTTGCTTTTCAGCTGTTCTTGCGACATTTTGGCTGTCTTTTGTTGTTGTTTTAGACGCGCAATATTTTTGTCTAAGTCACGTCGCACGTCTGACAAAGCCTTCTCTTTTGTTTGAAGATCTTTTTCGCGTTCATTAATCTCAGCTTTGAAAGTTTGAATCACTAGCTGTTTGGATTTGAGATCTTTTTCTTTTGAAGCAATGGTCTTCTCGCGGTCTACAATTTTAGAGTCTCTTGTTTGAATTTGCTCTTTTGCCAAAAGGTTGGTGTTGATGATGTTTCGCACGAGTTGTTGATACTTATTGAGAGCTCTTTCTTTTTTGCGATTCTCATCAGCTTGTTGCAATAGATTATTGGCTTCTTCTTTTGTTTCGATTTCAAGGAGTTTTAGCTGATCCATTAACTCCGCATACACTTGTTTTTCTTCGCCACTGGCTTTGTTTTCAAGGTAATTTTCCTTAATCGTAGAGTAAACTTTTATCTGCTCTTTAAGATCCTCGTTTTCTTTTGCGAGTTGAAGATTTTCCATTTGCTTGCCTATTTGCTGACTTCCAGAACGAATATTTGCAGCGGCAAACAAAAATAGAAAAACAAAACTCAACATGGTGTAAAGGTCCGCATAGGCCGCCCAAAAATCGCTGCCCTCACTGCGCTTCCGTTTTAAACGATCATAATTAAGCGACATTCCATGGACTTATCGCCACTCACCTTCGGAAAGTTTAATTTAAATCCGAACAGCCGTTAAGTATTTGACGCTGTTGTCGAAAAGAGATTTAGCGACTTAGGTGTCGTGTTATGCAAAAACAACGGATAAAGGGCTGCAAACTTAGCATATTGGAAGTTGGCGGTACCCCCTTGTCTTTGCTCATCCTTAAAACCGATTTTTATATTGGACGAAGCAAAGAATGTGCAGTTCAAGTTTCCTGCGATGCCATAAGCCGGAAACAGTGTCATGTTTTTATCAAAAATGATGATCTCGTGATTCAGGAACTTGAAACTGCCAACAAAAGTTTTCTCAATGGGAAGGAAATACCCTCTCAGAAGATTTTTGCTCTTAAAGAAGGTTTCAAAGTCAGCTTTCCAACGGCCAAGGTTGAAATCATCATCGAACAAATTCTTCGGGAAGATCTTGAAAGTAATATCGAAAAAAACATCGAAATCAGCAGAGCAACCGTAAAAGTCTCTCCCAAACACACGAAATCCACAAATGTGGAAACCTTGGTCAAGAAACTTGAACTCGAGCAAACCCTGAAAACACTGAACATAAAGATAGAAGAGCAAAAGCAAAAATACCACATTGCAAAACAAGAATTTGCTGTATTCGAGTCACTCAAAGAAAATGAGAAAAAGGAAGTCGAAAAAAAACTTCTTGATCTCCTCAAGCAAACTGCCCACAGTGAAGAAAAATGCAAGCAGCTAAAACAAGACACTCTTCGCGCCGAGGCCGAACTGGAGTCTCTTGCATCAAACCAAGATCATCTTCTAAAGAGTCTCAGCGATACTACAAATCGAAAAGACGAAAGTGACAAAGAACTTCAATCCATTCAAGAGACGATTGAAAAATTAAAAGAACAAAAACTCCAGATCCAAGCCGAAATGGAATCTTACTCGAAAGAAATTCCCATTTGGGAAAGTCGTCTGATGAGTAAAAAACAAAAGGTGAGCAAGATCCAATTAAACTTAGAGCATAAGCAAAATGAGTTTAGCGAATTTGTATTGCAAGCTGCAAAAGAGTCGGCTCACTTTGAAGACCTGCTTGAGCGAGTCAAACTTCGATGTCGTGCAGAAGAGACAGAAAAGCTATTGACTGTTTCTCGATTGCAAACGCAAATCGAAGAAAAAAAATCGGAAACTCTTCGACATGATCATCAGCTCAAAGAGCTGCAAACCCTGATTGAAAGTAAATCAAATGAGCTTTCAGCCTTAAACACTCAGTCACAAAAAGAACAGAATGATTATAAAACAACCATTGAAAAGTTTGTCGAACAAAAGCTAACTCTTGAAAAAGAGATCCAACAGACTCAGCAAGTCTTTGAAGAGCAGAAAAAACATCTGGCCCTTGAATGTAAGCGGTCGGAAGCAATGAATGCTGAGTTGCACTTGGCAACAGAAAATTTAAAAAAGCATCTCAAGGAATTGGCGCAATCAAAAGTCCAGAATGAAAATGAAGTTCGTCTAAAAAAAGAAGAGTTTCAGCGTGAAGCGGAGCAGTTGCGCGCTAGTCATTTAAAATTCCAAGCCGATTGGGAAATCCAAAAAGCTGCAATGGAAGCTGAAAAACAAAAACACTTAGACGAAATTAAAACTCTCAGTGTTAATTTTGAAGTTTGGAAGAATAAAGAGTCCATGCGCCAACAAAGTGAGTTTGAAAACTGGAAATCCCATGAGATTCAAAAACTCACACGAGAATATCAAGAAAAGCACGAAGTGAATGAAAAAAACTTCCGCGAAGAATGTTCTCTCAAGTTGAAATCTCAGCTCAACGAACAAGAAGAAGAACTCAAACAACGGCGGCAACGATTTGAAGCTGAAATTCGTTTAAAAAAAGTAGGAGTCGAAAAAGAACTTAAGCATCTGAAAGATACAACACATCAAACATTCGTAGAACAAATCAAAGAGCGAAACGAGTTTTTACTTCAAGGGCTGGAACTCGCTCTTCGGCAAGCCGCCAAAGATCATCAACACACATTGCCGACGGAACTTGTGGAATCCAGCGACTTAAAGTTTCGTGCACTTTTTGATCAAATCATTTTAAGTCCGAGCGTTGAAATGCTCAAAACTTTGAAAGCCAATCCCTCACTTTGGATTGACCGAAAACTGCGCAAACCTTGGCTTGATCGGAATGCCCGTAGCTTGGCACTGGTTTCATGTTCCTTGTTTGTCATTTTTTTAGGCCTGTTTGTATTTCATCCACAAAGGGGAATTAAATCTTGGGCCGAGAGTCAGGAAAAAATTGCGCAGAGTCATTTTAACGAGGAATTGCTAAAACAAAGACAAGCAGCTGCCCGATTTTTTGATCCGCCCAAAGATAAAATCTATCGTCAAAGCTTTTTTGAAAACCTTCTTTACTTGGAAGGCTATCGCATTGCAAAGCTCAGTGAGGATTATAAAAAAGCGTATATTTTAAAAGTGCAGGACTTCTTTAGCAAAGAAATCCCGGGGGGCGATCGCAGAGGGCCGAAATATTTAGCAAGCGAGGCAACGCTGCTGAATCTTCTGGAAGAGGAATCTCGAAAAATTAGCCTCAAAAATCCTGAAAGCGGCATTGAACGCTTGAGATTGATCGAAGCGGCCTTTCAGGATCGCCTTTTTGAAGCTGCGGGAACGCCAAAGCAGCTGGAAAAAATTAAACGTTTGGACGAAGAGCTATTTAAAAATTGGACGACAAAAGAAAGCTTCAGAAGCCCGGCGAATTCGCAGAGCGAGTAAAGTTTTTTTAATGGCTATTTCGTTCTATATTCGGCTGCTCGTTCAAGTGCGAGTTCAAACTCTTCATGTAAGCATTGAAGCGCGAGATTTTTTTCAGACTCTGGAATTAAGCAAGAAACTTTTATCTCACTGGTGGTCACCAAATGAATGGGAATCTGCCGATTTTCGAGAGCTTCAAACATTCGGGCTGCAACTCCTGCATGAGTACGCATCCCGATTCCCACGATAGAAACTTTTGCAAGTGGAGTTCGATGAATCATCACATTATGAGTTTTTAAAATTTCTGCAACTCGCTTCACTTCGCCAGTGGGGACGGTAAAACTTAGTGTGCATTGCCCTGAGTGGTCTGCAGAAGTTTTGTTGATAACGTCGACATTGATTCCGGCTGCCGCAAGGGGCTTAAAGAATACGCTAGGTTTTTGTCCTTCTTTGTCAGGAAGTTGAAAGCTCATCAATGTTTCACCGCTTTCTGCGGACAATGCGGTCACAACCGGACTTTCCATATTACCTAAATTTGTCACAAGAGTGGCTCCATCATGAGGTTTGAAGGTTGAGAGTACACGTAAAGGAATATTAAACTTTGCTGCGAGTTCGACCGAACGCATATGCAAAACTTTCGCTCCGAGTGAAGCCAGTTCCATCATTTCGTCAAAACTCATTTGTTTGATTCGTCTAGCTTGCGGAACAATTCTAGGATCGCAGGTATAGACTCCATCGACATCAGTGAAGATGTCACATCGATCAGCTTTCAGAGCCGCAGCCACGGCTACCGCTGAAGTATCCGATCCTCCCCGACCAAGGGTGGTTATGAGCGGAATCAATTCATCATCAGAATCGCTGACCCCTTGGAAGCCGGCAATAATAGGGATTGTGTCATTCGCCAAAATCGCCTCGAGCACAGAACTTTGAATATTTTTGATACGAGCATTGCTAAATAAGGAATCAGTTTGAATGCCCGCCTGAAATCCCAGCAAAGGTTGCGCCTTAATTCCGAGTTCATGAAGGGCAATAGCAAGAAGAGCGCAGCTCACTTGTTCACCGCTTGCGAGCAACATGTCGTACGCTGGTAAAAAAGGTTGCGCGGAAATTTCGAGAGCGGCTTTCACTAAGCGGTTTGTTTCTCCTGACATTGCAGAGACAACCACAACGTTTTTTTGAGCATGAGAACTTTGCGCGACTAGTTTGGCGACGTCTTTAATTTTTTCTACACTTCCAACAGACGTGCCTCCAAATTTTTGTACGACTAGCGGCATTGTTGCTTACTGTATTCCATAAAATTTCTTTAAAAGACTATGCCCCCAATTGCTAAACATGAATGTCACATGTCCACCTTGTTTTAAATTGATCACATGACGACTCGAGCCACTTTTTCGCCAGGCAGCGTAAGGGTTGATAAAATCATTATCCGACACCACTGTCAAAGTGCGTCCAGGGCGAGTTAATTCTCTTCGAAAAAGAACATCGCTTAAGGGAACTTGTTGCGCAAAAATTTTTGCTGAATGCGGGACAAATGCGCGAATGTAACTTGAAAAATCGGGACTTTGAAAAAATAAATTCTTCCATTCGTCATTCGTGCTGATCTGCGCGTCTTCAAGACGTGATTCCAAGTTGCGAGCAGATGCTGCTAAGCGCTTCGAAAACATAAAAGTGGCTATCATATACTGAGCTTTTAACTCGAGTGATTGCAATTCTTCGACACTAAAATAAGTGGAGAAGTCGACTCCCCTTTTTGCAGCTTTGCAAATTCGGCCCCGCGCTTGAATGAGCGATAAAATTGTTGGACGCCCAGAGATGCTATGACTTTGCTGGAGGTATTTGTTCATGGTTGAGAAAGTTGTTTTAAAGTCATGGGGAGGGCTAATAAGCAAGGCTTTGCCGTCGACGAGGGAATTTGATTTTTCAGAATCTGCAGCTAGGGCATTGCCAGAAGTAAAAGCACCGTAGCTATATGCGAGCAAATGGGTCTTTTGAAGAATTCCCTTTTGCTGAAAATGATTTTTTATCTGCGAAATGATCCAAAGAAGAGTATCGGATTCTTTTTGTGTGTCACCCATTTCAAAGTTCGAAGCCGATACAAAAGTTTCAGCCCAAGCATTTTGCACAACTGCAACATTGTATCCGCTATTCCATAGTGGCAGTGCTAACTGAGTGGCATAGGGATTGCTAATTTCTGAAAAAATTCCGGGGACGACAATGATCAAAGGACGCGGAACTGCCTTTACATCCGCGTGAACGTGTAACATCACTTCAAATTTTTTATTTTGAAAATTGAAAGGTCCACTTTTTAAAAACTTTTTCGTTCCGCTCTTTTTAAAATTTTTGTACTTTGCATGAATGGTCAGATCGTGTGCAGCGCAAGATTCTGCAATCGTGTTAAGTGAGGCGCCAACATTTGGATTTAAGGTTTGAAAATAGGGATGAGAGGGAGTTCTAGCGATTTCGCTGGCATTTATAGTAGTTGCCAAACTCAGAACAAAAAATCCGAGAGCCTTTGCGTTTACCGATAAAAAACTGCTAGATTTCATTGATTTACCCCTTATTTCGTGGAGGCGGTATAGCACAATAATGCGTTGTGTCAATCGCTTTATCCAAGTTTTACACTTTTGAATTACAATGAAAGCGATTCCTATGAAAAGTATTGGCAGTCTGTTAACTACGAAAGATCCCAGGGACAAACTCTTCTTTAAATTGGTGGCCCTAGTTTGGGCAGTTCTACTTTTGTACGCTTTGATAAATATTTATAATTCCAATATCTTAGGACTCTTTCTGTGTGCCACTGGCGCACTTCTACTGAACCCAATAGCTTTGTTGCTTTTTATAAAAGCGAAGATCAACACTGCAAAATATTTGTTTCTCCTGAACGCCCATATCTACGTATATTTTTTTTGTATCGCAAACCAGGACATGGATCTGAGCGAGTTTTATTTTATTTTTCTTCCGGTCTTCGCCTTTCTTCTTTTTGATGTCCGCCAGAAAAGGGCATTATTTGTTTGGTTTACCCTTCCACTTTTAAGTTGGGTGGCACTAAAGGCCTTCGGATATTCCTATTTGCCGTCCGAGTGGATTACGCATACTGCCGCTGATGGATTCTACAAAAACCTTAATTTTTTAGTTTCACTCTTTGGCACCATCGTCCTCCTTTACTTTCATATTGATTTTCTATCGGATTCGAACAAACGGACAAATGAAAGCATCCTCAGCAAAAATGATTTTTTACAGGCAGTTCTCGATAACGTTCCCTCCATGATTTTTGTTAAAAATGCCAGTGAAGAATTCCGCTTTTCATTGATGAACAAAGCCGGCGAAAAGTTGATCGGCTTAAATGAAGCCCAGCTTTTAGGACGCAATGACTTCGATTTTTTTCCCAAGGAACAGGCTGCTCAATTTCGCAAAAAGGACCTTGAAGTTTTCAACAATCGAGGTGTCACGTTGATCGAAAGTGAAGAAATTCAAACTTATCAAGGCACTCGGATTTTGCGAACTTTAAAGGTCCCAACTTTTGATGCTTCTGATCAGCCTCAGTTTCTTATTGGCATTTCGAATGATATCAGCGATCAGGTTACTAAAGATCGTTTGCTCGAAAAAGAGCGCGAAAAGAATATCCAAAACTCAAAACTCGCCATGCTAGGAGAAATGTCGGCAGGCGTGGCTCATGAAATCAACAATCCGCTCGCTGTCATCGATGGCTCCTTACAGGCCATAGAAAAAAGTGGGGGACTTCCTGAACATTTTAGACAACGAATGGAGTCTATCCAGAGATCAGTGAAACGAATCTCGAAAATTGTTTTGGGGTTAAAGAAGTTCTCACGTTCTTCCGAACTCAGTGAAAAACGTGAGGTACGTATCGGCGACATCTTTAAGGATGTTGTAGGTTATACCGAAGAATTGGCCCAACAAAAAAATGTCAGCATTTTCGCAGAAAAGGATATGGACTTAACTTTAAATTGTGTCCCTTCGGAAATCGAGCAGGTTCTTATTAATCTCGTATCAAATGGCATCGATGCCGTTCAAAACCTCGAAGAACGATGGGTAAGACTTCATGCAAAATCTGTTGATGCAAAAGTTATCATCAAGGTTTGCGACTCGGGTGGGGGAATTGCTAAAGAATTAGCGAGCAAGATTTTTCATCCTTTTTTTACGACGAAGCCAGTAGGTGTAGGAACGGGATTGGGGTTATCCATTTCGAAGGGCATAGTAGAAGCGCAAGGTGGCGAACTGAGACTTGTTGATGATGTCAAACACACTTGCTTTGAAATGAGTTTTTCAAAGAGCTAGTAATCTGGCATTTTAAGAGCACGCCCGGGAGGGATCGAACCTCCGACCAGCTGATTAGAAATCAGCTGCTCTATCCAACTGAGCTACGGGCGTATGCAAAATTTGAAAGCAAACTAGCACAGCTTTTTTAACGTGAATAGGGGTCAGATATAGACTCCTTCAAGCTTCTCAAATAAGAAAGCTCATGACGCAAAAAAGAGTGGCTTTGGTGACCGGAGCTTCCAGTGGTATTGGCTGGGATCTGGTTCAAACTTTATCAAGAGAACACTATGATGTTTTCATCTCGGCGCGGTCAATTTCGAAACTCGAAGAACTGAAAAGTCTTTGCGAAGCAACATATAAAAATAAGATAACGATTATCTCGGCGGATCTTTCCAAAGCAACCGGAGCAAAAGAACTTTGTGATCAATTTTTAGCAAGCGAGTCGCCTTTGGACCTGCTGGTAAATAATGCGGGCTTTGGGGACTTTGGCCTTTTTCATGAACGCCCCCTGGCTAAATCAATGGAAATGATCGAAGTCAATGTTTCGTCCCTGACTTACCTGACTCACCGGCTGTTAGCGTCCATCATCAAAAATCGGGGTTGTGTCATGAACATTGCCTCAACCGCGGCCTTCCAGCCTGGCCCATTGATGAGTGTCTACTTCGCTACAAAGGCCTATGTTTTAAGCTTTACCGAAGGAATCTCGGAAGAGCTCAAACCTTTTGGGGCCAAAGCCATCGCTATTTGCCCTGGTCCTACCTATACAGGTTTTTTTAAAACAGCCGAACTCGGAGAATCCAAGCTTTTTGAAAACATCATGAAAGTCGCGACTTCAAAAGAACTTGCCGAGTTTTGTTTGAAAAGCTTGGAGAGTTCAAACCCCGTAGCGGTTCACGGACTAGGTAACAAAATAGGATCGATTTTACCTCGTTTGGTGCCCAGATCGGCCGTTCGCAAGGTGGTCATGAAAATGCAAGGCAAAAAGTAGAATGTCATCACTCCTTGGAACTTTGCTTGAAGCCCAATCGCCAGAACTCAATTTAGAGCAAAGCGAAGCCATGAGGCTGCTAGCCTCTGATGACAATGTGTTTCTCACCGGAAGGGCAGGGACGGGAAAGAGTTACGTCATAAAAGCCTTTATGAAGGGCGTTGATGACAGATTTTTTCCGATCCTTGCGAGTACAGGGGCTGCAGCAGTCTTGGTAGGGGGTCGCACCTTCCACAGTTTTTTTGGTTTAGGAATTATGGAAGGTGGTGCTGAGGCGACGATTGAACGTGCATTAAAAGATCGTCGCTTAGACCGTCGCTTAGACCGTCGCTTGCGCAAAGCAAAAGGATTTATCTTAGATGAAGTCTCCATGATTCCAGGGATTGTCCTAAATGTCGCCGAAAGGATAGCTTCAACTGTACGACAGGATCCAAGGCCTTGGGGGGGCTTAAAAGTTATCGCGGTGGGCGATTTTGCCCAGCTGCCACCGGTCAACCCTCATCAAAATATTCGCAGTCCAAGGGACTGGAGTTTTAAATCCGATGCGTGGCTGAAATCCAATTTTCAATCGATTTGTCTGAATCAAATCATGCGCTCCGCTGATGATTTAGAATTTTGTGAAATTTTGAATGACGTAAGACTTGGCAATGTCAGTTCCCGAGTTATACAGTTTTTAGAAAAACACAAATCACAAACGCTTCCAAAGGATTTTGAAGGGACAGTACTTTTTGCGCGTAAGGTAGATGTGGATCGCATCAATCGCAGTAAATTATCATTGCTAAAAACTCCCTCAAAAATTTTCACAACTCAATACACAGGAAACGAAAAACTTGTCTCTATCTTAAAAAACAATGCGCCCATTTTAGAAGAGATAGAATTAAAAAAAGGTGCGCTAGTGATGTGTCGCCAAAATGATTCTAAAGGCCGATTTGTCAACGGATCTCTGGGGCATGTGGAAAGAATGGACGACGAAAGCATTACTGTAAGATTAGTAGGCGGCAACTTTGTGGAATTAGAAAAGGTAAAATTTAGCATGCTGGATGCTGAGGGTAACGAAGTCGCCGTTGCTAAAAACTTTCCTATAAGTTTGGCCTACGCACTGACTATTCACAAATCGCAAGGCAGCACTTTGGACCGTGCAACAGTATCGTTAAGAGATTTATGGGAACCGGGGCAGGCATATGTGGCCCTGAGTCGTTTGCGAACGTCCAGTGGATTAAAAGTTGAAGATTGGGATGAAGATTCCATTATTTCCGATAAGGACGTTCAAAAATTCTATCAAAGCATTGTGTGATTTGAACAATCCATTTGCACCAAAGGTGCGGATTTGTGGAATTCGGTCGAATAGACAAATGAAGTCGAACTACGGGGGAGAAAGGAAATGCCTTCTTGTTGCGGAAGTTGTTTTGGGTGAATGATCGTGAAATCCAAAAAATTTTTATCAAACTTTGCGATGTCAAAATGAAATTGCAAAATTTTTTGGTATGTCAAAATTAAAAAACTTTTCCCATCATTTGCAATTGACATGTCTGTTGCGATTTGCCCAAAAACCTCATGCTCTTTTAAAATTTCCGGAAGATTTATCTCACCAATTTTTCGCATGGTTTTAAGGGCTTCTTGAGAGCCCCACAATTCCTCGGCACTCAAAGTGAAAATTTCAGCCGGTCCAACGTGATCATCTTCAGCAATTTGAGCTTTGCTGATGATAAACAAATCTCCATTAGGATGCACTGCCATGGACTCGGCATTTCGTGCTCCACTTGGATACTTTAATCGATGTTGGCGTAACACTGCTGCTGGAGTGGAAAAAGATTCGGCCTCTTCTAGTACCGTTATCAAAATTTCTGTCCTTTTTAAATTGTTGTCGCCGATATCTCCAAAGTACAGACACTGTTTTGAATCTTTTGAGCTAAATTTTACTCCACAAGGCCCCAGGGAAAGGGCTTCGCCATCCAGCGGTTTTTGTATATCTAGGATTATTTTTTTTTGAAGAGCCCCGTAACTATCACTTTGATAAATTACGCCAGCATCTCCCGAATCATTGATGTGGTAAAAGCGACTCGGGTATTTGGTAGATATGGCAAGCCCGCTGGCTTCTTTAATAGCTCGATCAAGTTCTCCTATTACTCGTGGGGGACCCCAACTTTCGCAATCCATTTTTCTTTTTTCTGCTCTGACGGAAAGATGAAGTAAAACTAAAAAACTCACAAGAAATGAAACCTGTTTGAGAGACGCCATTTTGACAGTTTAATGTAAAATCATTCAAATCCTACAGTCCGGTTTCGGAAAAGTGTCAGAACTATGACGATCGGCATTAGAATCAATAATTCTTCAAAATATGCCGATTATGACTCTATCGTGAAGCGTCGCATTTGGACTTTTAATAGCACTTTCTTTCTTTTGTTATTTTTTCCTCACACTCAAATTTCTGCTGCACGAATTAGCATAATAGGAGACTCCTTGAGTGTTGTTAAGAACTCAGGTCTTGGCAATCAACTTGACAGCAAATTACGCAGTGAAGGGCACAAACTCCACACAGTGGCAGCCTGTGGCTCAAAACCAGAAAACTATTTGGCAGGAAACGCATGGAAAACAGACTGTGGATTTTTGTACCGAAACGAGAAGTCAGAAGAAACTTATCTTGAATATCTTAAAGCAAAAAAAAATCCTCAAGAGATACCCAGTTTAGCTTCAGTGTTAAAATTTTCGCAAAATCAAAAGCCTGATCTTTTGGTCATTCAACAGGGTACGAACCTTTTTGGATATCTTCAAAAAAGTCCACCTGATGTGAAAGGCTTAAAAATGCAAATTCATGATTTGCTGAAAGATTTTCAAAATAAGAATGCCAGAACTCGTTGCCTCTGGGTTGCGCCACCAAAAATTACAAAATTCAATGGCCAAGAAATCGTGGCAGATCAAAGCAATTTGCTCTTCCAAACGATTGAAGAGAGTATTGATGAGTTTTCAAAATTCATCGGACTACAAAAAAAACAGCGATGCGAGCTGATCGACAGTCGAGATTTCACTGACCCTCCCGATCAATGGGATGGCACGCATTTTAAAAAGTCTAACCAAAATAAAAAATGGGTTGAACACGTCCATCAAAAAATCAACCGCATGCTAAAAGAAGATGCTTTTGATTTTAGTGTCGTTCACGAAAATGCCAACACTCCTACGAGAGTGCTGCATGAATAAATTTCCAAGACTTTTAATCAAAATTTTTGGCCTTCACTTATCTCTGGGATGCGCTGTCACTTCAAAGGAGGGAGCCGTTAATCGTTTTCCAGCAGCCAAAGAACGACATTTAGTTCCTGAAGTCAATAGCTCGGGAGCCATTGAAGCCGAAGGCGAGCCAAAAAAAGATGAATGCCTTGAAGCCACCAGCAAAATTAGCGAAGATGATAATCGTTACGTGTATTCAGAATGGGCCCATTTGATTGTCGCAGGTGGCTTTTTAAGAATCGTTAAGAACGATAGTATCAGCGGCTACGGCACCTGGTTTTGTAAAGGAGAGGTCCCCACTGTAAAACACAGTAACGGAATGATAGATTTTTCTAAAACTGAGTGTTTCGCCATCGGAATGAAATTTGATCCACTTTCGACCGATGTAAAATTTAAAAGTTGTAATTTGTTTCAACGATTACGAAATCATGGTGTAAACACGTCGCTTTCAAAACTCAAACTTTTAACTTCCAGTTATCCGCTAAAAGATTCCATCAGCTCCTTAACTCTCGCCCAGCTTTGCCGAGGCGTTGATTTAGCCTTTCGAGAATGCACTTACGGAGTCGCGAGATGAAGAATTGGGGGATGTGGATTTTTGCTTGGATTTTTTCATCCTGTGCGAGCTCAAATTTGTCGCATTCCCAGCTTGATCGAATACCCGCACAGCAAGATGTCCATCAAAAAAAGTTACAAGTCTCTAATCACAAATGGCGCTTTGTGATTATTCCAGATACCCAAATATACACCAAGAATGATGATAATCTCAATGTACTTGCAGAATCTGTTAACTGGATTATTGCAAACAAACAAAAATACAATATCGAAGCAGTGTTTCACGTTGGAGATATCGTGGACAACAATACTCCTGAACAATGGCAAAGGGCTGCACAAGTTTTGTCAAAACTTCGTGGAAAAGTGAGATTCTATATCACCACCGGCAATCATGATTTTGGCATTGATGGACTCGGAAAAACTCGCGATACGTTGTTTCAAAATTATTTCCCAATGAAGTCTCTTTCGTCAATTGATGGACTGCAAAATGTCTTTAGTAAATCTGAAGGACTTCTCAATGCCACATATGATTTTCAAGTGGGAGCGGAATCATTTAGAGTTTTAACCTTAGAATTTGGTCCTCGCGACGAAGTTTTGAACTGGGCATTGAATGAATCAAACGCAGCTGACGAAAAAAAGATGATTTTAGTGATTCACGAATACATGGATATGGTCTCGGCGTTTAAAAGTAAAGATGGAAGGCCCACTCCCTCTCATAAAAATACCTATGGAAATGCGCATCATTATGTCCTTAGTGACACCTCCAAAAATAATGGACAAGAAATTTGGCAAAAACTTATTTTTCCCAGTCCCAATTTTGAATGGGTGTTTTCGGGCCACTACGATGATGTTGTTTCGCTCACGAGGTTTCGCAGGAAGCCAGTTTTGCGCCAAGGCCATGCCTTCACTTATAGAGGCGACACCCAGAGCAATGGAAACATCGTGCACCAAACTATGTTTGATGCGCAGTGGATTGATAATGGGGGAGATGGTTGGCTACAGTTTGTGGAGTTTGACTCAAGACGCAAAGGAGCCGCGCGAATTTTTACTTATTCTCCATGGCTTAGCGAAATGGGAAATCTGGCTAAAGGTGAGGCTCAAGAGCCAATTGATTTTGAAATAAGAAGGAAGGAATAGTTTATGAAAATTATTTTTAAAATGAGTTTAGTGGCGATTTCAATATTCTCGCAAAATTGGGTGGGCGCGACACCTGCGGGATCACATTTAAAATCGGTCGACGAAGTCATGGAACGTCTCGACACTGTTTCAAGCTGGGACACCGGCCGAAAAGTAAAAACACCCTTGGCTGCGATTTTAACGGAGCCAATCATGCGAGCTCTATGGGCTACTCAAATTCTAACTGATTCTGATTGGATTGGAATCAAATCCCTGGTTGCAGCATCTTATCGGATCGACCCCGGCGGTGCAGACGATGCATCAAATATGTTCGTGTACACGTGCAAAGGCGGATGGGTGGATTTGGGTCACATGATTTACACAGCGCTTTCAGCAAAAGTGATTTACCAAGGACTTAAAGGTAACAACTTATTGAATTGGGGACTGAAGAAATTCTTTAAAGAAGGAAGTCATGAAGCAAAATTTCTCAGCAAAGTTCAGCCACTTTTAGATGATACGTTGAAAGACATTATCAAAGATAAAAATCTGCTTTTCGGAACTCCCAAAGCAAAGGCACTCATTAGAGAATCCGCTGAACTTCGAATTCAAAATTATTATCGCTACACAAATCGAAAGGTTCCCGAAGGCAAAACACTTGCCAAACTTGTGGATCCCGAAATTGAAATTCTCATCGCATATTTAAACAAAGGTGTGGCGCAACTTGGGGAAGCTGATCACATTTTTTGGGGCTATTGGACAGGCTTTTTTTCTATGCAGGCGGGATTTGGAGTTGAAGTCAATCAAAACGCTATTAAAAAGGCAAAAAAACCTTCCGAATGGGACGGAAATCCTACCAGCGCTTGGACCTTAGAGGATTTACCTTCTGATTCTTACGGAGTTATTATGGGGCTCGCGCTTGAGCGAAAATCGCTTCAAAAAAGTGTGATCATACAGATGAAGAGTTACATTAAAAACTTTTTGGAATCTCAAAGCCCTGTCCATCCATCAACGCGAACGGGGGGCAAAGAATGTTTGGCGACCGCAGGGGACACTCTTAAAGCCGATGCAACTTACTATCAAAAGTTAGCAGAAAAAGGTTATGTCACTCACCGCGAAAGTGATTCCACGAATCCGATGAGTCCCTACAACTACACGATTAACCCCAAACGAACGAGAAGCCATCACTGTTTGTGTGATCGAAACGACAAGGCTTATGCCGCACTCAAAGAAGGCGAAGAATCTCCCCCTGATGCGACGCTTGAGAGAGCTCTTGCCTCGCCCGCAAGCCCTAAAGTGAAAAATTGGTATGAGTTCCTGGACTTAAATCCCGTAGATTTTTAACTGAATATTGAAAATTTATTGCTCTCATTTCTTTGATTATGCTAAAGACCTCTGACCCATGGGTCTTAAAATTTTTCAGAAGCTTTTTGCTTATTTAGCGACGCTCTGTTTGTGGAGTTTTTGTTTAATTCCCAATCTCGCATTTGCAGATTTTGAAAATCTCGAAAGCGTATCTATGCATAGTGGTGCACAAGCGATTTGGGGATCGGTGGAAGTTTCGGTTTTAAGTTCGGACGAAGCCTCGACTGTATTTCAAGACCTTGCTTCTCGACCAGAATTTGTTTGGGATTATCCCGCTGACGAGTGCTACGCTAAAGCCTATCTTGCATCCTATCTTTTGCAAAGAGCAGGGATAAAGAGTGTGACATTGTGGTCACTGGCCCCAGCCGAGGGCCCCCTTTTAAGAGTAGAAACAGCCAACGACCCCAAAGGATGTACGACGTGGGTTTATCACGTTGCTGCGGGGGTGGTAGTCAAGAATCCCGATGGAAGTTTAGAAGGTAAAGTTTTAGATCCTGCGCTTGCAGAAAAGCCTTTGGGGCTTTGGGAATGGGTTGCACTTATGACAGCACATTTTCAAAATAGCGAAATGCCTATAGTTTGGAGCTCGCATCCTTACACCTACAGGAAAGAAGACTTAGGGCAAAGTGAATCAAATAAACTTTTAAGTGAAGCAGTTTTTCGAGAAGCTACAATTGAAAAATACAAGTCCTTGCTCTTGCGAGATCGTAGGAAAGTGGACAGTTTACAATATCAACGGGCGATTGCACGAGTGAGAAATCTTATTCTCGCCGGGGCTCATCCCGCGAGACAAACACCCGATCCCTGTCCGACTAGAAAAACCCAGCGCCCTTTCTTCGAGTTCGTAGGGCTGACTGGAAATATTTTTCAGCCGATTCGCTAATGTAAAACTTGGGAAGCGATTTCTTTTTGCGAGTCATCGCTAAATTCAGTGTTCTTCAAATCTCTTGCTTCTGTAATATCAATTTCAAAAATTAAGTCTTGTCCGGCAAGAGGATGGTTCCCATCTACCACAACAGTGTGACTCGTGCTTTTTATCACGCGGAATTGACAAACTTTTGCATCCTTTTTGGACTGCATTTTAATGTAATCACCGACTTTAAGGGTTGCTCCATTTCGAAGCTCCGAACGTTTAAATACGGCAACAATTTTGGGGTCATAAAAACCATAGGCTCTTTCAGCGGAAATAAAAATTTTCTTTTTATCGCCTGCATTCACATTTTGCAGCTCGCGCTCTAGATCTGGAAGTTCATTAAAGGGACTTTGGTTGATGATGTCTCGATTGATCGATGAGCTAATCAAGTGGCCGAGTTGATTTTTTAATACACAGTGAAAAGAAATCACCTGGGTCTTCATAAAAATTTCCTCCATTTTGCAGTTTTAGAAAAAACACTCAAACGTGGGGTCAAATTCAAATATCGGACGTATTTAGGATTTCGCGGGATCGGGTAGTGTCGATTTTACGACGGGCATCGGGCTCAAACTTATCATTTTATCTAGAATCAGATACAGGCCAGAAGCAGTACACGAGAACAGATCTGTTTCGACATTAGTCTATTTACGGCACTTTTCAATGTTTCCTTAAAAATATTTTTGAACTAGGACGATTGGCATGTTGCGGACTAGTAGACACTCCGAAATTCACAAAGCTGACCGCATTGCATGGCTTAGGGCTGCCGTATTGGGCGCTAATGATGGAATTGTTTCGACGGCAAGCCTCATCATCGGAGTTGCAACCGCTAATTCTACACAGTCTGGCATCATGATTAGCGGCGTCGCGGGGCTCGTTGCTGGTGCTTTGTCGATGGCAGCAGGGGAATATGTATCCGTTAGCTCGCAGTCTGATATTGAAAACGCTGACCTGGCGCGCGAAAAGCTAGAACTGGCTACCGCGCCCGAGCATGAAAAAGAAGAGCTTACCCAAATTTATGTCAGCCGGGGTTTGGACCTTAGTCTTGCGCGTCAAGTGGCTGATCAGTTAACAGCTCACGACGCCTTAAAAAGTCATTTACGCGACGAACTGGGAATCACCGAAACAGGAATGGCGAGGCCCATTCAAGCAGCACTTACCTCGGCTTTAACATTTTCAATTGGCGCAGCTTTGCCGCTCTCGATTGCCTATTTTGTAGAGCTTAAAAATATTCCCATGATTGTATCCAGCGCTTCGCTGTTTTTTTTAGGATTGCTAGGAATATTAGCGGCCAAAACTGGCGGGGCGAGCCTTGTGAAAGGCGCGGTCCGTGTTCTGTTTTGGGGAGCTTTGGCGATGTTTGCTACCGCGATGATTGGAAAAGTTTTTGGTACGAGCGTTCTTTAAAATTACTCGATCTTTGCAAAGCCTTCGCGCAAACATTTTAAGCGATCGTGGGCCCATTTAGTACTGTAGTCAGATTGCTTTGGTTTACATTCTTCGAGAACTTTTTGATATGCATCGCCTTCGGAAGTCCCCTTCTCGAAAAAAGTTTTACTTCTTAAATAACAATTGGCTTCACGATTGTCTCGGGCCACTTCGGTATGAGCTTTCATGATTGTCTGTGGGATGGCGCAGAGTTTTTTTACAAAAGACAGAGTCGTTTGGCGGGAGTGAATAATTTCATCTTTGATCGCACTCATACATGATACTTGCAAACCTACGTCCATAGCCGAACAACCTTCAACGGAAATTTTGAATCGTTTATCAATAACTTTTAGTGTTTCTTCGCATTCGAAAGCAGCAGCTTCTCGACTAATAGTGCCGTCGTTATTGTGTCCCCGCACACTCATCGATGCGGGCTGTGCAAAACTTTTCAAAGAACATAGTGAGAGTAATACAAGGCTGACTAAAACTTTCATAAAGTACAGTGTAACAAATATCGCAAAGTGTTTGAGAGAATTACTCCGTCAAAAGTATGACGTTTGCGAGTGTTTAGACGCTGCAGTTATGATGACGATTATGAAGCGCATAGTCTGGTCAGCCTGCATCATTTTATTTTTAGTTTTGGTCGGAGTTTTTTTCTTCAGAAAATCTGAAAACGTGAGCGAGGAAGAAAAATCTCCGAAATCCCTGAATGAAGCATCAAGCTCCGAAAATAAAAACACTCTTTCCAAATCTCCCAGTTCCTCTGATATCTCAAACAGCAATCATTCAACGTCCCATTCAAACACTCCCCCAAAACCGCATGGAGAAGAAGTGTTGGAATATTTAAAAAACCAATACCCCGGAGACTGGCAAGTCTCGCGCGACCCCACGGGAAGGGCGTTCTCATTTTCCGGAGGATTGGCCCACAATATCGGAAATAGCTCGGAGAAGGCCTTGGCATTTGCCAGAACCCTTGCTGAAAAACTCGGAATCAATCCCAAGCAGCTCAGTGCTCAAGTAGTGGACGAAAACAATCCCGCCATTTTGAAACATGATTTTGAGCAAAAGATTGATGATTTTGTAGTTTTCCATTCGAGTTTTTCGGTGATCGCGCGCAAAAAGGATGGTGCTGTTTACATCATCAACAATGAACTCAAAAAAGTTGAAAATCTTTCCCTGGAAATCAGTTTCGATTCCAAGCGTGGAGAAACAATTGTCGAAGAGTATTTTAAAGGTCGAGAGCTAGGTTTTCTTGAAAGCGATAATCATCAGCCAGTAGTTTTTGCAGACTCCGCGCAAGCGGAACTCGGGTGGCGCTACCTTGTAAAACTTCAATCTCCTCAAGACAAAAGAGAAGTCATTGTGGGAATTGCCAGCAGCAAAGTGATCTATGAAAAATCATTGATCGTGCATTAACTTCGCAATCCGTAAAAAAAAATTATTTTAAACCGCGATTCACATATTGAGTTTCGAAAGCCGCAGAATATTTTCCACCAAAATTTGCTGCGTCTTCAGCTTTAATTTTAGTCAAGACAGTAAGAAACGTATCGCTAGATGTGAGACTCATGAGGTGATTGGAAAAAAGTTTATCAACTTCCAAGGGATTTGCTGCCGCCTTACGGACCTCCCACCAAATTGCTCCATACAACACTCCCAAATTGTGAATTTCGCCACGGTTGCCATTCGAAAGTAAATTAAAAATTGCGGCAGCGCTTAAACTTGGGTTCGCGTTCACGTCACGAGGGATTCCGCTTCCTAGGGTCAATCCACTAGGAGTATTAAAAAACGTTTCTCCAGATTTCGTGTTATCGCTAAATACCATTGCCGCATGGTAATCCGCCAGACCTTCGTTTATCGCGCCAATACAGCCAGCTTGAGTTCGGCAATAAGTGCCCCCCGAAGTCGAGTTTGGATCTGTGCCATAAATGGCGTTGTTACTTGCGTATTGGGCGTTAGCATGACCCAGTTCGTGCAAATAAATTTCGGCGCTCAATGCCAATTCACCAGAGGAGCCAGAAATATTGCTGACACCCATAACTATACTCGCGCGATCCCAGTAAGCGTTATTGACGACAGTTGAATCGTACGAATCAACAATGATATTCCGATTTGCTGCATAAAAAACACCCGCACGCTCGGTAAATATTCGCGATTGTTCGTTGAGATAATAAAATGCCATCAATTGTCCGAGTGAACGATTGGGATCGGAAGTGCAAGGTGTGGTTGAACAATTAGAAAAGGAATGTTTCCAATTCCCCGCCGCCGTTTTTTGAATTCGAGCTCCAGCTGTAGGGATGATTCTAAAACTACTATTTTGCAAAAATCCGCTATTATCTAGGCCTGCAATTTTTACTCCATAAGTTTGCAAACTGCGGAGATCCGAAGTGGGTCGAAGCGAAGGGCTGAGTGCTGCCTTATTCTGGGCAACAGGATTTTTATGAACCACGCAGGCATCAAAAGCATTGTTTGAAATACAATTGCTATCAAATGTTCCGTTCAAGCCACTCACCACTTTGGGCACCACAGTCGAGGGCGCAGGCACTGCTTTGGCTAAACAGTACCATGAACTTTCGTCAGCAATACTGACGACGGATTTTAAACACACGCTTACAAAACTTGATTTGCTTAAGTCGTTCGCGAGAAATTGCACATCTAACGATGGACCTTGGTAATCTTTCCATGGAACAATCAAAGTGGGTTTAGAATCGGAAGTAGAAACTAAATTGTGACTTCCATCTACCAATGCCAGCTGCACTTTGGGCACAGAACATCCGCTTTTTGCAGTCAACATTTGATCTAGAGAATCTTGTTCAAGACCAACCACAACATCATGTGTAGAATTTTTGATTTCAATAGAGATTGCTAAAAGGGGATTTTGCGAACTCAAAGGACTGCAAGATTGATTTTGGGTTGGAGCGGGTTGGGCGAGATTGGGATCTGTTGGGGAAGATCCAATAGGTAGTCCGGGACCTCCAGGAGCTTCTAGGGGAACCAATTTGCAAGCGCTCATAAATGAAAGAGCGGCAAAAAGCGCTATGAAACTGTGAGGTTGTTTTCGACAAAGCATCCCAAAGAATCGCATCTCTCTTAAGTGTGCCTATTCGAAAATTAAAAGACAATTAGAATTTATTCACGAATACGAATTCAGATCTTTAGTGACTTCGCACAGGCTGAAATTTATCAAGCATTAACTTAAACTTCACAGGAACTGAACAAAATCAAATGAGTTTAAATTCTATAAGGATGGAGTGAGATCTCAAACCTATTTGCTTAGTGATTTAAAAAATAGGTAATCACAAGCAACGTCACTAACATCGCGAAAAATACCCCGCTCAGTTTTTTAAAAAAGGGACCTCGCTCAAACGCAAGCGCCATAAGAATTTTTGCAAGAATACTGGCGCAGATCGCAAAAACGATATTTGCAGAGCTTGCATTAAGCTCAATTTGTTTTTGAGCAAAAAGTGTCGCGTTTGCAATCGTCACGCCATGCAGTTCAAATGCGGCGGTGAGAAATGATACAATCATCGAAGCGCTTTCCCCAAATTGAATTTTGCTCCACGAGATTAATGCCAAAATTGCAGCCAGAATTATGGACAGGCGAAACACCCCCTTCCAATCCAATGGAGATTTTAGGATTAATGCCGAATTTTTATGAGCTGCTTGCGATCGAGTGATAAAAAACACAAAAATAGCGCCAGTCGCTGAACTGGCAAGAACGGGTATAAGCAACTTTGTAAACAGCCCTTTGGACAGAAAAAATAAGATCACTAAAAGTTCCAACATGGAAGCAATTTTTGCCGCAATCGCTGCTGCTGCATAATCACTCGTATGTTTGGGATGAGACTTCGCATGACGCATTGAAGAAACAAAAACTGCCGTGCTAGAAGCAAAGCCTCCCAAAAATCCGGTGAGAATAAGGCTCTTTTTTTCTCCAAATATTTTTGCAATCACGTAAGTTAGGAACTCGAAAGATGCTAAAATGATAATCAAATAACCAAACTTCTTGGGATAAAAAATTCCCCAAGGGTCAACACTCTCGGGCGGCAGTAAGTTGATCACCACCACTGCAAACAAAAATAGCAGGAGCGCCGCTTGGAGTTCTGCGGGTTTTAAAGACTTCGTAAATTGATGCAAAGTCTTTTTAGAAAACAAAACAACTGCGACAAGTGGTCCGACGAGTGCCGAAAGAGTGGGGGATTTATGTGTCAGATAGCCAAGGCAAAAAACAATTCCTGCGGCAAATTCGGTCGTTAATCCGAAGTCTGATTCTTTGTAAGTTTTTCGTGTCTGATTAAAATAAGACACAACAATCAAACTTAGCGCAAAAAGACTGATGAGTGATGAAATCCATATTTCACTTAGGCCTCCTGCCAGAGAGCCCAATAGACTTAAAAGTAAAAAACTTCGAACGCCCATGGATTGGGTGGATTGATGTGATTTTTCCCTCTCAATTCCAACCAGCAAACCTATCAGTATAGCGATGAAGTATGGGGTAGCTGTTGCAAAATTTATCACTAAAACGGTCTTCCGCCGTTGAGATTTACAAATCCCGCCCCGGCACTGCCTCGAGGTTGAGAAGAATCAAAGTCAGAGTAAATAGACCATTTCAAAGTGCCGTTGATTGCACCTTTGTCTTCTAACACTTCAGTGGAAAAAACTAAAATGCTTGTATTCCAAACTTTGTCTTTTTGAGAAGTTGGAACGCGAGAGTTAAAGGCACTGGTCCAAGTTCCACTATTGGAATAAGTCGAAGTGGAATCAAAAACTATAAGTTTAAGTCCAGATGTTGTTCTTATACATCCTGCAGTGAGCGAATAGTTTGCCACACTTTTGGGAGCGATAGTTTTAGAAATTGTGATTCGCGAAGAGGGAGACCACTTTTCTCCCGGTACAAAGTCTATCGAACAATCAAAAACACTTTCGGGCTCAATATGAATTTTAACAGTTTGGTTTAGGTCTGAGATATTGACGAAATCAAAATCAAAAGTAAGTTTCACATAGCGTTCCTCATCGTAGCGTGAGAAAGCTCGGATCGGCGAATTTTTAACCACCCTTCCGGCCACTGAAGGTAAAGTGATCACAGATGTGAAGGTCGCGAAGAAAAGACTCAAAAAGTTTCGGTATTTGGTTGACATGTCATTCAGGCTAACCGCTTAAACAATAAAATTCAAATCAACGCACTTTGCTTTAACGGTTTTCTAGGATTTCTAAAATGGGATAGGCTTCATACGAAAAACGAAACTGAGCGCCCATGGAATTGCCAAAAAACTTCCAGTCTTTGTGGTAAAAATGTCGCTCAGATTCGTCGACTTTACCCAAAGTTTTCCAAGCCACATCAAGAATTCTTCCATCGGCAAGTTCAATCCAGGAATGTCCACCTTTTTCCCCGGGGTTGTGTTGTGCAACAAGAGAACCATGAATGACCCGATGAGGAATTTTGAAGTCTTCTAAAATAAAGCTCGCAAGTAACACCATATCTAAACAGACCCCTTTTCCGCGAATCAAAACATTTTCGAAACGCTCTAAGTCTTGGGTGTAATGTTTGAAGGGCGCAGAATATGCTCCCGGCGATTTGTCGAGTAAACTGGCCATGAGTTCGCGTTCTTCCTGTTTTGCCCGTTCACTAATTGGTGCTGACGTTACCGCCGACTGAACATCAAAGGAAATGTAATCCTGAGTTTGATTGGATAAGAATTGTAAAATTGTTTCTGGCCACACGTCCGACTTTTCTTTAAGTCCGTAAAGCTTTAAAATTTGCCGGGAGACTTCTTCGATCCCTGCGCTTAGTGCAGAATGGGGATTGCGGTCTACCCACAATAGGGGACGAAAAAGTGAGCCATCGCTCATGACAAAATTCTTTGGAAAAGGGGCGATGCTTGGGATTTCGCTAGAGTGTTTTATAATTTGGCGTGTTGAGTAATCCGTGAGACCCACGGGGTAGGTGTTGATAATGTCTACAAACGATGATTGTGGACCCCATGGGAAAGAGCGATAAACAAATCGCTGTGCCACATAGGCTCGAGGGGGCACTCTCGCCGACGATAAAGTTTCACTCGCTTGTAAAGTGTGACGAAGCGAGCTTTTGCGCCCTTCGATGCTTAAGTCTTCTGCAAAAGTCAAACTTGAGTATCCAGCGCTGATCGCGAATACACCAAGCAAAAAAGTTTTATTAAAGAGCGCTTTCATAAAAAAACATTCCTTATCGAAAGGACGCAATTATAATGCAGCGCGTTATTGAGTCAACAAAAACCTTTACGCTATCAATTTATGGTACTGGTGGACCATCCATCTGCTTTTTCCGATCTTTGGGATTTTTTCGTGAAGAGAGAAAGCGATTTGATTTTTCGTAATGCGAAATTGCGGCGAGCACTGTTATTTGTTTGCGTTTGAGGCCGTAGACCGTGCATCAAAGACATCTTCGGCTATAATTTTGTGATGACCGAAGTGGAATTTGTAAAATTTCTCAATGAACATTTGCCAGGACTAAGGCAAAGTGTGGGTGAGCTGATTGAAGAACAGGGCAGTCAACTTTTCTATGAATTTGGAAATATCGTAAAGCTTCCTACTCGCCCTTTTTTTAAAGAACACCGAGAGGCTTTTTACATAAATCTTGATCTGCCGTGCACCTCGCTTGCAATGTCGCCCAGAAATTTTAGTTGCGATTTTAACGCCTTGGGTGATGCTCGTAAAAACCACGCGTTGGCACTCAAACAGCTCTCGCAGATTTTTTCGAAACCCAAAGCGATAAAAATTTCGAATGCTTTAAAACACGTCTGGCATTTTGGGAAATCTTCTTTTGAAATCACCTCCTTTCTAAAAGACCAAGATAACTTCAGTCAGAGTAACGCCCACTATGCAAAGTATCCCGAACTTTGGGACTTTTGCACGATGAGTGTGGATTTGCAGCTCTTCGCGGAACTGTCGGATGAAGAGCGAAGTCAACTTGAGCGAGCCTATGATGAAGGAGCTATTTTAAGGTTTGGATTGAATCTTTCATCATTGAGAAAGCATGTTTTTGATTCCGAGCAGGCTTATGTACGCCTCAATTCGCCCGAATTTTTTGGAAGATGGAGACACGAAGAGCTTCCTTCGGACCTAATCTTTTGGACGGATGCCCATAATGGCCAGTTAGGTTGGGTACAAGCGAACCATAGTTTTTTCATGAAACGAGAACAAGTGAAGGCCTTATGCTTGAGACGCGTTGAAGCTGCAAAGGGTGGGGCCTATTCGGAGTTGTCATTGGACTACGAAAATCCCTCGCTCTGTGTCCCAACAAAAAATTACTTTCAACTTGTGCAGAATGAACGCACAGAAGGTCTTGATTCTTTGGCTCACCGGCTGGCTGAATTTTGGGCTTTGCCTCTTGAAAGCAATACTGAGTTTAATTGCTAGGGCTAGGAGAGCCCGGCAAAGATCTAGTATTTGATGAAATTGGTTGCATCGCTCGCGCCTAAATAACTGCAATTACTTGGAATTCACGGCATCCACTTTGTATCCGGAGGAAATTCGGCTCGGGGCGCTCGATCAGAGACTATGTGGGTTATGGACCCGACGAGCCGCTTTACAATGTTGCCGTTTCTGGCAACTTTTGCTATATTGAAAAAAGATGAAACGAAGGGAATACGCGGCTCGGCTGACAGTGAACGGACTAAGGATAGAAAAAGTAGTTATCGATCCTCACTATGAGCTCAAACATAATGAATCCGTTTCCGACAGCGTCATCTTGAAGCTTGTTGAACAGCTCGATGGCGGTGATTTTGAGGCTGAAGATATTGATGATGGTTTTGAATATTTCGTAGCAGATCGTTTGGAACTTTCAGGAAAATTCTACAAGTTAATCTGGCTGCTTGAAAAGGGAGAACTCTACATTGGCATTGTGAATGCCTATAGGAGAAAATGAATATGGCTTTTCCAAATGAAAAAAAACTCGCAGTGATTAGAAAAAAACTCGAGAAGGCTGAAGGGACGCTCATGCTTTCCGAGAAAGCCACACCTCTTGAAAAGTTCCGGTGGGATCTTTGCCAAAAGTTTGTCCGCTATAAAAGAGAGAATGATCTGACACTCGAAGAAATTGCCGAGCCTCTCAGAATTGACAAAGGTAAGGTGAGTAAAATTCTCAGGCACCGTATTGATGAATTTTCGACTGATCGCCTTATTGGTTATTTGCAAATTCTGTATCCCGACACGAAATTGAAGGTCGGGTAATTAAGACTCTCATTTTGCTGTCGAGTTTCTAGATTCTTTGTCTGGCGTTTGGAGGCTATTCGACGCAAGAATACCTATCCGCTCGGCGAACAATTTCTTCGAGAGGCAATCCTTAACGATCCATTAAAATCAAATACTTAGAGATGTGCGAGGTGTGCTCCCTAAGGCTCAAACCCTTTGTCGCCCATCACAATACGGCATGCGGGGAAAAAGTCGCAAATGTTGGTATGCAAAAATTCCCGATAGGTCACTCTTTGTCTCAATGATTGTAAAATGAATAATTTTAAAATATATTCATTTTACTATGAGCAATGAAAATTTATTCCCCACACCTGGTGGCGCCCATTTTTTGATGGGGCACTTGCCAGAGTTTCGAAAAAATCACATCACGTTTTACGAAAAGGCGTGGAGAGACTTTGGTGATTTTGTTGTTTTAAAAGCTCCCCTTGGTGTTAAGTGGTATCTTTCTGTTCACCCCGAGGCCGCTCATCAGCTTTTAGTATCAGATCAAGAATCCTACTCTAAGCCGCCTTATTTTAAGAGCGCTCTGAGGCTCGTGATTGGTGATGCACTTTTGGCTTCCGAAGGGGCAACTTGGAAATTCCATCGACGTACTCTCAATCCTCTTTTTACTCGTCATGGAGTGCTTGAATTTAGCAATACAATACAGCAGCATCTTGGTCATTGGGTCGGTGCGCTCAAAAAAAAGGGCGCACAATTGACCGATGCTGAAGAGTTGTTTGTGCCCGTGACCATGAACATAGCGGGAACTGCGTTTCTGAGTCAGTCACTGGGCGATGACGCTAGCCGAATGGGACATGCTTTTCGGAGCTGCATCACCTATGTGAATTACCGTATGACTCGACCTGTGCATTTGCCAACATGGTGGCCTCGACAAAGAGAGCGTGAATTTCGTCAAAACTCTAAGATACTTTTTGATTTCGTAAACGAAGTGATCAAACGGCGTAGGGCGGGCGCCGAATCTGCAAAAGATTTACTGAGTTTAATGATGGAGGCCATGGACAAAGACACGGGGCGAAAGTTTAGCGATCTTGAAGTTCGGGATGAAATACTCGGAATGCTTCAGGCCGGGCACGACACATTGGCTTCTTCTCTTACATTCGCTGCGTATCTGTTGGCCAAGAATCCAAAAATTCAGGACGATTGCTATGATGAACTCAAAACTTTAAGAGGCGAGATCGCTCATCCCAAAAACTTGGAAGAGCTCCCATTGCTAAACGCCATTTTTAAAGAAACCATTCGCCTTTATCCCCCCGCTTGGGCCGTCACTCGAATCACAAATCGAGAATGCACACTTTTGGGTAGGAGGCTAAAAAAAGGCTCTGTCGTTAATCAGGTACAGTTTCTCACTCATCGCCATCCAGATTTTTGGGAGGCGCCTGAAGAGTTTCGTCCGACTCGTTTTATGAGCGAAGCAAGGCTCAGTCACAAATATGCCTATTACCCCTTTTCGGCGGGACCTCGAAGCTGCATCGGTGCTCATTTTGCCACTCTTGAGGCTTGCATGATTTTAACAACTCTCTTGCAAAACTTTCGCATAACTCTTGGCGACGAAAAACCGTTGAGACTTGATCCCACCTTTGCATTGAAACCATTAGACCCTATTCATTTTTCATTGGTGCCGCGTTCATGAGAAACAAAGACCAAGGCAAAAGCCAGAAAATTTCTCAAGAAGCCCTTCGACTCTTTTTAAAAAAGGGACCTAGGTCGGTTTCGATGGCAGACATTGCAAAGGCTTGCGGGCTTGCGGTTGGAACCCTCTATCTCTACTTTAAAGATAAGCCCGCTCTTGCTTCAGAATGTCTGAGTCAGCATTTCAAAAACCATCAGGCACACTCGAAAGAATTGCTTTCGCGATCTTCAGATGCTCGCGCCCAAACTTTAGTCTATCTAAAAAGAAGATTCGATTCTCATAAGCAGCTTCGCACAGGCAATGGATCAGCAGAGTTCTGCCGATACGTATTAGAATTTTTTCCTGATGTCAGGCAAAGGGAAGCTGAGCTTTTGGCTCAAACTCTCACTCAGGCACTCTTTGGTTCGAATGAAGAAAAAAAGATTTCTTTGCGCAATCCAGATCAAGACGTTCGAGTTTTTTTGCTCAGCCTTACATGGTTTTTTCCGCTTCCCACAGACGAAAATCGTGCTGAACCTAAATGGAGTCTTTGCGAGAAAACGATTCATTGGTTTTTTGATCTGTGGGAAACGCCACCCAAGCTGAAAAGTTAGTGATGCAACCTCAATTAAGTTAGACGGCGGGTAAATATGATTTGTGCGATAACAAGGGTCCGTGAGAAGACACTTCCCGAAGGAGCGTCAGTCATCAAACTTCGAAGGGGACGCCCCAATGAGGAATTCTAAAAACATCTTAGCGAAAGCTCTTTGCCTCCTCTGGAAAGATGCTGATGGGCTTCCAATCGATGCGCAAAACATCGAGTGCTCGTGTTTGAAGCATCTTCACGCATTGGCGTGATCGGCATTCTCCGATGTCAGATACTTCAATGCCGAACTCAGCAAGAGCCGCGATGAACATGAGTCGAATGAGTAATTGGTACATAGGGTTTCCTCCTTTTGGTCGAAATGTGTTGAGGCGCATCGACATTTAAAGAGTTTCTGAAATCCCAATAGTGAGCGCAGATGACGTGTTATTGGTTATTTACTTGTTGTGGTTTGAAGTTTTTGAGCAGCTAAGTGATTCTGGCCTTCCATGGCCAGAATTGGTACCGAAAATTGGTTGCGGGGACAAGATTTGAACTTGTGACCTTCGGGTTATGAGCGCGTTCAATACAAATTTTTAAGTTTTTAATTTCAATCGTTTTTCTAATAACTCTAGAGAGTTCGGCGCAATTTTGAATTCTGTTTGCTACCATCGTTTTCGGTCTTTTTCGGAGCTCTGTCTGCTATTGGTCTGCTATCCGTGACCTTCGGGATTTTGCTGCGACGACTTTATCCGTGAACACGAGCTTGCATTAAAACTTGCGTTTTAGAGCAAGTTTCGTTAATGTCGATACAGATGCGACGACGTTATTCGGTCAAACTGTTTATCAACGGCAGGCGAGTTAACGAGGTCGTTATTGACCCGCATTATGAAATTAGGCATCGCGATACCATGACGGATGCTTTGATTCTTGAGTTAGTTGCAAAATTATCGGGACTTAGTTTTTTGCCCGTGGCGAGTGATTCGGATGGATTTGAATATTTTAAAACTGAGCCCCTTTGGCTGGATAAAAGCGCCTACCGCCTTGTTTGGCTCACCCATCCTGATGAATCGTTTATCGGAGTAAGAAACGCTTTTAAAACTAAGAAATGGAGAAAAAAATGACTCAGCAAAAAGCTTTAAAGTGGCCCAAAAATGAAACCCTTCGCCGTTTGGACTCGGTTTTGTCGAAAGCCAAGGGCTCAGCAACTTTGCCTCCAGGCGCTGGTCCCACATTGCGCTTTAAATTTGATTTGGCTCGCCAAATTGTGGAGCACATGAGGGCAAAAGAACTCAACCAACGTGAACTTGCAAAGGTGCTTGGCGTTCACGAGGCCCGCATCAGCGAGATTGTTCACTACCGCCTAGGCCGAGTGATGGCTGATACTTTGATGGGTTATGTTGAGCGTTTAAATAAAAAGGCTCGCTTTAAAGTTGCCTAGTCGAGGAGCAGTAAATTTAGCATTTTAAAGCGTTGAATAATCGGATTTTACTTGAAAGCTGGGGTCTCTGGTCGAATTCCTGCTATTTTAATCATTAGATTTTGAACCAGAATCGATATTAAGTTAGAATCGCTGATGTGCCAAAGCCGTCTCCTTATCCTTTCGTACTGGAAGCCTTCCAAGAAAATGATGTGATCACCAAGCCAATGTTTGGTCACACTGTTGTGTATGTGGATGGCAGGATGGTGATGTTTTTTATATCGAAAGAAAAAAATCCTGACAACGGCGTATGCCTAGCAACCTCAGCCGAACATATTCCGAGTCTTAAACTCGAATTTCCTTCGCTTCGCCACTTAAAGGCCTATGGAGCGAAGGCAATTGATTGGAGATTAATTCCGGCCGACGCAGATGATTTTGAAGAAGCGGTTTTAAAAGCCTGTGATTTAATTTGCAACAATGACAGTCGGATTGGTCGGCTGGCAAAATCTAAACGAATCGCCAAATCAAAAAAAGTGAAATCAGTAAAAAAGTAGCGAATTCATTTTATGCCTGCTTAAAATTTTACTCCCTGCTTGAAAAACTGATCACTGACGACTGCCTACTGCGCTGACTACTGATTTCCTGACCCTGAACTTGATCCTCTCATCCCCGATCTCATCCCGCTTTCTTCCTCCCTGCTCATTTACCTCAGGCCTATAAATCAATTTCTCAAAACCACTGCGTTTTAGAGTTGGCTTTTGGGGATAGCTAGTGAAAGGCTCAGATTTTCTTCTTCATTGGTTAAATTGCATTTTGACTCGCTAAAATTTCACCTATAAACCTTTCAACGGCGAGCTTTGCAAATGAATCTAAACCATGTTCACTTAGGCACTAAGAATCTGGCCGCTTTTGAAGAATTTTATCGCCGGTATTTTGAATTTCATAGGAAGTCCGAACATGGAGCTGGTGCCTTTCTAACAAATGAAAAGAACTTCCTAATTGCCGTGGATCCTGTAGATGAGCTTCCGCAACTTCCAGACTGGTATCATCTTGGTTTTTGTTTGGACAGTGCAGGAGAAGTTCTGTCGTTATACGATAAAATGAAAACTGACAGTGCCAATATTGTCAGAGAGCTTCGTGTGAAGGACGGAATATTTGCATCTTTCTTTGTCAAAGATCCCGACGGTAACAAAATCGAAGTTAGCTGGCACAACGAGTAAACCTAATATTTAGTTTTTCCTCTGGGTTGAAAAATCAGAAGCACTGCCTGTGAAAGCGAGCTTTTTGGCTTATCTCCGCTTTTTTTGGGAAATTCGCCTGCAATGCTGATTGATTTGGCATTGGATTCGCACCCTGAGTAATATCAATTATTAGGATTCGCTCGGTTCTAGTTCGCTCGATTTAATGAAAGCATCCGATCGTCTTGGATCAATTGAACAATGGACTGAGCTTCGTGAGGTGTAACTTTCAACTCTACGGTTGCATGTCTCGAGTTCTCCCCATTCGCGAGCACTGTTGTTTTCGGATCAGAGATTGAGAGGACCTCAATATTTTTTAGACATGTTTGCATTTTGGAGGCATCTCCACTCGGCCCAAAAACGATTTCAACTCGATCACCAGGTTTAATCTTTCGTCGAATCTCCACCGAGGTTTCGGAAACAGGAACCGAAATGGATCGGCGAGAACTTGCCGATCCATCACGATTGCCATGAGAATATGCTGCTATTAAAATTGAGAAACAAAATAACTTTTTCATCTCTGACAGTCTATATGAAATAAAATTCCATCAACATGCTATTTATTTGACTCTAGTCCAACAGGTCTTTGACGCCCGTGATAGCTGGGAAATGAAAAACAAAAACCCCCGGAGTCCAATATCGGCTTCGAGGGTTCATTATTTGCCATGTATGGACCCGCCCCGATATGCAAGGAAATTATTATTTGGGGGCCTTCAAGGATTAGGACTGCTGCCATGTATTCGGCCTTTGTTTGAGGATATTATTTACCCTCTGGCCCAGATGGAATG
>Ga0247843_1002252_pt1 | contig 35883 bp, 37 predicted proteins | sample LaCruzMarch2017__FD_192420 | JGI IMG/M metagenome (GOLD analysis project Ga0247843, IMG submission 192420) | Freshwater microbial communities from meromictic Lake La Cruz, Castile-La Mancha, Spain - LaCruzMarch2017_8m | ecosystem: Environmental > Aquatic > Freshwater > Lake | place: Spain... | reverse complement strand
CGTATTGCAGCTCGGAAGACCACCGGTAAGCCGTGTGCGGGAAATCCGCACGCACGGTTTGAAAGGGGGCTCTGCCCTTTCGCCGGGGTCCACATCCCCGTAACGAAAGGGCAGAGTCTACCAATGATCGCAGCGATGGTCTTCGCGCAGCTGTGCGGCGCGGCAACGCCGGGTGGCGTCGTGGTGACCGAGGGGCGCGGCGGGTACGGCGCCGTGATCGCGGCCCACGCGGGCGGGGTGGTGGTGGGCTGGCAGGAGACGGGGCCGCGACCGACGCGCGGCGCCGAGGGGCCGCCCGGCTGGCGACCGCGGCTCTCGTACGCGCGGGTGCTCGACCCCGCGACCCTCGTGCCGCGCGGGGCGGCGGACAACTTCGCGGGTGAGGAGGTGTTCTACGCGCACTCGACGGGCCTCGCGGCGGCGGGCGCGCCGGGCGGCGACGGGGCCGCCATCGCGCACTGCCAGTGCTTCGGCGGCACCGGGCGCATCGTGTGCGAGCGCCAGCCCTTCGGCGACTTCCCGGCGGTGGCGGCGGCGCGCGCGGGCGCCGGGTGCAGCGGCGGCGTCGCCCTCGGCACCGCAGGCGCGGGGGCCGTGCTGGCCTTCACCGACGGCGCGGAGCTGCGCCTCGTCGGCAGCCGGAGCGGGCGCGTGCATGGCACCGCCGACGGGGCCACCGCCGATCGCATGGCGCTCGCTCGGGCCGACGGCGAGCGCGCGGTGCTGGCGTGGCGCTCGGCGGACGGCGGGGGCGGCGCGGCTGGCGCGCTCAGCGTGCGCGCGATGACCGTCGACGGCGACGCGCGGCCGGGGTCGCGGCCGGTGACCCTCACCGCGACGCCGGGGCGCGTCGGGGCGCCGGCGGTGACCTGGGTGGGCGGCGCGGCGCTGGTGGCGTACGCGCAGGCCTCGAGCGCGCGCGCGCCGTGGCAGCTCGCCCTGGCGACGTGGGCGCCGGGTCGCCGGCCGGCCGTCGCCGCGCTCGGCACCGGGCGCGCGTCGGCGACGGCGCCCTCGATCGTCCCTGCGCGGGGGGCCGGGTGCGCCGTGCTCAGCTGGACCGAGGGGAGCGGTCGCCGCACCGTCGTGCGCGCGGGGCGGGTGTGCAACGGCGTACTCGACGCCTCGACGGTGGCGCAGGTGTCGGGGGTGGGCGTCGAGGCGGGCGAGAGCGAGCTCGCGACCGACGGTCGCCACGTGTACGTGGTGTGGCAGGAGATCCCGGCGGCGCGGGGGGCCGGGGAGGAGCTCCGGGTCGCGCGGCTGGGCTGCGAGTAGCGGCCAGTGCCCGGGCGGCGCCTACGCGGCCTGCGCGACCATGGCCTCGACGGCCTCGAAGAGGGCGCGCTGCGAGTGCTCCAGCGAGAAGATGTGGTTGGTCTCGGGCACCACGGAGAGCTCGACGCCACGCGCCCTCCAGCGGGCCTCGTCGCCGCGGAGGGCGGTGTTGCCGAAGTACCCCATGAAGGTCGGGTGGTACGAGGAGCTGTTGATGAAGCGCAGCCGCTGCCCGCGGGCGAGCACCTGCTGGAAGACCTCCTCCACCAGGTCGTTCTTCACCTCGCCGGCGACCTGCATCTGCGCCGCGAGGGCGGCGTCGACCTGCGCCGGCGGCGCCTCGGGCTCGACCGGGGGCAGCACCCCGCGCAGCAGCCGCTCGACCCCGGCCCGCGCGCCCGCCGGCAGCCGCGGGAGCACCCGGTCGAGCTGCGCCCGCGACTTGATGCGCACGGCCTCCAGGAGCAGGGAGTAGTCGCTCTGGCCCGAGAGCAGGCGCCGCCACGCGTCGGCGTCGGTGAGCTTCTTCACGTACAGGGCGATGACGGTGTCGGTCTCGCCGGGGCGCGACCGGAGGAGCTCCGCGGCGTGGTTCTCGAGGTAGCGCTGGCGGGCCGAGGAGGAGATGGTCACCGGGAGGTCGACCAGCACGTGGCCGTAGACGTTGGGCAGGGCGGTGGCCGCGAAGAGGCCGGTGATGGCGCCGCCGCACAGGCCGCCGAGCACCAGGGACTTCACCCCGGTCTCCGCCGTCAGGAACTGCCCCGCCGCCACCGCGTCGCCGCGAAACCCGCCGCTCTGGATGAACCCGTAGAGATCCATCACCATCTCGCCGTGGCGCGCCTCGCCCTCGGAGTCGCCGATGCCGCGGTAGTCGAAGCGCAGCGTGGGGATGCCCACCGCGGCGAGGCGCCGGGCGACGGCGACGTTCATCCGCCACGCGCCCTGGCGGACCTTCTGCCCGGCGGAGAGCCACACCAGGCCGGTGCCGCGGGTCGCCACGCCCTCGTCCGGCAGGTGCAGGATGCCGTGCAGCGTGTGGCCCTTCTCGTTGGTGAAGCGGACGGCTTTCTCCATCGGCGATCTCCGATGGTCCCCTCAATCGTGGGCGCGCCGCAATGTAGGAAACGAACTACGTCGGACGCACGCCGTGCGCGCGCCGTCTGGAGCGGCGGGTGAGCCCTACGGCTGATCGAGCGTCTCGAGCCAACCGAGCAGCGCGAGCTCGACCTGCTCGGCGCGGGTGAGGTGCACCTTGCCCTCGACGTGCAGCGGCTGCGGCTCGACCGCGCGGGCCAGCGTGGCGCCGGAGCCCATCGCCGCCACCAGCGCGGTCAGCTCGTTGCTCGCGCGCGCCGTCGGGGTCTTCACCACGTCGACGACCAGCGAGCGGGCCGGGTACGCCGTGAGGGCGGTCGTCAGGTCGACGGCGCGGATGCCGTCGAACTGCGCCGCCGTCAGGTGGTAGCCGAAGACGTTGACCGTCTGGCCCAGGCGCAGCCGCTCGAGCAGCGCGTCGCGGGTCACCCCGGCCTTCTTGGTGAGCACCATCTCCGCGGCCAGGTAGGCGCGCAGCATGTCCATCGAGTACGCGACGCCCTTCACCACCGGCTGGATGAGCGCCAGCGGGACGCGCGCCGGGCCGACGTCCGCCAGCGCCGCGAGCGAGGCCCCGAAGCGCAGCCCGCACAGGATCACCCGCTCGACGCCCGACTGCGCTCGCGCGAAGTCGCACGCGGCCCGGATGTCTTCGCGCCACGAGTCCACCGTCGAGTCTTCCCACTCCCCCTCGCTGTCGCCGCAGCCGTGCAGGTCGAAGCGCATGGCCCACAGGCCGCGCGCGCTCACCTGCCCCGCGAGCGAGCGCAGGAAGGGGTGCGCGTCCTGGCGCTCTTCCATGAAGGGATGCACGAAGACCACCACCGCAGGGGCGATGGCGAGCGGCGCCTCGGTCGCGCGCGGCTCGTGGAGGAAGCCGTAGAGCCGCCGCGGCCCGCTGGAGAAGAACTCGCCGCGGTCGCCCACTGCCCGATCAGCCCGCGGAGGTCTTCCGGGCGATGTACGCCGCGATGCTCGTGATGGCGTCGAAGTTGTCGGGCACCATCTCCGCGTCGAGCACCTCGATGGAGAACTCGTCGCGCAGCCACTCGAACACCTCGAGCAGGCCCGTCGAGTCAACGATGCCCAGGTCCATCAGGGACGCCTCGTTGGTCACCGCCCCGGGGTCTGCCACCGGGAAGTTGGACAACACGTACGCCCGCACCTTCGTGACCAGCTCTTCCGATGACATCAGCAGCTCCAGGGCCTCCCTTGAGGATTACGCCGCTTGTTAACAGAACGGACCGCCCCCGGTCACGAAGCTTTCAAGTCAGCCCCCTCTTCACGATCTTGCCCATGGCCGTCTTCGGGAGCGACCCGCGGAACTCGACGTGCTTCGGCACCATGTAGGCCTCCAGCACCTGCCCCAGCCGCAGCATCACGTCCTTCTCGGAGTACCGGCCCTGGTATTCGTCGGCCAGCACCACGAAGGCCTTCACCGCCGCCCCGAGGATGTCGTCGGGCACGCCCACCACGGCGCACTCGCGCACCCCCTCGATGCGCTCGAGCGCGGCCTCGACCTCGCGCGGGGCGACCTTCTCGCCGCGGGTCTTGATGACCTCGTCCATGCGCGCGATGAAGTACAGGTAGCCCTCGTCGTCGAGGCGGGCGTAGTCGCCCGTGTAGAAGATCACCTCGCCGGGCAGCAGGCCCGGGCGCAGGTAGCGCGCGGTCACCTCGGGCTTGCGCCAGTAGCCCGCCATGATGTGCGAGCCCCGCACCACCAGCTCGCCCTCGGCCGCGCGGTCGTGGCGCTGGCCCTCGGCGTCGACCACCCAGAACTCCGTCCCGGGGATGGGCACCCCCACGCAGCCGGGCTTGCGCGCGACGTCCGCGGGGGGAAGCCACGACACCCGCTTGCACTCGGTGAGCCCGTACATCGAATACACCTGCGCGTTGGGGAACCACCGCGCGATGGCCTCGAAGTGCTTCGGGAGCAGCGCCGCCGCGGTGCTCGTCACGTAGCGCACGCCCGTGAGCGGCGGCACCGGGATGTCCTTCAGCTCGCCGAGCAGCGCGAACATCGTCGGCACGCCCGGGAAGCCCGTGACCCCGGCCTCGGCCACCCGCTGGAGGATCGCCACCGGGAAGGCGAAGGAGCGCTCGAGCACCAGGGTGGCGCCGAGGCGCACGGCCATGAGCCACTGGTAGAGCCCGTAGTTGAAGGCCATCGGCACCACGCCGAGGATCACGTCGTCGGCGGTGTTTTCGAGGAGTGTGGTGACGCTCCACGACGCGAACGCGACGTTGCGGTGGGTGAGCATCGCGCCCTTGGGCTCGCCGGTGCTCCCGGACGTGTAGATGATCGCCGCGAGGTCGACGTCGAGGGTGCGCCGCGGGGGCGGGGCGCCGGGCTGGACGTCCACCAGCTCGGCGAAGGACTCGGCGCGCTCGAGCCCTGCGGCGCGGGCGAGGTCGAGGGCGCGGGCGGTCTGCGGGCCGTGCACCAGCACCGGGGGCTTCGCCTCGGCGCGGGCGCACGCCTCGGACCACGCGGTGACCTGCGCGGCGTCGGCGATGACCGCCGCCACGCCCGCGTCGTCGATCATGTACGCGAGCTTCTCGGCCTTCACCTGCGCGTTGACGACGAAGAAGGCCGCGTCGGCCTTGAGCACGCCCCACACGGAGGCCGCGACCTCGGCGGTGTTGTCGCCGAAGATCACCACCCGGTCGCCCCGGGCGACGCCCTTCGCCCGCAGCGCGTGCGCGATGCGGCTGGCCCACGCGTCGAGCGCGGCGTAGGTGATCCTGGCCTTGCCGGCGACCAGGGCGACCTTGCCGGGCGACCGCGCCGCCGAGGCTTCGAGAAACTCCGCGACTCCGCGCGCGCCGAGCACCATCGCGAGGGCCTCCGTCACACGTTGAGGGCTACTTCACGATCTCGGGGACGGGGTCGATGAGCAGGCTGGTGAGGTGCAGCGGCAGGGTGGCCCGGCGCTTGGCCTCGATGTCCTTGAACACCCGCTCGACCTGGGCCTCGGTGATGCCGAGCACGGGCGCGACCTCCGCGGCGGGCACCTGGTGGTTGTGGGCCCACAGGCAGAGGTCCATCTCGCCATACGGGAGGGCGTAATAGAACTCGTCCTGGCCCTGCGGCAGGGAGAAGGTGTCGGTGGTGGGCGAGCGCCGGCAGATCTCCTCGGGGACGCCGAGGGCCTCGGCCATGGCGTACACCTGGGTCTTGTAGAGGTGCGCGATGGGCTTCACGTCGGCGAGCCCGTCGCCGCCCTTCACGAAGAACCCCTGGTCGTACTCCAGCCGGTTGGGCGTGCCGCAGACGGCGTAGTTGAGCCGGTCGGCGTGGAAGTACTCCAGCGTGGTGCGCAGGCGCTGCTTGAAGTTGGTCGCCGCGACGAGGAGCAGGTAGGCCGACAGCGGGAGGGCCTTGGACTCCTGGGTGCCGTCGGGGCGCTCGACGGTGACGCGCGAGATGTTGAGCCGGTCGCCCTCGAGGATGGAGGGGATCACGATCTTGGACTTCCACCCGGCGCCGTAGTCGGGGAACACCGTGCGGATGGCGTCGTCCTGGCGCTGGTAGCAGCCGAGGGCCTCGAGGGCGGGGGCGAGGTCTTCGGTGGTGGTCTGGATGCCGAAGCGCTCGGCGAGGAGCTTCCCGAAGGTGAGCGACTCGCTCGAGGAGACGCGCTCGGGCAGGAAGATGCCGTGCACCTTGTCGGGGCCGAAGGCGCGCACCGCGAGGGCCGTGCAGAGCGCGGAGTCGATGCCGCCGGAGATGCCGACCACGAGGCCGCGGCGGCGGTGGTTGACCGTCACCAGCTCGCGCAGCCGCTTGGCGATGCGGTCGGCCTCGGCGGTCAGGTCAGCGATGCGCAGGGCGTCCCGGGAGAAGGTCATGGCCCGGGGTTGTCGCATACAACCCGCGTCCATTGGAACACTCCCGCAACTTTACCCTGGCTGGTAAAGGTCCGGGCGGGTTTGGACGCCGCGGGGCAACCGTCGTAGACCTCCGGGCGATGGGCATCGACTGGAAGCGCGCGGAGACGGACGGATGGGACATCGAGGACGTCGACAAGCCGAGGAGCGTGGCGGACACCTGCCCCCGCTGCGGCCAGGCGTCGCGGCTGCTGGAGCGCGAGCGGGTGAAGAACCTCACCGTGTTCGGCGTGTCGCTGGTGGCCACCGAGCGGGGCGGCCGGGTCTTCGAGTGCACCCTCTGCCGCGCGCGCTTCGAGGCGCCGGAGGGGGGCGTCGCGTCGGATGAAGACCTCGACGCCTCGGTGATCGACCAGCTCACCGGGCTGCACGATCAGCTCGCCAAGGTGGAGGAGGACATCGCGCTCTGGTCGGGGCGGGTGACCATCGCCGCGCGCAGCCGCGACGCCGCGCTGGCGAGGGAGGCCCAGGACATGGTCGAGCGGCGCTCGCGGGCGGCGGCCTCGCTGCGCGCGGAGGTCGACCGGCTTGGGCGGCAGCTGCGCCGCGGGTCGGCGGCGGACGAGACCGCGCAGGCGCCCCGGCGCCGGGGATTGTTGCTCGCGGCCGCGAGCGCGCCGGCGGTCGGGGAGGGCGACGCGCAGGCGCCTGCGTCGGCGCCCGTCGAGGCGGCCGGGGCGAAGGTGGACGACGAGCTCGCGGCGCTGCGCCAGAAGGTGGCCGCGAAGGTGGCGGCGGTGAGCGCCCCGGGCGCCGCGCCGTCGAAGGAGGACGAACTCACAGCCCTCAAGCGGCGGCTGGGGATGATCCCGAAGGAGGGCGCCGGGGACGCGCCCGCAGAGCCCGCAGAGCCGGCGCCGCCGGGCGACGCGGCGACCGTGGACGACGAGGTGGCGGCGCTCAAGCGGCGGCTGCGGGGCGATGCCCCTGCGCCCGCGAGCCCGGTCGAGGCGCCGGCGCCCTCGGACGACGACGAGCTCTCCGACCTCAAGAGCCGGCTGCGGCCCAAGCGGTAGCGCGGGCGGCGAGCTGGAGGATCGGTCCCCTCCCGCGCGCTCGGCGTCTGTATGATGTCGGCATGAAGGCCGCGTCAGTATTACCGGGTCTGGTATTCGTGGGGCTGCTCGCGGGGGGCTGCGCGTCGGCGGGGCGCTACGGCTATGCGCGCGCCTACGTCGCGCTCGACGACGAGGCGGCCTGGGCGGCGCGCTCGCAGGAGCCCGTGTACGACGACGTTCGCCGGGCGCCGGAGCCCTTCCGGGGGCAGGTGCTGTCGTTCTTCGGGGTGGTGCGCTCGGTGGGGCCCGCCGAGGGGGGCGTGACGCGGCTGGCGCTGCAGGTGCGCACCCACCAGGAGCGGCACCTCTGCGAGGAGGACTCCGAGAGCAGCTGCCGGGTGACGGTGAGCGCGCGCGACGGGGGGGCCTTCACCGCGGCGGTCACCCTGCGCCCCGACGACATGGACGGCGAGAACCGCCTGCAGACCAACTCGCTGGTGAGGGTCTTCGGCACCGTGACCCCGGGCGAGTACGACCCTGACGGTGGCCCGGTGGTGCAGGTGCGGTACTACCGCCACTGGCCGAGGGGGCAGTACGTCACCACCGCGAGCGCGCAGTTGATGCGGCGGTGAAGCACTGGCGGGGGGCTCGACGTACCAGTGCCCGAGCCACAGTTCTGAGGGTGCGGACGGTGGTACACATCTGCCGTCCACCTGCTGTGATCGCATCCCTTGAAGGAGAATGAATCCATGAAGATCCGGAATCTCGTCCTGTCGATGTCCATGATGGCCGCCTTTGGCGGCGGTTGTGTGATCGATGTCTCCACCCGCAGCGCCTATGAGGGCTGTACGGCAGGCGACAGCTGCGGCGGGGGCACGCTCTGCACCGGGGCCAGCTACACCAGCAACGGCCTCGCTGGAAACCTCTGCACCACCACCTGCTCCATCGGCGCCGTGTGCCCCGACTTCGGCACCAACTCGGCCTACCTGCCCACCTGCGTGGTCAACGGCGCGACGGGCCTCGGCCAGTGCTACGACACCTGCGCCTCCAACTTCGACTGCGGCACCGGCACCCAGTGCGCGGCCATCCCCGGCACGGCCAACCGCATCTGCGTGCCCGTCGGCACCGGCGCCACCACCACACCCCCGCTGCCCGTGGCGTACACCAGCTGCTCCCCGGCGGGCGGCGCGTGCGGTAACGCCACCGTCTGCTCGCCGTCGATGTTCACCCGCGCGGGCGCCCCGCAGGGCAACCTCTGCACCGTCGCCTGTACCAGCGGCAACGCGGCCATGTGCCCCGGCTACGTCCCGGGCGCGGCCATCCAGGCCGTCGAGTGCGTCGCCCCGGCGGGCAACCCCGCCAACGCCCAGTGCATGCGCCTCTGCAACCCCGCCAACCAGAACCGCGACTGCGCGCCGTACTTCACCACCTGCTCGTCGGTGCAGATGGCCGCGGGCATGCTCAGCGTCTGCGTCCCCTGACCGCGCGGGGCCGACCAGCGCCCCGCCGCGCCTCCGTCTCTCCCCTCCGTCCCTCCTCAGCGCGCCGCTTCGATCCACACCGGGTTGGTGAACGCGTACGGCACGCCGTTGGAGTGGGGCAGCACCACCTCCAGATCGCCCTGCGGCCCGCGCGCCGTCGCCACCACGAAGTCCCCCGGCGCCGCGGTGAGCGGGACCGTCGCGTCGAAGCGCAGCCGGCCGCTCCCGAGCGGCACCGCGAGGCGCTCGGCCACCTCGCCGTTGCGCAGCAGCTCGACCGAGTCGACGCGCATCCACGGCGGGGCCATCACCATCACGTGCACCTGCACCGGGCCCGGCGCGGCGAGGGCGACCGGCGAGCCCGGCTCCTGGCCGTTGACCGTGAGCAGGAGCATCGGGCCGGAGGTGACGAAGGCCCTCCCCTGGCGCAGCGCGCGCAGCACGGCGGGGTGGTCCGTCGCGGCCTCGCCGGGCTGGAGGTGCACCATCGTCCGGGGGTAGCCCGCCCACTGGTACGCGATGGAGTGGGAGTCGCTCGATCCCGTGGCGATGTACCGCCGGCCGTGGGCCAGCAGCGAGGTCCAGTCGTGGAGGAGCTGCTCCACCTCGCCGAGCCGGCCGATGAAGAAGCCGTTGAAGACCTCGATGGCGTCGTAGCCCGGGTCGTACGCGGGCGACACCGCGCGGCCCGTGCGCACGTCGAGCCCGGTGACGTTGAAGTACCCGATGTTGGGCTGCATCCGGGGGTGGTTCACCTGGATGATCCCGTCGGGCGAGCGCAGCCTCGCGGCGGCGAAGATCTCCCGCGGCGCGACCCCCACGAAGGGCGGCGGCCCGCCCTCCGGGGCGCCCTCCCGCGGGGGGTACGGGTACACGTTGAAGTGCCCCCAGGGCTGCGCGTTGCGGTCGGTGGTGACCTCCACCGCGGGCACCCACTGCAACGGTGCGGTGACGTTGCCGGGCATCAGCGCGACGCCCGCGGCGTAGTCGCCCACCACGTTGTGCTCCGTCGGCGTCGCGAAGGCGATGCCCTCGGCCACCAGCGAGGCCACCCGGTCGACGAGCGTGACGTGCGAGTCGAAGCTCGGGCTGGCGTGCACGTGCAGGTCGCACGCGACCCAGGACTCCATCGGCACCGCGTGGGAGAGGCCCACGTCCACCTCGCCGCGCATCGTCTCGGTGACGGACACCTCGCGCGTGGCGATGGTCCACTCGGGGCCGTGGGAGACCGTGACGCGGTAGGTGCCGGGGGCCACCGGGAAGTCCGCGGTGCCGTCGGCGGCGACCACCACCACGCCCGCCCCCGCGGCGTGGTGGTGGGGGCCGAGCATCGGGTCGGGCGTGGGGGCGATCCCTCGCACGGTGACCCGCACGGGCAGCGCGGGGTGGGCGTCGTCGTCCTCGTCGACGGCCGTCACGCGCATCGACGCGCCCGGCGGCAGCACCACCTCGATGGGCACCGCGCCGGTCGCGCCGGGGTGCACCTCGAAGGGCACCGGGTCGCCCGTGGCGGAGCCCGGCGCGGTCACCCAGGCGACGTACTGGCCCGGCGGGAGGGGGAGCACCGCGCGGTCGCTCGTCGGGGCGGAGACGAGCACGGCCGATCCGTCGGGGGTGGTGATCGTCACCGTGGCGGGGTTGCGCGCGGCGCCGCGGACCACCACCGGGAGTTCGGCGCCCGGGGCGCCCCGCCAGAGCATCACGGCGCGCTGGAGCTCCGCGAGCTGCCCGGGGAGCGCGAAGAGCAGCTCGTGGTCGTCGAGGGAGGCGCCGGGGCGGAGGTCGGTCGCGGGGTGGACGATCAGGGTGTCGCCGGGCGACGCGATGCCCCCGTGCATCTCGCTGGTGAAGCGCAGGTCGAGGTCCGCGGCGGTCGCGCGGGTCCAGCCGACGGTGCGGCCCCGGCTGGTGGCGCCCACCCACGGGGCGGCGCCCTCGTGGGTCTTGGTGTGCACGCCGATCGTCGGCGCGAAGGGGGGGCCCTCCGCCCAGGCGAGCCGCGCCCCGAAGCGCACCCCGCGCACGGGCTGTCCCCCGTCGTTGCGCACGCGCGTGCGGAGGTGCAGCGCGCGCCGGCCGGGCTCCATGGCGTAGTCGCGGGTGAGGGTGAGGGTGTCGCCGCGGTGGCGGTAGCGCGCGGTGAGCCGGAGCGTCGGGGTGGCGTCCACGAGCACCGCCTCGAGCCGGCTGCTGGTGGCCGGGAGCTCGCGGTCGCCGACGGCGAGGAAGAAGTCGACGCTGCGCAGCGGGGCGACGCCGGGCGCGACGCGGTCGGTCACCTGGAGCAGGCTGCCGGGGCGGGCCTCGCGCACCACGGAGCTGTCACCGGCGAGCACCACCTGGAGGTCGGGCGTGCGCAGCACCCAGTCGCCGGGGACGAGGTCGGGCGCGGGGCGGGGGCGGTCGGGCTCGACCCGGCGGAGCTCGACGGAGCCCACCACCAGGGTGGTGCGGGCGGGCGCGCGGCAGGTGGCGCAGAGCGCGAGGGCGACGAGCGCCGGGAGCCAAGGCCGGCGGAGGGTCATTCGGGCAGTTGGGTCCAGTGGGCGGAGTCGGCCTCGAGGCGCGAGCCGTCGATGCGGCGGGCGCCGAACCACAGGCCGTGGGCGCGGAGTTCTTCGGGCGAGGCGGGCAGGTCGACCTCGGTGCGGGTGACCTCGCCCGGCCGCACGAACGAGGCCATGAACACCCCGTCGTAGGGGAGGAAGGCGTAGGTGCGCGCCGGGTCCTGCCGGTCGACCACCGGGTGCATCGGGCCCCAGGCGAGCTCGAAGCCGAGGTCGTAGGGCCACGGGGTGTTGGCCACGAGGAGCAGCGTCACGTGGCTGCCGCGGGCGGCGCGGGTGACCCCCCAGCCCGCGACCGTGAGCGCGCGGCCGACCCCGATGTGGGCGGCGTGCACGCGCGGGTCGGTGGCGAAGTCCACGTAGCGCCCGCGGGCGTAGGTGCGCACGGGCCAGTGCTCGCGCAGCACGATGTAGTCTCCTACGACCGTCCAGACGCCGTAGCGGCGCCAGTACAGGGCGTTGCGGACGGTGACCTCCTCGGAGTTGCGCCAGAGTTCCTGCGTGCCGGTGTGGCGGTCGCGGTGCTCGGTGGAGAGCACGACGAACTCCGCGGCGCGGTCGGGCGGCTGCTTGAAGCGGAAGACCCGGGTGCGCTCGGCGAAGTGCGAGAGCGTGAAGTCGGGCCCGGTGTACGACGCGTCCGGGGGGATGATGGCCGCGATGGCGTCGAGGGCGGCCTGGCGCCGGTCGGCGCGGTGGTCGGCGCGCTTGAAGCGGCGGCTGATGATCGGAACGACCCCCGCGCGGTGCTGGGTGGTGAGCGTCGCGACGGAGACCGCGGTCGCCACCAGGAGGCCGTAGCGGTCGGCCTGCAGGGCGCCGACGGCCATGATCCACGCGGCGCCGTGGACGGCCGACACGATGATGAAGGGCACCGTGAGGGTGCTGTAGTGCGAGTGCACCTGCACCGCGGTGGGAAACTGCGAGAGCAGGTTGATGCCGATGGGGGCCAGCGCGGGGAGCAGCCACCGCGGGCGCAGCAGGGACAGCAGCGCGACCGGGGCGAGCAGGCGCGGGACGTAGAGCAGCCGCACCGGGGTGGCGAGCTCGCGCAGCGTCGCGACGGGGTGCCGGAGGAGCTGCGCGAGGATGGCCGTGGGGGAAGACCCGAGGTGGCCGTAGTGGAGCTGGAGCGAGCCCGTGCGGGGGAGGTAGCGCGGGGCGATGACGAAGAGGTAGACGGCGAACCAGGCGGTGAAGCCGACGAAGGCGGCGAGGCCGATGGCGCGGTGGGGGCGGTGCAGGGCGAGGGCGAGGCCGGCGAGGGCGGCGCAGAGGGCGACGTCTTCGCGGCAGAGGGTGGCGAGGCAGAGGGCGACGACGCCCGCGACGGCGCGGCGCTGGTCGAAGAAATCGAGCGCGATGCAGAGCGGCAGCAGGGCCAGCGAGCTGGGGTGGAACTCGTAGCCCGCGATGGAGCCGATGGTCGGGAAGAGCAGGTAGACGAAGAGGGCGAGGTAGGGCGCGGCGGGGTGGCCGACGCGGCGCGAGGCGATGCGCGCGAGGGGGATGCCCGCGGCGGCGACGGCGGCGGCCTGCACGACGAGCAGCAGCGGGACGACGGAGACCAGGCGGCCGAGGAGGCCGAGGGGGATGAGCACCAGGGAGAGGTGCAGGCCCCAGAGGGGCGCGCCGACGAGGGGGTTCCAGAGGTCGCCGCGGCCGGCGCCCCAGACGAGGCGGGCGTAGAAGGCCAGGTCGAAGGTGTCGTTGTGCCAGGTGCGAAAGCGCGCGAGGGCCATCGCGGCGAAGAGCACGGCGGCCGCGAGGCTCAGGTTGGAGACGGCGCGCCAGGGGAAGCGCTCGTCGGCACGCGGGTCGTTCAACGGCCGCGGACACTAACGGACCCACCCGGGGGTGTACAGGTTGCGCGCCCGCGGCGGCGGCTTGACACCCCGCGCGCGCGGCGCGATGCGACTCCGCGATGAACCCGGGCCTCTACGCCATCATCGACGTCGACTCCCTCCTTCGCGCGTCCCGCCCGGCGCTCGGCTTCGCCCGCCGGGTGCTCGACGCCGGCCCCATCGCGGCGCTCCAGCTCCGCGCGAAGTCCCTGGGCGCGCGCGACCTGCTCGGCCTCGCCGCCGCGCTGCGCCCGCTCTGCGCCGCCGCGGGCGTGCCCTTCTTCCTCAACGACCGCCCGGACGTCGCGTGGCTCGCGGCCGCCGACGGCGTGCACCTCGGCCAGGACGACCTGCCCATCGCCGCCGCCCGACGGGTCGCGCCCGGTTTACAGGTCGGTGTATCCAGCCACACGCCCGCGGAGTTCGCCGCCGCGCTCGAGACCGACGCCGACTACGTCGCGGTGGGCCCCGTGTTCGCGACGGCGACCAAGTCCGACGCCGCGCCGGTGGTGGGCCTCCGGACGCTGCGCTCGCTCTGCGCCGCCGCCGGGGGCAGCCGCGCGGTGGTCGCCATCGGAGGCATCACCCTCGCCAACGCGCCGGAAATCCGTGCCGCCGGGGCGCGCGCCGGTGCCGTCATCGGCGCATTGCTGGTAGACGACGCCGACGTAACCGCAACCGCGCGCGCCCTGCACCGCGCCCTGAGCTGAGACCGCCCGATGCCCGACCCCATCTCCCTCGGACTCCTGATGGCCCTCGGCGCGGGCGGCGCGGCGGCGCTGACGCGCTGGCGGCGTCGGCGCGGGGCCGTCCCGGCGAAGGCGGCGGTGGAGCCCGCGGAGAAGGCCGGTCCGCAGGTGTCGCGGGCCGCGGGCGCGTACCGGGTCGACGAGGTGCTGCTCTTCCTGGGGGAGGAGTACTGGCTGGCGGGCGAGCTGGCCCTGGTGCGCGAGGGCACCCCCGCGCTCACCCTCTTCGTGGCCCCGGAGCGCGCGCAGGACCGCTGGCTGGCCGCGCCCCGCCAGGGCGACGTGCTCTATGCGCTGCAGGCCGACGCCGACCTCCGCAACCTCGGGTGGCCCGGGGTCGAGGTGCCGAGCGCGGGCGGCACGATGCGCCGCGTCGAGGAGGGGCCGTGCACCATCGTCCCGAGCGGCGAGGTCCCCGAGGGGTGGTCGGGCGCCGGGCGCTACGCGGTGTTTCGCGCGATGGAGACCGTGGCGGTGGTGGTCGAGCAGGGGAGCAACCGGCTGGCGCTCAAGGGCAAGACGGTGCCGCGTCGGCTCGTCGAGCGCATGGGCTGAGGCAAACCCGCTCGACGCCCACCTGGAGGGCGTCGAAGTACCGCGCGAAGCGGTCGTGCTCGACGCCGAGGCGCGCGAGCCACTGCTGGAAGTACCGGTGCAGCGCGGCCGCGCGGGGGTGGGCGTCGCCGTGGTGGAGCAGGAAGTCCTTGTAGTTCTGCACCTTGTCGGCGCGGAGCATGTCGGCCACCTCGGGCAGCGGCGACAGCGCGATGTCTTCGATGGACGACACCTCGCGGCGCGAGAGGTGGGCGTTGGCGATGTTGCGGTACTCCATCGCCAGCACCAGCACGGCGGGGTCGTCGGAGAGCGCCGCGAGGTCGGCGTAGCTGCCGGGCAGGTCGGCGTCGAGGCTGGTCGCGTCCATCTCGAAGCGCGGCGGATCGTTCATCGTGAAGGAGACTGGCACGCCTCGCGGCGGCGGCGTCGCCAGGCCGCGGCGCCCCCCGACGAGGGCCGCGCTGGCGAGGGCGAAGCGAAGGTCGAAGACCGCGGCGGTGCTGGCAAGGCGCGCACCCGGGGGACGTCGCCGAGCGCCACCGTGAACCCACGGCCCGGCCCTGGGTCCGCCGCGGCACGGCGTGGTCGCGTCGCAACAGGGGCCCTGCTACACACGGGCGGTGACCGATCGCGTCCGCGTCGCGCTCCGACTGGGCCTCTCCCTCGCCGCGGCGGCGCTCATGGTGCTCCTGCTGCGACCGATCCTGTCGCACGGTCCGCTCACGCTCCGCCTCACCGGGCTGCCCTTCGCGCATCGCCTGCCCGACGACCTGCGGCAGCCCATCGAGCTGCTCCGCCCGCGCTCGCTCTACGCCCTCGCGCTGCTCCCGTGGTTCGTGCTCTTCGCGGCGTCGTCGCTCGCCGACCTCGCGGCCGCCCAGCGCGTCGTCGCCACCGCCGCGCGCACCACGCTCCTCGCGCTGCTGCTGGTGGCGCTCGCGCAGCCGACCTCCACCCGGCAGAGCACCCGGGTCTGCACGGTGTTCCTGGTCGACGTGTCGGAGAGCGTGCCCGACGCGGCCATCGCGGGCTTCCACCGCACCGTCGACGAGGCGCTGCGCCTCCCGGGGGACACCATCGCCCGCGTGGTGCTCTTCGCCCGCCGCCCGGTGGTGCTCGACATCCCCCCGCGCGTCGACGCCGCGCACCCGCTGCCCCCCTTCGACCCCGCGCGCGTCGGCTCTCGCACCGGCACCGACCTCGCCAGCGCCCTCTCGCTCGCCTACGGGCTCTTCCCCGCCGACGCGCTGCGCCGCGTGGTGGTGCTCTCCGACGGCGTGCAGACCGACGGCGACGCGCTCGCCGAGGCCCACCGCGCGACCCGCTTCGGGGTGCGGGTCTCGGTGGTCCCGTCGCGGGCCCCGGCGCCCGCGGAGGTGGCGATCCGCGAGCTGCGCCTGCCCGATCGCATCCGCGTCGACGAGCCCTTCGAGGCGCGGGTGTCGGTGTTCTCCACCACGGCGACGCGCGCCACGGTGACGCTCTACCAGGGCCAGGCGCTCAACGGCCTCGACGGCGCCCGCAGCGTCGAGCTCGCGCCCGGCGTGCAGGAGCTGCGCTTCCGCTCGGTGGTGCGGGTGCCCGGCGACGTGACCTACGTCGCACGCGTGGCGGCCGCCGCGGGCGATCGCTTCGCGGAGAACAACCGCTTCGCCACGACGGCCACGGTGCCCGGCCGCCCGGCGGTGCTCTACGTGGAGGGCGACCCCGCGCGGGCGCAGTGGTTTCGCGGGGCGCTGGCCAACGGCGAGTTCGAGGTGGAGGTGCGCGGCGCCAACGGGGTGCCGCAGTCGACCCGCGAGCTGGAGCGCTTCGACTTCGTGGTGCTGAGCGACGTGGCGGCGGAGTCGGTGCCCTCGAGCGCGCAGGACGCGCTGACACGATATGTCCGCGAGATGGGCGGCGGCTTCATGATGGCGGGCGGCGACCGGGGCTTCGGCCTCGGGGGCTGGCAGGGCACCGCGGTCGAGCGCCTGCTCCCGGTGCGGATGGAGTCCGACCGGCGGCGCGACCAGCCCTCGCTGGCCCTGGCGCTGGTCATCGACCGGTCGGGCTCGATGCAGGGCAACCCCCTGGTGCTGGCGCAGTCGGCGGCGGTGGCGACGGCGCGCGCGATGGCCCCCGACGACCTGCTGGAGGTCATCGCCTTCGACAGCGAGCCCGACCGGGTGGTGCGGATGCAGGCCGCCCGCAACCGCGCGCGCATCGAGAACGAGCTGCGACGCCTGCGGCCCGGCGGCGGCACGGCCATCTTCCCCGCCATGGACGCCGCCCAGCAGGACCTCGCGCTGACCCGCGCGGTCACGCGGCACGTGATCCTGCTCACGGACGGGCAGGGGCAGCCCGACGAGCCGTCGCGGCTGCGGGTGCTGGTCGACTCGATGGCGGCCGACGGGCTGACGGTGAGCACCGTGGGGCTCGGGCCGACGGTCGACCGCGAGCTGCTGGAGTCGCTGGCGCACCACGGCCGCGGCCGTAGCTACTTCACGGCGGACGCGAGCAACCTGCCGCAGATCTTCCTGCGGGAGACCACGGAGGTGTCGCGCAGCGCCGCGGTGGAAGACCCGGTGCAGCCGAGGGTGGTGGGGAGCGCGGGGTTCCTGCGCGAGCTGCGCGGCGCGCCGCCCTTCCTCTACGGCTACGTGAGCACCCGGGCGAAGCCGTCGCCCGCGCAGGTGCTGATGGAGACAGACTCGGGCGAGCCGTTGCTGGCCCGCTGGCGGGTGGGCCTCGGGTGGAGCCTCGCCTGGACGAGCGACCTCAAGAACCGCTGGGCGGTCGAGTGGATCCGCTGGCCGCGGTGGCAGGCCTTCTGGACGCAGCTGGTGCGCGAGCACATGCGCACGCGCCGTCGCGAGGAGCTGGGGCTGCGGGCGGAGGTGGTCGACGGCGAGGTGCGGGCGAGCGTGGATGCCATCCGCGACGACGACCGCTTCGAGAACGGGCTCAGCTCCGAGATGGTGCTGCGCGGCCCGTGGCCCGACACGACCGAGCAGCGGGTGCCGATGCGCCAGGTGGGCCCCGGGCGCTACGAGGCCGCCGTGCCGCTGGCGCGCTACGGGGCCTTCTCGTTGCGCGCGGTGCACCGCCGCGAGGCTCAGGTGGTGGCCGAGAGCCACGGGCGGGTGGACCACCCGTACCCGCGGGAGTACGCGGCGCTGGAGCCCGACGTGGCGCTGCTGGGCGCGCTCGCGGCGGCGACCGGCGGCGCGACCGACCCGCCAGCGCGGGCGATGTTCGACGCGGGCGGAGAGTCGCTGCGGCACCGGGCGCCGGTGTGGCGCTACCCCGTGATGCTGGCCGTGGCGATGATGCTGATCGACCTGCTGCTGCGGCGGGTGCGGATCTTCGACCGGAGCTTCAAGGGTCGGGGGTGAGCTCGTCAGCGCTGCTGCGCTGGCCATCCTCGTGAAGGGTTCAGCTCTGGACACATCTCCTGGGGTGGCTTGTTTTCAGGCACCTCGTGGGGATGCAAGCCGTCGTACGTCGCCGGGGTTCGGGCGTTGGCCCTCACCCCGGGCAATAACAGGACGCGCCCCGGACGTGGTCCGGGGCTGTCGAACAGGGACGCCGATTCCCTGCAACCTGTCGCTCATCGTCGGCACCTTCCGGAAGGTCGAGCGAGTTCCGGTCCGGCAAAGCCCCGGACCACGTCCGGGGCGTCTCTTGTTATTGCCCGGGGTGAGGGCCAACGCCCGAACCCCGGCGACGTACGACGGCTTGCATCCCCACGAGGTGCCTGAAAACAAGCCACTCCAGGAGATGTGTCCAGAGCTGAACCCTTCACGGGGAGGGCCATCGCGGCGGCGCAGGTGAGGCCGCGCGATTGTACAGCGCCCCGGAGGGACCCTATAGGTGCGGCCGAGGGAGTCGCTCGCATGAAGATCGTCGTCGTCGGGGGCAATGGGTTTCTCGGGGCGCTCGCGGTGGCGGCGCTGCGGCGCGATCCCGCGGTGACGGCGATCGCGGCGGGTCGCACGGCGCGGGGCGACGGCTCGGTGCGCCTCGACCTCACCGACCCGTCGAGCTTCGCGGCGGTGGACGGCGCCGACGTGGTGGTCGACGTGGCGGACGCGACGACGACCGCGCCTGATGCCCTCGCGGCCTACTGCCAGCAGCGCGGGATCACCTTCCTCGAAGCGACCTCCGACCGCGACGTGGTGATCCGGCTGATGGCGCGCACTGGGGCAGACGGCGCGGGCGCGGTGGTGCTCGGCGCGGGCATCTTCACGGGGCTGTCCAACCTGTTGGCGCGGGCCGTGGCGGCGAGGGTGGCGGGCGCGCGGGTGGTGACGTGGGCGGTGCGCTCGACGCCTTTCTCGGGCGCGGGGATGGGCACCGTGAAGCTCATGGCCGCGGTGCTCGCGATGCCGACGGTGCGCTACGAGGGCGGGCGGCGGGTGGAGGGGCCGCCGGTGCGCATGGGTCCGCGGATGCCCTTTCCTTCGGGCGAGGAGCCCACCATCGAGGTTCCCTTCGCGGAGGCCGAGATGATCCACCGGAGCCTCGGGGTGGACGTGACGGTGGCGATGTCGCCGTACCCCAACGTGTTGCAGCGGGTCTTCCTGTGGACGCCGGCGTGGGTGCTCCGCAGCGGGTGGTACGGGTGGTTCATGGGGGCGTACTTCGGGCTGCTGCGGCGGGTGTTCCTGGCGAAGCGGGCGTCGCCGGTGGAGATGGTGGCGCGCGTCGAGGGGGAGGGCGGCGCCACGGCGACGATGACCCTGCGGGCGGACGACGGGATGCGCGCGGGGGCCGTGGCCATCGCGGCCATCGCGCGGGTGCTGGGGGCGCGGCGGCCGGAGCGGAAGGGCGCGGTGATGGTCGACGAGGTGATGGGCCTCGACGAGGTGCTCGCGGCGATGGACGCGCTCTCCGAGGGGCGGCGCGAGGTGGTGCTGGGCTGAGCGGTGGGCGGCGGAGCCCGACGGCGGTTGCGCGTCCGCGGGCTTTCAACCCTCTCGCTTCTACCCATCTCGCGGGCGCCGAGAGGCCGCCCACTCCGCGGTCGCGGACGGACCGCGAGCGGGCCTGCGACCGCTGAAGTGGGAGCCTGGAACTGAGCGCCCCTCCTCCAAGGGGCTTCCTGGCGGAGCGCCGGTTGCTGGCGCAACCGTCGGGAGGTCACCGACCGCCATGCTGGAACTCCATGCGACGCTCGGCGGCTTGTCCTGCTGCTCCGCGTGAGCACCTACGTCCCCTTCATCGAGCGCTCCAGCGCTCGATGCTCGCGCAGATAGCCCGGCGCAGGCCGGGCGGTCAGCTCCAGGCTCCCACTTCAGCGGTCGCAGGCCCGCTCGCGGGCCGTCCGCGACCGCGGAGTGGGCGGCGTCTCTGCGACGGCCCAACCCACCGAAACAGCGACGAAACAAGTGTTCCCGCGACGAGATGTGCGTTCGCGAGATGAGTAGAAACGATAGGGGTCTGGGCTCACCGATCCTTCGATGTGAAGCGCACTGGGAGGCGGTCCTCCCTCCGGTGCCCAGTATGACGATTCAGCGCTGCGCGGTCTCCGGGCACGCCCGGCGATCGAGGGCCCGCGCCGTGCGGCCCATGACCGAGGCCAGCGCGAGGAAGAAGGCACCCCAGCCCGCCAGAGTCAGCCCCCACATCAGCTTCTCTGCGCCGAGAGGTAGGATCCCCGTGACGCCAGGGATCGCGATCGGGAAGACCCAACAAGCGATGAGCGCGCCGACCGCCTTCGGCGCCCAGGCGGGCGGCGTTTCGTCCAACGAGCGGAGGGTCGCGCCCAGCGCTCGCACCAGCAGCCCCAGGGAAGCGACGTGCAGGGCAATGGGCATGAGCAGCAACAGCAGGATGAAGGCGCTGCCGTTCAACCTGTAGCTGTTGGCGCTGAGCGCGGGGATGAGCCACGCGAAGAGCAGGCCGAGGCAATAGCTCGTCACCGCGGAGGCGAAGCACACGAATGACTGCCGGGCTGGGCGCGCCGCGGGAGTTGAGGTCAGCCCGCTCCCGAAGAGCCAGATCTCTGCGGGGTAGGCGACGTAGGCAAGGAGCAACATGGCGCCAAGCAGGGGGACCGCGATGCTGCCGGCAGACGACGATCGCCCGACAACGAGGCTCGCGAGGGCGCCGCCCGCATAGGCCGCGACCCCGACGTAGATCGCGAAGCGCATCCAGCGGAGCCCCTGTGCGGAGCGCCGCCAGCGGGGGGACGGGCCCTCCGGGAGCGGCCCGCGTGCCGAGGGGACCGACGGGGCTTCGGACGCCTGCGAGGGCATATCGTCGCGAGTGGACCACGGCTCCCGCGCTGCGCGGGAGGGCGGCCACGCTGCTGCGACGGCAGCGGGATCTGCTCACCCTGACCGGCGCGTGAGCCGGGTCTTCAACCCGCGGGCCGGGCGGCGGTTGCAGCGCCGCGCGCCATCGACGATGAATGCGCCCGCAACCGATGACCACCTCGCAAGACTCCAGGGTTCCCGTGACCGTGCTGACCGGCTTCCTCGGCGCGGGCAAGACCACGCTGCTCAACCGCATCCTCTCGGAGGAGCACGGTCGGCGGGTGGCCGTGATCGAGAACGAGTTCGGCGAGGTGGGCGTCGACCAGGCCCTCGTCATCCGCGCCGACGAGGAGGTCTTCGAGATGAACAACGGGTGCCTGTGCTGCACCGTGCGCGGCGACCTCATCCGCATCCTCGGTTCGCTGGCCAGGCGCCGCGACCGCTTCGACCACGTGCTCATCGAGACGACGGGGCTCGCCGACCCTGGGCCCGTGGCGCAGACCTTCTTCGCCGACGACGAGGTGATGGCGCGCTACCGGCTCGACGGCATCGTCACGGTGGTCGACGCGAAGCACCTCGAGCTGCACATCGACGACAGCGACGAGTGCAAGGAGCAGATCGCCTTCGCCGACGTGGTGATCGTCAACAAGCTCGACCTCGTGAGCGCGGAGGACGCGGCGCGGGTCGAGCGGCGGGTGCGCGCCATCAACGCGGTGGCGAAGGTGTTTCGCGGCGGGAAGGAGGTGCCCGTCGCGGCGGTGGTCGACGTCGGGGGCTTCGACCTCGACCGCGCCCTGGAGATGGAGCCGACCTTCCTCGGCGGCGAGGCGGAAGGCGAGGGAGAGCACGGGCACGGGCACGACCACGACCACGACCACGGGCATGACCACCAGCACGACGAGACGGTGACCTCGGTGGGCATCCGCTGCGAGGGTGTGGTGGACGAAGCGCGCTTCAACACCTGGATCACCGAGCTGGTGCAGGAGCGCGGGGCGGACATGTTCCGCACCAAGGGGGTGCTCAACGTGCAGGGCGAGGCGGCGCGCTTCGTCTTCCAGGGGGTTCACATGCTGATCGACGGCAGCTCGGGGAAACCCTGGGGGGACACATCGCCGAGGCTCAATGAGCTGGTGTTCATCGGGCGCGGTCTCGACCGTGCGGCGCTCAACGAGGGGTTCCGCTCATGCCTGGTCTGAAGGCCCTTCGCGGCGGCAAGCGCGAGCTGAAGGCGGCGTGGCGGGCGACGCTGGCGGAGTACGCGCTGGGGGTCACCTGGTCGGGCGACGGGAGGTGGCTGGCCGCAGGGACGGCCGCCGGCGAGGTGACCGTCTTCGAGGGCGCCACCGGGCTGGTGCAGTGGACCCGGTCGGTGCACCCGGCGGGCATGTGCGCGCTGGCCTTCTTTGGCGACGTCCTGGCGACGGGCGGTATGGACGGCACGGCGCGGCTGCTGGCGGCGGTCGACGGGCGCGAGCTCGCGGCGCTGCCCAACGGCAGGCAGTGGGTGGAGCACGTCGCGTGGAGCCCGGACGGGAAGTGGCTCGCGACCGCGGCGGGCAAGGTGCTGCGGCTGTGGACGGCGGCGGGCGAGCCGTGGATGGAGACGCCTGCGCAGGAGAGCACCATCGCGGGCGTGGCGTGGCGCGGCGACGGCTCGGAGGTGGCGACGATCTGCTACGGCGGCGCGCGGCTGTGGGGCATCGCCGAGCGCGGGAGCGGCCGGCAGCTGGAGTGGAAGGGCTCGCTGGTGAGCGCGGCGTGGAGCCCCGACGGCGCGGTGATCGCGTGCGGGAGCCAGGACTGCTCGGTGCACTTCTGGCGGGTGGAGACCGACATCGACTCGGAGATGACGGGCTATCCGTTGAAGGTGAAGGCGCTGGCCTGGGACGCCGCGAGCACCCTGCTGGCCACGAGCGGGGACGTCGACACGACGGTGTGGAAGTTTGAAGGCAAGGGCCCCGAGGGGAGCAAGCCGGTGACGCTCAAGGGACACGAGGGCCCGGTGACGGCGCTGGCGTTCCAGCGGCGCGGGGGGCTCCTGGCCTCGGGCGGGGCCGACGGCGTGGTGGCGCTGTGGGAGCCGAAGAAGGGGCCCACGCCGCGCGGGGCAGGCTTCGGCGTGGCGGGCACGGAGGTGGGCGAGGTGGCGGCCGTGGCGTGGCGCGGCGACGGCAAGGCCCTGGCGAGCGCGGACGGCGCCGGGGCGGTGACGGTGTGGTCGGTGGGGTGAACCCGCCGCGCTTGTCCCTCATCATCCCGCTGTCGCCATGGATCGGTCGAAGCCGCCCCCAACTCCACGCAAGAGGGCCCTGGAGGCCCTCTAGCAGCCCTTCGAGGTAGTTGTCGCAGTAGAGCATCCAGTCGGCGTCGAACTCATCGTCGCGGTCCGAGCCCGCGTGCCGCGAGAGGCGCCACGGCACGAGCGCGCCTACGCGGGCGTCGATCTGCGCGAGCACCTCCGTCAGCGGGACCGCGGGGCGCAGTGAGACGAAGTCCAGCGGCCCCCAGCGCGCGAGCGACACGGGCGCGAGGTCGTCGTCGGCCGAGGGGAAGCCCTCCGCGCCGGTGAACTCGGGCATGGAGAGGAAGCGCCCGTCGTGGGCGAAGCGCCGTCCGTGGTAGGGGCAGCGCAGCGACGAGGCGCGGGCGGCGCAGGTGACCACCGGGTGCCCGCGGTGGGTGCACACGTTGGAGAGGGCGCGCACGATGCCCCGGGCGCGGGTCGCCACCAGGGGCTCGTCGAGGCACCCGGGGAGCAGGGTGAAGGGGGCGGCGTCGCCGTCGTGGGTCACGGCGCCCGCCTCGGGGCACCACTGCCAGCTCGGGGCGAACACCCGCTCGCGCTGCCGGGCGAAGAGCTCGGGATCGCCGTAGGCGCGCGGGGGCAGCGAGCGGGCACGACGGATGTCAGGGTCGATGTCGAAGGGCTCCATCAGGGATCACGCTCGGGCGCAGCATCGCACCCCCGACGGGTACGCGACGGTGGCCAACGTCCCGGCTGCGGACGCTCACTCCGCGCGACGGAACATCACGTCGGTGCGCACCGAGAGCGCGGGGTCGACGTCGAACTCCGTCGCGCCGCCCTCGAAATCCCCGTTGAGGTAGAGCATCAGTGTGCGCTGCGGGCGCTCCTCCAGGGCGCGCACGAAGGCCCCGTCGTAGTGCCACGCGAAGCGCTGCCCCGGCTCGTCGCGGTAGAAGCGGAGGTGCTCGCTGAGGCAGCGCGGCGACCGCTCAGGAGACCCACGTGGAGCTCTCCCGCGTGCGCTACCAGCGCTGCGCCGACGCTGGCCGTGAGGGCGGGTTCGACCGGGGATCCGGTGCTTCCCGGTCGAAGCGCGGACCCCAGATCAAACGTACGTGCTCACCATCGAGCCGCGCACGGCGCCGCTGGCGTCTCCTCGGTAAAATCGCGTCTCGGCCGAACCGGCCAGCTTGAGGTCCGCCGGGTCTGGAATCGTGGTCGGCAACCGCACCGCCGCCGCGTTCACGGCGGACAGCGCAGGGTTGATCGTCTTCTGGGCTCCGGACGGTCGCGCGACGACCCGGGGGTCGGAGATCGTCAGCGCAGCAGGACCCACCGGCTTGACATCGCCGATCATGCGGGTCGACTTGAGATCGAGCAGCCGTGGGTCGGTCGAGCCCGCTCGAAGATCGCCAGACTGAGCCTTTCGCTCCGCGGCCTGTCTGGCTTCCGCGCTGATGCGAACGGTCATCACGACCTTCTCGTCGGCGATGCGCCTCCGCTCGACGGCCTCGAGCGCAGTGTTGCGCTGCTCGGCGGTCAGGGTGCGCACCGGAGCGATCTTCGAGGTCGAACCTACGGCAGATGAAATAGCGCTCATAGCTTCGTCTCTAGGCAAGCCTGAAACTTCCGAGGCTGTCAATGTCTTTGTAGGTCCGGGCGCTTGTCTCTTGACGACAGCCGCAACAATTCACCGAGCGGCTGTGCGAGCGCGCTCGATCTACCGCCACTGCCCGCACACGTCCGGACCGACGCTGCCGCCGATGCGCGCGGGCGTCGCCATCCCCCCGGTGCGCTCGTCGATCGAGGCCACGAACACCAGAAGCTGCCGCAGCCGCTCGGCCCCGCCCGCGCCCTCGAACATCCCCGTCGGCGCGTACCCGCTCCGGTGCGCCTCGAAGCGCGGCCCGAGCGCCTCTTCGAGCGTGCGCGCGTTGCCCGCGTGGAGGTACGGCGCCCCGTGCGCCACGCCCAGCAGCGACGGCGGATTGAACCCCGTCGCGCCCTGCGACCCGGTGGTCATGTCCGCGCGCACCTCGAGCACGTCGACCTCCGGCGCCGACACGCCCCGCCCCGCGGACCACGTCCCGACGTTGCGCACCGCGCACGCGATCTGGTCGTTGGCCGCGTCGAAGGGCGACCGTCGAAACGTCCCCGCCTCGGGCATCATCGCCGTCGGCGCACCCGTCGGGCGGGTCCACCGCCGCGTGATGAGCGAGCCCATCACCCGGTCGTTGTTCGCGTCGCCCGGCGTGTAGAACCGCGCCAAACCGATGGCCGAGGCCTCCTGGCAGGTCACTCGGACGCACTCCTCCACCCTCGCCACCCGCTTCGGTCGCGTCCCGTGGACCCGCCCCGCCGCCCGACGCGTGGGCGGCACCGCGCGACCCTTCCTGGCGTCGCGGCCGCGTCCCGAAGGCGACGGCGAGATCCTCGTGATCCAGGTCGACGGCCGCGGGGCGCCGATGATCTCGCCCAAGGAGGCCGCGCGTCGGCGCGCGCCCAGGCGCAAGGCCAAGGGCCGCAAGGGCAGCGCCCGCGAGGCCCGGCGGAGCCACCGCCGACCCCATCCGCGCCCGCGCCGCAAGCCGGGCCAGAAGTCCAAGAACGCCCGCGTGGTGATCGTCGGGGTGATCTACACGCTGGAGCGCACCGAGGACGGCTGGGAGGGGCCGGTGAACAAGCGCGTGTACGCGAACTTCGACGGGCACGAGGCGCTCTTCGTGTGGCTGCTCGCCGAGGCGAAGAAGCGGGGCTACGGGCGCAAGCGGACGATCTTCCTGGCCGACGGGGCGGACGCGATCTGGCGCCGTCCGCAGCGCTTCTTCCCGAAGGCGGAGGCGTGCCTGGACTGGTGCCACGTCGAGGAGAAGCTGTGGCGGGCGGGGACGGCGCTGCACCGCGAGGGGTCGCCCGCCCTGGCGCCGTGGGTCTCCGCGCAGACCGACCGGCTGCGCGCGGGTCAGGTCACCGCCGTGATCCGCGAGCTGCGCGCGGCCCGCAAAGCCATCGCGAAGACCGGGCCCCGGCAACAAGGGGCGCCGCGAGCGACTCAAGAAGATCGCGGGCCATCTGCACAAGCGGCGGTCGCAACTGCGGTACCGCGCGCTGCTGGCCGAGGGGCTGGACATCGGGACGGGCGCCGTCGAGGGCGCCGTGCGCAACGTCGTCGCGCTACGGCTGGATGGTCCGGGGATGCGCTGGGGCCTGGAGCGCGCCGAGCGGGTGCTGCACCTGCGCTGCATCCTCGTGAGCGACCTGTGGGACGACTTCGAGTAGCACCTCGACGGACAGCCCGCGCTGCGCCTCGCGCCGCAGCCGATGCCGGCGACGCCCTACGCCGCGAAGCCCCGAATCGCCGCATGACCCGAGTGCATGTCTGCGCGGCGATCAAGATCCCCGAGGTGCCGACTGCACCCTCGGCCATTACGGGGCAATGCGAGGCCTGGTGTACGGACCAACGGCGGCGCGCCCATCCCCGCGAACACCGCCGCTGTAGCCCCCGCGGCCAGCGCCGTCATCGCCGCGGCCGCGGCCACGAGCTGCACGCGCTTGCGGCGCACCCCGACGGAGCAGTCCGCCGTCAGGATCGTCCCATCCGCGCGGCGGTCGTCGCGCACGCAGAGCTTGCCCTCCTTCTCGCGCACCAGCGCCTTGGCGGCCTCGCGGGTCATCGCCGAGAGGCTGTAGACGTTCTTCTTGCAGCTCCCGCAGTGGCGCGCCTGCTCGTCGCCCGTCATCGCGTCCCATCGCTCGTGGCCGGGCGATGCCACCCGGATGTCGTCGAGCATCGGGAGGTGCCTCGGCGCCCGGGCGTGCAGTTCCTTGCGCAGCTTGTCGAGCTCGGTCGCCCGCCGGGGCTCCTCGCGGGGGGCCGCCTCCAGTGGGGGGCGTGGCGCAGCGCTCGCTGCCCTCGAGCGCCTCGCAGCCCACGCCGCGGATGCCCGAGACCTTGGCGCGCACCTCCGAGCGCCAGAAGGCCGGCGTCACCTCCCCCGCGGTCACCGTCCGGCACCCCCCCCTCAAGGCGCGCCGCCGCTGACCGATACGACCCTCCGATGAAGCCCTCCGATCGGCCCCGTGTTGCCGCCCTGCTCGCGTCCGCCGCGCTCGCGCTCGGCGGTTGCGCCACGTCGCTCACGCCCGCGGCCCGCGCGGTGCAGTTCTCCGACACCGTGACGACGTCGCGCTGCCGCGCCCTCGGCGAGGTGACGGCCATCGACTCCGCGCTGGGTAGCCGCCAGCGGGCCTGGAGCGGCCTGCGCGAGGCGGCCGCGGCGCGCAGTGCGACGCACGTCGTGCTGATCCCCTACGCCCCGAGCGGGGGCGGCTACTCCGTGCAGCGGGCGCGCGCCTTCCGCTGCGGGCGGTAGGCTCCGACGTCTCGACGGCGTCGATGCCGTCGATGGGCCGCGTCCTGTCACCAGCTAAACCTCCTCGTCAACATCGTCTGCCAGAGCCCCGGCGGCGAGCTCGGCGACCTCATCGGCGATCGCCGCGCCCTCGCCGGGGGGGGGGCGCGCCACCGCGTTCGCCGGGGCGGCGCTCTCGGTGGCGCTGCCCCGGCGTGGGGTCCCCCGCGCGACGAGGGGCTGAGCGCCCTCTCAGGCGCCCGTGAGGGCCACGACCCGAGTCGACCTCGTGGCGGAGACCCACCCCCATGGAGCCGCTCTGGTAGCTTGCGCCCCGATGACCACCGTCGACGACCTGTGCCGCGCCATGGACGCCGTCGCTCCGCCGAGGCTCGCCGAGTCCTGGGACAACGTCGGGCTCCTCGTGGGCGACCGCGCAGCGCCGCTCGACCGCGTGCTCCTCACCATCGACCTCACGCGCCCGGTGCTCGACGAGGCCCTCGCGCGCGGGTGCGCCGCCGTCCTCGCGTACCACCCCGTGATCTTCAGCGCGCTCAAGCGCGTGGTGGCGGGCTCGATGGCGTACGAGCTCGTGCGCCGCGGCGTGGCCGTGTACAGCCCGCACACCGCGCTCGACATCGCCGAGGGCGGCACCAACGACGTGCTCGCCGACGCCGTAGGCATGACCGCCCGCGCGCCGCTGCGCATCACCCTCCCGGCCGAGGGTCTCGGGCTCGGGCGGGTGGGCGCGGTCGAGCCCGTCGAGCGGGCCGCGCTCCTGGCGCGGGTGCGCGCGGCGCTGGGCGTCGACCACCTGGTGGTGGCCGGTCCGAGCGAGGGGAACGTGACGCGCGTCGCGGTCGGTGCGGGCGCGTGCGGCGACCTGCTGAACGAGGTGATCGCCTCCGGGGCCGGGCTCTACGTGACGGGCGAGATGCGCCACCACGACGCCCTGCGCGCCGCGGAGGCGGGCGTCACCGTCGCGTGCGCGCTGCACTCCAACAGCGAGCGGCGCACCCTCGGGGTGCTCGCTGGGCGCCTGCGGGCGGCGCTGCCGGGAGTGGAGTTCCACCTGTCGGCGAGCGACCGCGACCCCTTCCGCGTGGTGGGCTGAGCAACGGGGAGCGCGGGGTCACCGCACCACGAGGGGGAGCACCCGCGAGCCGTTGGGGGAGACGCTGTTGGCCACCCTCAGGGTCACGTTGAACGTGCCAACGCGGGGGGTCGCGCCGCTGATGCGGCCGGTGGCGCTGGCGATGCTCAGGCCGCTCGGCAGGCCGCTCGCCGTGAAGGTCGCGGCCGGGTTGCCCGTGGCCTCGACGACGAGCGCGTACGCGACGCCCCGCGTGGCGGCGGGCAGCGCGGCGGTGGCGATGGTCGGCGCGACGCCGACCTCGACGGTCATCCCGCGGGCCAGCGTGGCGTCCGGGGCCGTCGCGTTGCGGGCGGTGAGGGTGGTCGCGTGTACGCGGTGGGGGGCGGCGCGCTGGTGAAGGTCGGAGCGACGCGCCGGCGCCCACCGTGGCCGAGCAGCTCGCGGGCGAGGTCCCGCCCGTGCAGATCGTCACGGCGCCGATGCCCGAGGGCGTCTGGCCGTCGATCATGGGCGACGCGAGCGCGAGCGCGCACGGCATCGTCTCCAAGTACGACGACTCGCTGCCGCTGCACCGCCAGGAGCACATCAGCGACCGCCGCGGCTTCCGCATCCCGCGTGCCATGCAGTGCAACTGGCTGGAGGCCGCCTACGACTGCACGCGGCGCATCGTCGACGCGATGATGATCGACGGGGTGACCTACTCCAACGTCATCGCGACGGACGCCACCGGCGCGCCCGTGCGCGCCAAGGGCAGCTGCCGCCACGCGCACATCTTCGTCTTCCTCGCCGACCACGGCCACATCGTGTGCCGGCACAGCGCGAAGCACACCGGCCTCGCCGTGCGCGCGATGCGCATCCGCGTTCCGCGAGGCGTGGAATGCGCGGAATACAGGGTTTGCGGAACGGGTACAGTCCGCGAGAGCTACGGGCCGAAGGCGGAGTCCGTCGCCCTCGGGCGTACCGTGTGCGGCGCATCGCGGCGGACGGTCAGGTCGCGGCGCGGCGGCGACGGCGCGCGAGCAGGAGCGCGAGGAGCCCACCGAGGGCCCCGTGCCCGGGCGTCGGTGCCCCGGCGAGGGAGCAGGCACACCCGGACTGCGCCGCGGCGTCCGGGTCAGGGTCCGCGGCGGCGTCGACTGCCACGTCAACGGGCGTCGCGGCCCCGTCAGCGCCCCCGTCGGCCGACACGTCTTCCGCCGCGCCATCGGGCGGCGCGGCGCGGTCGACCGCGAGCGCATCGCGCGGGGCGGCGTCGAACACGGGCGCGTCGACGGGCGTCGGCCCGGCGTCGATGGGCGTCGGCCCGGCGTCGATGGAAGCGACGCAGCCGCGCGCCGCATCGCACGTGGTGGCGCCATTGCAGGGCGTGAGCGTGAGGACGCCCCGGGCGCACACCAGGTGGTTGGCGCCGTCGCAGCGCCGCGCATCGGGCGTCGCGCAGCGCGGATCGGCGCACACGGCCCCCATCGCGTCGGCGAGGCATCGGTTGCTGCCGGCGCAGGCGTCCTCGCGGTACGCGCCCGCCGCGCAGGTGGCGACGAGCCCGCCTGCGGTGCAGCGATTCCCGTTGGGGGCCGCGGCGCAGCGCGCATCGACGCAGCGGCCGCCCGTCGCATCGACGCCGCAGACCTGGCCCGCGGGGCACGACGCGGCCGAGTAGGCCCCCTCGACGCAGGTCACCACCCGGCCGTCGGCGGCGCACCCGGTCGCGTTGCCGCGGCCGCCCGGGCAGCGGCCGTCGACGCAGTAGGCGTCCGTCTCCTGCGCCTCGCAGGTGGCGCCGAAGGTGGCGCAGTCGCCCGTCGAGAGGAAGCGCCCTCCCTGGCACGTCGTGATGCGCGTACCGCTGCAACTGCGCCCGCTCGGCACGGTGCACCGCGCGTCGGGGGTCGCAGTGAACATCACGGCGAGGTGGTTCGCGACGGTGCGGGGGGTGCCGTCCGAGGGGGTGTTGCGCACGCTCCCATCGACGAAGAGGGTCGAGCTTCCGCCGCCGTCGAGCATGGCGGCCTCGTAGCAGCCGAGTCCGGCCATGAGGGTGCGCGTCTCGTCACAGGTCATCCCCGCCGCGGTGCTGCGCCGACCGTCGACCACCACCAGCCAGAGGGTGTTGCGGTCTTCGCTGAACCCGATGGCGCTGCGCGGGTTGCGCGCGGTGTCGTAGCAGCCGGTGCGCGGCGCACCGTTGCTGATCAGCACGACGCCGTTGGCGCCGACGCCCTCGAAGAAGCGCAGCGGGCGGGCCGTGGGCGTCGCGAGCGTCGGGTCGGTGGCGAGCGGCGCGGCGTTGCCGATGTCGCAGCGCTTGTCGACGGTGCACCCGAAGTAGCCCCAGCGGCCCGCGAGGCGGTCGTTGGGAATGTGCCCGTGCCACAAGGCGCCGTCGGAGATGGCGATGCCCACGGGCGTACGCCCGTCAGACCAGTCGGCGTTGATCGCCACGAGCGCGCCGACGTTGCGCGCGAAGGTGGGCGTGGTCACCGCCCGCTCGCGGACGTTGTCCGCCGAGGCGTGGAGCCCGACGCCCGGCGTGCGGAGGTCGATGCGCGCGGCGAAGATGTCCTGCGGCCCGACGGTGGTGGTGCGATGGAGGTAGTCGACCCCGGTGCGCACGCGCACCCAGGTGTCCCGGGGTTGCGCGATGAGCGCAGGCGCTGCCATGACCACCGAGAGAACGACCGCGGTGCGGGGGGAGGCTCTCACCGGCGCGAGCATAGGGGCGCTCCGTGCGCACGCCCAGCGGAGAAGGTTGGGCCCGATGCCGTCGCGCGATCCGGGCGGAGAGCCAAGGCGGCGTCCCGGGAGCGTCTGGCAGCGCTCGCGGGACGGTGTCCTGCTGATCATAGGTGTTCCGGTAACTGGAGCGCATCCGTGCCAGCGAGGGTGCCGCGTTGGTTCGCCTAGCCCCTCCCCTCGTGCGGCCGCTTGGTCCGCGCGTTCGATCGGGGACACACTGCGCCGATGATCCCGCGCGCCGTGTCCGCCTCGCTCGCTTCGATCCTCGTCGCCGCCATCGGGTGTCACCCCCGTGCGCCCGCGGCGCCTCCGGTCACCGCACCCGCCCGCGCGCCCGTCTCGCCGCCGCCGCCGGCCGCGCCCGATGCCGTCGCGGTCGCGCCGGGGGAAGTGCCCGATGCCGTGCTCGACCTCGACGGCGACGGTCGCGTCGATCAGGTCTTCCACGACCCGGCGCGCGTCGTCCGTCACTCCGCGAGCGGACCGCTGCCCGAAGATCTCGTGGTCCCCTCGGCCGATCAGGGCAACGCGGTCGTCGGGCAGGTGACGCTCGACGGACGGCCCGCGCTGGTGGTCGAGGGCAACGGCCGCGAGGTCGACCACGACACGCCGGGACGGCTGCGCTCGTACACCTGGGCCGGCGTCGGGGTGTTCGAGTTTCCAGCGGGCGCGGCGGCGCGGCTCGGGTGGGAGTTTCGCGTCGAGACCAACCGCATCGCGCACGACGGCTGGCGCGTCGTCGCGACGCCCGACGGGAGCCTCCTCGTGACGTCCAACCTCGGCGACGACGGTGTTGCGGGAGCCGCCGTGACGGCGCGCCTCGTGCGCAACGGCGACGGGGGGTTCGCGCAGGCGGGGTGCTGGCAGGCCGCGCCCCCGAGCGCGCCAGAGCCGCCGTGCGAGACGGCGATCAGGGCGCCGTTTCACCTGCGACTGACCGAGACGATGCGGCCGAGCGAGAACGGGTCGACGTATCGCGCGGGGACGCGCGTGGCCGTGCTGCAGCGGGGGAGCCTGCGCCGCGGGAGCGCGACGCTGTCGTGCGTGCGGGTGCTCGACGACGTGGGCGGGGTGGGGTGGGCCTTCGTGACCGACGCCGAGCGCGCGCGGTGTGCCGGTGCCCGTGTGGCGCCCGCCCGCTGAACCGACGATCGCCCCCGGGCACCCGCCCGCTGCGTTTGCGCGAGGGGCACCCATAGGATTCTGATGTTCGCCGACGTCCAGGCAGACAGGCGATCCGCAATAGCAGTGGACTGATGATCCGGCGACCCGAAGACGGCGTGACCTCACCCCAACGGACGAATGAACCGTGGCGACGAACCCTTCGCGGCTTCGTCGCGCTGACCCTGGTGGCGACGATCGGTTGTGGCGCGATGCCCGCAACGTCGATGGGCGATGCCGGGGGCAGCGACGCCGGGTTCATCGATGCCGGGGCCGGTGAGGTCGGTGCCGGTGACGTCGTGGGCAGTGACGTCGGAGCGGTTCGTCCGCCCGCGAGCGGGCAGGTCGTGATCGACGCGTGCCTTGGTCAGACGGGCATCGCCGAGCGCTGCACGCTGGTCACGAACGCCTCGGCCTGCACCGGGGCCCGTTGCTCGAAGCCGGTGGTCGTCTTCTCTGGTGGCGAGATGGGTTGCGTCACCGGCGCCGGGTACCACAGCGTGCTCGCCGGGTAGGCGGCGCGCGGGTACGCGGCGGTCTGCATCAACTACTTCGACACGTCGACGGGCTCCGGGACGAGCCCCTATCTCGACGAGGCCGCCCGCATCGACCTCGCGGTGCGTGAAGCCACCACCGGGCCGTGGGCCCGCGCCTACTGGACGGGTCGAGACCTCCTGCTCGAGGGCATCAGTCACGGCGCGACGGCGCCGGTCATCCTGATGGCCCGAACGACGTTGGACGATCGGCCGCACTGGCACGGCGGCCACTTCACGGCGGGCTGCTTCTTCGACGGCGCCTACGACCAGGCCGCCACTGCCAGCCTCCTCGCGACCGGGGCGGTCGCGGGCCGACCCTGCACCGTCCCGGTCTCGTACACCCGCTGGCTGGAGCGGTACTGCGGCCCCGGCGCGACAGGGGCCACGTGCGACCTCCGCACGAACGCCCGGGCCCAGGCGGACACCATCACGGACATCCTGCCGGCGACGTTCTCGATCCGCGACTTCAAGATGATCGAGTGCGGGAGCGGTCTGCCGACGTGCTCCGGCGACATCGTGGCGGGCGCGCCCGTGCAGACGCTCTGCCAGCGGCTCGACGCCTCGCCGACGCACACGTGCTCGTTCGGGAGCACGCCCACGGACGGGCACCTCACCTGCCACGCCAACCAGTACGACACGTGTCGCAGCTGGTTCGAGGGCATCCTTCCCCCGTAGCGGTCCAGTGGCGACGACATGACGTACCTCCGTGGGGGTCGATGCTCCTTGACGATGCCGCCTTCCGTGCCCTGGTCGAGCGGACCTACGGCACCTCGTTGCGCCTCGCCCGACGCATCGTCGCGCACGAGGCCGACGCCGCCGACGTCGTCCAGGAGAGCTACGTGCGCGCCTACGTGGCGCTGCGCGCGGGCCAGTTTCGCTCCGACCCGACCGGCCTCGGGGCGTGGCTGCGGAGCATCGTGACGCGCGCGAGCCTCGATGCGCTCCGGGTTCGGCATCGACGACCGGAGGCCGGTGACGACGGGCTCGACGACGTCGTCGCGCCGACGGCACCGTGGGGCAGCGTCGACCGGCGAGACCTCGAGCGCGCCGTGGCAGACCTCCCGACCGAGCAGCGAACGGCGTTCGTGCTGCGGGAGGTCGAGGGCTTCTCGCTGAGCGAGACCGCGGCGCAGCTTGGGTGCACCGTCGGCGCCTTCGAACAGCGGGTGCTCCGTGCATGGGCCGGCTCGAGGAGGAGGCTGCAGGATGAGCCACGATGATGCCTGGCAGGAGAGGGTTCGCGAGGGGCTGAGGGAGCCTGCCGACGAGGTCGCGGCGGGGCGCGCGGTCGCGTCGACCGCCATCGAGCGGGGCACGCGGCGCTTGATGGCACGCACGAGCGCGCGCATCGCCACGGTGGGCGCGCTGCTCGCGCTGGCGGCCGTGTGCTACGCGCGGCGTTGGTCCGAAGCGGAGACGACGCGCACGGCCGAGGCGACCGTCGCGCATGGTGCGCCATGGATCCCGTGAGGCGAAGCCAGTGGCGCACCGGTGTCCTCGTCGGGCTCGTCTTCGTGCTGGGCGTGGCCGCGGGGGGCTTCGGTTCCCGCGCCCTCCAGCAGCGTCGGCTGCGGGAGCTCATCCTCGGAGACCCCGCCGTCATGCGGGCGCGGCTGACGCTGTACGCGCTCGACCATCGGCTGCGGCTGACGCCCGCGCAACGCGCCGAGGCCGAGCGGGTGCTGGACGCGCAGGCCGGGCGGTACCGCGACGCGCTCGAGCTGTGTCGGCCGCCGATCCGGGCGCTGCGTCGGGACCTGGCGCGAGAGCTCGGGCCCGCGCTCGACCCCGCGCAGCGGTCCGTGCTCGAAGCGCTCGTGCGCGAGGGCGAGCGCTATCGATAGCGCGCGCTCCACGGCCCCGCCGCTCGCGTGCGCCGACCCGTCCGCCGCTACTCCGCCCAGAGCATCGCGAGGTCGAGCGGCACCGCCGCGAAGGGCTCCGCGCGCACCACGTCGGCGCCGTCGAAGACACCAACCAGCAGCCACCCCTCGGGCGCCCATCGAAACACCTCCAGCGCCTGCCGGGCCGGGTCGACCAGCCACGCGTGCGCGACGCCTTCGCGATGGTAGATCGGGAGCTTGCGCCGTCGGTCGATGCGGAGGGTCGACGGGGACAGCACCTCGCACACCCAGTCGGGGCGCAGCGTGATCTCGTCGGCCTGGAGGAAGCCCGGCGGAACCCGCTCCCGCCGCCAGCCCGCGAGGTCGGGGATCAGGATGTCTGGCTTCGGTCCGAGCTCGAGCTCGGGCTCGATCAGGAGGATCCATCCCCCGGGCTCGTCGCCGCGCGGATTGTCGAACGAACGAAACTCCGCCGAGAGTCGCGTCGCGGCGCGCGCGTGTCGCGGGCGCGGTCGGGGCAGCAGCGAGAGCTCGCCGTCGATGATCTCTGCGACCATGGTCTCGGGCGCATCGCGGTACGCCTGCACCACCGCGCGATCGAGGTGGGGATACCGCGGGTCGAGCGAGCGGGCGGCGTCACCGGACATGCGCCGACGATAGCATCGACCCCCGTGCGGCCGTCGTCCCGCCGGTGACCCCCGCCCGCATCGCCGCTACCGTCGCGCCCAATGACCCATCGGGCCTGCCTCCTCGCGCTCTCCTTCGTCGCCTGCTCCGCGTCGCCGTCGCTCCCTTCTAGGGAAGGAGATGTCAAGACACACTCCGACCAGTCGCCCGGCTAATGCGTATTGGCATCGGGCGTCCGTCTTCAGTCTCGGCACGCGGGTCCAGGTGATGGCTCCCCGGATCGGACTTTCGCACTCGAAGAGGCTGGCGACAGCACGGCGGCGCCAGCGTCGTGTGGGCCGAGGGCGGCGCGGGTCGTCGACGCAACGACCCGGCGCCCCGGCCCGGCGGGAGCGAAGGCCGCGGTGGCGCGGAGAGGGGACGCTCGCCGCGATGTGGGGCGTTGGATGCGGTCAGCGAGCTCCGTACCGGGCCCGATGGGAGCTGCGGCATGCGGGGCATCCCGGAGAGTTCCTGGTGAGGGTAGAGCGAGCGCGGGTGCTTCGGGTGATCGGTCGCCTGGAGCGGATGCCCGCCAGCG
>Ga0247843_1002249_pt1 | contig 35926 bp, 48 predicted proteins | sample LaCruzMarch2017__FD_192420 | JGI IMG/M metagenome (GOLD analysis project Ga0247843, IMG submission 192420) | Freshwater microbial communities from meromictic Lake La Cruz, Castile-La Mancha, Spain - LaCruzMarch2017_8m | ecosystem: Environmental > Aquatic > Freshwater > Lake | place: Spain... | reverse complement strand
AGGGGTCGCGGTCGGATTGCCTTTCATTACAACGCTAACCCAGCATTTTCGGGCCCTTTTGTCTAGCACTGGTTCTCTTCAAGCCATTGCAATGGATCCACAGCCTCAAGCCAATCGCCCTACGGACCCGAAGGCGTCGGCAAGTCGACGCTGGCGGGCCGTCTGCCGGAGCCTGTCTTCCTCGATACGGAAGGCGGCACCCACCACCTCGACGTCGTCCGGCTCGATGCCGCTTCGACCTGGGACGAGATCAGCTCCGCGGTCACCCAGCTCGCGAAGTCGGACCATCCGTTCAAGACGCTGGTCATCGACACCGCCGACTGGCTGGAAAAGCGGCTGGTCGAGCACCTGTGCCGGAAGTCGAACAAGGACAGCATCGAGGACTTCGGGTATGGCAAGGGCTGGGTCATTCTGGCCGAGGAGTTCGCCCGCTTCCTCCATTCGCTCGACGCCCTGCTCGACCGCGGGATGCACGTCGTGTTCCTCGCCCACGCCACGGTGCGCAAGTTCGAGGCGCCGGACCAGGCGGGCAGCTACGACCGCTTCGAGCTGAAGCTCAGCAAGCAGGTCGCGCCCCTGCTCAAGGAATGGGCCGACGTCGTGCTCTTCGGCAACTACGTCACCAAGATCGCCGAGAAGGACAACGGCAAGCTACGTGGCGTGGGCGGCAAGGAGCGGGTTCTGTTCGCCACCCACTCGGCGGCCTACGACGCCAAGAACCGCCACGGCCTTCCGGAGAAACTCCCGTTCGCTGTCGAGGCGCTGGCCCCGGTGTTCGGCGCGGCAGCGGAGTTCAAGGGCTCCGTTGCCACAATGCCGGAGGTCGCCGCCCCGGCGGCAAAGGCCCCAGCCGAATCCCTCACCGACCGGATTTTCGCCGCGTTCCAGCACAAGGCGGACATGGCCAACGTCGTCGATTTCCTCGTTGCCCGCGGCCAGCTTGGCTACACTCAGGAAGGACCGCTCGAATCCATCGACAACCTGGAGCCAGCCTACGCAGCCCGGATGTTGTCGGAGCCTGACCGCTTCATCGCCGCCGTCAACGAGTGGGCCGCCGCCAATCAGAAGGAGGTGGCGTCATGAGCGCGCTGCGTCCCTCCAACCTGCCGAAGCTGGCGGTGTGCCCGTGCTACGAGAGCAATCCCGTGGCCGGCCCGGCCGCCGAGCGCGGCACGCTGCTCGACACCGCCTTCCGGGCGGAACTGCTCGGCCTCGAAGAACGCTTCGTGATCGCCAACAAGTTGACGGCTGACGAGATCGCCGCGGTTTCCTGGTCGGTCTCGATGGTCCGGGCGATCTCGGGCCGTGAACGGGTGCTGGCCCGCGAGGACGACTGCCGGGTGCGGATCCTCAATCTGACCGGCACGGCGGATGCCATCGTCCCGACCCGGCTGACCCACTTCGACCTGAAGACCGGGGCGCGACGGAACTACCGCGAGCAGATGGCAGCCTACGCGCTCGGATTGATGGGCGCGCACTTTGCCGGCGAGTGGACCGCCCACCTGCTGTTCTGCGACCAGCGGGAAATCGAGACGATCAAGTTCACCTACGAAGAGGCGCACGCCATCGTCGATCAGGTCGTCAAATCGTTCAACGACCCGGGCAAGAAGCCAAGCCCTTGCGAATACTGCGCGTGGTGCGCGAAGGCGGACACCTGTCCCGCACGACTCGCCACGGTCGGTGAATCGCTCGCCGTCGCCGATCCGGGCTTCGATTTCGATGCCGTCCTCGCGGACCCCGAAAAGCTCGGGGCCTTCCTGAGCGCCTGCGCGGTCGTCGAGGACTTCCACGACCGGGCCAAGAAGATCGCCACTGAGCGGCTCAAGACCGGCGGCACCGTCCCCGGTTGGAAGCTCGTGACCCGCAAGGGCGGCGAGTTCGTCGATTGCGAAACCGTCGGCCACCACATCCAGCAGATCGGCTTCGGCCCGGTCCTTGCGGCCTACGGGAATCTCCCGGCCGACAAGTTCCGCGACCTGTGGAGCCAGCGGATGCCGAGCGAGCAAGCATTCCCGGAGGAGTCGGTGAAGCACGCCGCGCCCACCACCTATCTCAAACAATCCAAAGCCAAACCATAACTCACCATGCCATCCTACACTGCAGCCATCCCCAGCGAACGCCCTGAATTCGTCGAACCGGGCGACCACGAGGTCGAAGTCGTCGACGCGATCGAAACGATCAGCAAGGGCGGCCACGAGATGATCGAGCTCAAGCTCAAGACATCCGCCGGCAGCTACCTCTACGACTTCCTCGTCTTCATCCCGACCGCGTTCTGGAAGATCGACGCCTTCCGTGCCGCCACCGGCGAGGTGGTCGAGCCCGAGGTGGACGTCGAGATCACTCCCGACCACGTCATCGGCCGGACCGGCACCGCCCGACTCACCGTCGAGGAATACAACGGCAAGAAGCGCAACAAGGTCGCCGCCTGGATCGTCGGCACCGCGAAGCCCGCCCAACCCCAACCCGCGCGCCGCAATGACAACGAGCCGTTCTGAGACGATGGGCCTCCGCGCCTACCAGATGAAAGCCCGGCAGGACATCCACAAGGGCTTCGAGGACTTCGACCGCCAGCTCGGCGTGCTGCCGACCGGGGCCGGCAAGACCATCCTGTTCAGCCGCCTGGCGCAGGACTACCAGCCACGGCGCACCTTGATCCTCGCCCATCGCGAGGAACTCATCACCCAGGCCGTCGACAAGCTCCGCGTTTCCACCGGGATCGAGGCCCAGGTGGAGATGGGCGAAGATCGGGCGGCTCTCGATGCGCCGGTAGTGGTGGCATCCGTCCAGACGCTGATGCGGGAAAAACGCCGCGAGCGCTGGCCGCGGGATCACTTCGGGCTGGTCGTCGTCGATGAAGCGCATCACGCGCTGGCCGACAGCTACCTCAACACGCTCGGGCATTTCCACGATCACGCGAAGGTTCTGGGGGTCAGCGCGACGCCGGACCGCGGCGACAAGAAGAACCTCGGGCGGTATTTCGAGAACATCGCCTGCGAGGTGACCTTGCTCGATCTCATCAACCAGGGATGGCTCTCGCCGATCCAGGTGAAGACGGTTCCGCTGGGGATGGACCTACGGGGCGTGCGGACGAGCCATGGCGATTTCAGCGCCGATGACCTCGGCCATGCGCTGGAACCGTATCTCGAACAGATCGCCGACGTGCTGGTGGAACACCGGCACCGCAAGACGCTGGTGTTCCTGCCGCTGATCGCGGTGTCGAAGCGCTTCGCCCAGATCTGCCGCGACCGCGGCTTGTTGGCCGAGCATGTCGACGGCCAGACGACCGAACGGCAGGCGACCTTGGCGCGGTTCAAGCGGGACGAGACGCGCATCCTCTGCAACGCGATGCTGCTCACCGAAGGTTACGACGAGCCGTCGATCGATTGCGTCGTCTGCCTGCGGCCGACCAAGGTGCGGGCGCTCTACTCGCAGATCATCGGCCGTGGCACGCGGATCTGGCCGGGCAAGGACCACCTGCTGGTGCTCGATTTCCTCTGGCAGGCGGAAGAGCACAGCCTGATGCGGCCGGCGAACCTGATCGCCGAGGACGAAGCCGACGCGAAGGCGCTCACCGAGAAGCTGGGGGCCGAGGGCGACCTCGAAGAAGCCCGCGAGGAAGTGAACGCGGACCGGACCAAGTCGCTCACCGAGCGGCTGCGCGCCAACCGGACGCGTCGCGGCAGCGTGCTCGATCCGCTGGAGCTTGCCGTGTCCCTCAACGAAGCCGCCCTGGCCGACTACGTCCCGACCATGAAATGGCAGGCGGAAGCGCCCACCGGCAAACAGCTCGATGTGCTGGCCAACTTCGGCCTGGATCCCATGGGAGTCCTGACCAAGGGCCATGCCTCGCTGATCCTCGACCGCCTGATCACCCGACGAAAGCTCGGGCTGGCGACGCCGAAGCAGGCCCGCGTGATGCGCCGCTTCGGCCACCAGCGTCCGGAAACCGCCACCTTCGAGGAGGCCAAGGCATTCCTCGACGCCCAATTCGCCCACCGCTGATCCCATGGCAAAATACCGCTCAACCGGGCTCGCCATGGCCTTGCCGCGCCGCACGCTGGAATACCTCCAGCGCGGCGCGGGCGAGGGCATGCGCAACGCCGAACTCTTCGACGCGACCTGCCAGTTCCGCGACGCCGGCCACCCGCTGGAGGAAACGGAAGCCCAACTGCTCGCCCGCGCGCTGGCCGACGGGCTGACCGAGGCCGAAGCGAGGACGACCATCCGCTCGGTCTATGCCCGGACGTCCAGGGAACCGCTCGGCGCCGGCGTGGCGCCGGTGCCGAAAGTCCCGTCGCCACCGGCTCGACGGTTGGCACCGGCACCAACACCGGTCCACCGCGAGCGCTCGACGATGGCGCTGCCGGTCACTCTGGACGACGGTTTTGTCCGCCTCCTCGACGCGTGTTTCCAGCCGGATGAATTCGTCGCCATTTCCCCGGCGGCCGAGAACGAGGAGGGCGAAATCGCGCCTCGCCGAGGCGTCACACTTACCGCCTCCGAGTGGAAATCGAAGGTGGCGGCCAAGGGCGGGATCGACCGCGTGTTCGGCACCAAGCTCGGGCTGTTCCTGCGGATCAACCCGATGGCGAAGGGCGGCGCGAAGAACGAGGATGTCACCGCGTTCCGCCATGTCCTGGTCGAGTTCGACCGCGATGAAGCCGGCAAGCCGATCCCAAAGGAAGAGCAGTATCATGCGGTGGTCGCCAGCGGCATGCCGGTCGCGGCCTTGCTCGATTCCGGCAACAAGAGCCTGCACGCGTGGATCCGCGTCGATGCTCCGGACGAGGCGGAATACAAGCGGCGGGTCGAGGTCATCTGGGGCTGGTTTTCCGGCATCAACCTGGACAAGCAGAACCGGAACCCGTCGCGCCTGTCACGCTGCCCGGACGGCTGGCGCACGGTCGATGGCGAGGCTCGCCGCCAGTGTTTGCTCGCGCTGGAGCTCGGCGCGGAATCGTGGACGGCGTGGGAGGCGGCGCACTCAAACTCCGATCTGCCGCCGATCCTGCCCGGCCAGGCATTCATGGGCCAGCCGGAGCCGGAGCCGCCGCAGCTCGTCGATGGCATCCTGCACCAGGGAGCGAAGATGGTCCTCGGCGGCCCGTCGAAGGCGCGCAAGAGCTGGTCGCTGATCGACCTGATGCTCTCGGTGGCTACCGGCACGCCGTGGTGGGGATTCCCGACGCGCCGTGGCCGCGCCCTCTATCTGAACTTCGAGCTGCCGCCATTCGCGCTCCAATACCGGATTCACCGGATCGCGACGGCAAAGCAGATCAGCGACTTCACCGGCTTCGACATCTGGAACCTGCGAGGCCACGCGACCGACTTCTCGGCACTCATCCCGAAGATCCTCGGTCGCATCCGCGACACCGGGTATTCGCTGATCCTGATCGATCCGATCTACAAGGGCCTCGGCGCGCGGAACGAGAACGACGCCGGCGACATCGCGAGCCTGCTCAACGAGGTTGAGCAACTGGCGGCCAAGTCCGGGGCCGCGGCTGTGTTCGGAGCCCACTTCTCCAAGGGGAACCAGGCGGGCAAGGAGTCCATCGACCGCATCGGCGGATCGGGCGTCTTTGCCCGGGATCCCGACGTGATCCTGACGATGACCCCGCACGAGGAGGACGATGCCCACGTCATCGACCTTACCCTGCGCGCCCTGCCGCCCGTGAAGCCGTTCGTGGTCCGCTGGTGCGAGTCGATCTTCATCACCGACCGCAACGCCGATCCTGCCCAGCTCAAGGCTCCCCAGGGCAATCCCAAGAGCGACAAGGCGAAGGCGACCTACAAGCTGGGCAGCGCGGCCGACCGCTACGCCACCGCCGTCGAGACGATGCCTCCTCTCGCCAACGGGCGCGTCCCCCGGGAGTCCGAGGTGCTCACGTTCATCTCTGCCCGGATCGCCGAGATCGACGGCGACTGCACGCTCAAGGAGGCCCAGCGCGTCTTCTACTGCCTCGCCAACATGAAGTCGGGACCGCTGGTCTTCGACAAGGCAACCCGCCTGTGGAGGGGGCGTCGCCATGGAGTTTGAACCCGTCATTTCAGCCGGGTTTGAATCCCGGGTTCAAATGGGTTTGAACCCTTTTGAACCCTCGGATTCTAACAGAAACCAGATTCCCTATGTAAGGAGCCTTACTGGGAACCTGACCGTTATACGTAGTATAACAGCGCGAACTGGTGAACCAGGATTCGCGCGCGCTGTGACGCTTAGAAAAGCGACAGCGATCATCAGGCTGCCGTTGACGCCGGAAAGGAGGTGCAAATGAACCCTCCAAAAAGATCCGGGAAAAAAGTCCGGACCCCTCGTGCCTCGAAGCACATCCACCTTTGGCCCGAGTTGGAGCTCATGCCGCATCTCGATCATTGGCCGGATCGACCTGGACCTTATCGCCCCGAAACCAGCGAGGTCCTCCGGTTCCTCGTCGAGGGATTCGGCATGACCCTGGACGAAGCCGAAAAGGTGTTCGGTTCCGCGAGGAAGCGCGGGTCGATCCGGTTCAACCGCGACACAGGGCTGTGGTATGGGCGGAAAGGGGGACAGCCATGAGCTCCGACGACTACGCGAAGAAGCAGAGCCGGCGGGATGGCGAGTACGAGCGCGAATACGAGGCCTGGGTGAAGTCGATGTCCCTCGATGAACGTCGGGAGGCGGAGAAGCTCGGCCTGCTCAAGCCTTGCCTGCAACGCCATGGCAACGGCGCGGCCGAGCACGACATGGCCGATACCCCTGCGGCCAGCCACACGCCGGACATCGCGGCGATGGTCGATCACGACGGCGATCCGGCCGGCGCCGTCACCCGGGACGCCATCGAAGTGCTCCGGCATTTCGTCGCCGACCTGATTTCCGAAGGGAACACCCGGCTCACCGTCGAGTGCCTGGCCGTGGCTCTCGGGCTCAGCGCCTACAACGGCGAGAGCATGACCACCATTGCCAAGCGCCACGGGGTGTCCCGCGCCGCCGTCTCGAAGCGCTGCGTTGACATCACGCAGCAACTGAACCTCCCGCCGTCCCGCGCCATGCGCAGCGAGAAGGCACGCCACATCTACCAACGATCCCAGCTCGACCAACACCTGCACAACAATCCATGAGCACGCTCACCACCCTTGCCATCAGCGATCCCAAGTTCTCGATCACGCCCACCGGCATCGAGTTCAAAGAAGAGCTCAACTTCGACGAGTGGGAGGCGCTCGGCCAGCAACTCGCGCCCGTCGGCAGGTCCATCGGCTTCATCGTCGGCGACTGGATCAACTACGGCGAAAAGCGCTGGGGCGACAAATACGAGGAAGCGATCAAGCGCACCGGGATGGCCTACCAGACGCTGCGGATGTATGCCCATGTGGCCCGTCGGGTCGATTTGTTGACCCGGATCAACAATCTGGATTTCATCCATCACCGGGTGGTCGCCAAACTCAAGGATCCTGAGGAGCAGAAGCACTGGCTGAAGATGGCGGTGAAGCACAAGCTCGGGAAACGCCGGCTCCAGAAGTCGATCAACTTCGGTCGTCTTGCCACCGAGAAGGAAGTCCAGGGCGATCCCGCCGACCGCGGCTACGTCACCTACCTCGCGCTGCTGAACCGCATCCGTCGGTGGTGGGCGCGCGAAACCGAGAAGGCCCCCGTCGAGGAATGGGATGAGGACCGACGCCAAGGACTCAAGAGGGACTTCAAGTTCGTCGTCGACATCTACGACGCGCTCTAACAAAAGCGCAGGGAGGGCGGTCCCAGGCGAGATTCATATCCTCGACCTCCGCGGGTTCAATTCCCGCCCCTGCAACCATTTCTCGACGACCCGGCGGGGTTCAAACCGCCACGGAGGAATTGAATCTTGGAAGAAATCTATTGAAAACCAACGACTAAGGCAGGGACGTTCCCACCCGTGTCCATTTCCCGTGAAATGCGCCATTGCGACTTCCCACATAACGGGCGACCCAGACGTTGACTCCGGGCACCTGGGAAATGGCTGCATCCCGCTTGGAATCGAGGTTTCTGCTGCTCTGGCGCGTCGCCGGAGGCCCACCGCTGGAGCGGGAAGTGAAGTTCCATGCTTCCCGCCGCTGGCGCGCCGACTTCGCTCACTTGGCAAGCCGGACCCTGATCGAGATCGAGGGCGGAATCTTCCTCCCCGGCGGTGGCCGGCACAGCCGCGGGGCGGGCTACGCCAAGGACGCCGAGAAGTATCTCGAAGCCGTGCTGGCAGGCTGGACGGTCATCCGCCTGACCGAGCGTCAGCTCGAAATCGACTTCATCGAGCGGATCGCGGCCATGGTTCTTGCCCAACCGAATCATTCAGATTGAGCGGACCAAAAACCGAGGCAATTCTCCGGCGTCGGCCAGGGAATCAGCGCCACGCACCCACCGACAGCATTTCGTTACCATCACCACCATGAAAGTCACCGCGACCTTTGAGATCGATGTCCAACTCGACATCCCGGACCACCTTTGCGCCACCATCACCAAGGAGGACATTGCCGAAATGTGCGGCAGCGCGGTCTGTCACCACGAAGCAGGTCGCGGCGTTCAGACCATCGTCGAGGGCAAGGCACAGTGGACCGACATGGGCCCGGACTACGCGAAATCAGATCCCGTCTTCTCGGGAGTCTTTGTGAGCGGATTCCTCGACGGTTCGGACATCCGGGTCGAGATCGAAGACGACGGCTTCGATGTTCTCGAAAAGGAATGTGAAAACGACTGATCAATACTCCTCCGGGAGCAGGATGCAGGTCGAACTGCGATCCGCCTCGGTGATGATGTAGATCCGGCGATCGCCCCCGAGCTTGTAGTGGCTGAGGATGCGGTCGCCGTGGATCAGCGCATCCTCGTTCGCCTGCTTGTCCTCGTCGCAAAGGTCACCCCAGTCACCGCAGTGGTGGCGGCGCAGGTAGGATGCCAGGTCGATGCCCAGCGCCATCGCGGCCGGCGTGGCGACGGTGGTCCCCAGCGGGAACCGCGGTCCCATGAGTCGGTAGGCCATGGTCGTTCAGTCGTTGGAGTTTCCCCATGCCGGGTGGCGCTCGCCGGTGGCGATCAGGCCGGAGGCGAGCATGTCTTCGACCAGCGCCTTGGGCGGCCATGCGCGGTGCTGTTCGCCGGTCTGCATCTTGGACGCGCGGGCGGTGGCGCGGCAGTAGGATGGCAGGTCGGCTTCCGGGTTGAAGCTGTCGTGCCGGAGCTTGGTCATCAGCTCGGTGGCATCGGCGGCGGAGAACGTCGCGCCGTCGATGGTGTGGTAGTCGGTGTTCATGGTTTCGTTTTGCATGGTGGAAATCAGGCGGCGAGCTTCTTGGCCCGCTCGGTGTAGAATTTGACGAGGCCCTTGGCGTCGATGGCTTGGAAGAACCACTTCATGCGTGGCATCCCGACCCCGTTGTCCTCCGGACGGTTGCGGACGGTGGCGGCGGACTCGGCGGTGTCGAACAGGCGGGCCATCAGTCGTACCCAGTTGGTGATCTTCTCGGGATCGGTGGTCCCGGAGTGGTGGCGGACTTCCAGCGTCTGGTGGCGGAAGTAGGAGTGGATGTTCAGCTTGCGGTAGCGGCAGGGGTAGAGCTGCTTCATCTGCTCGATGCTGCGGCAGGCGTCGATGCTGCGGAACCTCCGGGAACACTGGTTCTTGTGATCCTCGCTTCCCGCGATGCTGTCTTCGAGGTTGGTGCGGCAGTAGGTATTGGCGTTGCCCCGGCGCGACTGCGGCTGGAAGGTGTCGAGGACATCCTCGAATTTCAGCCAGAGTTTGAAGAGGTTCTTCACCGCCTTGAGCGACATCGTGCGGGCGTCGAAATGGACATGGAGTCCGCAGCGCCGGTCGACCTGGGCTCCGGCGGCTTCGAGGGCGGCGGAGGCGATCCTGACTTCCTCAAGACCGGCCTCGCCTTCGAGAACAGGGGAGACGAGTTCGTAACCGCAGGAGCCGTCGGCGACGATCTTCCAATGCGGCGTGGTGGCATGGGAGTATCCCTCGAACTCGACCTGAATACCGGCGGATCTCAGACTGGCGAGTGCCTGGTCGGTGGTGATGGTGGAGAGGAATTCAATCTCGACTCCGAAGCGGCGGGACATCGTTGGCGTTGTCATGGGTAATATCTGCCATGGTGCCACCTCGCGTCCATGGCTAAGTGGATTTGGACAGAAAAATACAAATCTTTTCGCCAATCCTACAACTCATACTCCATGCCAAAACCCTGTTATCTTGCGATATGCAAGAAAGACAAAAACGACATGGACTCGTGGTGTCCGGCTGGCAGATCGGGGACGATGAAAGCGACTGCCCGATCCATCGAGGTTCACGGATTCCACACGATCCGCCCCGAGGAGCCGGCCGTCGGTTGATTCACAATCCCACACAACCATGGACATCGATTACATCAAACAACACCGCCGCCTGACCCTTGAATTCGGACGTGGCGAAACCTACCGCTCCAACAAGCCGACTCTCTACGGCCACTCCACTTATGGCCGCGGCTCGGTGCTCGCCGGCCGCCCGCGCCGGGTCTTCCTTGAAAGCTGGGACGACCTCGGCAGCGCCCGGGCCGAACTCAAGGCCGCGAAGGTCTGCTATGCCGACCTCTGTGAGATGGGTGGATCCACCCACATCCCGGTGGATGTCATCACCGCGGGACTGCCAGAAGAGGACATCTAACACCTGAACCTGAGATCCCATGAAATCCGAATCCGAGATCCTCGAAAAGATCCGCAAGCTGCTCCGCCTGGCCGACCGCTCGCGCGGAGCCACCGAGAACGAAGCCAAGGTCGCTTTGACCAAGGCGCAGGAATTGATGACCCGCCACAACATCGACTCGGCGCTGCTCCGGATGGAGCGCGGCGAATCCGGCGGCGGGTCGTTCAAGGTGGACAAGGGGAACCTCGATCTGCCGAAGACCCTCAACCCGGCCGACCTGATGATCCTCTCGCTCTTGCAGGTTCACTTCAACGTGAAGACGATCCTGATGTCCGGCGGCCGGGGCACGGCGGTGGACATCATCGGGGCACCCGCCGACATCGACTTCGCGATCTTCGCCTTCAACTACCTGCGGCAGACCTTCTTCCGCTGTTGGAACGAGTTCAAGCGGACCCATGCCAACCCGGACAAGGCGTCCTACTACCGGGGCCTGCGCGACGGACTGAACGCCGAGCTCAAGGCGGCCAAGGAGCGCACCGAGCAGTCCTGCGCCGCCGACCAGCGCCAGGCCTACGGACTGGTGGTCGTGGATCAGGAAGCCGCGATCACCCGCTACGTCGCCGACCACTACGGCAAGCTCCGCAACCGGAACCAACGCCGCCGAAACCTGCACTCCGGCAGCTATGCCGCCGGCGAAACCAAAGGCCGGACCATCCAGATCAACCGTCCGCTTCCGTCATGAAAATGAGCCGACAGAAAGAGGAAAAACACCATGGACGCACCCGATCAGACAGGCAGATGAGGGATGCCATGACAACAGCATCCATCCCTAACAGCTACCTGACGAAGGCGATGCGGAACCGCATCCTCGGGCTCGAGACGAACGGCTTCCGAGTCCGGCGCATCCTGCCGGTCAACCCGATGGCCGGCGTCCATGCCCGAGAGTTCCGCGCCGACTTCGCCAGACCAACCCGAGCCGGACTGCTGGTCTTCAGCGTCCGGATCGACACCGACGGCAACGTCACCACCCCGTAACCAAACACCATCATGAACAAACTCTATTGGATCGTCTGCGACGACAAGGAAACCAACGTCTTCGAAGGCCGCTACCAGGGACGCACCCGCGGCGAAGCCTTGAAGTTCCTCAAGCAGTCCCTCGGGCGCAAGACGCTCAACGGACTGGTCTTCACCATCACCGAGATCCCGGTGCCGCTGATCCGCGAGATCGTCGCGGAGATCCTCGCCGGGGGCGACGGCGGCACTATCACGCAGGCTGCCAACATCGTGCCGATCAACCGTCCCGAGCCCGAGGCCAGCCCGGGACGCTACGACGCGTTCGCCGAGGCGGCTGAGGCCGAACCAAGGACCGCGGAGGTCACTTCTCCCCCGGAGGCCCCCGCGCCCGAGGCCGAGCCGCCCCAACCTTCCAAGAAGGTCGGCAACCCGGGCCACGGCGACGACCACTGGTCGCAGGTCCGGGCCTACTGGCTCGAATGCCGCAGCGTGAAGCAGACCGCCGAGCACTTCGGGATCTCGCCGAACTCGATCAAAACCCGCAGCCGCAGGGAGGGCTGGAACAAGTGACGGCCATGAGCACTCCTCCATGGAATCCCATCGTCGGCGACGGCGCGACGATTTGCCACTACAGCGACCGGACCGCCTGCACCGTGGTCCGCGTCAGCCCGAGCGGCAAGACCCTCTACCTCCAGCCCGACATCGCCACGCTGGATGGATGGAAGCCCGAGATCCTCCCGGGCGGCTTCGCCGGACACTGCGTGAACAACCACGAGCAGCGCTACACCTACCAGCCGGATCCCGGGGCTCCGCTCCACCGCGCAAGCCTCCGCAAGGACGGCCGCTACCGGACCACCAACGGCGAGCCGGTCGTCCCCGGCCGCCACCAGTTCCACGACTACAACTTCTGATGAAGGTCGAAGTCATCCGTCACCGCAAACCCGATGGCTACGCCACGCGCTACTGGTCGGTCGTGGTGAACGGCGAACTGCTCGCCGTCACCCTCTACCGCAAGGGCGCGCTGGCCGTCGCCAGGGCACTCAACCACTCCAATCCAGATCCCCATGTCACGTTCCTTGAAGATTCTCCCAACCCCGCCGCTACGCCCCGCAAGCCCGCCGCTGGCGTGGCGTCCTACCGGACCCGATGACCTATGCGGCCCCGCCGCAACCGTCGCCCACCGGCTCGTCGCCAAGGCGAGGAGGCTCCACGACGATCCCGCGGTTCCGGTGAAGATCCTGCTCTACGGCCCGCCCGGTGTCGGCAAGACCAGCATCGCCGACATGGTGGCCGACACGCTGGCCGGCACGCGCTTCGCCGTCGAGGAGTTCAACGGCAAGCTGGTCACCGTCGAAGCCGTGAAGCAGTGGATGGGTAACCTCGCCACCTGCTCGCTGTTCGGAGTCTATTCGGTGAAGATCATCAACGAGATGGATCGCTGCACGCGGGACGCGCAGGACCTGCTCCTCAGCTACCTCGACCGCCTCCCACCGGGTCGCGCCGTGATCGGCACCAGCAACCTGCAGCTCGAACTGCTCACCGAGCGGTTCCAGACGCGCTTCCAGTCGATCAAACTCGCGGCTCCGACCACCGAGGAACTGGCCGCGATGCTCCGCCACCGCTGGCCGGTCGATGAAGCAACCTCGCTCCGGATCGCGGTGGGATCCGGCGGATGCGTCCGGGCCGCGCTGGCCGATCTGGAATCCTGGCTTGATGCCGGCGGCTGTTGACAGCGGCGTCCACGGCGATGACCGATGATTCCCCCAAAGCCCGCACGCTCGCCAATGGCATCGAGGTCTGGTGCAGCTTCGACAAGCTCGTGCCGGTGGGCGAGTTGAAGCCCAACCCGCGGAACCCGAACACCCACCCGCAGCGGCAGGTCGAACTGCTCGCGAAAAACATCCGCTACTTCGGATGGCGACAGACGATCACCGTGTCCAATCTCACCGGCCTGATCGTTTCCGGCCACGGCCGGCTGATGGCGGCGAGCACCTCGGCGTCGAGGTCGTGCCGGTCGACTACCAGGACTTCGCCAGCGAGAACGACGAACTCGCCGTGCTGGTCGCCGACAACCGCCTGGCGGAACTATCCTCGGTCGATCTCAACGAACTCGAAAAGATCGCCAGCGAGTGGAAGTCGGCCGACTTCGACACGATCCTCGCCGGCTTCGAGCCCGCCGATCTCGAAGGCTTGCTCAATCCCGGCGGCGGTGACGACGACGAGGATGACGACGAGGATGACGACGACCGCCACGACAAGGACCTCGACAAGAGCGACGTCACGGTCGCCGTCGGCCTCTACCGGTTCCGCATCAGCCAGGACGAGTTCATCGCGTGGAGCGACCGCGTAAAGCAGGACGCCGGTTTCGACAAGGACTCGGTCATTCAGGAAATCCGCAGCCGTCTCGGACTATGAACATCACTCTCGAAGCCATCGACGCCGTCCGGCCCTCGACCTACAACCCGCGGTCGGCGGTTGCCGAGCGGCTCGACCTGATCGAACTGTCGCTCCGAAAGCTCGGCTTCATCGCCCCGATCTTTGCCGACTCGGACGGCGAGATTCTTTCCGGCCACCAGCGCCACCTCGTCGCCTCGCGGATGGGTGCCACGCACGTCCCGGTGTTCCGGACCAAGGCGCTCGATCTCGACCAGCGCAAGGCGCTCAACATCGTCTTCAACCGGGCGACCAACGACTTCGACTTCCATCACACTCCCGGCAAGGTCACCAGCGAGCTGCAAGCCCTCGACATCCAGGCGCTCGCCGCGGCTATCCCCGACAAGGAGGTCGGCGGCGATGGCTTCCTGCGCTGCCTCAAGCCCGCGGAGGTTTCCGTCAAGGATCTCTGCCGGGTGAACGCGGGGCGCTGGATCCAGTATGCCCGCAATCTCGCCCGCACGCTGCATCGCCACGGCATCCTCATGCCCATCGTCTGCCGCGAGGACCTCACGGTCATCAACGGCATCGGCCGGCTGGAGATGCTCGCCGAGAAGGGCGCCGCGTTCGCGCCGGTCGTGTTCGTCACCGACGAGGAAGCGGAGTTCGCCCGGGCCATGATGAACCTGCTGTCGATGGATTTCGACATCCACACGCGCTATGCCGACATGCTGCGCTTCAATTCGTTCCGCCGGGCACGCCGCGTGAGGCGCGAGCTGGGCAACGGCTTCATCTTCGCCACCCACGGCGCGAAGCCCTGCAAGGACTTCGACATCGGCAAGGCGGCCGACCGCGCCCGCTGGGTCAAGGAACACGGGACGACCATCCTCGACTTCGGGGCCGGCCACCTGACCGAAACCTTCCTCCTGCGCCAGGCCGGGATCGACTGCACGCCGTTCGAGCCCTACCGGCTGGGACCCGGCGGCATCAACAGGGCCGAGAGCGTCGAGCTGGCCCGCGCGTTCCTGGCCGAAGTGGCGGCGGGCAAGGAGTGGACCAGCATCTTCATCGCCAGCGTGCTGAATTCCGTGCCGTTCCGCGAGGACCGCGAGCACATCGCCTGCCTGTGCGCCGCCCTGTGCAAGCCGTTCACCAAGGTCTATGCCTGCGCGTCCTCGGCAGGGGAGTCCGGCTGGCGGCAGGTCAATGGCAAGGCCTTCATGAACGAGAGCAACGCGGGCAACATCGCGTTCCGCCTCGACTACGAACCGGGCATCCGCATCGGCGACTTTCAGGACAAGCCCAAGGTCCAGAAGTATCACACCGTGTCGGAGTTCAGGGACCTCTTCGGCACCTTCTTCCGCTCGGTGAAGGTCGATGACTTTTCCAACAACATCAACGCCGCCTCCTCCGCGGCCCGTCCGGTCGATCCCGCCCGTCTCCGCGCGGCCATCGAGTTCGAGTTCGACCTGCCCTATCCGGACGGCACCCGCATGGATCTCGTGCAATGCGCCATGGACGCCTTCTCGCAACGTCTTCAGACTACCCTATGATCATCCTGCTGGACCTCAACTACACGCTGGTGGCGAACAACGCGGCCCGTGGCACCACGCCCGTCCGGATGGAAAAGCGCCTCGCGGGCGAGCAATACCGCCAGTGGCTGGTCGAGCTCGTGCGGCCGCACACCGTCGTCCTGATCACCGCCCGCCCGGAGACATGGACGATCAAAACGCTCGACCGCATCGAGGAGCAAACCGGCTGGCGTCCCCAGGACGCGTGCTTCGCACCGAAAGGCTGGTGGAATCCGCCCGCGATCAAAGAGCACCTGCTCCGGAAAGAGGTGTTTCCGATCCACGGCGAGGACTCCCGCTATCTCGCGATCGAAAGTAACCCGCGGACCCGCGACATGTATGCCCGGTTCTCGATCCCGTGCTTCTGGGTGACGGAGGAAGGCACCTGCCTGACCGAGGGCACGCGGATCGTCAAACGGCTCCCGCGTTGACATCCTTCACGCGGGCATGAGTGAAGCCCAACGCGACGAGGTGGTTCCACGCGGTGCCTGGCAGTTCGACCAAGAAGTGACCGCGGTCTTCGACGACATGCTCCAGCGCAGCATCCCGCAATACAACGCGATGCGGATGGTGACCTTCGAAGTCGGACGACGCTTCGTGCAACCCGGCACCGCCATCGTCGACATGGGATGCTCCCGCGGCCAGGCGCTGCTGCCGTTCGTCTCCACCTTCGGCGCGGCCAACGAATACATCGGCCTGGAGATCAGCGAGCCGATGATCGAGGCGGCCCGTCAGAACTTCAGCTACCACCCGCACGGCAAGCGCGTCAGCATCCAGTCTGCCGACCTGCGCCACGAGTTCCCCGGTGTGACCTCCAGCCTCGTGCTCTCGGTCCTCACGCTCCAGTTCACCCCCATCGAGTACCGCCAGCAGATCATCCGCCGGGTGTTCGAGTCGCTGGCGCCGGGCGGCGCCTTCATCCTGGTGGAGAAGATTCTCGGAGCCACCTCCCGGCTCGACGAGGCGTTCGTGGAACTCTTCCTCAACATCAAGCGGGAGAACGGCTATTCGGAGAGTCAGATCGACCGCAAGCGGATGTCGCTCGAAGGCGTGCTGGTGCCCGTCACCTCCCGCTGGAACGAGGAACTTCTCCATCAGGAAGGCTTCGCGTCGGTCGATTGCTTCTGGCGGCATCTGAACTTCGCCGGGTGGGTTGCGGTGAAGCCATGAATCTCTATCCGATCATGATGAACCGAGAATTCGGGTCAGGCTTCGAAGGCTGTCGCCATGATTTCCTGCTCGGTGCGCGCGATTCCAAGATCACCTGCATGTTTTTTCCAGGTCCCCACGGCAACCTTGACCTCTCGCAGAATTGCTTCCGCCGCCGGTTGCTTGAGCCGGAAGTAGGCAGCCACCTCCATGGCCAGATCAAAGCTCAACGCATTGTCGGTTTCCGAGATATTGAGGCTCAGTCCGGTGCCGGTGGGATCGGGATTCAGATCATAGGCGGGAGAAAGAAGCCATCCGCCATCCGTGAGCAGGAAACCGTGATTGCGAAGATGATCATCGGTGTTGCGAACCGCGATGGAGAAAACGATCCGTCTCCACAGTTCCTCAAAATCGCTGACGGGGGCGGCTCCCTGGCGCGAGAGAAACTCGACGATCTCCAAGTAGCTTGCCCCGGCATGATGATCGTCTCCATCGTTGTGCCCGAGCAGGGTCATCGCCGAGGCGAAATGGACTCGTTGCGTCCCGTTGCTCCCTCGCACCCGGTCGAAGCGGCGGGTCATGAATGTCCGATGGCCGCTTCCGAATTGTTGCAGTTCGGCTTCCGCGACACGAAGGCCCGCCTTGATTGCGAGTTGGTGGGTAAGCATCTCCCACGCGGCCATGTCGCGCGCATCGTTGCGTCCGGGAAACTTCGCGATCCAAAGATCGCCATCAGGATCCCTGACCCCGGCTTTCGGACGTGCGCCACCGATCGACGAACCCGGCGCGATCAAGAGGTTGAGCCATTCGAGATAATGAGGGTCATCGTTTGCGGAAGCGTCCTGGATCTTCCAGCTGGCATGTTCAAGTTCCCGCAAGGATGTCCACGGCGGTGTCCGCATCGAGGATTCGTTGTTGAGCCAGGAATCGCCCGTTTCGCGCTCCTTGAATCTCAACGCACCGGAGCGCTGCTCATCATGCACCCCGAGAAGGTAATCGGTTTCCTGCAGGCGACGGGCGGGACGATTGGCTTCGCGCGCGAGAGCCGCCTCCCGCCGTTGCATGAGGAGCCGTCCCCATCGATCCGGGGACGAGTCCAGAAACAACCCGAAGTTCGGCCGTTCCCCGGAGTTCAGATATTGGGGTCCACCGAAAAGTCGCAAATCGGGATCGAGCTGCCGCGCGGCACCACTTGCCAGCCATTCGCCCTCGTAGGAGAAAGAAAACACCTCCTTCCCCCGGGTCAGAGAGGAATGCAGGTGACCCATCAGGATCGGCGCACCGAGTTCCTGCCAGTCGGCCCATACTTCAATTTCCCTGCTCATTCCTTGAGTTTCCTTTTCGGTGCCCGTCGCCGGGTCTCAGTGAGACGAGCGTCTTCCAGCTTGCGGCCCAGAACATCGTCGATACCGACCGCGGAGAGATCTTGCTCCAGCCCCAGAACAGCCAACACCTGCACGAGCTTGCCCAACGAAGTGCCGGCTGATCCGTTTTCCATCAGATGGAGCGTCGAACGACTGACACCCGCCCGCTCCGCGACCTGTTCGGCACTCAGCTTTCGCCGCAACCGCGCCAGTCTGAGATTCTCGCCCAAATCGGCGAGAAGACGCTCGTGCTTGGGTAACAGGGTGCTGATTTCTCGTCCCATAATGTCTGATATAATGGACACGAATGGGCAATTTTGTGCGGTCTGTCAAACATTATGCACCATCGCCTCTTTTGCCGCCTGGTCAGGGAAGACGCGGCAACCCGTTTGAGCTCCCTGTCTTCGGCCCGTTTTGACACCTCGCCGCCTACGTGGAACCGAAAGAGCTATCGCCAGATGTCGCGGGCAAGATCCTCGACGCGGATTTTCAAAATGTAGTTCGCAAAGTGGCGGCGGGAAAACCGCTCACCGTGGCCGAGCGGGCGCGCATTGAATCACGGGCGGCCGGCAGCGCGGAGACGCTGGCCTACGCCAAGACGCTGGTGGAACTCGCGGCGGTCCTCGGCGTGACGCGCCGGACGCTCACCACCTGGCAGAAGTTGGAGGGCTCTCCCAAGCCGCTGTCCAACGGGCTCTGGCCGGTGGCCGACTGGCGCGAGTTCGTCCGGCTCCGCGGCTTGAAAGCGGGCAAGGTTCCGGCCGGCAACGAGGAGGCGCTGAAGGCCCGCAAACTGTTGGCGGAAGTCGAGGAGCGGGAGCTGAGGATCGCGGTGAAGAAGGGCGAATACGTTCCGCTCACCAAGGTCCGTGAGGAATGGATCGGCCTGGTCGCCCAGGCGACCTCCATCCTGCGGGCGAAGTTCGAGTCGGAATTGCCGCCGGTGCTGTCCGGTCTCGACGCCACCGGCATCCAGCGGGAATGCCGCCGCGCCATCGACGAGGTCCTGCTTTGCCTCCACGAGGGCTGATGGGGCGTTGACGTTGTCGGCATGGGCATGAAGGCCCTGAAGGAGATTTGGCGCGAGGCCTGGCAGCCGCCCGACCGGCGGCCGGCATGGGAGTGGTGCGAGGATCACATCGAGGGCATCCCGTATTCACCGAACCCCGGACGCTTCCGTTCGGAAAACTCGCCGTGGATCCGCGAGGTGATGGAAGCGCTGGTCGATCCACGCGTCCGACTCGTTTCGATCATCGCCTCCGTCCAGTCGTCCAAGACCACCGCGCCAGAGCTCACGCTCTGCTACATCATTTCCAACCTGCCCGGCCCTGCCCTGTGGCTCGACCAGACCGACGAGGACGCGCGCGACTATTCCGAGTCGCGCCTGCAGAAGCTCTTCGACCAGTGCCAGCCGGTCGCCCGGCTGATGCCCACCGGTATCCACCGCCACAAGCGAAAGAACAACGCGATCCAGTTCACCAACGGCATGACGCTCTGGATCCTCGGGGCGCACAACAAGACCAACCTCCAGCGGCGGTCGATCCGCTGGCTGATCGGGGACGAAACCTGGCGCTGGCCCCAGGGACACATGGCCGAGGCCGAAGCCCGCGTCACCGCGTTCGGCTGGCTGGGGAAGTGCATCTTCATGAGCCAGGGCGGCGAGGAGGAGGACGACACCCACCGGAAGTTCGAGGCGACCGACCAGCGCGAGTGGACCTTTGCCTGCCCGGAATGCGGCCACCGCCAGCCCTTCAGGTGGGAATGCGTCGAGTGGAGCAAGTCGGCCAAGGATGAATTCGGCGAGTGGGACTTCGACGAGGTCCGGCGCACCACCGCGATGCGCTGCGAGTCGTGCAACCACTACTTCAACGACGGCGAACGCACCCGGCGCGAACTCAACGCCAGCGGAGCCTTCCTCGCGAAGAACCCGAAAGCCTCGAAGGAGAATGTCGGCTTCCACTGGAACGCCCTGTGCGCGATGAGCTGGGGCCAGCTCGCCGAGCTCTACCTGCGGGCCAAGGCGGCGGCGCGGAAGGGTGATGTGTCGCTGCTCCAGCAGTTCTACCAAAAGCGGCTCGGCCTGCCGTGGCGCGAATACGTCGAGGATTACAAGCTGGAGATCGTCAAATCTGGCTACAAGCGCGGCGAGACCTGGGAAGAGGAGGGCGCGATCGATCCCAAGACCGGCAAGATCCTCGCCGCGCCGCTCCCCGAGCGCACCGGGCTGATCGCGCTGCGCTTTATCACGGTGGACTGCCAGATGGACCACCTCTTCGCAGTGGTCCGTTCCTGGTCGGCGGAGGGATCGAGCCGCCTGGTCTGGAACGAACGGATCCTGACCTTCACCGACATCGACGTCCTGCAGGAGCGCTTCGGCGTGCATCCGAGCCTCGTGTTCCTCGACGCCGGCTATGCGACCTACGACGTCTATCGCGAGTGCGCCAAGCGCGGCTGGGTGGCGCTCATCGGCGACCGGCGCCCGGTCTATGCTCACAAGGGCCGCGACGGTAAAACCGTCCAGCGGTTCTACTCGCCCCGGCGCAAAGTGGTCCTCTCGCACCGCCAGCAGTGCCACGTCCACTACTGGAGCAACCTCAACATCAAGGACACGCTGGCCCGGCTCCGCCGCAACCAGGATCCGACGAGAGGCCCGACCTGGGAAGTCCCCGACGACATCGACGACGACTACCTCGCGCAGTTGGAGAGCGAGCAGCGGATCAAGGAGAAGGGCCAGTGGATGTGGAAGCAGATCGGTTCGCGGCCGAACCACTACTTCGACGCGGAGTCGATGCAGGCCACGGCCGCCACCATGCTCAAGATCGTCGGACGGGAGTCCGTCATGGCTGCGGCGGTTGACACTCCGGACGGGGAGTCATGAAGACCGTCACCTTCCTCCGCTTCCTCACCTTCATCGGTTCCGGGCTCACCACGCTGGCCGCGCTCGATCTCACCGGCATCGCCAACCTGCTTGATGCTGGCAAGGCGGAATACTTGCTCCTCGCCGGGCCGGCTGCGCTCGCGCTCAAGGAACTCGTCGTCGTGCTCGGTGATTTGTTCGACGACGGCAAGCCGAACAAGTCGTTCAAGATCGGCCTGTTCTGCTTCGCCATGGCGCTGATGACGTTCCCGCTGCTCAGCTCGTGCTCCACGCTGCCCGCCATCTCCGGAGAATTCATCACCAGAGACGGGCGGCTCACCGTTCGCCCCGACGGGCGCCTGGAACTCGTCGTCGAACCTCTCACCGACAAGTGATCCATGAGCGCGTTCAACGAATGGTTCACGGCCCAAGGATTCCGGCACTTTTGCGCTGGCGAGTTTGAATCCTACTTCGCCGCGCGGCGACACGGGGCGCGAAACAGCCCGCCGCCGAAGCGGCTGTGGAAGAACATCGTGCCGACGCTGCGAGTGGTCGATGAACTCCGCGCATTCTTCGGCAAGCCTTGCCGCATCCTCAGCTCCTACCGCTCGCCCGATTACAACCGGGCGGTCGGCGGAGCCTCGCTCAGCCAGCACCTGGAGTTCACGGCGCTGGACATCGCCTTCGACGGCGTGAGCCCGCAGCGTGTGTATGACCGGCTCCTCGAATGGCGGAAGGCAGGGAAGTTCACCGGCGGGCTCGGACTCTATCCGTCGTCGGGATTCGTCCACATCGACACCCGGGGGCGGAACGCCACTTGGAAAGGGAAGTGACCCATGGCCCGCGGACTCTTCATCACCGGCTTCACGATCTCGGAAGTTCTCGCCATCCAGCAGCGGGCGAAGGAACTGCTGCTGGAGGGCAAGACCATCATGAACTGGAACGACGCGGAAACGTCCGTCTCCAAGCAGTTCACCATGGCCGTCGATCAAGTGCTTGAGGAATGCGGTCACGCGCTCCGGGTGCTGGATCCGGCCACCTACGGCAAACCCCGCATCGCCGTTGCCTCGTTCATCTCCGGCTACCTCCCGAAATGACCAGCCTCAAGCAAATCGCCATGCGCTGGCTGCCGCCCGTCCTGGTTCCGAAGGCATGGGGGTCGCCGTTCGAGGCCGCCAACTGGTCGCCCCGCCGGGGCTACGTGCCAGGGTCCTCGCCGACCGACGCCCGCAACGAACTCACGCCGGGGGTCCGCACCGAGCTGGTCCGCAAGTCTCGCTACCTTCACAAGAACAGCGGCTTCATGCGCGAGCTCGTCGCCAACATGGCGATCTACTCGACCGGCGACGGCATCCGCGTCCAGGCGCAGTCGCCCGATCCGGAATGGAACCGCGCCGCCGAGGCCCACTTCGCGCTGTGGTCGGCCCGCTGCGAGGTGACCCGCCGCTTCTCGTTCGAGGAATGCCAGGCGCTCGTCTGCCGGGGCATGGACATCGACGGCGAGTATTTCATCCACAAGACCCGCGATGCCGACGGCGAACCAAAGATCCAGCTGATCGAGTCCCACCGCGTCGGGGATGAGTTCGGATCGAAGGACAGCATCGACGGTGTCGGCCTCGATGCCTGGGGCGCGCCGGTCTTCTACCGGGTGCTGGAGGACCATGGCAAAGGACGCGACCTCCCGGCCCCGGCGATCCTGCACATCCACGAGCCGGAATGGGCGGGCGGCGTGCGATCGCATCCGACGATCCAGCATTCCATCAACCACGTCCTCGACGAAATGGAACTGCTGGCGCTGGAGAAGCACGCAGTGAAGGACAACGCCGACGTGTCCCGCATCCTCAAAACGGCGCGCGGCGAGATCGACGACAACGGTGACTTCGTGGTCGGCGGCCATGCCGGAGCGGGGGAGGGCAGCGATCCGGTCACGCTCCAGCGCATTGTCGGCGGCAAGCTGATCGCGCTGAAGCCCGACGAGTCTCTCGACAGCTTCCAGTCCAACCGCCCGTCGCCCACGTTCACCGGCTTCCTCGAACACCTTCGGCGGGATTCCGCGCTCGGGATGATCCCGTTCGAGTTCGCGGCGGATTCCAGCAAGATCGGCGGCGCGGGTGTTAGGCTGATCGTCGCCAAGGCCGACCGTCGCTTCTCGTTCCGACAGATGATCCTCGAACGCCGACTCATCCGGCCGGTGTGGGCCTACGTCATCGGCGACGCGATCAGCCGGGGAATCCTGCCGCCCGCTGCCGGCTGGTGGAAGATCAGCTCCGTCCCACCCAAGCGGGTGACCGTGGACGCCGGACGGGAAGCCCAGCAGAACCGCGCTGACGTGGAAATGGGACTCAAGACCCTGTCGGACCACTTTCAGGAACTCGGTGCCGACTTCGGCGAGGAGATCGAACGGCGGGCAGCAGACGCCAAGCTGATCCTGGAGACCGCGGCCAAACACGGTGTGCCGGTTGAAATGCTGTGGAAGCCGTCCACTGGCTCGGCGGTTCCGCTGCTGCCGGGTGGGTTGCGCTCCGCGGAGAAGTGAGCTTGTCCGGTGAGCCGGCAACCGGTATAGGTGCCCCGACGATGGGCCCTGGCAATCAGTTCGAGTTCCACGAGCAGTCGCAAGCCGCCAAGCAGCAGGTTTTCGACAACGCCCTCGCATGCATCCCGGCCGGCTGGATGGCCGCCACCCTGGAGCTCAAGGTCACGGGACTCCCCGGTTTCGGACCTCTCGCGATTCATCACCGGCTGACCAACCCGGAGAACGGAGATGAAGTCGACGATTTCACCCGCGAGCTCTTCGACAGCACCAGCAAGTTGCACTCGATCTTCAGCGACCATGGTCAGCGTTGGACAGGTTGCGTGATTTCAATGGAGTTGGACGGAACCGGCCAAATCGTCAGAAGCAAGACAGCCTACGAATACCCGTAGCGGGAGCGCCTCGTTGACACCGGCGACCGGGCGTGAGTCCGGTAATCCAGAACCGCGAGTGGCTGATCCAGCCAGAAGCCCTACAAGCCATGGCCGCCTCAGCGCGGGGAATGGTGGATCGCGGCGGGTTTCTTCCCAAGCAGGCATCCGAGAACCCGCTGCTCTCCGTCGAGGACGGCATCGGCGTGGTGGCCATCGAAGGTCCGATCCTGCGCAAGCCGGACCTGTTCGCCCGGATTTTCTTTGGTGCCACGGGTTCCGAAGACATCGGCGCGGCGCTTCGCGAGGCCGCGGGACGGGACGACATCAAGGCGGTGTTCCTTCACATCGACTCTCCAGGCGGCACCGTGGCCGGCACGCCGGAGCTTGCCGACGCCGTCGCGGCCCTCGACAAGAAGAAACCGGTCTATGCCTTCTCGTCCGGCCTGATGTGCTCCGCCGCCTACTGGGTGGCCAGCCAGGCGCGGGCGATCTACGCCACGCCATCCGCCCAGGTCGGTTCGATCGGCGTGGTCCAGGCGGTCGTCGATAACTCCGCCGCCCTCGACAAGGCGGGCATCAAGGTGGAGGTCTTTTCGGTCGGCAAATACAAGGCGATGGGGGCACCCGGGACGCCGCTCACCGACGACCAGCGCGAACTCATTTCCTCGAACCTCGCGGAGATCGCCGGGGAGTTTCATGCGGCGGTTGTCGCCAAGGGGCGGGCGATCCCCGCCGACGCGATGGAAGGCCAGACCTTCAGCGGCAAGCAGGCCCAGCGTCACAACCTCGCGGGCATGGTTCCCGACCGCGCCGAAGCGATGCGCCGCCTGCGGGTCTATCACGCCGCGCCGGTTGACACCGGATCACGGGCAATGGACACGACCATCGAAGACGAACTCGCCCAGGCCCGCACCGAACTCGCGAACCTCCAGCGGGACCATCAAGCCCAGACCGAACTTCTCAATGAAGCTTCGACCGCCGCGGACTCATTGCGCGGGGAAGTCGAGCTGCTCACCGCCGAGATCGACACGCTCAAAGCCGAGCGCGATACGGCGACCACCGAAGCCTCCGCGCTGCGGACCCGCGCCACCGCGCTTCAGGCGTCCCAAACCGATTTCGACACCCGCGTCCAGACGGAGGTCGCCCGCGTCGTCGCCTCCACCGGCACCACGGTCCCGGCCCGCGTCACCCCGGCCGGCGATGCCACCCAAGCGGCCGAACTCCACGCGCAATTCACTGCGATCACCGACCCGGCCGCCCAGACCGCCTTCTGGCGGAAGCTCACCCCCGATCAGCAATCCCTCATCGTCAATCACAAAGCCTGATAGCTCGCCATGCCCAACACCCTCACCAACCTCAAAGACATCAAGGTCGCCCAGCGGGCGCTCATGCCCTTCATGGCGAACTTGATGCCCGTGTCCTCGTTCTCCACCAACTTCGGCCCCCAGCAGGCGGACAAGGGCGACACCGTCCGCGTGCCGCTGGTCGGCGCTCCGACCGGATCCAGCGACTTCGCCGGTGACTACACCGCCAACGCCGACTCCACGGTCACGACCATCCCGGTGACGCTCAACCGCCACAAGTTCAAGACCGTCCACGTCACCGCCCGCGAGGCGTCGGAGACGGCCATGGACGTGCTCGACACCCTGGTGGAAACCGCCGCCCAGCAACTCGCGCAGGATGTCCTGCTCGACATCATGTCGGTCATCACGCTGGCGAACTTCGGCGCTCCGATCCCGGCCGTTGCCGCCACCAACTTCAATTACAAGAAGGTCCTGGAAGCCCGGGAAAAGTGCGGTGAGGCGAAGATGCCCGCCTCACCCCGGTCACTGGTGCTCGATGCGGGCCACTACACGAACCTGCTCGCCGACGACGTGGTCGCCAAGAGCTTCAACCTAAACCTCAGCGCCCCAGGCGTCACCGAAGGTCTCATCAAGCGGCTCGCCGGATTCGACCTCCATGAAACGGTGGTGATCCCGGCCGACCACGCCGAAAAGCTCGTCGGCTTCGCCGTCCATCCGAGTGCCATCGCGGTGGCCATGCGCTACCTCCAGCCGGTCGCCGAATACCAGCAGGCCGGTGCCGTCACCGACCCGCAGACGGGCATGACCTTCGGCTACCTGCGCTTCACCGACACCCGCGCCAACAAGGTGTTCGTCACCATCGAGTGCCTCTACGGCTTTACGGTGGGCAAGAACGACGCCCTCAAGCGCCTCGTCAAACCTTGAGCCATCCACGCCTGACAGCACACCGCCATGACTCCCTTCAGCTTCACCGGCAACGCCGGCACCACCCTCAGCCATGTGGTCGTCCCCGCCAGCGGGCGCGACCGCATCCGGATCCAGTATGCCAGCGCGACCTCCGACAAGGCCGCCTCGCTACTGACCTTCCGCTCACAGTCGCGGGCTACCACCGTGACGGCCACCAATGCGGCCAACCAGACCGTCATCAACGCGCCGCCCTACCTCGGTGCCGCCGCGAGCGACGTGGTGGTCCTGTTCTCCAACGCCACCGGGACCGGCGTGCGCGGCGTTGTCGCATCGGTCGATGCAGGGGCTGGAACCATCACCCTGAACGCCAACCTCGGCCTCGCGCTGGCGCCGGGCGACACGGTTTCGCTCATGGCCTCCCGCGGCCAGGTGCCGGTCGGTGCCACCACCAAGGAGGTCAACGCCCCCACGGTCTTTGCCGTGAACGAGGGGCCCGCCCTCATCGAGCTGGACGGCACTTCCGCTTGCCGCATCAACCTGGTGGCCGGCGAGTATTCCTGAGCTTTCCAGCGTCGTCGGACGGGGTTCGTGGACACCCTCTCTCGGTAAACCGAGAGGGGGTTTTTCATTTTGACAGCGAGGCATGGGCATGAGCCTCGAATCGGAAATCCTCGCGGACCTCCATCACCTTCTATCGGAGCATGGCGTCCGGGCGAGGTGGCAATCCATCGACTTGCTCGTGCTGATCAGCCGCGTGCGCAACGAACAACAGATCGACATAGGCGGCTTCGTCGCGTCGCCCGACTTCAGCCTGCGCGTCCCGAAGCTGGCGTTCCCCGCGGCCCTGCCGAAGTTCGGCGAGCGCATCGAAGTGGACGGCACCGAATACCGGATCAGCCGGGTCTCAAACCATCCTCGCTCGCCGCTTCTCACCCTCAGCCTTTCCTCGACCGATGAATGACGGCGCGATCCGCTTCACCGCGAAACTGAAAGGAGCCTTCACCGTGGCGCGCCTGCTGCGCCGCTACCCGGACAAGGTGGGCCGGACGCTGTTGTCCCTGGTGAAGCAGGAAGCCCGAGGGCTATCCGTGGAACTGGCCCGCAACACCCGGCCGTTCGGGTTTTCGGAAAAGGCCCGCAAGACGGGAGAGAAGGCGGTGGCAAAGGACATCGGCGGCGTGTTCGCCTTGCCATCCGACGCCTTTGAGGAGATCCGCAAGACCGACCCCGCGGCTGCGGATCGATTCTGGGCCAACATCCAGAACCGGCGCTTCGCGCGGGCGGAGAACAACCTGCGCCAGACGAGTTCCGGCTGGAAGGACCTCACGGTCGGCCGCCTGGATCCGAAACTCCACCGCTGGGGGCAGCTCGGTGGATCCAAGCCGAAGCAGATCGTCACCAGCCCGAAGGCCCGCGAGACCTACATCGCTCGCATCCAGAAGCGTGTCGGTTTCGCGAAGGGCTCGTGGATCAACGCCGGCAAGACAATCGGCGGACGGGTCCGCGGTGCGGTGCAGTGGATCACCCGCCACAAGCAGTCGCCAGGATCGGCCACGATCCGGACCGGCGACAGCCCGGCCGTCACGCTGGTCAACAAGCTCGACTACATCGAGGACGTCAGCACTCGCAAGGGCATCCAGCTTGCGCTCCAGGTGGCCGCGGGCAGACTTCGCAAAGCACTCGCGACCTCGCTGCGCAAGATTAACGACGGCGCAAACCGAACGCTGCGACGGCGGTCCGGTTGACGCGATTGCATCCGCAAGATGCCCAACCTGATCGAAGACCGCTTGTCGGCGCTGCTGGCCGAATGGATCGACAGCCACCGCACCGACGAATTCCCCGGGACCATCCCGGTCCATGTCGCCCGTCGCGATGAAATCCGCACCCGTCCGTGCGTGGTCCTCGACACCTCAGAGTCCAAACCAGTCCCGGCGATGCCGCACACCGCCCGCGTGAAGCTCGACGTGCATCTCTTTTCCCAGGTGGATGACACCTCTGCGGACATCCACGCCGGGTGGGCGGGCAAACTCGTGACTCTCCTCCGCGACAAGGCGGCGATCCAAGCCGACCTAGATTCGGAAACCTTCGTCCTTCACGACCTCATCGAGCGAGACGGCAGCACCACGCCGGACGAGTCACGAGGCCGGGAAAGCGTGTTGAGCTACGAGGCGGTGGTTTCGGGGGTGTAATGCCGGACGGGATGGGGTAATAAGAATCGCTTTTTAACTTAACACCATACCCCCTGCGAGTACGGGGCAGTCGATGTCCGAAAAAATGGATTGACACATTCCCATTTAATTATAACTTATTTAAGTTTTCACTCATGGACACATCGCCATCTAAATAATAAAATAGTATGAAAATCCCAACTTTAATAATTGCCATTATTTTTGCTTTGTGCTCTTTCACGTCTTCTGCACACGCAGGGCACGCAATTTATAAGATTGCCGCCAAAGGAACGGTCTACGGAAATGGAGCGGTCACAAAATTCACAGGACAAGGATTTATGGTATTCGATCCAGATACCAATCGAATCACAGCCGTTTCCGGCCTATTATTGAACAACCAAAAGCTTGTTTCTGTTCTCCCATTTCAGAATTACAGGGTTGAACAGCTCATAGGGCCAAACGGATCCTCTTACACAGTTCTCGCAAAAGCAGAGAGCCCGGGAACACAATTTGCTGGTACTGTTCTGGACTCCGCATATTACAGAGGAATGAATAGCATGGTGACAATAGATTTTCTAGGAGCTCGATCTTTACCTCGGACGTTCACCTTTTCAGGGCGAGCCATCTCACAAAACACCCAGACCGGGGTTACTGTCGGCAGCGAGAGCACAGGGAGCGCCACTTTGGACATCAAAGAGAGCTGGTCGAGCAACCTTTCCGAGTCTCACGATGAGGTGGTTACCCGACTAAAAAATGCACTCATCGCGCGCGGATTTGTCCCATTTACTCTACCGCCAGCGGAGTAATCCATTGGGAAATGTGCTAGCTCAAGTCACACAACGGCAAAGCTATATCTTACGGGGCGAGGACCCCGAGCCTCGACTGTTTGGCGCTGTTGCAATTCAGCCGGTATCAGAGCCGCTCACCGGACCGGAATCTGCGTTCACGGCCAAACCTACGCACGGACCGTTCTTCTCCACCTCGTCGGTGCCATGACCGGTTGACACGCCGCACGCGGTCAAATGGCCGCGACTTTCCTTGGCACCACTGGCAACTGGGGCATCCCGAACGATCAGCCGGGAATCCTCATCACCGACCTGTCCTTCGACTTCTCCAACCAGGAGAAGACCGTCCTCGACAAGGCCGGCGAGATCATCGGCCTGTCGCTCTACCAGGAGAAGGTCGAGATCAAGCTCTCGGGGCTCGTGGCCAAGACCTCGTCCTTCAGCGGCAAGATCGGCGCGGCCATCGCGCTGGCCAACGCGATCCCGGGCCACCTCCAGCAGGCCGGCGGCACCACGATCCTGATGCAGGTCAGCCGCAGCCTCAACAACGAGGACTTCGAAAAGATCGACCTGACCGCCACCCACTACCCCTTCGTCAGCAGCGGCGGCGGTGCCTGAACCACTCCCTAACATCCAGTCCCCGAGATGAACGCCGTATCCCACCTGTCCTCCACCGCCACGAGCAATACCAGCCTCGCCGCCGCCCTGACGGCCGTGGGTATCCATCTCTCCGAAAAGCCGTTCGTCCGCGTTGTCGGCGACGGCATCCGTGGCGAGCGCACCGTCTGGTTCTTCGATCCGCAGAGCCCGTGCGGCAAGTTCCAGACCAAGGAGCTCATCGCCGCCTGGCATGACGACGCCTGGCACCTCGCCAATCCGGAGCACCCCTTCGCCTACATCAAGTGCGCCCTGCTCAACCGCGAGCGGCTGGTCGACAAGGTGAAGCGCGACGTGCCGCTGGCCTGCGTGAAGCGCCGGGGCAAGATCGCCTTCATCCCGCTGGATGCCTCGCCCGCCACCGAAGACCTGTTCCTCCGCCACCTCTGAAGATCCCATGGACGACACCGACCGCCAGAAGCTCCTTTCCGCCGCCTTCCACGACGTGGAAACCATCGTAGCCGGCCATGCGATGCGACCGCTTTCGCTTGCCAGCTACGACGTGCTCCTCCGCACCGGCAACCCGCTGGTGAAGGGCGAAATGCCCAAGGACGGCACTCCGGAGTTCACGTCGTCGATCATGGGCTTCGTCTATGCCCACTGCGCCCCGTGGCCCGAGGTGGTCCGGGCGTCGTTCAACGACCAGGGATTCCGGGAAGCCGCCCTGATCTTCTGCGGCGGGCTGACCCCGGAGGATTTCCAGATCGCCTTCCAGCGCCTCGAAGCACAGAGCCGCGAGCTGGAGGCGGCGCAGGTCGATCCCGTGCCGGGACTGGCCGGAAAAAAGCCCCTGCCTGCGACGAACCCGGCTTTGTAGCCGCCCAGGTCTTCGCCGTCGCCGCCGAAACCGGCTGGCCCGAGGATCGGATCCTGTTCATGCCGCTGGCGCGATTGGCGCAATACCAGCACTGCCTGCTGCGGCGGAATGGGGTGCGGACGACTTGGAGCAAGAACGAAGAGAACTCAGAGTGCAGAATCAGGCTGAACCAAATCCGGCGAGACTGGTTACACATCAGTCCTGCAATGAATTTGACTCTTGACCAGAAGTCTCAGAATACGGTTCAAGATCGAGGTCATGAAGCTGGATAGAGCCACCGCACGCCGTCTATTAGTCCTAAAATCAGCACTTCACTCGGAGGATAAAGTCCTTGTCGACTTTGTAGCGAAAACTATCCAAGACGAGGGAAGCGACGAGATTTCAGACATAAAACATGAATCAATGTCGCCAAATCGATATGATTACGCATTGAGTTTAATAAGTAAAATTTTAAATAAGGGAACCGGGGGAGAGCAATTAAAGGAAGGATCGCATCAAGGCGAGGAAAAAACTTTTCAACTAGGAGATAATTCAAATATCAAGATGTGCTGGTGCCCGCCAGGTTCATTCTTGGAGGATTTTTGGTCTATCGAAGTTCCTAGGGACCACGATTCTCCTTTAGTTGAAGAATACATCAAAAGCAAAATTGTAATCACACGAGGTTTTTGGCTGGGAAAAACACCAATTACCCAAGAGCAATGGGAATCATTAACGGGAGGAAATCCGAGCCATTTCATAGGGAGCGACCTGCCGGTCGAGAATGTGAGTTGGATGGACATATCCAAACCAGGCGGCTTCCTCTCACGCGCTAATGAATTAAATTCAAACAATGGCTTATTTGCTCTTCCCACAAGAGCCCAATGGCAATTGGCTGCCCGAGCATCGACAACAATCAATTCGAACGACAAGGAAACGAAAACGATTGACTCTAGCAAGTGTTGGCACTCCGGGAACAGTCGCAATAAAACGCAGCCTGTTGGCTACAAGGAGCCAAATTCTTGGGGTCTCCAAGACATGATTGGAAACGTTTGGGAATGGTGCGAAGACGGCGATGGCGACTACCAGCCCGGAATAAATTTTGACCCCATAATATCGACACTTTCGGGGAAATCTGCAATGGGAGGAGCCTGGAACTGCAGCATTAGCAACTGCAATTGGAATTCCATTAACATTAGAAACCCTTCCGGATTTCACTTCAACCTAGGATTCAGGTTGATGTTAACACAGAGCCCGTGGATAGATCGTGATTTCGATCATTAGTTGGGCTAAATAAATTACTTGGGATCACTACCTGGATACCGAGGCCTGAAATCTAATAATTAGTTTCATGATCTTTGGTTGACTCCGCCCCCGGCGCATGAGCGCCCTGACCGTCACCCTCGGAGCCGACATCACCGCCTTGAAGCGGGCGATGGCCGGTGCCACCGAGCTGGTCGGTGCGTCCGCTCGGCGGATGGGGGGACTCACGGGCGCGGGACTGGCCGGGCTTGGCAAGGGCGGTGCGGCCGCCTTGCAGAAGGGTTTCAGTGTCGCCGGGACCGCGTTCAAGGCATCTATCGGCGCGGCCATGGCTGGTGGGGCTGCCGCGGTGGGTGTCGGAATGAAGGCAGTGACCGCTGCTGCTGATTTCGAGCAGACCAAGGTCGCCTTCACGACCCTGATCGGCGACGCGGCGAAGGCGGAGGAAACCCTCGGCAAGCTCCGCGAACTCGGAGCCAAGACGCCCTTCGAGTTCCCGGAACTGGCGGATGCCGGCCGCAAGCTCATCGCCTTCGGTGAATCCGCCGACTCGGTGCCTGAAACCCTCCGACGGATCGGCGACGTGTCCGCGGGCGTGCAGGCACCGGTCAACGAGATCGCCGAGCTCTACGGCAAAGCGCGGGTCCAGGGGCGGCTTTTCGCCGAGGACATCAACCAGCTCACCGGCCGCGGCATCCCGATCATCCAGGAACTCGCCAAGCAGTTCGGCGTTTCGGACTCCGAGGTGAAGAAGCTGGTCGAGTCAGGCCAAGTCGGCTTCCCGGCCATCGAGCGGGCCTTCGTTTCGATGACCTCGCAGGGCGGCAAGTTCGCCGGGATGATGGAGGCGCAGGGCAAGACGACAGGCGGCCTCTTCTCCACGCTCAAGGACAGCATCAACGAGGTGTTCCTCACCCTCGGCCAGCCGATCAACGACGCCATCCGTCCCCTGGTCGAGCAGGCCATCGGGCTCGTCCAGCAACTCACGCCGCTCGCCACCGAGGCGGGCAAGCAGATCAAGGACGCGATCCAGCTCGTGATCGCCGCCTTCAAGAGCGGGCAGCTTCTCGACCTCGTGGCATCGTCCCTCAAACTCGGCTTCGCGGTGGGCGTGAACGCGCTGGTCAACGGGTTCCGCGCCGCCATCGAGTTCTTCTGGAACCTCATCACCGACGGCGCGATGTGGAAGAGCCTCGGGACCACCTTGCTCGGACTGGTGGCCGGCTTCGGTGCCGCCCTTCTCAACGCGTTCCAGACGCCCATCGTCTATCTGCAATCCGGGATGGAATGGGTGATCGCCCACCTCCTCAAAGGGCTGCTCAAGATCCCGGGGATGAACGAGCTGCTCGGCTTCGAGGCGGGCGACGTGGAAACCAACTTCGCCAGCATCCTCAAGGACCGCAAGGAATCCGGCGCGGACCTGTTCGGCTTGAACTTCAAGGAGATCGCTGAAGGCGCGCAGGGACTCATCGGCCAGGGGGCACCGAAGCTCGGCGAACGGGTGGCGCAGGCGGCACGCAAGGCGGGCGAATCCACCGGCAGCGACCTCATCGACACCCGCGGCCTGCGGGACAGCTTCGGCAAGTTGGTCACCTTGATCCGCGACACCATGCCCAAGCCCGAGGATGCAGCCAAGACGGTGGCCGCTGCGGGCAAGGTCAGCGGCAGCGCGCCGTCAGCCGCAAAACCCAGCAACTCCACCCTCGCCCCCATCGTGACCTCGCTCGGCAAGGTCGGTGGCGGCGGCTACTCGTCCGGGGCGCTGGACGCGCAGCGCGAGAACAACCGGCTGACCGGCGAAACCAACCGGCTGCTCAACGACCTCAACCGGCGGGTCGACAAGCTCGGAGGCGGGGGTCAGGCCTCATTCGGTTAGCGCCTCTTCCACGACGACCCATTTGTCGCGAAATGCTGCAAATCTATCCTCCTTCAGAGCAATGTGGAACGAATCGAATCTCTTGGGCCGAATCCCGCCATGCTTTTCCAAATAAGCCGTGTGGTGCGCGATGAGCATCTCTTGCAAGTCACTCCATCTCAGAACGTAGAATCGGTCAGAACCGTAATCCCCCAGTCCAACGAGCACACAGACAATGTCTCGGGTCAGTTTCCGAGGACTACCGACGATCTGATTTTGGCCATCGAGGATCACATCGGCGAATCGTCTGATGTCAAATTGCCACGACGAGCCGGTGATGGCCTTCACCTGGACCAACACGGAGCGAAACTCCGAATCAGTGGCCACAATGTCATAATCAGGCACGTTACCAGTGAAAGTGGTTGCGATCAGTCCTCGCCGCGAAAGCTCAGCTGCAACCAAGTATTCACCCGTTGCGCCGACTACTTTGGTGCTTCTCCCTGACGCCATGTTTCTAGAATTACAGCTCCACCTCACCGTTCAAGCCCTCATCGGTTGACGCCGCGTCCCGGCCAAGATGCCGAGACACGTTGCCATCCAGCCCGGACGCCTCTACCCGCAGCCGGGCTACTCCGTCCAGATCGACAAGGAGGGCAAGTGGACCGCCACCCAGATCTTCCTCTGCCACCGCAGTTCCGCCATCGCCCTGATGCCACGGCCGGGCACGGTCCATCCCGAGATCAACTTCATCCAGGTCTCGCAGGTCACCGCCAGCTTCACCGAGGGCGACCTCGCGGAAATCACCTGCCAGTATGCCGGGGCGGAGGAAAAGGAAGAAGCCGACGAGAAGAACAACGCGGTCTACACGATGGGGCTGTCGCTCTCGGAGGAGCCGCTGCTCAGCCACCCGCGCTACAAGGACCTCGAAGACAAGGAGCGCGAGGCGATCCAGCTGATCCAGTCCGGCAAGGACAAGGATGACCAGGGCAACAAGCTCCGCGACAAGGTCGAGAGCGCTCCGGGCAAGGAGGTCCTCGCCAAGATCGAGCGCGGCCAGACCAGCTACTACAGCCCGCGGGTCACATGGCGCGAAAGCTGGGTGCGCGACAAGCCGGCGAAGTCGTCGGATCTAAACGACATCGGGAACATCTCGGAGCCGTCCGGCCCGGTGCCGGAACTGGCCGGTGGCCGCAACTGGTTGCTCAACGGCGTCTCCCAGTCGCAGGAGGGCAAGTCGTTCCGGATCGAAATGGAGTGGCTGGCCAGCGACCGCGGCGGTTGGGACGAGGACATTTACAAGGAGGGGGAGGAATGAACCGGCTGCCACCAAGAAAGAAGCGCGGGGATCCGATCCTTGCCGAGGACTGGAACGCTCTGCTCGACGCGATCGCCTCGCGCACGCCGCGACCGGGGACGGGGCTTGAGCTCATCGCCTCCTCGGGTGGTTTCGCCTACTCACGCCCCTCTCCGGGCCTCGCGCCGAATCCCGCGTTGCCACCCTTCGCGGTCATCGGCATTGAGAAGAAGGACGACAGCTACCAAGTGACGGTCAAGGAAGGCTGGGTGATCGAGCGCAAGCCCAAGTCCGGCGACACCCCGGCGGTGAAGTTCCGCATCCCCAAGGTGGGTGAAGATGCGCTCGACACCATCCCCCGCCCGCAGATCGCAATGTCCATCGGCGACATCCTCTGGTGCAAGATCGTCACCGACGAGATGGGTGAGATCAGCGAGGAGCCAGAAATCCTGGCCGCGGCCGAGGACCAAGATGGTAACCACTACTACCCCGAGGATCCGGAAGGCTCCGGGAGCGACGGCGAGTATTTCGTGAAGCTCTTCAAGCTGGAGGACGACGGCGGGACGCCCCGCGTGAAGGTCTATCAGCAGAGCGACATTGAGCACTGGGCGCAGCTCTGGACCGGCGAGAACGTCGGGGGAGGAGCCAACGTGTTCAAGGACCACAAGGAGGACTCCAACATCTACCGCTTCCGAACCGTCCGCGGCGACTACGGCATCAGCGAGAACGAGGCCAGCGACGAGGTGGAACTCGACTTCCGGGCGGCCAATGTCGGAGCGGGAAAGCCGGTCTGGGTCGTGCCCGAGCAGAATGGCGAACCGGCGGAGGACCCACCCGACGGACCTGCCGAGTTCCGCTCCATCGCCGAGCGGGTGACCCAGCCGCAAATCCGCGTGAAGTGCGAGCCGCCCAATCCCGGCGATCCCTTGCCCAAGGAAATCCGCATCGAGGGCAACGGCAAGGACGGGGCCATCCTGGTGGATGATGAAGGAACGGTGACCGATCTGGCCCGCTGGCAAGACGGCCTGGTGACCACTCCCGGCG
>Ga0247843_1002246_pt1 | contig 35970 bp, 30 predicted proteins | sample LaCruzMarch2017__FD_192420 | JGI IMG/M metagenome (GOLD analysis project Ga0247843, IMG submission 192420) | Freshwater microbial communities from meromictic Lake La Cruz, Castile-La Mancha, Spain - LaCruzMarch2017_8m | ecosystem: Environmental > Aquatic > Freshwater > Lake | place: Spain... | reverse complement strand
AAAAAGGGGCTCAGATGCATTCTGGCTAACCTTGGAGCCATTTTTCGCGCGAACGCCAGCCAGCGGTCAGTTTACGGGCTGAGCGGCGAAAAGCCCGAAGATCTGCAACAGTCTGCTTCCCGTTCCGATGATCGTCAATGCGAAAGCGGAAGCGCTTCCGCTACGAGCTTCGATTCCGCATCGATGAGCAGAAACTTAACGCCAATAGGCTCGTCGCCCTCATTTCGACAGAGACTGTTGGCTCTGCAATTCCGGGTGCCGCGCGAACGTGGCGGCGCGGACCTGTTCGACGAGCGACGTTTCGGCGCCATTCCAGAGTTTGGACGTGATCGTATCCGGCAGGGACCAAGCGGAAGATTTCTCAATCAGAGCGGCATAATCCTTCACCGCTTTGTCCGTGTCGCCATTGAGCCAAGTAGCAACCGCGATCGCAGCGAGTGTATCATCGGTTGGGAATCCAAAGTCTTTGGCAAGGGTGAAGCCCTCGCTCCGGTCCCGGCGTGGTCTCAAGTCCTGTAAGGGCGAGATGGTGGTGCCCAGATTCCGCCAAAAACTCTTGAGCTGACCGCAAATCCACCACCAGGAAGCCGAAAACCTTGACGAGACCACCAACAAGAGCTCAAATCTCCCCAAGATGGATGGATTTTTTCTCCTGCCTCGACCTGAACCCCCACTATCCCCGGGCCAATGGTGAAGCGATGGCGGAAGGGTTCAAAAAGGAAAATCCTGTTCGTAGTAACGCCATGACCACTTCCCGTGTTATCCTCAGTATATTCCCTGAAATCACGATTCAAATGGGCGCTGCGCGGATGGCGGCCTTGCTGATCTTGGCGGTTTACGGGTCGGGAGTCGCGTTGGGGCAGACCGGATCCGGTTGGAAGCCGCTCTATAAGGATGAGCGGGACATGAAGAAGCAGACCGGTGGGAGCTTCAGGATGGTGGACGGCCTTGTCCATGTGCTCTCGTGGGGATCGAAGGATTTGTCGCGACAACCCTCGGCGGATGCGGGGATTCGGGCGAAAATTCATCTCAGAGCGGAGACGGCTGGTCCAACGCTGTACCTTCGGTCCAATGAAGCGGCTAGCACTTACTACTGTATTGGATTCTCCGGCCACAACAAGACGGAAAAGACATGGGGGGGCATCCAAATCATGTACCGGGATGGCGAGGAGGGTCTACGTTTTCCGGGTCAGTACACTCCGCCCAAGCCTTTAGCTCCCGGAGATGTGGTCGATGTTGAGTTCACGGCCATCGGCAATATGTTGACGTTGACAGTAAACGGCCAAGTCGTCTCGACAGCGGTGGATGATCGCCTGAAGGATGGTGGCTACTGGGGTGTCCGTAGTGTGGAGAACGGTTACTTTTCGGACATCCAGGTGCAAACCTTCCCACCCGGCACGGCTTTGCCTGGGAAGACAATGCCGTCTTCATCCCCGCCGGCCACGACGACGCTCTCTTCTGGACCGCAAACTGATGCTGACAAGCGGATTGCCGCGCTCAACGCCCAGTTCCGAATAGCTTACGATCGCGAGGTGGGTAAGCCGATCGCCGCCGTGCTTGCCGCGTTGGACACGAGCTATGTAGCCGCGCTGGATCGCGCCATGGCCACGGCGACCAAGGCCAACCAACTCGATGACGCCATCGCACTCCGCGAGGAGAAGCAACGCGTCACTGACGCCAAGCCCGTTCCCGCCACCGATGACGCGAAGGCTCCCGTCGCCCTCAAGACCGTGCGCGCCACCTACCGCAAACAGCTTGCCACCTACGAACAGCAGCGCGCCGCGAAGGCCCAGAGCGTGTACGACGCGCATGAAGATGCGCTGGACGCCCTGCAAGCCGCCTTCACGCAGCAGAACAAGCTCGACGAAGCGCTCAAGGTGCGCACCGCGAAGGAGGAATTCGTCACAACGAAACAGTCGCACGCCCTCCCGGGTGCAAATAGTAGGGTCATTCGAGGCGTCCTTCGCTCCGCTCCCGGACTGCCGGCTTTTCCGACTGACGATCTTTGATTTCCGATCCGATCAAGAATCAAAACGCGTCAATCGTATCTCGTCCCTTGCGACGGCGGTGCGAGTTATGCCGCCAAAACCCCAGCGAGATCCAGGATGAACCCCGGTAGTGCGCTGGATTCCACTGGTGTGTCGGCGGGAACGGTAATGACTTCGGTTGATTCCCCGTTCGTGGACCGGCGGTAGACCTCGGTCCGGTGCTCCTCCGGGACAACGATCCAGACTTCGGGAACCCCTGCTTTGCCATACTCAGCGGCTTTGGCGCGGTCGAGGGCCAGGGAGCTGATCGCCACTTCGATTACGAACTGGGCGGTCGTCGGCTTCTTATGCCGGAAATCATTCAATGTGCCCAGCACCACCGAGATATCTGGTTCTGGTTCGGAGTCACCGATCGTCAGAGGATCCTCCTTCCGCACCAGAAACCTGTCCTCAGGACAGAAGTTCGTCAGCGCCCGGAAAAGAAACTGGACGAGGAACAGGTGCATTTCGGATTTCGACATCTTTTCGACGATGACCCCATTGACCAGTTCGACCGGCCATTGGTCGAACAGTCCGAGTTCGATCATCCGGTGATACCGCTCGATCGTCACTGGAGCGACCCGCTGGCGGATTTCGGCATTTTCCAGGATCTCAAGCACCTCTCCACCGTATCTTGTGGCTGGCGGTCATGCAAGAGTTGCGACTGGAGAAAAGACCTGTAGCCACTGCAGCGCCCCAGCACCCAAACCGACCTCCGCGGCGAACCCCGTTGCGCGCGACCTCCCAGCCTCTTGGAACAGATTCCTAGGCCGTTGCCAGACCGGCAGCGCGGGGGCATTCGTGAGCCCATCGCGCATCTTCATCGGACAGCGGAGGTTGAAGGGAGGCGAGCTCGGTCAATTGCCAATAACGGCCATTGCGGTGGCAACGATCGACGATGGGTTGGAGCGGCAGAGGGACATCTGGATCGGCCGGACGGAGAGGCACGCGCAAGGCCGGGAGCCGTTCCCGCAGGGAGATGGGATACGCCTCGATGCGGCTCACGGAAGCGCGCCAAACGGCCACCTCATAGTCGAGACGTCGGCCCAAGGCTGTCCATTGCTGCCGCCAGCTTGCCGGGATTTGGGTGAGTGGCTCGCCGCCGCGCAATAGGTCGATCTCGACCACATTGACTCCCCCAAAGCGGTAATTTTCTCGCTTGGCAAGATACGTCGCCCGGCCATCGCGTTTGTTGGATGGGCTTACGATTTCGATCACGGTGACCAGTGCGCCAGAGACGGCGCGAATCTCGATCCAGCGAGCCGGAGTCTCCTCTTCGATGATGTGAGGTTCGGTGACTTCGATCAGCAACCCGTTTTCCGGAGATTCCGATTCTCGCGGCTGCCACACCGGTGGAAATCCTTTCTTCCAGGATTCGATCACGGCCTCATCGGCGAGGGCTGCGCCGCTTGCCCCTGCCACGCGAACGCCCTCTTCCGCCTGCGCCGCAAGGTCGTCGGGCAGTTCCCCGTTGAGCGTGTCCCGGAGGTACCCGATCATGGCGGTGTGGGCATCCATCCACCGGTTCTGGAAGAACGGATTCATCCCGGGAAACGGATTCTCGTCAGAACTCACCCGTGCAGTCTAATGGATAGAGGGGATCGGAGCAAGCGCGCGGGTCAGAGCATCGTCTTCCCCCGCACGCCCGCAGGTCTGTAGCTACTTGCGCGCCTGAGCGTGGGCTTCGACGAACCAGAGCCATTTGTCGATACCGCGCGAAATCTCCGTGAAAAGGTCGGCAGTGCCCGCGTCGTCGAGATCGGTCGCTTCGTTGATCGCATTGCGGACCTCGTAGCCGAACGCAGCGAGGGCGATGGAAACGGCTGAGACATGGGCCGCCCCCTCGGAGATCTCGGAAGGATACTCCTCGATGGTCGAGCCGGCGGCCGCGTGTCGAACAGTTCCTTCGGCGACGCCGCCCAGCTGGACGATGCGTTCGGCGAGCAGATCGACGTAGGATTCGACCGATTCGGCCACTTTGTCGAAGAGTTCGTGGAGGCCGATAAAGTTGGGGCCCTTCACGTTCCAATGCGCCTGTTTCATCTGCATTTGCAGGTCGATGGCGTCAGCCAACCGACGATTCAGCAACGCGTTGAGATCCGCACGGCGATCCCGAGCGATGTCGTTCTCCGTGTTGTACATCTTGGGCTCTTCATTCGAAGGAGCGACATTGAGGCGTTCGATTTGTAATTCCATGAGAAAGGGTAGACTGGGCAAGGGCCGGGGTGCCATGGGGTCTATCCCTACCGAGGCTCCGGAGCACCCCAGCTCTTGCCCGGCCTCAGTCCTTCCTTACCTCACCGATTTTGCGCAGGAGTTCACTGCGGCGGAGCTGATAATCGCTGTGTGCCGTCTCTCTGGCCTGCGAATTGACGAGGTTCATCACGCCGACGACCAGCGCCAGGATTCCCATGCCTATGGGCACCATCGTGAAAAATCCTGGTGCCCCCACCGATCCGCCGAATCCTGCCATGCTGAAAGCGACCACGGCGAAGAACACCACGAAGATCATGCCGAACCAGCCTCCGGCAGTCGATGACGGGCCGGCCTGCTGCCCGTCATTCGCCGCGCCGTTTCCGTGCAGCGCCATCCACTCGCGGTCGAGTTGCGCGATTTCGTTCTGGAGCGCGATGACCTCAAGGCTTTCCGCCATCTGATCGGTGTTGCGGGCAATGCGCTCCACCTCTTCGGTGAAAATGGATGACTCCGTGCGCTTCACCTCCAGATGGGACTTGCAGAACTCGCAAGTGACGAAGCGCGTTTGCCGCCCCACCTCCAGCGGAGCGCCGCAATGGTTGCAGCGGACGGATACCGTTTCCATTTCGCGAGAATAGCAGGGAGGCCGGGCGAAGCAAGGCCACCGAAAGCCAACCCACTTCCCCTCCCCGCGATCGAGCTCGGGACTGCCCAGAAAACCCGGCACCACACTAACCCCGCGCCCCGAACTCTGCCGGTGCTCCGATCACAATCAGAAAATGGACGACCGCGACGAACCCCATGCCAACTAGGGACCAGATGACCAGTTCAATGATGGGAACCCAGCGCAAGCGGCTTTCCAAGCCGGGATGAGTTTGCAGAATGGCAAAGCTTCGATAGGCCTTCTGAAAAAAGAAAAAGGCCACGGCGGCGAAGATCAGAACGTGGGCGGTGAATCCCAACGATGGATGGACCAAACGCAGAATGGCCGTGCCTACGAAGTATCCATAATAAGCGATCATCCAACGTGGAAAAGATCCCGTTGTGGTCGGCGCCGGCACCGCCGGGCCAGTCGGTAGACCGACAGCCACAAGATAGTCGTGACGCAATTTCAAGTAGTTGCCATGCATCCGGGCTGCGATCCAAGCGGGCAACCCAACGGCTGCGGCAATCACCACCGGTATCACTAGAGCGATGGCAATTGCGATCGGGAGATCTACTGTGGATGCAATCATGGGCAGGGGCATGGGGCCGATGTTGGGACAAAACGCTGGGCCTTACTACCTCGCAGGTAGCCGAACCCGACACTAGTCAGCCCGATCCAGACAAACAAGTGCGAAACCCGCTGCGATAGCCCTACCCATCCCTCCGGAAAGATCGGCCAGCCCGGCTCCCTATCCAAAGATTCCCGAGGAGGCAAAGCGTCGCGAGGGAACCCAGGAAGAAGCATCGGGGAACGCCAGCGGCTTCCGCGAGCCGCCAAGCGCCGCCCTGAGAATGACAAGACCTGCCTAGGCAAGATGGCCGCCTCACGGCAAACTTCCCTGCTATGAAACCCCAATATTTGCTCATCGTTGCCGCCACTGCCCTGGCTTCTCAGGCCTGTGAAGAGCGTACGACTTCCGGGAAAATCGGTAACGCCGTCGATGATGCGCTGGATCGTCGCCCCGGGGAGAAGGTGCGCGATGCTGCTGAGGACGCCGGTGATACCCTCAAAAAAGCGGGCGAAGATGCGAAAGACGCGGCCAAGGACGCCACCAACTGAGGGGTCCACCATGAATACCAAAAACCTCGGCATGCTCCTGCTTGCCATCTATCTGATCCTCGTCGGCCTCATCGGAACGTTTGGCTTCAGCCTCGGCCAGCTCAGCGTTCTCGTGCCCATTCTCGCGATCGCCACTGGCGTTTGTCTTCTGCTGGGGAAGTAAGGATCGCCCAGACACACAAGGACGAGCACCCATTCCAACCACACCCGCGATTTGTAGTGGCAACCTTTCCCGCCGCGCGCACTGTGGAGTCATGCTCGTTGACCTTCCATTTTGGGGGATTTTGCTTCAGGTGATTGGGGGAATTATTGCGACCCGGAGAGTTGTTGCTTCCCTGGAGGGCGCGGCCGTTCCTGCGTGGTTGGCCTTCATTTGGTTGTCCCCTTGCATCGGGATCATCCTGGCCTTGGTCTACGTGAAGAAAAAGCCGCCTACCTCGATCCAGATCGATCCGGCAAAGTCCGAGTAGAAGCCTGAGGCGGATGCCTCGTGACCAGCCGGTTCAACCAGCCGTCGGCTGGAGCAGGCTCAGGGTCGCCTCCACCACCTCATTGACCTCGATCCGGGTCATGCATCGGAAATCGAGCGGGCACTCACGGAGGAAGCAAGGACTGCACTCCACGTGCTTGCGTAGGATGCGATGGCCGTGCCCCAACGGCGAGGTCAGGGCAGGTTCGGTCGAGCCGAAAATCGACACCGTTTGCACCCCCAATAATCCGGCGAGATGCATGGTCCCGGTGTCGTTGGTGATGAGGACATGCAACTCCTGGAGGCGCTCCATCAACTCCGAGATCGAAGTGCGTCCCACCAGATTCTCCAGCTTCACGGGGCAGGACGCGGCCAAATTCGTGGCGAGCGTCGCCTCGTTGGGGGCCCCAAAAATGAACCACTCCACCTGACCGCCCAACCGTTCGTGGATGGCTTCGATCGCCTTGGCGTAACGATCCGTCGGCCACCGTTTGGCATCACCGTAGGCCGCTCCCGGACAGAGTCCAATTCGCCACGTCCCGGAAAACTTGGGACGGTGATCCCGGGGAGCGTAGAGGTCGGGATCGGACTTGTCCGCACCAATGGCATGAGCGATCCGGATATAACGCCAGGCATGATGCTCGGGCGGCCCCGGGGCCTTGCGCTCCGGAATGGGTTGGTCGATCAACCGCTCCCGGACAGAGTCAGCATAGCCCACGATTGGCTTGACCCCGCCAAACTTCATTTCCAGGGCTGACCTCAGTGAGTTCGGAAAGAGCACGCCCACGTCGAACGGTCCCGCTCTCCGGATCAAGCTCGCGGCCTTGAGGACGGAAGCGCGTCGCGGCCGGGCGACCACGTGATCGACGTGTCGGACAGCGCGCCAGAGTTCGGCCAAATTGTCGTTACAGATCACCGTCACCTCGGCATCGGGACGGCCCATTTTGATCGCGCGGACGGTCGGGACCGCCATGCAGGCATCGCCGAGCCAGTTCGGGGAGCGGATCAGAATGCGAAACGGCTTGAGGTTCTCCATCCGGAATCCTTCGGAATACTCGACACCACGACGGTATGCACTCAAAAGGAATTCTGGCTGCGGAGTCTTCCAGCGGTTGTGGATCCAGAACCATTCTTCGGGAGCACGCCGGACAATCCGTTCTACCCCGAGATTGAGCGCAGCGGTGATCTTGGCACTGCTGATCTCCCGTCCTTCATGGTCCGTCGTGCGGATTGGATCTCCGTAAACGACCCGCCAGCGCGCGATGCCGTCTGGATAGATCCCCACCGGAATGATGGGGGCACCGGTGCGGAGAGCGAGGAGGGCAGGAAGGTTCGTGGTTGATGCCAACCGGCCGAAAAACGGGCACCAGACGCCACTCGAACCGGAATGCTGGTCTACGAGAATCCCAATTCCCCCCCCCTCGCGCAGGTGATTCATCGGTCCGTAAAAGCCTTTGCGCCGGTCAAACAACGTCATGCCATCACCGGAACGGCTGCGCAGAAAATGCCGATCGAGGAACGGATTCCCCAAGGGCTCATAGATGGCGGCTTTGGGGACGCCCGGACCGAATGTCGGGATCTTGGCGAGCAGTTCCCAAGGGCCCATATGGAGAATCGCGGCGATCGCCCCCGAATTTTCTTCGACTACGTCCAGAGCGGCCCGGGCGTTTTCATAGCGGACCCGCTTTTCCACCGAGGAGGGACGCATAAGGGCCAGCTTGAGCCCGCAAAGCAGATTCCGCCCGAGCACGGCGAAATGGCGCCCACCGATTCTCCGGCACTCGCCGATCCCCATCTCGCCGCCGAAGGCAATCAAGAGATTGCGGACCACTCTGCGGCGGTAGCGGGGAAGGAATAGGTGGGCGATGCGCCCCATCCATCCGCCAGCCAGCCAGCAGACCCAGAGGGGAACAAAAGCCAAGGCGGATTCCAGCCCCCGGACCAGCAGGTAAACCAAGTAGTGGAAGACGATCATGGCGGCGCTCCCGCTTGGTCCTGGCGCTCCGCCGCGCGGAAGGTCACTTGGGAGTGGTGGCGGGAGCCACCGGCGCCGACTTGGGATCCGCAGCCGGTTTGGGAGCAGGCTTCGCGGCTGGTGGGGTAGTCGCAGTGGGCTTCGCGGGAGGAACGGTCGCAGGTTTCACGGCATCGACCGCAGGTTTCACCCCATTGGTCGCAGGTTTCGCCACATCGGCCGCAGGTTTCGCCACATTGGTCGCAGGTTTCGCCACATCGGCCGCAGGTTTCGCCACATCGGTCGCAGGTTTCGCCACATCGGCCGCAGGTTTCGCCACATTGGTCGCAGGTTTCGCCACATCGGTCGCAGGTTTCGCCCCATCGGTCGCAGGTTTCGCCACATCGGTCGCAGGTTTCGCCGCATCGGTCGCAGGTTTCGCCACATCGGTCGCAGGTTTCGCCACATCGGTGGTGACGGGAAGAGTGGTCGCTGGTGCCGGAGCCGGAGCGGCGGGCACCGCGACGGCGGGTTCGTCCGGAATCGGAGCGTAGCGATCGCGATTCTCACGGGACTTGATGCCGGCCATGGCGATGGAGAGGACGAAGAAAAGAATGGCCAGGTAACGGGTGCCCTGTTGGAGAACGTCGGTGGCTTGGGCGCCAAACGATTCGTTCATCATCCCGGAGGCGAACGCGGCACCGAGACCTTCCTGCTTGGGGCGCTGCATAATGATCAGCAGCACCAGTAGCAAACAGACGAGGATGTGGAGAAAGAGCAGGATGTTGAACAGAATACCCATGGGAGGGCGCAATATGAGCGCTCGGTTTGATTTGTAAAGTGCTGTCGTGCCATCGACCGCCGCCCGAAGCGGAGCGGAACCCATTTAGTCGTTGTTCCGGGACCGCAGGAAGATCATCACATAGTAAAAGAGATGCCCGAGCGAGGCGATCGCGGCCACGACGTAGGTCATGGCGGCCCACTTGAGGGCATCCTTGGCCATGTCGTGCTGTTCGCCACGGGCCACTCCCGTTTGTTCGAGCCAGAGCAGAGCACGGCGGCTCGCATCAAATTCCACCGGAAGGGTGACCAGGCTGAAGACGGTGGAAACGGCAAACAGGGCGATCCCGGCCAGAAGCACCCAGGGGAAATTATTGGCGACCCCCAAAAGGACGATCCCGGCCATGATCACGTATTGAGCCAGATTGCTAGAGATCTGCACCACCGGCACAAGGGCCGAGCGCATTTTCAGAGCGGAGTATCCCTTGGCGTGTTGAACGGCATGACCACATTCGTGAGCGGCCACTGCGGCGGCAGCCAGACTGCGGGTGCCATAGACCACCTCGCTCAAGTTCACCCGCTTGGTCGCAGGATTGTAATGATCCGTCAACTGTCCGGGTACGCCGGTGACTTCGACGTCCTGGATGCCAGCATCGGCCAGCATGCGCAACGCGATTTCCCGGCCGGTCAGACTCATCGGCACCTGGGAGTAGCGCTGAAAAGCCCGTTGCAACTGGCTGCTCGCCAACCAGCTCAGGAGCATGCTCCCGAGCATGATGACAAGGTAAAATGGATCGTAGATCATCGCAGGGAAAAGACCGTAGTGAAGGTTCAGTTCGTTCCTACAACACAGATCCACGAGCGCTCAAGTTTGTCACGCGATTCCGTTTGCTCCTACCGGGTTGAGCGAAAGTGTGTTCCGTCTTGAGATTCGCCGCGAAGAGCGCGAAGCTTGGAGCCGCGCCTGCCGTCCAAACGCAGATCCCAGAGCCCCCCCTCTCGACGTGAGTTCATTTCCCCCATCCGCCGCGCCGGAACAGTTTGGTCTGCCGGCGGCTTTCGCAGAGTCGCCGTCTCGTCCGGAGCAGACTCTGAGCGAGATCGAAAAAATCTTCGAAAACATCGATCCGGGCGCGTTTGAGCAGGCGGCGGTTTCCTTGACCGTGTCCATGACCGCGAGCCGGTTCGGCTTCCTCTATGAGCAGGTCGGCCAGCATCTCCTGGCCAAAGTCATTGTCGCCAACGATCCCCAGGCCGCCAGCTTTACCGCGCAGCAGCAGGTCGACCTGATCGCCACGTCCGCAGTGGCCAAGGGCACCAGCCAGCGCGCCACCATTTCGTTGGCTAGCGGAAAGTTCGCCCTCCTCTGCGTGCCCTACACCATCACGGGACACCCGCCCTCGGCCCTGGCCCTGTTGCTCGGCCCCGAACGCGCCGCTTTTGTCGAGCCTACCTTCACCGTCCTCCACCTCATCACCCAGCTCTTTGTCCGGCGGGCTTTTGGCGATCACTCGTTGCTGCTGCAGCGGGGATTCGACCAAGCCACCGTCCTGGTGGATCTCTTCAGCCGGGTCGCCAAGGCCAAGGAGTTCCGCGAAGGAATGACGACGATCTGCGACGAGATGCAGGAACTGACCGGCTCGGCCAAGGTGGCGATCGGCATCGGAGATCAACTCCGCTGCAAGGTCTACGCCCTGTCCGGAGCGGGCCACATGGAGACAACAAGCCAAGCGACCTCCCAAATTTCCACTCTGATGCGGGAGTCCGTCGGCGTGGACTCGGCCCTGGCTTGGCCGGAGCGGGTGGAATGGAGGGGGGTGCTCACCTCCGCCAATCACACTCCCCTCCTGGAGACGATGAGCGCGACGGAAGTTCTCGCGGTGCCCTTGAAAACCCACCAATCGGGAGCCAAAACGGCAGAACCGATCGGCGCGATCGTGTTTCTATGGTCACGGGAACAACCGGCGAACCGACTCCAAGTCGAACTGGCGGAAGCGGCGGCACCCCACCTCGCCTCCCTGGTCCATCTTTGCGGGGAAAGCCTCCCGCGCGGATTCCGGGGCGCATGGCGCAGATTTTGGACGACAGCCTCCCGCTTCAAGAAAACGGCGACGATCGCCGGCCCCGTGTTGTTCCTCCTGGCGATGTTCTTGCCGGTGCCCTACCGGGTTTCCTCCGAGTGCCGGCTTCAGCCGGAAGTCACCCGTCAGGTGGCCGCGCCCTTTGATGGGATCCTGGAACGGGCGCACGTCAAACCAGGCCAGACCGTTGAGGCCGGGCAATTGCTCGCGGTCCTCGACGGCAAAGAGATCCGCTGGAAGCTTGCCGAAGCCATCGCCCGCCGCGAGGCCGCTCTTAAAGAACGGGATCAAGCCATGGCCGCCCGGGAAATTGCCGCCAAGCAACTCGCCCAACTCCAGGCGGACGGTTTAGGGCTCCAAGTCGACCTCCTTCAGTACCAACGCGATCACCTGGAAATCCGCGCCCCCATCGCCGGAACGCTCATCAGCGGGAACTTGGAACGATCCGAAGGCGTGCCTGTTTCCACCGGACAAAAGCTCTTCGACATCGCGCCGATCGACCGTCTCGAAGTGGAAATCGCCGTGCCCGACTCCGAAGTGACGCAGGTGTCCCCTGGTCAAGAAGTGTATTTCCGGTTGGAGTCTCAGGCCTACTTCCGCCACGGTGGCGTCCTCACCCAGATTTACCCGATTTCCGAGGTCCGTGACGGGCGGAACATCTTTGTCGCGCTCTCCAGCGTAGATAACTCCAATGGCGAACTCCGGCCCGGGATGCTCGGGAAAGCTCGCGTTGATGCCGGGAACCGGTTGCTCGGCTGGACCATCTTCCACCGGCTCTGGGATTGGTTGCGCCTCAACCTTTGGTAACCATGGCGCAGCACGCTCCCGACCACGCCGTCCGCGATCTGAGCGTTTCCCGCCCGAGGTTGCGGCGGGATCTCCGCTTTACCTTCCAGGATTTGCGGGGCCGTCCCAGCTATATTCTGGAGGATCTCACCCACCGCCGCTACTTCCAAATCGGCTTGGCGGAATACCAGTTCCTCCGGGGGATGGATGGGCGGCGCACCGCCTCCGAACTGTTGGCGCGCAATGCCCGGGACATCGGCGAGCGGGCCCTGAGCGAGCCGGAAGCGTCGGTCATCCTGCGCTGGCTGGTGGAACAGAAACTCCTGGAAACGGATTCGGCAGATCAGTCGGACCGCCGCAACCGCAGTGCCGCAGACCGGGCCACCCCGCAAAAGCAGGGATCGATCATCCAGCGGATCCTCTTCCTAAAGTTTCCCATGGGGAATCCAGACCGATTCCTGAGCCAGCTCCTTCCCTGGTTCCGCTGGTCGACCGGACCCGTCTTCTTCCTGGTTTGGATCGTTCTGCTGGCCTATTCTGGCTTCACTCTGTCCCAGAACTGGCAGCCCTTTGTCCAAGCCACCACCGGTGCCGTCCTGCCGCAGAACTGGCTTTTCCTGGGGATCAATTATGTCTTCCTCAAGCTGATCCATGAGCTCTGGCACGGCATTTTCGCGAAGCGCTACGGAGCAGTGATCCCGGAGTGGGGCGTTCAATTGCTTCTCTTCGTCACCCCGATGACTTATGTGGACGCGAGCGGCAGCTGGCGCTTTCCCAGCCGCTGGCATCGCATCCAGGTCGCCGCCGCCGGGATGTACATTGAGCTGTTTCTCGCGGCTCTCGCCGTCCTCGTATGGGTGCATACCGGCCCAGGCATCGTGAACACGATGGCCTACAACACCATTTTCGCGGCCTCGACGATCACGGTGCTCTTCAACGCGAATCCGCTGATGCGCTTCGACGGTTATTACATTCTTTCCGATCTCATCCGCATTCCGAATCTCGCCTCCAAAGGGCAGCAGTTCGTGCAGTGGCTCGGCCGCAAGATGTTCTTCGGAATTCGCGACCAGCCTCCCCCAACCTTTCTTGCCCAACCCATCGCGATCGGATCCTACGGCGTGCTCTCTTTCATCTGGCGCTGGACGGTCTGGATCGGGATCATGACGGCGGTCGGCCTGCTCTTTAAAGGTGCGGGCATTATCCTCGTGGCGTTTTCCGTGGCCGGCATTCTCCTGACCGGTCTCGCCAAATCGTTTGGCTTCCTCTTCACTGGGAACGGCGGTCCTCGTCCGCACCTCGGTCGAGCCTTGCTGCGGTTGACGTTGATTTTTTCCGCCATCGCCGCCGCAGGTTGGTTCATCCACATCAGTCCATCACCCAAGGCACCCGCCGTCATTGAATTCGCCGGGAAAGCCATCCTCCGGGTCCAATGTCCCGGGTTCGTCGAGGAAGTCCGCTGCGCCAATGGTGCGGTCGTCGCCGCCGGCCAGGTGCTCGCGGTCCTCGCCAACCCGGAAAAAATCGCCGAACTCGGGCAGCTCAAGCTCGATATCCAGCACTCCGAACTGCGGCGTCGCAGCTATTTCGAGGAAGAACGCCTCGGCGCTTACCAGGCGGAAAGCGAACACGTCCGCAGCCTCCAAGAGAAACTCGCCGCCACCCAGGAACTCATCGACAGCCTCACCTTCCGCGCTCCCATCGCCGGCCGGGTCTACGGCGAGGACTTGGAATCGCTCCAGGGACGTTATCTCCAACCCGGCACCGCCTTGGCCACGATTGTCCCGGACACCGCGCCCCGGGTCCTCATCTCCGTGGCCCAGAAGTATCGCGCCACCCTGGACAGCCATCGCGGCAAACCGGTCGTCCTCCGTTTACGCGGCCAGGAGGGAACCTGGAAAGCGACCCTGGAACGCCCCGAAGCAAGTGCGACCACCGCCGCACCTCATTTGGCGCTTCTCTCCACTGGTGGCGGCCCCCTCCCCGTGCGCGGCAGGCCCCAAATGGCCAGTGAACGGGAAACCGGTCTCGCCCGGGAGCGGCACGGCGACTCCGAACTGAGCCACTTCGCCGGCCTCGAACGCGAGTCCGATGCCTTGGCCAGCCAGGAATTGACCGAAGCGCGCTTCGCCGCCTACGCGGTGCTCGAACCCCAGTCCTTGCACCCCGAGCATCTCTGCGAAGGTATCTGGGGATACGTCAAGCTGGCCAACGTCGCCGAGGAGCGGCTCGGGATCTGGATCTTCGAAAAAATCGCGGTCTACCTCACAAATCGCTGGGAACAAGCTTCTGGCGGGACATAACTTAAAGTTCGCACTCCCCAGCCCCCTGCCGCCATCGCCTCCGAACACAACAACACCTCCATCCTCGCGGTATTCTGCGACTTCGAGAACGTCGCCATCGGGGCCCGCGAGGCCAAATTCACTCGCTTCGAAATCACCAAAGTCCTCGAACGTCTCCTGGTGAAAGGCAATATCGTGGTCAAGAAGGCCTACTGCGACTGGTCGCGCTATGATTCCTACAAGCGCTCGATGCACGAGGCTTCCTTCGAGCTGATCGACATTCCCCACTTTCGCCAATCCGGGAAGAATTCTGCGGACATCCGCATGGTCGTCGATGCTCTGGACTTCTGTTACACCAAGCCGCACGTCGATACCTTCGCGATCATCAGCGGGGACTCTGATTTCTCCCCTCTGGTCAGCAAACTCCGCGAGAACAACAAGATCGTCATCGGGCTCGGAGTCCGCCATTCCACTTCGGATCTCTTCGTGTCCAATTGCGACGAGTTCATTTTCTACGATGACCTCGTCCGCAAGGTCGAGAACCGCGCCAAGCCAGCTCGCAAGAAAACGGCGGAACCGGCCGGGACCGAAGCAGCTCAGGACAAACGCGATGAGGCGCTCGACCTTGTCCTGGAAACACTCGACACCTTGATCGAGGAACGGGGCGAGGAAACCATCATCTGGGCTTCGATGATCAAGCAAACCATCAAGCGGCAGCGCCCCGGGTTCATAGAGCGCGACTACGGGTTCCGCAGCTTCAGCGACGTGCTGGAGGAAGCTCAAAAACGAGGGTTGCTCCGTCTCGAAGAGGACGAGAAGTCGGGAAGCTACATCGTCCGCCGGGTCAACCAAGCGCCGGCACCGGCGTCCTAAGTCACGCTCCAGTCCTCCCAAGCCACATCGTCGCCCGCCGCGAAGGTTGCAGGCCCCAAAGTGGCCACGGTCAACCCATGGGTGATCGCCGTGGCGGCGACAAACAAATCCGGATCGACGATCCGCTTTCCGGCTCGCAGCCACCGAGCCCGCAATCTCGCATACAGCTTGGCCACCGCCTCATCGATTCCGATGACCCGGACGCGGTCGCGAATCGTGTTCTGATAATAGAGGAACTGTCGGTCGCACCCCCTGAGGTAAAGACCCGAAAGAGTCTGGGCCTCGGTGATAATGGAGACCGCAGTTTCTTCCAACCCGACGGCCTGCCATCGCTCCATCGCGGCAAGGATCGGTGTGGGCTGCAAAGGCAAGCCGTAGACGGAGCCATGCAGAAGGTATTTCATCATCAGGGAGGGCTGGGGACGGAGTCGCACCATTCCATGGAGGGCAAATCGGCTTGGACGGCACCGAATCGCTCCCGGCACTGCCGCCAAAGATCGAGGATGCCTTCCTTCTGCCCCAGGGAGAGACACTCTCGCGAATGTCCCTCGGAGCGGAGCGGTCGCAATTCCACGATAGGCGTGCCCCGGCGACAGAGCCAGACCGGTTGCCCGGACCGGGCCACCTCGCCACACAGTTCCGAGAGTCGCGTCCGGGCGTCGAGGATTCCGACAGATGGAAGGATCTCGGTCATAAAGATTAAGAAAGCTTAATTAAATCCATCCTGCCGCGCTGTCAAAGGGGATTCCTCGAGACCTGACAGGAACTCAATCCGGGATTTTTTATGATCACGTCAACCGCAGTAAAAAATCTCCCGCCCGTCAGGCGTCGCCCTGAGTTTATAGTTTAGGAAAGAGAAAAATCCTGAGATCCGGACTTCCTAAACCTCCAAATAAAAAGAGCCATTGGGCCCGGCTGGGGAAACGGACGGGGAAATGAAAGGAAGCAGCGACGTAACTTGGGAAAAGATCTAAACTAGCTTGACAGTTTCTTTTTTGAGGAAATTAATGTATCTTAATTATCAAGCTCTCAGAATAGGCGGGGAACTCCCTCCGTTTCTTCCAAGATCGGGCCGACCTGAAAAAACATTAGTTTGCCTCAACGAGAATCCCTCCTAAGATTTTCGCGGTGATCGGCCTGCCAAGGTTCCGAGCTTCCACAACAACACGACACAGCCAACAACAAATGAAGAGAATGAAGAACATCATCGCCAAGGCGGCCCTTGTGCTGCCCTTGACCGCCGCTCTCAGCGCACAAGCTGGGGACATGTCCAAGAACGTCATCGAGCCGATCAACTACTTGGTTGAAGACGCTGGACTGACCTTGGACGCCGGCTACGAGACCGCTTACTACTTCCGCGGCCTCTGGTTCAGCAACAACAACGTCTACACCGGCCTTAACTGGTCCAAGGACCTCACCGAGAACCTGAGCGTCAACGTGGGTGCCCTTTACACGGTTTCCCTCGGAACCGACGTCGACCTTCCGGGCAATCCCGGGCGTGAGCTTGAGTATTCGGAGATCGACCTCTTCACGGGGCTGACCTACGACGCTGGCTTCGCCGCCTTCACCTTGGCCTACACCCAGTACTTCTTCCTCGACACCTTCTCGGGTTCCGTGGACGGAAGCACCTTCGGTTTCGGCAGCGATCCTGACTCCACCATCACGAGCGCCAACGACGTCTCCTTGACGGCAACCGTGCCAGTCGGCAACGGTTCCATCTACGGGACCTACGTTTATGACGTGAAGATCGCTGGTCACTATGCTGAAGCCGGTGCTAGCTACACCTTCGCCGTCACTCCTTGGATGTCCTTGGTGCCTTCCGCAGCCATTGGTTACGGAAACGACTACTACACCTACAACAACCTTACGGGTGTTAGCGAAGGTTTCACCCACACCCGCGTGATGCTCACCGCTCCGATCCAACTGACCCCGAGCGCTGCGTTCATCCCGTACATCGGTGCCAACTTCGCGATGGAAGCTCGTGAGCAGCTCAACCTCGTTGAGACTCCGAACGACCTCTACGGTGGTGCCAAGTTCTCCGTTTCCTTCTAATTAAGGGATCGGCAATTAGACTCGTTAGCTTTTGAAAAACCGGGTGGCCTCAACAGGCTGCCCGGTTTTTTTTGTCCCGTTCACGCCGGCTTGACCAAACGGCTTGCCCCGTCTCTGGTGCCTCATGGCTGCCGCATCCACTCGCGCCGAACTTCTCGCCCTGCTCGCCCACCGCTCCGTTCGCATCGGTGAATTCACCCTCCAGTCCGGAGCCAAGAGCAACTTTTACGTCGATTGCCGCCAGACGGCCTTGCACGCACGCGGAGCAACTCTCATCGGGGAAGTCCTCCATCCGCTTCTCCGCGCCAAGGAAGCCGAACTTGGTATCAGACTCGACGGCGTCGGCGGACTGACCATGGGTGCAGACCCCATCGCGCTGGCCATTGCCATCCGCTCCTGTTTGGCGGGCGATGCAGAACCAGTGAACGCCTTTTGCGTTCGGAAAGAACCAAAAGGACACGGACTTGGCCGACAAGTTGAAGGTCCGTTTGAGCGCGGCCATGTCGTTGCCGTCGCGGACGACGTGATCACCACCGGCGGCTCCACCCTGAAAGCGATCGAAGCCGTGGAACGCGAGGGCGGCCGGGTCGCCCTGGTGATCTGCCTGGTCAATCGGGAGGAAGGAGGCCAAGAAGCCATCGAAGCGCGCGGCTACCCCGTCGTGTCCGCCTTCCGCAAAAGCGAATTCTTCTGAGGCCCCATGAAAATCCCCCTTCTTCTTCTCACGCTCTCCGTTTCCCCACTTCTCACGCTCTCCGCCCTGGCGGGGCCCGTTCCGCTTTTCGACGGCAAGACCTTCGAAGGCTGGGAGGGGGAGACGACGAAGGTTTGGCGCATCGTCGACGGGGTCATCGTCGGCGGATCCCTTGAGGGCAATCCGAGGAATGAATTCCTCGCCACCAAGAAGTCCTACAAGAACTTCCACCTCCGGCTCGAATACAAGCTCGTCGGCACGGAGGGCTTCATCAACGGCGGCGTCCAATTCCGCAGCAAACGCATTTCAGAACCCGCCAACGAAATGTCGGGGTTTCAGGCTGACATCGGAGCCGGCTATTCCGGGTGTCTCTACGACGAGTCCCGCCGCAAGAAAATGTTGGTCCAAGCGGACAAGGACCACATGGCCCGAATCGAGAAGCCGGGTGAGTGGAACTCCTACGAAGTCATCGCCACCGGCAATCGTATTCTCCTTTTCGTCAACGGCCAACGCACCGCCGTGTGGACGGAAGAAGATCCGGCCATCGAGACCGAGGGACTGATCGCCCTTCAGATCCACGGCAATTGCAAGGCGGAGGTCTTCTTCCGCAATCTCAGCATCGAAGAGTTACCGGACTCCGCCGTCCCCCCGCAGGCGGAAATTCTCAAGCGTTTCGGCGATGGTCAGCCCGGCCCGCCCATCGCGGCGTTCCCCGAAGGCAAATTCTCGATCGGTGACGGGGAAATGGTGGTTTTCACCGGTCAGGAGAATCTCGTGCGTGAGCAGGACACCGGGGAGATCGAAGCACAATTGACCCTCGGATACGCCGCCCGCGCCCCGCGCTTCCGTTCGATGGCCTGGGAGGCGGACACCGTTTACGAGCAATGGAGGGACCTGAACTTCGGTGCCTGGAATCAACAGCTTGAGACCGCCGGAGCCACCATGGTCATCGCCCTGTTCGGACAAATGGAGGCACTCGATGGCCCGGGCCGTTTGACCGAATTCACCACCGCCTACCATCGTTTGCTCGATCAGTTCGCCGCGCGCACCCGCCGGGTTGTCCTCGTCTCGCCGATCCCGTTCGAAAAACCGCTCGCCCCGAACGCTCCGGACATCACTTTGCGCAATGCGGACGTCGCCGCTTACGCTAAGGCAATCCGCGAACTAGCTCACCAGCGGGGTGCCGTATTTGTCGACCTCTACACCCCGCTGGCCAAACGGGGCCCCCAAGATCCGCGGCTCACCGAAGACGGCATCCACCTGACCGAGGCGGGTCAGGCCGAAGTGGCGGCGATCATCGCCCGCCAACTCGGGATCGAACCGAACCCTTCCTCCTCGCTGGATCCCCTGCGCGAGTCGATCGTGGCCAAGAACCGGCTCTGGTTTGATTGTTGGCGTCCCGCGAATTGGTCCTTCGTTTATGGGGACCGCGTCAATCAGATGTATGGCAAAGGGGGCGGCAACGCCCCTTCGTTGCAGGCGGCCTTCGAGGGACAGTTCCCGCTCATGGCCGCTGCGGACCAACGCATCCACGCAGTGTCCCGCGGCGAGTCACCAACTCCCGTTCTCCCGCCCACGCCGGCTCGGAACGGGGAAGCCGTTCCGCTACCAGGCGCACTGACGCCGGAAGAACAGCTCGCCGCGTTCACGGTAGCGGATGGCTATGAGGTCAATCTCTTCGCATCGGAAGCCGATGGGGTGGTCAAGCCGGTCCAATTTTCCTGGGACGAACGCGGCCGCCTTCTGGTGGCCTGTTCTTCCACTTACCCGCAAACCCTGGCGGGCATGCCGCCCACCGACTTTATCCAGATCCTCGAGGACAAGGATGGCGACGGCCGCGCGGAAACCGCCACTCGCTTTGCCGAAGGTCTTACGATGATTCAAGGCCTCGAACCCGGCGATGGAGGGGTCTACGTCTGCGACTTCGACAAGCTGATCCACCTCAAGGACAGCGACGGCGATGGCCGGGCCGACACCCGCAAAGTGATCTTCAGCGGTTTCGGGATCGGTGACACCCACCAGCTCATCAATTCCATCTGCCACGGTCCCGACGGCAGCCTTTGGTTCACCCAAGGGCTCCATGCCATGTCACGGGTGGAAACGCCCTGGGGCATTGCCAGACTTGATCGAGCGGCGGTTTGGCGTCTCCGTCCGCGCAGCTTGCGGCTCGATGGCTTCTTCGGCGGCGGCATGGCCGGAGCCAACTGTTGGGGCGTTGCCTTCGACGATTTTGGCCAGGTCTTCCACAAATCCGGGGATCGCCCGCAAGGCTATTGGACCGTCCCAGGGATGATCAGGGGCGCCGGGATCAACGGGGCCGCCTCGACCAATCTGGAGGATTCCGCCGCTCGCGCCGCCTCCCCAGAACAATATCACTCGGTCGGCCCTCTCTTCGATACCTCGCCAAAGACGACCGCGCTCGAAATCATCGGGAGCAGCGCGCTGCCCGACGATATCCAAGGTTGCGCCCTCATCGGCGGATACTTTGGCTCCGTCGTGGAACTGCATCGCTTTGAGGATGCCGGCTCCGGCTACAAAACCACGCAGTTGCCCAAGCTGCTCAAGTCCAACGATACCTCTTTCCGGCCCGTCGACGTCAGCGTGGGACCGGACGGGGCGATCTACCTGGCAGACTGGTTCAACCCAGTGATCGGCCACTACCAGGCCAGCTACGCCGATCCCCGGCGCGACAAGGCCCACGGCCGGATTTGGCGGATCACGGCGAAGGGCAAAACGCTGGTGAAACGCCCGGACCTAGCCTCGATGTCGCCCGTTCAGTTGCTCGATCAACTGCGTTCCCCGGAACGTTGGGTGCGTTATCAGGCGAAGCGCCTGCTCGTCGATCTCCCAGATCAGGTCGTCCTCCCGGCGGCGGATGCCTGGGTGGCCCAGCTCGGTGCGGACGATGAGCCTCTGCTCCTCGAAGCCATCGGCGTCTTCGAAGCCCATGAAGCGCCCCGGCCCGAACTGCTTGCCAAATTACTCGCCGCCAAGGACCCTCGCGTCCGCGCCTACGGCACCCGCGTCGTGGGAAATTGGGCGGAGCGGCTGCCCGATCCTCTCGCCCTCCTCCAGGAACGAGTCCGGGATGAGAATGCGCGCGTTCGGCTCGAAGCCGTGGTCGCCGCCAGTTATATCCCCCGCCCTGAAGCCGTGGAGATCGCGGCCCAGGCCGTTGAGTCGCCGCGCGATCCGTTCCTTGATTACGCGATCCGGCAAAGCGCACGGGCCTTGCAAATCCATTGGGCCGCCCCCTTCCTCGCCGGCAAACTCACTCTCCAGGGCAGCACCGCCCAAGCGGACTACTTGCGGACTGTCCTCGGCACTCCGACTCCCCCGCCCTCGCCGGGCCAACAGATTTACGAAATGGCCTGCCTCACCTGCCATCAACCCGAGGGCAAAGGCCTGCCTGGGATTTATCCGGCCCTGGTTCGCAGCGATCGTCTCAAAGGAAATCCGGAACCGCTCATCCGCATCATTCTGCACGGCCTGATGGGTCCCAACACCGTCGGCGGCGAGTCTTTCGGTGGTCCGGCGGCCATCCCCATGCCACCACTCGGCGGCCTGGACGATCAACAAATCGCCGACGTCCTCACCTACGTCCGGGCGGAGTTTGCCAAACAACTGGATCCCGTAACCGCCGCCCAAGTCAAGACCGCGCGGGAAGCCCACAAGGATCGTGTCCTGCCCTGGACAACGGAAGAACTAACGCGCTGAGATCGCTCACGCGGGTAAGGGAAGGATGCGCCCTCCGCCCCGGTCTTGACGGGTCGGCCCCCTCTGACCATGATCCACGTCATGCTATCGCTCCGCCTCCTGCTCTGCCTTCTCGGATTATCCTCGATAGGATCCCTGGCTGCCCAACCGGGACCGGCACCATCGGCGGAAGCATTTTTTACTGCGGTCCATCTTGAGGACATCGATCGCATCCGTGAACTGATCGCACAGGGCTCTGACCCAAACCAATCCGAGCCGGCCACCGGACTCACCGCCCTCCAACTCTCCAAGCTTGAAGGGCGGGCCGGTCTCGCCCAGGAACTGACTCGCCTGGGAGCGCATGAGGTTCCCATGCCCGCTCCGGAAGCCGTTCTGGATCGAATGTTCTCCCGGCGCATCAAAGCGGACTCTCCCGGTCTGGCTGTCCTGGCCGCCTGCGGCGGCAAGATCCTTTACCAGAAAGCCTTCGGAATGGCGGACCTGGAGAAGCAGCGTCCGGCAACTGCTGAATCGGTCTTTCGGATCGGGTCCGTCACCAAACAATTCACCGCCACCGCGATTCTCTTGCTGGCCGAGGACGGCAAGCTCAAGATTTCCGATCCGCTCAGCCAGTATTTTCCGGGCTTCCCTCGCGGCGATGACATCACTCTCCACCACCTCCTGACCCATTCGTCCGGATTGGTCAGTTACACCGGCCTTCCCAGCTTCATGCAAACCGTCACCGCAGAGGTCAAGCCGGAGGAAATCATCGCCCGGTTCCGGGATCTCCCGCTCGAGTTCGAGCCCGGCAGCCAATTCGCCTACTGCAACTCCGGATACTTTCTCCTGGGTGAGATCGTGGCTCAGGTCTCCGGAAAATCGTACGCCGAGTTTCTCCGCGAGCGTGTCTTCACCCCTGCGGGAATGAACCACACCGGAGTCCATCGTCCCGGAGTCATCCCGGGCGAAGCGAAGGGTTACTCCTACAATCCGGAGACAAATCGATTTGCTCCGGCGATCGATTGGCACATGACCCAAGCTGGCGGCGCGGGTGAACTTTTTTCCACGGTGATTGATCTCTATCACTGGAACACCGCTCTCTTCAGCGATCGCATCCTTTCGGCGCAGAGTCGCCAACTCGCCCACACTCCAGCGCTGATCAAAGCGGGAGAATCCACGACGAACGGCTATGGATACGGTTGGTCGATTCGCCAGCTCCGGGAGACCGCCCTGATCAGCCACTCCGGAGGACTCGATGGGTTTCTCTCCAATCTATCCCATCTACCCAAGCACGATTTCACCGTGGTGCTCCTCACGAATTCCGGCCCGCCGAATCCCGAGCACGACTTGGGCAACCTGACGGAGTTCATCGTTCAGCTCTACCTCGGGGAGAATCTTGCTCCGCGAAAATCCGTCCTGGCCGCAGCCCACCTTGACGACAATGCGCTCGATGACTTTACGGGACGTTACGATTACGGCGGTGCCATTCTCGAAGTCACCCGGAGCGGCAAGCAACTCATGGCTCAACTCACCGGGCAGCCTGCCCTGGAGATCGTCCCGCAAGGAAACGACAAATTCGCGTGGAAAGCCGTCGATGCCCAGGTGCAATTTCACCGTGATCCAACCGGCAAAATCACCGGCGCGACCCACTACCAAAACGGCATCAGCATCGAAGCCAAGCGGCTTCCTTCGCTCGCGACCATCGAGCTCAAGCCCGAAGTGTTGCGACGTTACGTGGGGAGATACGATTATGGCAACGGTGCCGTCATGACCATCAGCCCGGGCGGGAGCGATCATTTGCGGGCACGCCTCACCGGACAGCCCACCCTGAACATCTACCCGCAGAGCGAGACCGTGTTCGTTTGGAAGGAGGTCGAAGCGGAGATCGAATTCGTCACCCCAGACGAGGGCAAGACCATCACCGGAGCGATTCATCGGCAAGGCGGCCAGACGACCAAAGTGCCCCGGCTGAAGCCGTAAACTCCATCACTCCCGCCACTCACGGCTTCGGCGCGGGCACCAAAGGAATGGCCCGGCCACCCGGTCGCACCACTTCCGCTTGGACCGGGCGCAATCCCAGGCCTTGGGCGGCGAAGGCGCGCTCCATGTCTTCCCACAGTTGGGACGCGTCGCGGGTCCGGTAAATGGCGCGGCGAGCTTCCAACTCCGCTCGGCTCAGATCGACCACGCCCCCGCCTTCGGGATTTTCCGCGAGAATCCGGGGAAGCTCCGGTTTGATGGGCGGCTCCGGGGGCAAGCCGGGTTCCACGCCCACATCGATCAGCTCGCCTTCGGCCACCCCGCGTTTGAGCTGATCGTTGAAGACGCGGACCTTCTTATTGTACGACTCCACGTTGGCCCGGAAATCGACTAACTCCTGGTTGTAGCGCCGGACCGAGTCATTGTAGGAAGCCAGGGAGGTGTTGTAGCGGTTGACCGCCTCGTTGTATTCCCGGACGAAATGCTGCATCTCCCCCTGCTTGGTCCAGGCCTGACGCAGGTAGGCGACGATGGAACTGCCATCCCCCTTGCCGTCGAGGTGGATGAGGTAGTAGACGAGCAACAAGGCCGACCGGTAATTCAACGAGGCCGATTCCGGGTTGGACAGCGCCGAAGCCCACTGCTGGTGCGTCAAAGCCATGAGATCCTCCGGCACCACCATGTCGAGAGGCACCGCTTCCTTTGTGCCCCGCTTCACCTGGTAAGCCGTTTCCAGATACCCCAAGATACCTTCGTTCATCCGCCGGAAATCGAAGCGGGCATCGTCGAACGGAACCGCCGCCATGTACTCGGCAATCCCCTCCACAAACCAGACCGGCAGGACCTCCAACCAATCATGCATCACCTGGTGCGTGATCTCGTGCACCAGCGTTCCGGCGTCGTAGGCGCGGTGATCGATCGCGACCCGGCGGCCGACCGTCCGCACCCCGAGTGAATCCATCGGCACGAGGATCTCCCGGGTCCGCACCATGTAGACCCCCGATGAGCCCTTGGGCCCCCCCTCCTTGATGTAGTCCTCCCGGTTACGGAACAAGCGAACCACAAACTGGCCGTCTCCCGGCGGGCGGGGATCGAGTTGCAGCGGAAGGTTCTTGATCGCGTAATAAGTGCCCTCGAAGGCCAGGGCGTATTCCTTGATCAGGCTCGCCGCCAGGGGCACGTCGCAGATGTAACGGTAGTTCGGGGTGCCGTAAACCCATTCCCCGGCGTCGCCCCGCTCCAGTTCCCGCGCCGTGAAATTCAGCATGGGACGCAACTCCTGCGGCCAGCGCTCCACCTTGATCCCGAAGCCCAGATCACGCCACCCCGTCACGTAGGCCTGATCCGCGTCCGAGAGCACAGCGAGCTGAATCCGCACCAGCTTCCCGCCATTGACCAGCCGGACCTCGACGTCGCCGTCTCCCAGTCCCATCATCCGGCCTTCGAGCTTGCGGCCTTCCCGGCTGGTCCAGAGCCGGTCCTCGGGCGCATCGCCTCCCTGGGCTGTCCAACCCAGACTCACACAACAGAGCACTCCGGCTACGAGCCTCCGCCATCTGTCGAAACTGTAATTCAATTCGTTGGCCATTGCCACGATGCTGTCAGATTCGCTCCGCCATCATGGCACATCGAGGAATATTGTGCAGCACATTATTTCCAAAAATCATAACACGACACCCTTTCGCCCGCCAGCGAATCCCTAAGGAACCCGTAGGACTCTTCCATCGAGGAACCCTCGCAACACCAGGCCGTCCCCCTCCCGCCGCATCGTCACCGCCCCGGACTGCCCCTGATCCAACAACGCAATCCCGGCCCGGGCCAGATCCTGGCGCATCGTTTCCGGGATCATCTCGACCTCCGGAAACGCCGCCGATGTCGCCACCACCACCTGAGGTTGGATCGACCTGAAGAACTCGGGCAACCCGCAATGATCGGAGCCGTGCCGGCCCATCACGACCACATGAGCCCGCAAATCCGGCCGATGCGCGACGATCCATTTCTCCGTGGGGAACCCGCTATCCGCCATGGAAAGGACCCGCCACCGGCCCAGGCTGATGAGGAGAACTAGACATTGGTCATCCGCACGGCTCTGCGGCGGGAATCCTTCGGGAGGAAACACGACTTCGATCCGCGTGTCCGGCCCGGCCTGCCACGCCGCGCCTGCGGAGACTCCTTGCGCCACGCCTCGCAACTGCCCGGCTATCTCGGAGGCCTCTGGCAAACCCGAGACCAGGGTGCGCCGCACCGCGAAATCCTCCCGCAGTTCCCCGTAACCGCCCACATGCGCCTTCTCCCCGTGCGTCACGAAAAACCCCTCGATCTCCCGGCCTGCGTGACGCCGCAACCAAGGGCGGATCGCCCGGAAATAACCGGCTTCGTCCCCGGAATCGATGAGCCAGCTGCGCTGAGCACTGCCCTCCCCCGCCCGGATCACTTGAGGTCCGCAGCCGCGGCCGGAATCGAACACCACCATTTCCGGGAGCGGACCGGTCGCCGGTCGGGTGAGCTCTTCCAGCGGTGTAAACTGAAAATGCCCCCCGGGAATGGCAGCGAAAAGGCCGGCCACCCAGGTCAAGAAACCAACCAACGGGAGATTGAGTTGGTTCACGGCCACCGAGACAAACCCCAGCCCGCACGCCGCCGTAAGCATGCTCAGCGTGGCCAAGGCCATCACTCCCCACGAGAGCGGGATCAAGGCACAGTTCGCCACTAAACCGGCTGGAGTCATCGTCCCAAAGTACCACCACAGCAGCAACCAGGATCCCGCAAAGGCCGCCGCCGAAATGGTGATGATATCCGCGAAATACTGCGCACCGCCCTGCACCCGACGCCGCCACTGCGGGACCAGAGTCGCCGGAATGAAGGGATCAGGCCCCAGCCAACGGCGGGTCACCGATCGCATCGGGCCATCGAGAACCCCGATCATCACCATGACCGCGAACGACAACTGAAATCCCACGGCGAACGCTTGGTGCGGGTCAAAGGCCACAATCACCAGGGCTGCCAATCCCGCACTGTTGAGGAGCCGTGGCTGCCGCCGGATGATGAATCCCCCAAGAAACACCCCGAGCATGATCGCCGCCCGCACCGCCGGCGGCTGCAACCCGGTGACGAAGGCATAAGCCGCCCCGAGCACCAAAATCACCGCGATCGCCGGACGCCGCGAAACCCCAAAGGCGCGCAGAATGATCCAGGCCACACTGCCGAAGATTCCCACGTGCAACCCGCTCACCGAGAAAATGTGCATCCCACCGCTCCGGAGAAACGCCTCGGTCGATTCCGGACTCACTTCTTCGGTCACTCCCAACACCATCGCATTGAGCAGGGCGACTTCTTCCGCATCGGCCGGCAGCCCCCGGGAAATGGTCCGGCTCAATCCATCCCGCGCCTGGCCAGCCCACTCGAAGATCCGCCCCCGCCAATCGACCCCGATCTGGTCGAAGCGAAACGGACTCGCCACCTTCAACTCCGCCACGATCCCGTTCGCCGCCTGCGCATAACCGCGTCGTGAGCGCTCCTCGGGGTTCCGGGGTGGAGGCAACGGCGTCAACATCCCCTCGGCGCGGATCCGGTCGCCCATCCGGGCCGCAGGCAACGGCCCCCAGACGTCGATCCGGAGCGGCTCGCGGATCGGCTCCCCACCGCGCAGTTCCAACCGCTCCACCCGGACCGTCAACCGGCTGCGATCCGCAGAGCCGAGCGGCGCATCGATGACCGTCCCGTGCAAATCCGCTGGGCGAGCGGCGGCATCCCCCCAGAGCGCATCCAAAATCGCCGGGTTGATCTCGCGGTATTTCACCCAACCGGCAAAGAAGACACCGGCTGCGACAAGATGGAGCCAAGGCAAACGAAACCGCACTGCCCCGAACACAGCCACCGCCGCCACCAACCCAGCCGCCCAAAGCGGAATACCGCCTCCCCAAGCCGCCACGGCAACTCCCCCGAGCGCCGCCCAAGCGACGAAGAACAGCGGATCACGCCGCAGGAGGCGGGAGAGCAGGCGCGGCATCGGAACTCCTGCTAACGCTTCAAAGGCTCAATCTGCCAAGTGAAATGTTGTGAGCATTCCAGGTTCCTGGCCTCGTGAGGCTGACAATCGGTTGCTCCGTTGACCACGGTCCGGTCCGCGTCTAAGCTGGGAGAGATGAGCCAGATCGTGTCTATCGACATGCCTGAGGCATTGTATGAGCGTTTCACTCGAGCCGCAGAGGCCTCCAGCCTTCCCGTCCAGGATTTGTTGGTCAATGCGCTAGCGACCTTCGCGCCCCGCCCGCCGCAGGGCTTGCCGGGGGCGATCCACCACCAGTTGGAGGAAATGGAAGCTATCAACGACGCCCAGCTCTGGGCGGTCTTCCGCGAGATCATGCCAACCAGTGAAATTCCCGAACTATACGTTCCAGGCGACGCCGAGGACAGCCTGATGCTTCGGAAGGCCTACGCCGGGGTTCTCCTCCAATGGCGAGGGCACAAGCTGCCGGCCTTCGGAACCGAAGCGGCGTAAACCAGGAGGCAATGGCCACCTATGTTCCGCAAAAACTTCGCGATGCGGTTTGGAAGGACGCAGGCGGGTTGTGCGGCTACTGCCGGACCCACGAAGATTTGGTCGGCATGTCCCACGAAATCGAACATCTGCAGCCCACCAGTCGTGGGGGAGAAACGATCCGGGACAACCTTTGGCTTGCTTGCCGCCGTTGCAATTCGTTTCAGGGCGAACGGCAATTCGGAATCGATCCCCATACCGGCTTTGAAGTGCCGTTCTTCAATCTACGGACCGATGATTGGCGTACCCATTTTTCCTGAGGGCAAGGAGGCGTGCACCTTCTGTCCAGAACAGCAATCGGCCGGGCCACGGAAGCCGCCCTGAACCTCAATCTCCCCATCGTGATCCGGGCAAGATCCCTATGGGTTCTGAGCGGCAGATTTCCTCCACCGTAACCACGGGACAATCTCAAATCGGATCGGGCCGCCCACGAAAGGCGAAAGTTTGTGCCAGGCTTTCTGCACGTGCCCAAGAATTGGCTGCCCCCAAGAATTCTGAAGAAGGTAGCCGGTGATGGAACCACCGGAAGATGGCGAATGTTACTCGTTTTGGTTGAGAAACCATCGTAACCTACTAGATGACGAAGAATGAACAGGCGTTCCGTCAGTCAAACACCCCAGTCCTCTGCGCGGGGCCAAGCCATTCCCGTTTTTAGGTTTAGGATAATCCAGTGGTTCCCCACCACCGGCTTCCTTCTGGTGTCCCTCCGGGACTAATGATCGGTTTTGAGCCGTGGATTCCGAATCCTTAACCTGACGCCAGGTGGGTGCCCTGCCCCCTCAACGGTCTCGTCGTTGTGATCGTTGTCGTTGTCGTCGTCGTTGTCGGCCCAATCGACCTTTCGAGCTGTCGACAACGACAACGACAACGATAATGACAGAAGGCCTGAAATCCGTTTCAGGAGGAGAGACCCACGCCCGGATCGCTCGGCGCGGCAGCCGGAGCGCTGCGGTCCGCGTCAGGTTCCTCGGCGGAGGATTCTCCCAGCACCTTGTCCAAGGCTGCGTCGGCTTCGGCGTTTTGGTCGAGCACCATTCCTTCCTCCCGCATCACGGAGGCACTGGCGGTTTCCGTCGTCGCGGTCACCGTGGTGCCGGTCGTCCCAGAGGTCGCTTCCTTGGGCGATTCCGTTTCCCCGTTGCCGGTTTCCTGCTCCTTTTCTTCCCCCTTGGTCTTGCGTTGATCGACCCGGCGGGAGTTGCGGTATTCTTCGTAGAAACGCGGTTCCCGGCGCTGGAACGAGCGCATCGCGGGATCGATCACATCGCGCAGGAAGGTCATCAGCTCGATCAAGGCGTTGCTCAGTTCTTGAGTGGCGGACTTCCGCTCGTCGCGGGCGTCCCGCACCGTGGTGGATCGGATGAGGCGATCGACTTGCGCCGCCAAATCTTCCAGGACTTCGCCGGTCACCCCGGAACGATAAGCCCCCAACGATGAAGCTTCGCGAAGCCCGACCAAGAGAGCGGGAGCCACCACTTCGATGCGCAAACCCAACGCCGCCAAACCGGTCGGAGTGACGGTCAGGTTGGTCCGCAACCGTTCATGCCCCACCGAGGCGGCCCAGCCTTCGCCCAAACCGCACACCTCTACCAGAGTATCCACCAAATCCTGCCGCGTCTTCCCATGTTCCGCCGTCAAACCGGTCGAGGCCGCGGCCTGCTCTCGCGCCAGCTGGGTCACCCGCTCAATCATGACATCCAGCCGATCGACCTGTTCCACGAGCCACTCATTGGCGGCGATCAAGAGCCGATGCCGACGAAATTTGGCGGCGGTGGACTTCGCGGATTGGAAGGCGAGGAATTGGCGCGCGGTCATGGGAGTGGGACGGTTGCTGGGATGATGTGGTGGAGTGCTGGATCGTTTTGAATTATAAGCATATCCTAATCATCAACCCATCGACTGCAACCGCTTTTCTTCCCAAATCGTTGTCGATTCCTCTAAACCTAAAATGGAAGATGGAAACCTCGCACGAAGACGCAAGGCACGAAGCCAATGCGAGTCCTCACGGTTTCGACACTCTTCGGAAAGCCCCCTCCGGGGGTGAATGGTTGAAATTCCCAAACCCAGTGTCCAGCCTGATTCTTTGTGCCTTCGTGGCTTTGTGCGAGCCTCGGCATTCTGCTTCTAGGCTAAACTTCCGCTTGTCGCGAATTTGCGATCGTCAGAAGGGGTCCAGCGGATGGCAGCTCACCTCCATTGGATGGCAGTTGCATTTTTGCGATCGTCAGCCGGAGTTGAGCGGCCGACAGCGAAGATGATTCCCCGCGCGTTGCATTTTGGCGACGCACCGCTCAAGAATGAGCGGCCGCCAGAAGGGATCCATCGCCAGTCAGCCGCCCTCCAATCCGCGTCAGCCGATCTCTGACGAGCGCCAGACGAGTTTCGGCGGCGGTCAAACGACATTGGGATCAGACTTGCGAAAGCGAGCCGGGTCCATTCGCGAAAGTGAACGGCGCGCGACAAAGGCTGCTGGGAATGCTCTCGGGAAAAGGGTGAGGATTTCGCGGGGATGAGAGAGGCTGAAGTGCCTCGTCGGACGCGTCCTCGAACGGATCGTCGCGATCTTCGTTTCGAGGACGCGTAGGCTGCAGCGAGGAACAAGCCGCCAAATCTCACCACGCCGAATGTCAGGAGCAATGGGCAAAATCATTGCCAAGCCCCGGGCCCGAGTGCATCCTTCATCAAAATGCCTCCCATGATGCCTTCCACGCCCAAACCCACCCCCGAATGGGCGGGGTAACGAGGTAAATTCCACAGTGTTGCCAATAACATGTTATTGGCAACCGGAGGGAGAATTATACTGTTCGCTAACAATATGACATCTATCCCACCTCCACGCTCAGAAGTGGATGCCAGAGCAAAAATGGACCTGGCGTTTCGGAATGGCGAGATTTGGAGTTGCACTGAATCTGAGTTGAAAGCGTTTCTCGACCGGCTTAATGAAGAGGGAATACTCAATGATCGCGTGCAGCATCGCGCCATCATCCGTGCGCTCACGATTAACCATATCCAGATGCAGCGGCTTCTTGAAGCACAAGAGCGTAGCAACGCGATTACACAAAGATGGTTCATGGTTTTAGCGATCGGGAGTATTCTGCTCGGGCTTTTTGGACTTCTTTTGCAATTTGAAGAAATAAGGTCGTGGCTTGTAGCCCTAATCCTATCAGCCCGATGATTACCCACTTTTTCATCGGAGGCGGAGGCAGTGGAGGAATCCACGAAAATAAAATCGCGAACAGAGCGATGCACCTAACCCCTACAAGCTGGCACTTGCGATGCGAATCGGGTTTCGACTTCATGCGCCCCCCTTTGCATCGGCATCGGGCGTGCCAGCCTTCCGGGGCAGGTGATCGCGGACGTTCTGTGCCCTCACGAATCAACGGCTGTGGCAATTACAAGCCAAATAAGTCGGCCCAATCGGGCCTCAAACGAGCGTTGAAATGAACAACAAGACGTGCCCTTACTGTTCGGAGTCCATCAAAGAGAGCGCAATCAAATGTCGGTATTGTCACTCGATGCTTCTGCCACAATCCGAACCGTCTCAGGCTGACGACAATCACAAAGTCACTTATGTGCTGGACCGGGATCTGATCCGTTTCGCGAAGTTCAGCCTCTCCATCCTTGGAATGTTCACTGTTGTCGGAGTGTTCCTGTTTGGATTCGATCTCAAGAACCTGCGCAACGAAGTAACGACATCGGCCACTCAGGCGAACGACGCTCGAGAGGAGACACAACGTCATCTGTCGGACGCCAAAGAGCGAGCTAAGGACCTCACGACGCTCATCGCGTCAGTCAGCGAGCAATTCAATAAGACCAAAGCAGATGCTGAAGTGGCGCGAGTTACAAGCGAGCAAGCAAAGCAAAGCGTCTCACAACTACGCGATGAAATCACTCGTCTCGCCGTCATCCGGCGCGAATACGAGGAATTGCTGCACGGGGCCCGATTGGCAAGTTTGACAAGGGATGAGCAGGCCAAGATTAACGCAATCCGGTCTACTCCAAAGAGGCAAGGCCGAGGCAAACTGTGGAATGTTGGTGAGGTGATTCGGATTCGCTTTTTGGGAGGCAATTCGCACGATCACGATGGCATCAAAGCCGCCGCTCGCATCTGGGCGGGCGTCGCAAACATCAAGTTTGATTTCGTTGATGAGGGAGACGCGGAAATTCGGATCGCTTTCCAACGAGGAGATGGTACTTGGTCCCGGGTTGGCACTGATGCACTCGCGATTGCCGAAGATGAACCGACCAGTAACTTTGGATGGCCTCTCGACATGGATACTGGGGTTGCACTTCACGAGTTCGGGCACGTACTTGGATTGCTTCACGAGCATCAGAATCCGAACGCCACTTTTACGTGGGACAAGAATGAAGTCATTCGCCAAATGAGTGGACCGCCCAATCTCTGGGACAAACAGTCAATCGAGCTAAACATGTTTCAGACTTGGGCTGATGACGAGCTCTTGAATCCTAAACCGTATGACGATCGTTCAATTATGCACTACCGATTTGAAGGCAAGTTCTTCACTGATGGCCGAGAGCGGGGTGGGTCGCAGATATTGAGCAAAGCCGACAGTGAGTTCATTGCTAAGTTGTACCCGGCGAGTTCAAACAATTGAGTCGATGTTGCCGCGGCTTGCGCAGCGAAATCGCACAGAATCGGGTCCCGACGACTGACTGAGCTTCGCTCAGTCAGTCGAAGGTCCCACACCACCAAGCATACGGGTCCGTACTAAGGCGGTTCCGATCAGACCCGGGCATTAGGCCCGTAGTACAGCTTGATCCAGATTGCCCTCATGTCCGGTACCCCTTGTTCCTCAAGCCAACGATTGTTCAGCGCCGCGTGAACGATGGAATTACGACTCATCCGCCAATACCCTTTCCTGCTCCGCGTCGCCAGATGCACGCGGTCCGGGAAGATCCCTAACGCGAGCAGGTGACGACGACGAGTTCGCGGTTGTTTCCATTGTTTCCAATAGTACAACCGAACGCGCCTTCTGACCCATTCAGACAGTTCCAACACCTCCGTATAGGTGGCGCTGAGTTTGTAGTAATTGAGCCAGCCCAGGATATATCGCCGCAGTTCGTCAATGACGTCCTGTACTCGATGACCCCGGTTGCGACGAGTGATCTCCTTCACGCGATTCTTAAAGCGCTTGCGCGCCTTATCCGTCCAAGCCAGCTTCCCACCTTGCTTGATCTGGTAACCCAGGAACGCACAGGTTTTCAGCGGGGCCGCACGGCTCTTGTTCCGGTTGACCACCAACTTGAGCCGTCCTTCGCAGAAACGGATCAATGAGCCCATCACCCTCTCGGCCGCTTTCGCGCTGTTGACCGTCACGATAAAGTCATCGGCATAGCGCGCAAACCAATGGCCACGCGCCTCCAATTCCTTATCGAGCGGATCCAACACGATATTGGCCAGCAAGGGCGAGAGCGGACCACCTTGGGGCACTCCTTGAGGGGTTGCCTCGCGGGTGCCGTCCGGCAGCTTCACGCCAGCCGTCAGGTAGCGCCGGATCAAACCCAGTGCCCGTGGGCACCGGATCTTGGCACGTAACGCTCCCATCAGGCGATCGTGATTGACCGTGTCGAAGAACGATTTCAAATCGCATTCCACGGCATGACGACGGCCTTCAATCCAACTTTCCGCCAGCACGGTCACCGCCTGATGGGCAGAGCGCCCGGGCCGGCAACCGAAGCTGGAATCACTGAACTCCACTTCAAAGAGTGGACCGATTGCTTGCGCAATCGCTTGCTGAATCACACGATCCAGCACCGTTGGTATTCCTAGCGGGCGCTGAGTCCCGTCAGGTTTTGGGATCCACACCCGGCGCACAGGCGCAGGGCGGTAGGTTCCTTCGATGATGGCACGAGAGATCCGGGGCCAGTGTTCTCGCGCGAACGCGGCGAACTCGTCGACCGACATACCGTCGACGCCCGGGGCACCTTTGTTCGCTTTGACCCGTTGCCAGGCCGCCGCGAGGTTTTCCGGTTGGAGGATCTCCTTGATCGTGATCTTTGCTTGAGGGTCTCCGTGCTGCCCGCCACCCCGGCTCTCAAGCCCCCGGCGCCTGCTGGCGTCAGCGGGTTGCTTGTCCGTGGCGGGGTCGATTCCCCCCTCACCGGTTCGGCCCTTCATCGAGTTGAGTCCTCCGGTTTCATAGTTTCAACGGGCATCTTCCAGCCCCCGGCTCGTTTGCTCCGACTACTATGGCTTCTGCTGACTTCTCGCCACAAGGGCGAGATCTCCCCAGGTAATGACGAGTTGCTCCGTCGCACAACCGCCGCATTTACCTTCGCGGGCACTCCAGATGTCTTTGGTGTGTTGTGCCACCTCGACGACCCGCGCCGGCCTTCTATGCGATTTTTGTCCATCAGCTCGCGACTTTCTCCTAGCCTTCCTTCCCCGAGTCGGTCACCCTTCCCGAGTTGGCTTCAGATAGTGGTTTTAACATTTCATGTTCTCTGGAATTTCCACAGGGGACTCAAACCCCATTTGCAACTCGCCCATGCTGGGCACACACAAGGCGGTCCACAGCGACACCTGATCGGTGCGAGTGACCGCTGACGTGTGCCAAAGAACTATGAGCGAGCCCGAAGTCATCCTTGAAGAGGCCTCACCGTATGGAAACCTCGAAGCGATCGTTGAACAGGATGATCGAGTAGCTCACTTATACCTTCGTTCACCGGAGTTCGAGGATTTCGGTCTTAAGACTTGCTGGATTCGGAACCTAGCAAAGGCACCTGATACGCTTGATGTTGAGGGAATGCGGCGAGGCGTTCCCCCGATGCTTCCAAGGGAGTTTTGCCTTCACTCGGAAGGTCGTGAGAAGCTCCATCCAGATCGATTGCGGATTGTGTGGTTCCCAGAGGGAGACGGAGTCGCATTGTTGGAGGATGACGAGATGCTGGCAGCGATTCCTTCATGGGGCGGGTTCAAGGGTTTTTCTGGCTATGCTCGAGACTGCACCGGTGAGTCGTCGATGTGCTGGAAGCTTGATGATCCGACGGAGTTCAATGCTCGTATCTCGGCAGCAGACCGGTTTTGGCGTCAATGGGATGAGGAAGAATCCCCGTGGCCTGCATGTCAGGACGCCTTCATGACAGCCTATGAGGCCGTGCTCGGCCCTCACTCTCGATACTTCGCGATAGATGGAGGGCACTGGCCTCCGAAGGCGCTCGTTCGGTTTGATCGTCCAGATTGCACCTACCTGTTGACCATAGGTATCTCGCTTTGTCCACAGCCTGCAGTGGAGATGCACTACGACGATCCAGTGGAGTATAGGAGGTTTGAGTTTGCGGCGTGCTTTTCCCGCGAAATTGAGGACGAGACAATTTACAGCCTAGCCAGTTACTTGTCAGGACAGTCAACTTTGCCTTGGCATCAGTTCACCTTCTTCGCGCATGGACACACGATCCGATGTGATGCGTTTGCTCGCGACCCCTCACTTCGTGGTTTCACCTCCGTTCTGCTGATTGACTCCCCGTGCACCGCACCTGAGCTGAACCCTCCCCGGATCGATAGCGAGAGGGTTTCGCTTCTTTGGACTATTCCTATCACGTCAGAAGAGCAGGGGCTGGCCGAGCGAGATGGCAGCAAGGCGATTATTGAGCACTTCCCACGCAGTTCGCCAATTCACATGATTGGCCACCGAACACCAATAACTGCACAATCGGGTCCCGACGACTGACTGAGCTTCGCTCAGCCAGTCGAAGGTCCCACACCACCAAGCATACGGGTCCGTACTAAGGCGGTTCCGATCAGACTCGGGCGTCAGGCCCGTAGTACAGCTTGATC
>Ga0247843_1002240_pt1 | contig 36019 bp, 33 predicted proteins | sample LaCruzMarch2017__FD_192420 | JGI IMG/M metagenome (GOLD analysis project Ga0247843, IMG submission 192420) | Freshwater microbial communities from meromictic Lake La Cruz, Castile-La Mancha, Spain - LaCruzMarch2017_8m | ecosystem: Environmental > Aquatic > Freshwater > Lake | place: Spain... | reverse complement strand
CCGAATAAATTCGAATCGGAAAAACTTTGTTCCTCAACTCATTACTCAAACCTATTCCTTTACCTGCTCCCTTCTCTTTCCACCCTCTCTTTTCCTTCCACTGTCAGTACGTCAATGAACTCTTTATAGAAAAACCACAATGAAAATGTGGCAATCGCTATCATTTTTGAAGGAGTAACTTTTTACTCCGAACTTCTCAAGTTAACCATTCCTGTTTAACGGGCCGCAAAGGTACAACTCTATTTCTCTTTCAACCAAGCAACTCGACTTATTTTTTTATTTTTTTTCTGCCCTTAAACCGTCTCTTTCAATCAACCAAAATCTTCTCCTCAACCATTCTACAACTCTATTTGTCTTTTCAAATGTCGTTGTTCCCTTAAGGGGCCGCAAAGGTAGAAACGAATTTTATTCCACCAAGCCCCTCGACAAATATTTTCTAAAAAACTTTATTTTGGGAAAGCCTGAATGGGGTGGCTATTAATGGGAAGTGCTGAAAATCAACGAAGAAGGGTAAATGGCTAGGCTAAAAATAAAGGAAGGACTGACCTGGCTCCCGTTTCCTGGAGGCAGGCTACCTTTTAATACGCGCGTTCATCTTTGTTCTCTATGTAATTCATGAATGCGCGGTTGACAACTCGGTTGCCACCAGGGGTAGGGTAGCGACCTGAAAAATACCAATCACCGGAGTTTTTGGTGCAAGCCGAATGAAGGCCTTCCAGTGTTTGGAATATTATATTGAGTTCGGGCTTGATATCTTTGGGGCGAACCAATTCAGCAATCTTGCCACTGATTTGGCAATAGTCGAAAAGATCATAGAGCTCCGCCAACTCATTTTTGACCGCTTCAACTGGCAGATGTTCTGATATTTTGCATCGCTGGTAGGTTTCTTGCAGCAGGTTTTCCTGACCCGTTTCTTTGAGCAGCTCGACAAGGGCTTGGAATGCTACGAAGTCGCGCATCTTACTCATGTCAATACCATAACAGTCGGGAAAGCGAATTTGCGGCGCGCTGCTAAGAATGATGATCCGCTTGGGGCGAAGGCGCGCAGTGATGCTTACGATGCTGTCGCGGAGGGTGGTGCCGCGTACAATGGAGTCGTCGAGAAGCACCAGGGTATCCTTGTCGTCTTCGCAGACACCGTAGGTGACGTCGTAGACATGGTTCACCATATTATTACGCACCTTTTTGTTCGCGATGAAAGTGCGCTGTTTGTCGTCTTTGTGTACCAGTTTTTCGTTTCGGGGGCGCACAGCAAGAATCTCAGCGACTTTTTCGGCAGTAGTGTTTTTGCCTAGTGCGAGAATCTGTTCCTGTTTCCATGCATTGAGTTCTTTTTCCAATCCTTCCATGAGGCCGTAGAAGGCGGCTTCCGCAGTATTAGGTATGTAACTGAATACCGTGTTTTTAAGATTGAAATTGACAGCATCGAGCACTGGGCGAGCGAGAAGTTCGCCGAGTTTTTTGCGCTCCTGATAAATTTCACGGTCATTGCCTCTACTGAAATAGATGCGCTCGAAGGAGCAGGCCCGGCGTTCGCGCGGTTCGAGAAAGGGCAACTCGTCTACCTTCCCTGTGAACTTAACTATTAAGGCGTGGCCAGGCTTGAGTTCTTTCATGTCCTTAAAACGGACATTAAACACAGATTGGATAGCCGGGCGCTCAGAGGCTCCAACTACGATTTCATCGTTTTGGTACCAATATGCGGGACGAATGCCATTGGGATCGCGCATCAAAAAGGCATCTCCATGTCCAATCATACCACCCAGGACGTAGCCACCATCAAATTTTTTGCTGGCCCGACGCAGGAGGCGCTGGATATCCAGGTTTTCGTAGATGAGTTGGTTGATTTCCGGATTGGAATGGCCGTCCGGTTTGTACCAGGTATGAAGCCGCTGGACTTCGTCGTCGAGAAAGTGGCCGAGTTTTTCGAGTACAGTTACGGTATCGCTTTTTTCTTTGGGATACTGCCCCAGATCAACGAGCTCTTGAAATAGCTCGTCCACGTTGGTCATGTTGAAATTGCCCGCGAGGAGCAGGTTGCGGCTTATCCAGTTGTTCTGACGGTGGAATGGGTGAACGAGTTCGATGGAGCTGTCCCCATGGGTGCCGTAGCGGAGATGGCCCATGAGTACTTCGCCCATGTAGGGCATGTTTTCACGAAGCCAGGTCGTGTCGTCACGAAATTCGGGCGGGGCAGCATTCAGCCTTGCCCACACCATGTCGAAAAGGTCGGCAAGGTAGTTGGGAGCATTGGAGCGCTTGCGGCTGATATACCGGGTGCCTGGTTGTGGATTGAGTTTGATGGTGGCTATGCCCGCGCCGTCTTGGCCCCGGTTGCGCATTTTTTGCAGCAAAAGCTGCATTTTTTGAACGCCGTAGAAGGCAGTGCCATATTTTTTATGGTAAAATTCGAGTGGCTTAAGAAGCCGAAGTACAGCGATGCCGCACTCGTGGTGGATAATGTCGCTCATTTCGGTGGCAAAGGTAAAAAAGGGGAGCTTGGTTTATAGGGGTGAACCAAGGTTTAGGAGGGCATTTGGAAAAGGAAGCAGAAGACAAATGAAAAGGCAGTTTTGTTTTGTCGCCAAAGCACATGTCGGCATGAGGACAAAATAAAACTGCCTTATATGATAGTGAATATCGTAGTTGCTACAATTTTACTGCCGTACCAGTCTGGCTACACCCCATTCGCCACCAGCTTTTCGGGCTTTCACAAAGTAAAAGCCTGCTGGCAAGTCACCTGTCCACACAGGATCTCCGCTGCGAAGGGTGGAGTCTCGCCAGCGTTTGCCATCGCTACCAAAAATTTGAAATTCAATTTTATCGTCCTCTTCCTTTCCACCGAAACGCACCCAGGTGCTGGCAGGGTTGGGAAATATCTCCAGCGCGAGCGGGGCTAGGCCGGGTTCGATGCTCGGAGTTGTAAAGTCGGCAAAAAGCCATTCGTACGCATCGGGGAATTCGCGTGCCCAAAACCATTCAGAGTGTTTCCCATCGGAGATTACATTAAAGGATTTTTCGCCCGTACCAAAACCTGCGGTGGACATGGCGTTGGCAACCGTCTGCATGTCTTCAACGACGTAATTGGATTGATTGCCGTTGTTTTCTTCATCTGCACCTGCCAGAAAGTAAACTCGAACGTTGCCCTGTTTTGGATGGGTAGCAACATGACTGGCTGGCGCGGTATCGGCAAACCAGAATGCCGGACTGAAAATGCCAGCCTTAGAAAAAATATCCTGCCGCTCGGACAGGGCGTACATAGAAATGAGTCCGCCCATGCTGCTGCCCGCGATGCCTGTTGTTAGTCGGCCTGGAAGGGTTCGGTAGTTGGCGTCTATATATGGTTTAAGTGTGTTGACGATGAACTCGACATACGCTTCGCCTTGGCCACCGCCGTATTGAGGGTTCAGCCAGGGGGAGTATTCGTCGAGTCGGTATTGGCCACCATTGTCAATGCCGACTACGATGCAACCCCAATCGCCTTGGGTGTGAAGCTCGTTGAGTGATTCATCCACTTCCCACTCGCCAGAGAAGGAGCTCGCATTGTCAAAGAGGTTCTGACCGTCCTGCATATATAGGACTGGGTATTTTTTTGCTGTGGTTTGATAATCGGGCGGCAAGTAAAGCCAGATGCGGCGGTTGCGGTTGAGTTGTGGAATGTAAAATGCGTTGTCCAAAATATGGACGTTTGGCGCGGAGGTGCCGTTTCCTGCGGCGAGGTCTTCCCAAGTGAGAATAGTCAGGTTAACTGTTTTCGGCTGTCCGTTGTAGGTGGTTGTGCGGTTGGGGAGTTGTCCGCCCGAGGCATTGCCTTCGACTGTGGGCCAACTTCCGCGCGTGAACTTGAACTCCACCGTGCCGTTGGGCGGAAACAACGTGATACTATATTGTCCACCACCCATGGGCGTGAGGATTTTTGTGGCATCCCCGGGATTCCAGGTGTTGAAGGTGCCAGCGACGTAGATGCTCGCGCCAGGCGGGGTGTTGGCTGGAACTGCGGTGACATTTAGGGTGAGTTGCGATTGGGCAACGAAAAAATTGGCCATTAAAAGGGCCAGAGAGAGTCCCTTTTTTGCTGCTGTCCGTATGCCAAGGCTTTGCGAGTGGGCTATGGCAAGTGAAATTTGTTTGTACATTATTGAATCGGTTTGTGCGAGAAATGGAGTGTTTTTCAATCAAAATTAACCCAAAAAGACCGCAAAGGTAGCGAGACGGTTTTATTCGGCACAACCAAGTTTTTGCAAAAGCCAGGCACCAAACAGCAGCGAGAGCGTGCCCTTGACGGTAAAAAAAATGATGCCCGCCCAGCCCAGCTGGCGCAAGCGATTTTTTAAGTTCTGTTTTTCCATGTTCAGCGGTTCTTTATTCCCGTTCAGTAGAGATTTCGATGGGTGTCTGTATTCAATGAGTGAGTTTTGCGTTTGAATCACGGTGGGTCAGTACACCATGTACTAGTAGCTGTGATAGGCAAGTTTCACAATGATTACAAATATTCATTTTTTTATATCAAATTTTTAGGATGCAACGATACGCTTTTCTGTTTTTTTGCCTCGCAACATTTTCGATGTTGGGCTTTCTGGCCTGTCAGCACGATCTTTTTTTACAGCCTATTGATCCCAACGACCCTGACCCACCAGTTGCAACAGGATTTTCCAATCCAGACTTGGTTTATTTTCAAAACCAGATGTTGCCTATTCTGGTGTCCAATTGTACCGAATCGGGCTGCCACAATGCTCAGGATCGGGAAGAAGACATCGTGCTTGATTCTTACCAAAGCCTGTTGAGTACGGTAGAGAACGCCACCCAAAACGATTTACAGGAAAATAAGTTGATGCGCGCCCTGCTTGAATCGGATTTGGGTGATCTAAGGCCTCTCTCACGTGTACTTCCAATTGGATGCCCAAGGGAGGGGCTAAACTAGACGATTGTAGCCTCCAAAAGATTCAGGCTTGGATTGGTGCGGGTGCGCCACAAAATTGAAGCCCTCAAAAAAATGTAAATAGATTTGCCAAGTCTTGACATTAACAACCTGGGAACCGTCCGTAACTTTGGCTCAGGCGTCCTACTTTTGCCACCCTAAATCAAAATCTTATTCCTGCTATTCGCACATGAAACAATTCCTTTTTACAATATTCATCTTTGCGGCTTTGACCCTTTTTGTTCAAACGGCCTGTTATTATGACAATGAAGTGGAACAATACGGTGTAACCATCTGCGACACCGTGGCCATCAGCTATAGCGCTGATATACAGCCAATTATTCAAGCCAATTGCATCAGTTGTCACGCACCCGGCAAAGAACAGGCCACTAGCCCTTTTGATACCTACGACGGCCTGAAACAGTATACCCTCAACCGTGAAATAGTAGACCGGGTCAATGGCAATGGCGTAAGCCTGATGCCTCCCAGCGGCGCGATTTCCGACTGCAACCAACAGAAAATAGCAGCCTGGGTAAATGCTGGCGCTCCCAACAATTAATTGTTGTTTCGCTCACCTTATCACTTTTTTATCATGTCAGGAAAACGAATCCTCCTTTTGATCCTTGGCCTTGGACTTATCGGCGTGGCCATTGGCTTTGCCATTTGGAATAAGCCCCACGAAAACATGGCGAAATCCAAAGCCGAAGCAGCCGTCGAAGCAACCGCTCTTTTTAAGGAATACAACACCGATGAAAACGCCGCCAATGCCAAATTTCTAGGCAAAACAATCGCCGTGACAGGCAGAGTAAAAGAGAGCTCGAAAACCGAAGGCGGACCAGCAAAAGTCACCTTAGAAACCGGGGATGAGTTTGCCGTCATTTGTGAACTCGACGCGCTGAGCCAACATGCAAGGACAGATTTTCCAGTAGGAGAAACCGTTACCCTAAAAGGCAAATGCGACGGACTTAACCTGGATGTGCAACTTTCGCGTTGTGTTGAAGTCAAATGAGGGTTGACCGTTGACTTTTGACCGTTGGCTTACGCTGCCCAAATACACTCACTATCAAATACCTATTTCATGCAAAAACTGATGATTTTCTGCGCTGCTTTTTTCGTTTTTACGGTGGCAGCCTCGGCCCAAAGTGGTCAAAAATTCTTTACCCGCGACGGTAAAGTTAAATTCGATGCAACCGCTGCTTCCTCGCCCGAAAAAATTGAGGCTTTGAGCAATAGCGCTACTTGTGTGCTCGATGCTGCGAATGGCAATTTTCAGTGGGCGGTGCTCATAAAAGGTTTTCAATTTGAGAAATCCCTGATGCAAGAGCATTTCAACGAAAACTACCTGGAGTCGGGCAAATACCCAAAAGCGACGTTTATTGGCAAAATAACCAATCTGGGTGAAGTAAACCTTGCTAAAGACGGCACTTATAATGGCATAGTATCGGGTCAAATGACGATCCATGGTGTTACGAAGGAAGTCACTGCCAATGGCGCACTCACCGTCGGCGGTGGTAATGTTAAAGTCAATGCTGGGTTTAGCCTCCAATTGGCTGATTACAATGTCAGCATCCCTTCACTGGTAAGTGACAAAGTCGCCAAAGAAGCCAAAATACTGGTGGATGCCACGCTTGTACCCAAACAGTAAATTGACATTGGACATTGGACATTGGACGTTGGGACTTTGGACATTCCAAGGTTCAACGTCCAATGTCCTAACGTCCAACGTCCAACGTCCAATGTCCTAACGTCCAATGTCCAACGTCCAACGTCCTAAGAACTTTCTTTTATGAAAAAAATCTACTTTTTACCTGCCAAAGCCTTGACAATGAGTAGTTTGTTTGCAATGGTCTTGACCACGGCAAGCCTCTTTTTGCCCCAAATGCTCCTCGCTCAAGATGAAGACCTGCTCTCTCTGCTTGGGGACGAAAAAACTACAGACTACGCCACCGCAGCCTTCAAAGCCAATCGGGTCGTTAACGGCCATTCCATTGAAAACACGGCCAAAGGGGTGCTTGATACCAAATTCTCCCACCGATTTTCTCCTGTTCGGCAGGGCCTTTACGATATGTTCGGCCTCGATGGGGCCACCATTCGCATTGGTGCTGATTATGGTGTAACGGATCGTTTGATGATTGGCTTTGGGCGAAACAGTACCGAAAAAATCATTGACGGCTTTGCCAAGTACAAAATCCTACGTCAGTGTTCGGGTGCCAAAAATATCCCCGTTACACTCGCGTATCTCATTGATGCACAGATAAAGACAGTAAAATTTTCTGACGAAGATCGGAGCAACAAATTTTCAGACCGGCTCTATTACACCCACCAATTGCTTATTGGGCGAAAATTCAACAGCAGGCTCTCGCTTCAGATCATGCCCACCTTGGTTCACCGCAACCTTACTGCCTCGCCTAATGATAAAAATGACGTTTACTCCATCGGTGCGGCAGGTAGAATCAAGCTCACCAAGCGCCTTGCACTCAATGCTGAATACTATTATGTGCCCGAAGGTCAGATCGAATCGGCCTACGCCAACAGTCTCTCTATTGGTTTCGATATTGAGACCGGCGGCCACGTGTTCCAACTGCATTTCACGAACTCATCTTCTATGACCTATAAAGGATTCATCACCGAAACGCAGGAAGACTGGTTTTTCAAAAATGGGGATGGAGGGTTGCTCACAGGAATCCGGTTTGGGTTCAATATTTCGCGGGTGTTTACGCTTGTGAAGCCGAGGTTGCAGTAGCGCGAAATTCATTTCACCTCCTATTGTAAAGCGCCAAGCTGCGTTCAACATCCGCTTGCGTTGGTTCAATAATTTTTAAAGAAAACGGCGATTCGTCCGGCACAGCCATCCGTACTGTGCCGGACGAATTTTTTTTGTCCTGTTGCATCAGCTGCCAAATGGACGAAAATATTGCTGGATCAATGTGTCTATGCGGGAAAATATTTTCCCCCAACGTCAATACCACGGTCTGGAGGTTTCTACTCCCTTCAGCCGCTGAAGTGTCTGCGAATACGGATGCCTCGCAAACCATCCCGATGTAAACCGCTTCGCCGTGTGTGAGGGGTTCATCCGTTTGCAAGAACCAACTTTCCAGTGCGTGGCCGATGCTGTGACCAAAATTCAAGAGCATCCGCAGGCCCTTTTCCAAGGGGTCTTCTTGAACTACCTGCACTTTCACGGCGATGGATTTTTGGAGGATATCGAGCCAGTCAACTGAAGTGAGGGGATGACTTGAAGTCATCCCCTCACTTAGTTGTCGCGCCAATTCCGGATCGCCGATCAGCGCGTGTTTGATCACCTCAGCATAGCCACTATGTAATTCACGTTCGGGCAAAGTTTGAAGAAAAACCGGGTCAACGAACACGGCTGCAGGCTGTTGAAAAACGCCAATCGTGTTTTTAATCCCCTGAAAATCAATGCCCGTTTTGCCGCCCATGGCAGCATCCGTCATGGAAAGCAGGGTCGTGGGGATTTGTATAAAATCAACGCCGCGCTTCCAGGTGGCAGCACAGAATCCGCCCATGTCACCGATGACCCCGCCACCAAGGTTGACCACAAGCGCCTTGCGGTCGAGCTTCGCTGCGAGCATGGATTTCCAGATTTTTTCGCAGGTAGAGAGACCTTTTTCGCTTTCGCCTGAGGGGATTTCAAATAAATGGACTTTTTCAGTAAGCCCCGTTTTCTCCAAAAATCCGGGAAGGCAATGATGGCGGGTGTTCTCGTCGCAGAGCACAAAAACTTGAGAATAGTGTTGGGCTTGAAACCAAATGCGGAATGCCTCGGCGAGTGGGCCAAGGAAAATGGGAGAATTTTGAAGTATGAAAGTGGGAGACATGAAGACGAAGTTATAACTAACGCTGAGGCATCCTTATTTCAATCCGCGTCCCCTTGCCCGGTTCGCTCGTGAGGCTGAGTTTCCATCGGTGCTCCTTGCACATCGTTTTTACATAAAATAGCCCGAGACCAAAACCTTTTACGTTGTGTACATTGCCAGTGGGCACGCGATGGAATTTGTCGAACACCCGCTTTTGATGCTCTTTTGGGATGCCAATGCCGTTGTCTTGTACACTCAAGACCAAGGTGTCGTGCTCGTTTCGGAGGCCAACGTGGATTTCTGGCTTCTCTTTGGAATACTTTACGCCGTTGTCTACCAGGTTGTGAAGGATGTTGGTGAGGTGGAGTTTGTCGGCGCGGATGAGTGGGTTGCCAGCCTCAAGATCGAGGTGCAGCGTACCGTGCTTGTCGGTGACTTTTAGCTCTATCGAGGGAGAAATACTGTGGATAAGTTCGGCAAGGTTGATTTCTTCGACGTGGAGTTCGATGTTGTCGCGTTCGATTTTGGCGAGTTGCAGTACTTTTTCTACCTGGGTATTGAGCCTCAAAACTTGTTCCTTGATGATACCTGCGTAACGGTTGAGGCGGGGATCTTCTTTGATCTTGTCGTTTTTCAAAAACACATCGGTGGATATGTTAATGGTCGAAATGGGGGTTTTGAACTCGTGGGTCATATTGTTGATGAAGTCGCGCTGCAACTCCGACAACTGTTTCTGCCGCAAAATGACGAAGATGGAATAAATGAAAAACAACACCGTGAGCAACATGAGTGCGGTGAAGCCCACCACGAGCCAGATACTACTGAGGATGTTAGCACTTTTGTTGGGGAAAAGCACCCCATAATAATAAATAAAGTCTTGGTCATAGTGTTTCGGCAAAGGCTCTGCCAAAGGCAGCGCGTCGTCTTTTTTGGTGGAATATTTCACCCGCTTGCCACGTACCATTTGGTCGCTGGAGCAGTCAAAAATACCATATTCGTAGTCTTCTTTAAGCCCCTGCGTCTCGAAAGCCTTACCCAGCACATGTTCCAAATCACTGGCCTCGAACACGTTGTTGACGTTGACCACCCAATAATTGGTAGAAACCTGCTGAACCAGCTTTTGGGTAGGCAGGGCAAAAAGGTTCATTTGCGCCAGTTGATTGGCTGCGTCGAGCATGGCCTGGTTTACCCGGCGGTTGAATTCCTGTTCCTGCAGGTTCCAAGTCCGCACCACCCAATAGGTCTGGACAGCGAGGAGGCTGAGACTTGCCAGCGCTCCCAACACGATGACGCGGCGAATGATGGTGTTCCTCATGGGCGTGGGTGATTTGTTTAATGGGTGATTGGGTTATTTGGTGATTCGTTTATTTGGTGATTCGTTTATTTGGTGATTCGTTTATTTGGTGATTGGGTGATTTGTTTAATGGGTGAAAAATACAAAAAGCGAAACCCTCCGCAAAGCAGTTGGTTTCGCTTTTAAAATTATTTTACCTTTGGGTAACAGGCAACTTTGAGGATTTGAGGCTCAAAAGTCCAAAATCCAGTGTCTATTATCCAAGGTCTTTAGTCGTCCATCTCCACCTCGCTTCCGCCTTCGTTGACCACGTCAAATTTAACGGTGGCTTCCACTTCGGGGTGAAATTTTACGGTAGCGGTGTACGAGCCGATTTCTTTTACCTCCTCGGGCATCTCAATAATGCGCTTATCGGCTTCAACGCCCAGCTCACTGAGGGCGTTGGAAAGGTGTTGAGCGGTGACCGAGCCAAAAAGACGGCCATTTTCGCCCGCTTTCGCAGTAATCTTGAGGCGTTTGCCGACCAATTTGGCAGCAACTTCTTTGAGTGCGGCGATGAGGGCAGCCTCTTTTTTGGAACCAATTTTTTTCATGCCATCGAGGCGAGCCAAATTGGGTTTGTTGGCCACAATGCCCAGGCCTTGTGGGATCAGATAGTTGCGCCCGTAACCGTCTTTTACTTTCACGACATCGTGCTTGGCACCTACCTTGTCAATATGATCGAGCAGAATGATATTCATCTTACTGTTGAAATTTAGATGTTATTATTTCATCAAGTCGGCCACGAAAGGCAGGATTGCCAAATGACGTGCGCGCTTGACGGCGGTGGCTACACGACGCTGATATTTCAGGCTGTTGCCTGTGATACGGCGTGGAAGCAGTTTGCCCTGTTCGTTGATAAACTGGATCAGGAAATCTGAGTCTTTGTAGTCAATGTACTTGATGCCGAATTTGCGGAAACGGCAGTATTTTTTACCACGCAAGCCAAGTTTTGGATTGCTGAGGAACTTGACATCTTCTCTGGAAGCAGCCATAGTATGGTGTGGATGAATGGTGGGTGAATGAATGGATTTTAAACGTCGAGGTCAACAACTTCAGGAGCCAACACTTCGTCAATTGCAGGTTCGGGAGCAAGGGCTGCCGGAGCCGCTGATTCCTTCTTTTTGTTGCGTGAGCCGATGAGGCCCTTGCGCTTGTCGTCGTTGTACTTGATCCCGTACTTTTCGAGTTTTACCGTGAGGAAACGCAAAAGATTTTCGTTGCGTTTGAGGTTCAACTCGAATTTTACCAACCATTCGGAGGATTCACAAGCAAACTCGATGCAGTAATAATAGCCCGTGGTACGCTTGTTGATAGGGTAGGCCAATTGACGGAGGCCCATTTCATCCGCATGAACGATAGAGGCGCCTGCGCCCGTTATCTCCTTCTGGATGTTTTCCGCTGTCGCTTTTACTTCATCGCCCGACAGAACTGGGTTTACGATGAAATTGACTTCGTAATGTCTCATTATGAGTCTGTTATTGAAAAAAGAATGAACGTTTTATGAAAAACGGGCGCAAAAGTAACAAACACAGCTTTCATAAACAAATGTGTTTCCAAATTTAATTTTAGAATGAAACAAATCCTTCCAGCCCCGTCGAAAAACTACCTTTGCACCTTTATTAGGCGATGAAGTGATAGGGTGATGAAGTGATTTTTGAAACGTGCTCGCCGCTATCACTTCATCACTCTATCACTTTATCGCTTCATAAATGATGAAGTGATTTTTGAAACGTGCACGCCGCTATCACTTTATCACTTTACCACCTCATTACCTCATTACTATGGCTACCATCCGTCAAAATCAAGTAGGCGAACTGATTCGCCGCTACTTCGGAATGATCCTTACCGAAGAAGGCAACAATATATATGGCCGGGGCAAACTCGTCACCGTTACCGACGTAAAAATGACCCCCGATCTTTTGGTGGCCAAAATCTACATCAGCGTGTATGGTACGGAGGACAAGCCTGAAGTCATCCTTCAACTCGAAGACTCCCACAACATCCTGCGTCAAGCCCTTGCCTCCAAAATCGGCAAACAGATGCGCCGTATGCCCGACATCGAGTTTTTCCTGGATGATACCGTGGATGAAATGTTCAGGGTAGACGATCTGCTCAACAAGGTCAGCGAGGCGGACAAACTTAAACATTGATTCGATTGGGGGATTGATTCGATTGGCGTTTTGATAAAACTATGGGAAAAGGCTACACAGTAAAATTAACGCTAAATTCAACGCCCCAATCGAATCAATCGAATCAATCCCCCAATCGAATCAATCGAATCAATCGAAATGAGCATTCTTGACATTGCCCGCCGCACCATCCGCCTCGAAGCAGAGGCACTCATCGCTCTGGCTGAAAGCCTGGACGACAGCCCTGATTTTCAACGATTGGTGGAAGAGGTAGCGGCCGCGCCCAGCAGCCGTTTGGTTATAACGGGCATCGGTAAAAGTGCCATCGTGGCTCAAAAAATTGCAGCTACACTCAATTCTACGGGCACTCCGGCACTTTTTCTTCATGCTGCCGATGCCATTCACGGCGACTTGGGCATGGTACAGCCCGCCGATTTTGTCATTTGCCTTTCCAAAAGCGGTGAAACTCCAGAGATCAAAGTCCTTGCCCCACTGGTCAGAAACTTTGGCAATCCTCTGGTGGCAATCACAGCCAACCGCCAAAGTAGTCTCGCACGACAAGCCAACTACCTGCTTTACACCCCAATTGAACAGGAAGCCGACCCCAATAACCTTGCCCCCACCACCAGCACCACCTCCCAAATGGCCCTTGGAGACGCGCTCGCGGTGGCATTACTTTCTAAAAAAGGCTTTGGTTCTCAAGACTTTGCAAAATTTCATCCGGGGGGAGCACTGGGTAAACAACTTTATCTTCGGGTCCAAGATTTGTACCCGCTTCACGAGCGACCTGTAGTGGACCCCGATGCAAGCCTTCCAGAAGTGATTCTTGAAATCAGCTCCAAACGCCTGGGCGCGACTGCAGTTATCAGTTCAACGGATGAATTGCTGGGGGTAATTACTGATGGCGATTTGCGCCGAATGCTTCAGCGCGGCGGCGATTTCACCGCTGTTTGTGCCCGGGATATCCTCAGTCCTGCGCCGAAATCCGTGAGTCCCGATACACTGGCCGTGAATGCGCTCGCACTCATGCGTCAACATTCCATTTCTCAACTTTTGGTGGTCGAAAAAGGGCATTTTCTGGGCATTGTGCATTTGCACGATTTGCTGCGGGAAGGATTGGTGTAATTTGGATTTACGATTTTGGATTTTTGCCCGCCGTGATCCCAAGCAGGCGGGACGGAGGAGCGACGATCTATGATTTTTTGGTTTCGATGCAAATCAAAAAATGATCGGCGGCAAACGCCAGCCAGGAGGGAGCAAATGTCTTTTCTAAAAAATTCAAAAAGCCCAACAGGCGCGGGCGTTTTTCAAAAAACGGATTCAGATAGGAAGGTGGAATCCAGAAGCCAATTGGTTTGACGGTTGACCTTAGACTGTTGAACTGAAATTCTGACTTTGGATCTTTGAATTTTGACTTTTCTCGCCCTGCGAGGGTCTTACGACCCCGCACCAAGTGTTCGAACTCCGAAGGTGCGTAGTACCAGGTTGGAATGGTCGTCTGCGCGTCCAATCGCGCGTTCACAGGCTTTTTGCTAAACCTTCGGAATGCCGCTCGAGGCTTCATTTTTAGAAGAAAATACAAGATTTCCCACCAACAATAACGCCCCATTACGGCGGCGATGAATTTTCCGCCGGGGTTCAATTTTTGAAAAAAAACAGCCCCTAGTTGCTCCAGTTCTTTGGGCGATACGCAGTTCAATCCGCCAAAATTGGAAAAGATGAGATCGAAATTCCCTTCTGGTAAATGTTGGATTTCTGCGAAAGAACAAATTTGAACACTGGCGGATTCGGCCAAGCCTTCACGGGCAATTTTAGTCTGTGCTATCGCAACCATTTCGGGTGAAGCATCGGTGGACAAAACTTGAAATCCTTGTTTTGCCAACCAAATGGCATCTTCACCCGTGCCACAATTGAGTTCGAGTATTGTACCGGCGGCTTTAGCCGCAGGATTCCTGCGGCTAAAGCCGCCGGTACAGTACCAGACGCGTTCCCGCAACAAACGTCCTATGGCAGTATGGCTGAATGCGGCATCGTATTCTTGGGCGACGGCGTCAAATTCCTGCGGCATTGGCAACGTTTTTTTCTAGCTGCCGAAGTCGCCAGGTATCCAGCACAGCGGCAGGAGCATAATAAAAAGTCCGAACAGCTCGGCGCAGGTTTGCTTTTTTCCCAGTCAGAATTTTTTGCCACTCGGCGCGGCCCTGTTGGAGGCGGAATCGCTTGTGGACGAGCCGGTGCAGCCGACGGTAATATACAGGCTGAAAGGTGGCTGGGTACATCATGGCTAGATCGTCGGAGACTTCCCAGTTTTGCTTTTCGCCCAGGAGCGAGCGTACTTTTTCAAAAAATTTAGTGCCAGGCAATGGATAAGAAACAGAGATTCCGATATCGTCTGGCGCAAGTTCTTCCACCATGCGCAGGGTGGCTTCTATGTCTTCTTTGGTCTCGCCCAGATAGCCGAATTGCAGGAAGAAGCAGACCTCTATTCCTTTCTTTTTCAGGAGTTTAGTTGCCTTTGCGATCTCTTCCACTTTTGTTCCCTTGTCCATGGCGTCGAGGATTTTTTGGGAACCACTTTCTGCGCCTACCCAAACTTGTCGGAGGCCGGAAGCAGCCAGCGCGTCAATGGTATCTTCTTTCAAAAGCAAATCCACGCGGCTCTGGATTTTGTATTCAAATTTCAGGTTTTTTTCCTGCACTACTTCCCGGAAACGTTGTACCCAAGCTGGTTTTAAACCAAAAATATCATCAGACATCCAGAAATGTCGCACGCCGTATCGCTCCATTAGCATCTCGATTTCGGCGGCTACCCGCTCCGGGCTGCGGGAGTTGTAGCGATTGCCATAGATCGGCTTGGCGCACCAGTTGCATTTGTAAGGGCAGCCGCGGGTGGTGGCAAGATTTAGAGAAAAATAGCCATGGCTTTGTAGCCATATTTGGCGGTAGGATTCCATGTCAACCAAGTCCCAAGCAGGGTCGGGGAGGGAATCGAGATCAGTCAGCACCGCTCGAGGGCTGGTTTTGTGGATTTGGAGATTTGGGGATTTGGGGATGGGCGCTGACTGATGGTAGGCTAATCCTCCAATGGATGATAAGTTCATTTGCTCGGAGCCGTCCAATGTCCAATGTCCAGCGTCCAAGGTCGCGATGAGTTCTCGGAGCGTTCCCTCACCCTCGCCAAGTATCACAAAATCAACGCCTTGTTGAAGGTATTCCTCATAATGATCCGTGCTGTCGCTGCTGTTGGCGATGACGATGCAGCCAGCGGCTTTTCCCATGCGCGCCATCTCAAAGGCGGCCTCGCGCATACGGGTGAGACACATTTTGGTGAGGTAGTTGAAGCCATCGTGGTAAATGACCAAATAGCGGGGACGTCCTTTTTCGAGTATGGGCAGCAGTTCTTCCGGGCCGTGGCGCAATGCAGTGTCGAACAGAGAGACCTCGTAGCCGCACTCGCGCATCAGCGCTGCCGCGCAGAGTGTACCGTAGGGCGGGTAAGGCTGCGCGTTTTTCCACTGCTTCGGGTCGAAGCGGTAGAAGTAGGAGTGGGTGAAGAGGATGTGGGACATGAGTTATAACGTTATTTTCATTCCTCCCCCATCCGCTTCTCCAACTCACTATACAACGAAACAAACTCCTGATCCGTCGTAATCGCCTGCAGTTTACGCCAGTGGAAATCCGCCTGAAACTCGCTCAATTTGTCGTATTGCAGTTGCAATCGCTTTTTCTGCTCTGCTGACAAGCGCTGGTCATCCAGTTCTTTTTGAAGGTGGGATTTGAATTGCTCGATACGATGTAGGTAGGCGCGTTCGATTTGTTTTGCCTTCATCCATTTAAGAAACCAACTCCAAAATGCGCTGGCCACCACGGCCAATATCGGCGCCGCAACCAGGCAAACATCCTTGATAAAGTCACCTTCCGGTCTGTCTTTGACTATAAGGGCCAACAAAGACCCCATGCCTGCGCCAGCAGTGGGCGCAATCAGCGGGGAGGGTTTCTTGGGCTCAACAACAACCATTGGATTGTCTGCAGAAGGGGTGGATGTTTTAGGCGCCATGGCGAGGATTAATAAAAAAGTTGATTTAAAAAACAAGAGCGCAAGGAAATGCCTTGCGCTCTTGTTTTTTCAAAAAGAAAATGGGGTGTTGGTTAATTTTGGATGGCTTTCACGAAACGATCAATTTCGTCGCTCGTTGGCTCGTCTGTTAAGTTGATAGAAACCTCCTTGAAAGAACTGCGGTTATGTACATCATAGACGATAATCCGCAAGGGGCCTTTTACCCCAGAGTGTAATTGAAAAAACAGGCTGAACAGCGGAGAAATGCTGACCAAACAAAGCGCTATTTGCAAGGGATCCATAATTTGGAATATTTTTCTGGTGAAATGATTGCCCTAAGTGGCTAATGCTGGCACTAGAACATCCGTAAAGATTTACAAAAATACGTTGTGGCCGTTGAAGTTCCTCGTTTTAGGGCAATTTTTTGTTTTCAAATGCTGGTCTCACTTGGAACCAACTGATAGTCTCACTCCAAGTGAGACTATCAGTTGGTTCCAAGTGAGACCAGCATTCAACCCCCAAATGCGGTCGCAACCAATTCGCCCTGCTCCTTTTCATGCGCTTTCGGGAATCCCGTAGCGGGCGATGCCGCTGCTGGGCGCCCCGCATATTTCCAGCCGTATTCTGGATGGTTAATAGCGATATGGCTCCACGCGCCCATGTTCCGAGGTTCTTCCTGTACCCAAATAAGTTCGGCCTTGGCGTACTTTTTACGCAGGGCATCGAACTGCTTTTTGGGAAAAGGGTAAATCTGTTCCAGACGGACGATGGCTACATCCTCGCGTTTTTCTTCCTGTTGTTTTTTCAGCAGGTCGTAATACACCTTGCCGGAGCAGACGAGCAAACGCTTTGTTTTTTTAGCATCTGCTGCTGCATCGTCAATGAGTTCGCGGAAACGGTTGCCAGTTTCGAGTTCACTGATTTCACCGAGGTTGAACGGTGCCCGCAGTCCCGATTTGGGCGACATGACAATGAGTGGTTTGCGGAAAGGTCGCACTTGCTGACGGCGCAACAAGTGGAAAAAATTGCTGGCTGACGTCACGTTCGCTACCGTTACATTGTTCTCGGCGCAGCCTTGTAATAGGCGCTCGAGACGTGCCGAAGAGTGCTCCGGGCCCTGGCCTTCGTAGCCGTGCGGGAGCAACATCACAAGTCCGCTCATACGCTGCCACTTGCTTTCGCCCGCAAAAATGAACTGGTCTACAATGGTGCTGGCACCGTTGACAAAGTCGCCAAACTGCGCTTCCCAGATGACCAGCGCATCGGGCGTAGAGAGTGAATAACCGTATTCAAAGCCCAAAACAGCGTATTCGCTGAGCAGGGAATTGAAGATGCGGAACTTGCCCTGCTTTTCAGCAATACCATCTAAACGGTTGATTTCCTGATAGGTATCGGTGTCAATGATACAGGCGTGCCGGTGACTAAAAGTACCGCGTTTCACGTCCTGGCCGCTCATACGTACATCTTGACCTTCGAGCAACAAGGAGCCGTAAGCGAGGAGCTCGCCGAGCTGCCAGTCAATTTTGCCGGAAGCCACCAGTGATTTTTTGGCTTCAGTAAGTTTTGCAATTTGCGAAATGGGGGTGAAGCCTTCTGGGAACGACAACAGGTGGTTGAGCAATTTATCAATGGTTTTTCGCGGGATACCCGTGTCGGGGCTTTCCTGAAAATCTTTGTCGTCAACCGTTTTTTTCAGTGCTTTCCAGTGAAGTTCTGGCTCTTGATAGGTGTAGGGCAGGGGCGTTTGCCGGGCATTGTCGAGACGGGCCTGAAGGTCGGCCTTGAATTTGGTCTCCATGTCCTTGGCCAATTGCTCGTCTACCTCACCGCGGGCCACAAGGATTTGATTGTAAATGGTGCGCGGGTCTGGGTGTTTTTCGATGATCTTCCACATTTCTGGCTGCGTAAAACGAGGCTCATCACTTTCATTGTGGCCATTTCTACGGTAGCACAAGAGGTCGAGGAACACATCGGTATTGAAAGCCTGACGGAATTCGATGGCCAATTCGGCGGCAAAAACGCAGGCCTCCGGGTCGTCGCCATTCACGTGGAAAACAGGGGCTTGCACCACTTCTGCAATACTCGTGCAATAAGTGCTGGAACGTGCGTCTTCCCAACTCGTGGTAAAGCCAATCTGGTTGTTGATGACCAAATGTACCGAGCCGCCAGTATTGTATCCATCCAGGCTCATCATCTGAATTACCTCGTAAACAATGCCTTGACCTGCCAAAGCAGCGTCGCCGTGGATTAAAATCGGCAGCACACGGTCGAATTCTTCCTTGTAGCGAATGTCGAGTTTGGCGCGGCTGAAACCCTCTACAACCGGGTTCACAGCTTCCAGGTGACTAGGGTTGGGGAGTAATTTGACGTATACGGTGCGCCCGTTGAGGGCTTCGGTTTGGGACGAATAGCCTTGATGGTATTTTACGTCACCCGAACCATAGCTTTGGTCGGGGATGCTTTTGTCTTCGAATGCGCGGAAGATCTGCTCATAGGTTTTGCCCACGATATTGCAAAGCACATTGAGCCTGCCGCGGTGCGCCATACCGATCACGACTTCTTCCACGGGTGTTTCGGTTTCGGCAGCACGGTTGATCATGGCGTCGAGTGCGGCGATGGTGGCTTCCCCGCCTTCGAGTCCGAAACGTTTTTGTCCCACGAATTTGGTGGCCAAAAACTGTTCAAAACCCACTGCACCGTTTATTTTTTCCAGAATACGCTTCTTCTTTCCCAGCGAAAAGCCGAAATCTTTTGAAAGATTGCGGCCTTCAATCTTTTGCCGCAGCCATTCACGTTTGGTTTTGTCAAACACATGCGTGCTCTCAAAACCTATATTGCCACAATAGATCAATTTCAGGCGTTCGATGATTTCGCGCAGCGTAGCGTTGGGCATTCCAAGTTGGTAGCCGCCCACAAAACGTGTGTCCAAATCTGCTTCCGAAAGGCCATAATCTGTCAATTCCAGGCGTGGGTGACGATTTTTGCGCGGTTTGATGGGGTTTGTAGTCGAGAGTGTGTGCCCCCGGTCGCGGTAGCCGTAGATTAGATTGACTACGGCGAATTCTTTTTTCAAGTCGGAAATGGCGGTGCCTGATGCAGCGCCATTGTCACTATGGCCGTTTGTAGAACTGCTCGCAAAGTCAAAGCCCCGAAAGAAGGCTTGCCAATCGTGTTCGACAGAAGCCGGGTCGGCCTGCCAGTTTTTATACAGTGATTCGATGTATTGCGGGTGCGCGTTGAAAACAGGAGAATGGTCAGTCATTGATGAGCTGTGTTAATTTGGGTATCTGGTGATTTGGTGATTTGGTGATTCGAGTGCCCAAGCTTGGGGGCTCGAATCACCAAATCACCAGATCACCAAATCCCCAACTATTGGTATTTTGTAAAAACCTCGTCAATTGCTGCGGCCAGATCGTGGTCTTTTTTCGTCAAAATATTTCCAGAATCGTGCGTACATAGTTGAATATCAACCTTGTTCCACACATTGCTCCATTCGGGGTGATGATTGAGGCGTTCCGCATGGAAAGCCACTTCCGTCATAAACGCAAATGCCTCCACGAAGTTTTTAAATTTGAAGGAGGCCTGGAGTTTGTTGTCTTTTTCTTGCCACATGGGTAGGATGGGTTGAGAAGATTTTGAATGTTTAGGGTTTAGAATGTATATGGTTGAGAGTGTTTAGGGGGTGAGGCCGAGGGATGGCACAGATTTTTGAACACGCTCACCGCAAGGACCACCTCTCCGTCCGCACTCAATTTCTGAAGTGAAATGGGTTTGATTTCGTTGATAATTCCGGCCACAGTAGGCACCTCGATTTTGACATAATTGTCTGTAAAGCCGCTCAACAAGGTCTCCTCTCGGTGGTGTTCAAAAAGAACAGGGCGTGTCGTTCCGAGGTGTTGCTGATAAAAGCCCCGGCGTTTCATTTCCGACAGCCCGCGCAGGGCTTGATTGCGGCGGCGGCGTTCTTCCACCTGAACTTTACCGGGCATCTCCGCGGCGGGCGTATTGGCGCGTTCGGAGTAGGTGAATACATGCAGGTATGACACGTCGAGGTTTTGGATAAACTGGTAAGTCTCCAAAAAATCAGCCTCGGTTTCGCCGGGAAAGCCTACAATGACATCACAGCCGATACAAGCGTGGGGCATGAGTTTTTTGATGGTCGCCACGCGTTCGGCATACAAATCGCGGCGGTAGCGGCGGCGCATATCGCGGAGTTGTTTGTCGTTGCCGGATTGAAGCGGGATGTGGAAGTGTGGCATAAAGCGTTGACTTTCAGACACGAACGCGATGATTTCGTCGGTCAACAAATTCGGCTCGATGCTGCTGATCCGGAAGCGGCTGACCTCTTCTACCTTATCTAACTCCACGACCAAATCTGCAAACAGGGCTTCCTTTCTGGGGCGTTCGCCTTCAATTACGGCTGTGCCATTTCCGAAATCACCCAGGTTTACTCCGGTCAGCACAATTTCCCGGGTACCCATTTGACCGATTTGGCGGGCGTTGGCCACTGCACTTTCAAGGGTATCGGAACGGCTTGCGCCTCGGGCTTGGGGAATGGTACAAAAGGAGCATTTATAATCGCAGCCATCCTGCACTTTCAAAAAAGAGCGTGTACGATCGCCAAAAGAAAACGAGGCGGTGAACGTGTTCACATCGCGCACTTCCCCGGCCCGAACCATGCCTTTGCTCTGGGATTTGCTCAGGTCGTCCACATATTCAAGGATGCGGAATTTTTCGCCTGCGCCCAGCACCAAGTCTACACCGGGGATGTCCGCGATTTCCTGGGGTTTAAGTTGGGCGTAGCAGCCCGTCACCACCACAAAAGCACCGGGCTGGCGTCGCATGGCCTGTCGCACGATTTTACGGCACTCGCGGTCGGCTTGCTCTGTTACGGAGCAGGTATTGAGCACATAGATGTCGGCTTCTTCTTCAAATTTGACAGGCAAATAACCACTCGATTCGAAGAGCCGCGCCAGGGCGGAGGTCTCCGAATAGTTGAGTTTGCAGCCAAGGGTGTGAAAAGCGACCGTGCGCGGTGTAGCCATTGTGTGTTGAAAAAGGAGCGCAAAGGTACGCAGCTAATGGGCGGTTTGAGGGGAATTTGGGATAAAATCAGAGCGTTAGTGCCAATTTGCTATCCCTGAAATCTAACTTCCCGAAAGTATTAAGTTTGGGGATGCCCTAATAAACCCTCAATCATCAATTTCGACATCGTTTCGCGCTTGCTTGAACGCCGTATTCATTCGTTCAAAAAAAGCTGGCTTTGGATATCGGCACAAATAAATTTGGTTCCCATGTTGCCTGGACAAAGGCATGTCTAGTTCCCAGACCTTTTCGATTTCCTCAAAAAATTCTGGCATGTCGTCGCCCAATTCATCGTTCACATAGATCAGGGATTGGAAATTGGCCGGCAACGAATCTGGAAGCCAGTATTGGTAATTATCGCTGAAACTCAGGACTTTGGTTATACCGTATTTTTTTCCAAAATGTTCAATCGCACCGGCTTGACCGTAACTGTCGGCATAAATTGCGGCAGTGGATTTGTCGGGTATTTTTTGCCAGGCTTGTCCAGTGTTTTTAGCCAGTTCTTCCCAGCCGAGCATGTCCGCAAAGTCTTGGGGCAAAGCATAATAGTTACCGTCTTCCCAGCGCAGAATGCCGTCCAATCCGGGTATTTTCGTTAATCGTTTTACAAACTCCACCTCTTGGTCTGGCGGGAAAAGTGGCAAGGCAGCGGGCATTACCATGGCTCCGAGGAGCAACATGAACATGGGCAGTACATATCTTAACCAAATCATTCGGCCTGCTGTCAAACATTCAAAAAAGGCCGCGCCCGCAGCTAACAATACAGGATAGGCGCCCAGCGAATAATAACTTTTTGCGCTAAAAAACAATAGCACAGCCATGACCATGAGGTACATCCAACCAAAAATCCGCCACGATGCCGCCTCTTTTTGGAATAGCAAAAACCAAAGCCCTAAAATCCAAACAGGTAGCGCAGGCAAGAAAAATTGCAGTTGGTCGCCCAAAAAGCTGCCTAAAGAAACGTGTGAAAACTGCGTAGCAGCCAATTCGCCCATGTGCCGAAAAACGGGCAAATGATGTTCCACCTGCCATGCAATATTTGGAGAAAAAATAAGCAAGGCTAATCCGGCAGCGAGGTAAAATTTCCTATCGGTAAATACCCGGCGGTTTTTGGAAAATAGCATGCCGGGGAGCATCGCGAATAATAAGATGAACACCGTGTACTTGTTGAGCAAGCCCAAACCTGTGGCCAATCCGAACCAGAGCAGCCACGACGACTTTTCGGTATTGATGTATTTCAGGAAAAGCCAACAGAGCAGTGTCCAAAAAAACAGGTCGAACACAACAGGCATAAACAACATGCTTGGGCGCAAAAACGCACCCGATGTCAAACCCGCCAGCCCTATAGTCACCATGGAATACTGTCCTGAAACACCCTGCAAAGGCATGCTTTTAGGCAGCATTTCTTTGGCCATTAGCCCAGTCAGGAGTACGGTGGCCGTGCCAAACAGGGTAGCAATTAGCCGGATCGCATGCGCCGAACCACCTAGTATATGGTCGCCGAACCATGCCCAAAATCCAATTCCCGGAGGCACCGAGGCATAACCCCAATCCAGGTTTCTTCCGAGGGCGAGGTACAAAAGTTCGTCTCGATGAAAAGACCATTGACCATTCAGGCAGCAATGGAGCACCAGTTTGGCAATGAGAAAGGCGGCTAGAATTTGTAGCCAGGTCAGTCTTTTCATAAATACGGGTTATAAAAATCCCTACCCTCGCTCCAATTTGCCCCTTCTTCCATCGGCATCAAAGAAATATATTCCTGGAGCAAGGCGGCTCAGATCCATTTCAAATTGATTGCCCTGTAGCTCCGTTTGGTGCATAACTTCCTGGCCGGTTATGTTGAACAGCCGGAAACTGCGTACACTTTGCACACCCTCGGGAAGGCTGAACAGGGTGTTGCCGCTGGTAGGATTGGGCGTTACCAATATTTGTGTTGCACCCCATTGGCTTTCAGGAGTTTGTGTGCCGACGGTGATGGGCTGCTCGGTATAAAAAGCGATGAGTACCATCATCTCGTCATCGGAAGTGGGGCCAAAATTGACGGGTACCGGGCCGTCGTTGAGCCATTCGGCTTCATGGATAATACCAACTCCCCACTTAATCGGGAGGGACGGCTCCCAATAACGGATCGGAATGTGCTGATAATCATACCAGGGGGTAGGGCAGCCGGGAATCCCCATGGAGCAGGAAGCGTCGTAGATGAGTTCGCCTTTTTGGCCGTTAGTGAGGCGTTTCCAGACCTTGTAACCTCGGCCGTACTTATGCGTGTGCCCCATAAGTCCCCAGATGTAAATGCTGTCGGCACCGAATTGGAATTCATTTCTGGTGTGGGTAATCAAATCGCCGCTGTTGGCAATGGGAATGTTAGGATTCACCAGCAGGGTTGCAAACATTTCCTGGGGCGCCGTGCCAGGCACCTGAGTGTAGACATTCACATAAGCCTCGCATTGGTAAGGCTTCGAGAGCGAATAGTTGATGTAATGAGAGTTGAGATCCAGCACAATGTTTTTGTCCCACTTGAAAGCAGTTTTGCCGGGAAGTCTCAAATCTGTGGCTTCCTGCACTGCTGCTACGAGGTTAATCTGGCTGTGGTTCGCATTGAGACGCAGGCCCGGCGGGATAGATGCGGCACCACTGCCCGTAAAGCTATACAGCAAAAAGTGGTGCGAAAACGGCGATATTTTGAAATCAATTCCATTCACCTCCACGTTGGCGGGCAGGTTCATTTCCCATTTTTGATAATATTCAACTTCCGCATCGGGAGCAAGGAAAAATGGTCCCATTTTGATCTGAAACCCTTCACCGGCTGCGGGTCCTGGAGGCGGGCCGGATGGGAAAGATTTTTCACCTCCATCGGTATAAAAGGTTTCCACCAAAGATTTATCGAACTGAACGCCCGAATTTTTTGCTCCGTAAAGAATCCACTGACGGATAATTTCCTTTTCAATGCTGGTCAACTCTGGATTGGGATAAGAGCCCGGCATTACACTGCCTTCTTCAGCATTCAAGGCAGGAATGGTAGATTCAAGTCCAATATTGATCTTTTTGAATAAGAAACTTTTGTCAGCCCGGCCTGGGTACACCCGCTTGTATCCGTTGCTGAGGGCATGTGCGTTGCTGGGATTGATGTTTACCAGTTTCGAGGCCACATTTTGGGCGCGGAGGAGTTCGGTCGCTCCGGTGCCTTGCAGATCCAGATTGGCTTCAGGTGAAGCGTTATCGTGGCAGGAGACGCACTTGTTTTGGAAGATTTTATAGACTTCCTGTACGGAGGGGACTGTTTGTGCAGGAAGTTGAAGCGCAAAAGCGCAAATCAGTGAGGCGGAGAGTAGTAGTTTTTGCATGATGGTGGATGTTGGACAATGGACGTTGGACAGGGGGACGTTGGACATTTGGACATGGACGTTGGACATGGACGTTGGACATGGAGGATTCACGTTGTCCCTTCCTACAAAGGTGGCTCGGACTGGTTTATACTTGTTGCTTAATGAACCTGCTTTTGTCGAATTTAATTTTGAAAGGTTATTTTGCTCGGCCCCAATTTACAATCGGCAGCCAGCGTTTCCCAGAACGGTTGATGAGACCGATTTGAAAACCATTGAGGTTATCCGCTGAATTGATGACACTGATTTGTAATCCACGAACACGCTTGGCTTTGTTGATGAATCCTGCCATCTGAACGCCTTTTACTTCATTTGCGACATTAATGAAACCTGCCGCCTGAGCCCCAGTTACATCATGGGCCGTATTGATAAATCCCGACGCCTGAACTCCATCCACGCCATAAGCCGTGTTGATGAACCCAGCTGCCTGGACGCCTTCCATTTCATTGGCTCTATTGGAAAAGCCAGCTAATTGCACACATTGGGGCGGGTTTGCCGTCGTGTCGGGATGATCATTTTTTCGGATAATATTCATCAGCCCGGAGGCTTGAAGGGAAAGCCGGGGACTATGGCGGGCGACATTGACTATGCCCGCCAATTGAACACCATACAAAGTGTCGGCGGTTTGATTGTACAAACCAGCGGCTTGCACACCATTACAGTTGCCTCGATTGAGGTTAAACAGCCCAGCGGCTTGAAAACCACTGACCTGATTTTTTGTAAAATTGCCCAAACCCGCCAATTCGACCCGCCGAACACCCGCAGATTGGCCTGCCAAAAGATTAATAGAAAAATCGTTTTCAACTTTTCCACTCAGAACATGATTGGTGCCCACCATGGGCAGCAGCGAAAACTGGAAACGTCGGTGCAGCGTATCCGGAATATTCAGGTCATGCCATTTGTCGCGGGTAGCGGCAAAGAAGTAGTCTAAGTCACTGGCAGCTTTTTGGAAAGATTTTTTGAGCAGGGTCAAAGTACTGGTATCGGCCGCCGGGATGGGCAGGGGAGCCAGTGTAATGGTCTGATACCTGGCCGTCTGCGAAGTCACCCTAAAAGTAGTGTCTCGATATCCGAGGCGCACGATGGACACCTCCGTTTGCTTTTTCACTTTTAAGGAATAAAAACCGCTCGAATCCGTCTTGGTAGCCCGCAAAGTTTTGCGATCATACACCGTAACATTGGCCAGTCGCTCTCCAGTATTTGGGTCGCGAATCACGCCGCTCAAGGAGGATTTTGGCGGTTTTTGTTTCTTGAGAATCAAGTATTTGCCACTGCTTTTGAAGGTGTAACCTTCTCCCAGGATTTCTCTCAGGATTTCGCGCACGGTCCAGTCTCGGGCGTTGAGCGTAACCCGGCGATCATGGTCCAGAATTTTAGCATTGTACGACCATTCAAAACCTGCCAGTTTGGCTATTTCGTGGAGCGCCTGTTTCAAGGGTGTTTCACGAAGAGAAATACTCAAGCGACGGGACAGCAGGTCTTCTCCAGCTACCGGTAAGGAGTGGAAAAGGGAAAAAAGCAGAAGAAAGAAAAGGGTTTTTGTCACGGTTGAGTTCGTTCTAAACGATTGACAGCTGTTTCAACTGACCGGGTGACTTCAAGTCACCCGGTCAGTTGAAACAGCTGTCAATCGCATCCAGCGCCATCCAATAGGTAGATTCCGCTACTGGACGTTACCTTGAGTGAAAAGGTTTCGGCGATCAAGTCCAAGACCCTTTCAATAGGCTCATTGTTGAAAGGGGCATGTAAACGGCAATTGCCTAAATCCTTGTTTTTCAGTTCTATTTTGACATTGTAGGCGTTCTCCAGAATCGGTATCACTTCGGATAGGGGGACATCATCAAAGACAAACTTGCGATCGAACCAGGCTTTGACATTTCCGGAGGGCAGCAATTTGCTGCGGATAATCTGTTCGTTGGAACAATCAATCGTGGCTTGTTCGCCGGCATTTAAAAAGATAATTTGACGGCCAATTTGCACCTTCACCTTTCCTTCCTCCACACTCACTATCACTTTGGTTGAATCACTGCGGTTGTCTACATTGAAGCGGGTGCCGATTACCGTGACTTCCACCTGAGCCACCTCAATTACGAAGGGTTTTTCCGGGTTTTTAGCTACCTCAAAATAGGCCTCTCCGCGCATTCTTATTCTGCGGTGCTTTTTGCTGAACGCCGTAGACAGGCTTGAGTGCTGATTGAGCGCAACCATTGAACCATCGCTCAGAGTGTCCCGCAGGGTGTTTTCAGTAGCCGCCAACTGAACAGTCGAAGTGGGGCTGTTTTGTTGAAAAAACCAAAAAGCCCCCACCAACAGCGTAATAGCGGCAGCGATTCCATAGCGCCAATAGGCCATGGGTACCACTCTGGCCGTTCCCTTGGGCGGTATTTGCTGGATTTTGGATTTGGTACGAGCCAGGGCAGCCTCTACGTCCAGGGGGTGTGAGAGGGCACTTTGGGCGAGGTTTGCCTTTTGCCAAAGCCGTTGCATTTGCTCAAAATACTGATGGTTGGCCTCGGAGGATGAGCGCCAGGTTTCCAGCGCCACCTCCTCCGCCTCCCCGATTTCGCCTGCAAATCGTTTGGCAATAAGTTCATCTATATTTTCAAAAGTGTATTGCATTTTTTCATGAAAGTCAAAGGTTAGTGAGCCTTATCAACAGCAAAATCAGTGTCAGGTATTCCGCCAGTTCCATCCTCAGTATGCGCAAAGCCTTGCCCATGTGTGTTTCTACCGTTTTAATGGAAATACCCAGTTGTTCGGCGATTTCACGGTATTTTAATTCCTCAAAACGGCTCAAGCCAAATACCTGCCTGCACTGCGCCGGAAGGGTATTGAGGGCATCTTGAACCCGTTTTTGGAGTTCAGGATTGTCTTGTGGTGCTTCAAATTCATTGGCCATTTGTCGCAATTGATGGTTGGCAAACCGTTCGTGGGTCCGTTGGGCCCGGAGGCGATTGAGTGCCTGATTGTGTACCATTCGGTAGAGGTAGGCTTTCAGGCTGTGTTGGAAATCCAGCGTAGCACGTTGGGTCCAAATCTTTGCAAAGGATTCCTGTACAAGGTCTTCGGCTTCATCGAGGTCGCCATCGGTAAACGTATGCGCATACCGAACTAGGGGCGTGTACCACGACCGAAATAATTCGTCGAACGCCCTTTCGTCACCATGCCGGAGGGCTTGCGCTTGTTGTTGATCTTCCGTTGTCAAATCGTTTGTTCCTGAATTAGAGACACCAAAGGTCTGTTCTTACCCTGATTGGTAGGTGTAAAAAATATTTTTGTTCCCGAGTAAGGGTGACTTTAGGGGTAGTGTGTCATAGGGTTAAATCGGTTCAAAACCACACCAAATATCATGCAACACAAAAAATACCTGCTTGCACTCGCTGCAAGCCTGCTCTTTCTTTGCCCCTTCAAAATCTTCGGCCAAACCCAAAATATGAAAGGCCAGATCATTGACAAATCGGTTCGTTACGAACTCATGGGCGCAACCGTTCGTGTGGCACCCGCTGACAATCCAAATGCCGTTCCAGTGGGAGCCATCACGGATAAATCCGGACGTTTTCGATTGGCCAATTTGCCCCTTGGTAAATATACCGTACTCGTGACCTACTTAGGCTATCGAAACGCAGTCCTGAGCAATGTTACCCTCGATTCCGGCAAGGAGACCGACCTGCTCATTGAGCTGGAAGAAACGGTGATGGAACAGGAAGAGGTCGTCATCACAGCTACGGTGGATAAAGAAAAACCATTGAATGATTTGTCACTGGTGTCTACCCGCACCTTTTCGGTGGAAGAAACCCGGCGTTTTGCCGCAGCCGTGAACGATCCTGCGCGTATGGCCACCTCTTATGCGGGGGTGGTGGCCGCAGACGATGGCAATAACCATATTGTGATTCGCGGCAACGCGCCCAACGGTCTGCTTTGGCGCATGGAAGGGGTGGATATTCCCAATCCGAACCACTTTTCCAATGTGGGCACCGCTGGGGGCGGCATTTCTATCCTCAGTTCGCAAGTGCTGACCAATTCCGATTTTTCTACGGGAGCTTTTGCGGCGGAATATGGCAATGCTTTATCGGGCGTTTTTGACCTCAAACTCCGTAAAGGCAACAGCGACCGTCGGGAGTTTACGATACAGGCAGGCGTTTTGGGATTGGATGTAGCGGCAGAGGGCCCCTTTCAGCGCGGGAATTCGGCGGGTAAAGGTTCCTACTTGGTTAATTACCGATATTCCACCCTTTCTTTGATTGGCAAACTAGGGGTTCCGCTCGGTGATGCTGTTACCAACTTCCAAGACCTTTCGTTCAATCTCTGGAAATCAGCGGGCAAAGCTGGCACATTCTCCCTGTTTGGCTTGGGCGGATTGAGCAAACAAACGCTTCAGGGCAGCCCGGATTCCGCCATTTGGAGTGAATATCTGGACAAAAGATACCCTTATGTATTTCTGGCCAACACGGGAGTCATCGGCATGACGCACAGCAAAATCTGGGGTTCAAGCACCTTTTTGAAAACCGCATTGGTGTTTTCCGGCACCGAAAATGGCCTGGATGCAAAGGAGTATCTGCTGCCAGATTATGCGCTGCGCCAAAATTTTGAAACCAGCACACGCCAAACCAAAGGCACCCTATCCAGCGTGTTAAGTCATAAATTCAATGCCAGGCACTTTATTCGGACGGGTGCCTACATCAATGTCCTGGGATTCAAGTTGCGGCAATACAGTTACGATCAGGAAAGCGAACGCTTGGAGGAGCAATTGAAACAAAACGGCAGCAGCGAGACGGTGCAGGCTTTTGCGCAATGGCAATACCGGCCTACGGATCGGGTGACGTTCAATTTGGGCGTACATTCCCTGGCCATGTTGCTCAACAACAAGGTTTCGATCGAACCCCGCGCTGCACTCAAGTATGCACCCGATGCCAGGCAATCGTTCAGTATCGGCTACGGTTTGCATTCGCAAGTGATGCCTTTGGGTGTTTATTTTGTAAAAAATGAAAACAATCAACGGCTTAACCCTGATTTGGATTTGAGTAAAGCGCATCATTTGGTGCTGGCCTACGATTATTTCCCGCGCAAAAAGCTGCATTTCAAAAGCGAAATCTACTACCAGCACCTGTTTAATGTACCGGTGGATAAAAACGCAGCCAGCTCTTTTTCCATGCTCAATGAACGCGATGGGATTGTATTTCGAAGCCTGGGCAACACAGGACTGGGCCGCAATTACGGCTTGGAACTCACAGGAGAGCAGTTTCTGAACCGTGGCTTGTATTGGATGGCCACCCTTTCGCTCTATCGTTCTGAATATCGGGGCTCAGATCTGGTGTGGCGCAATACTCGTTTCGACAGTCGCTACGCGGGAAGCCTTACCGCGGGCAAGGAATGGGCCTGGAACCGTCGGGGGAAAAACCGTTCGTTCGGCCTGAATCTGAAGCTTATCAGCACAGGCGGTCAATTGGATACACCCATTGATTTGGAAGCCTCCAAGGCTAAAAACGAGACAGTTTATTTTGAAGACCAAGCGTTTACAGACCGATTACCAGCTTATTTTCGGCTAGATACTGGTGTGCGCCTGAAGCGGAATTACCGCCGACTGACCAGCACTTTGTCGCTCGATCTTCAGAACGCCACCAACCGGCAGAACATTGGCGGGAAGTTTTTCAACACAGACACACAGGAAATTGAAATCTATCATCAGGCGCCCTTGATTCCGGTGTTGGCGTATAGATTGGAGTTTTGAGATTGTCTCACGCAACGGCGCAACGGCGCAACGTTTTGATAATCAGTACGCTAACGTTGTACCGTTGCGGCGTTGTGTGAGACCAAGATTTGTTTTTATGTTGGAACTTAAGGTTTTATATGCGTTTCATACACCTCCACCCCATTTACCACATTAATTCCTCACATCCAGCGCATCCCGAAGTCCATTGCCTACCAAATTGAACGCTAATACTGTAAATGCGATGGCCAATGCGGGGGCCAGCGCGAGCAAGGGTTTTCCGCTTAGTGCGTAACCATAGTTTTCATTGAGCATCGTTCCCCAGGAAGGGGTGGGTGGTTGAACGCCGAAGCCGAGATAGCTCAAGCCTGATTCAACCAAAATAGCGGTGGCAAAATTTCCCGCCGCTACCACCATCACAGGTCCTAAAAGATTGGGCAAAATGTGCCGCAACAAAATGCGCCCATGCCCCAGGCCCATACTCTGGGCAGCCTCCACAAAAGCCAATTGTTTGATAGCCAGCACTTGTCCGCGTACTACCCGTGCCACATCCACCCACATCGTGAGGCCCACGGCGAGGAAAATGATCCCAATGCCGCGCCCCAAAGCCAACACGACCGCAAACACTAAAAGCAGCGTGGGAATAGACCATACCGTATTTACAACCAGCATGACCATATCGTCCACACGCCCTCCAAAGTAACCACCTGCCGCGCCAATCATCAGTCCTAGGCTCAGCGAAATGGCCACCGCGATGAGTCCCACGAGCAATGACACGCGGAAACCCAAAATCAAGCGACTCAGAATACAGCGACCATATTTGTCGGTGCCAAGCGCGAAATGGCGGGTCTGGATTTCCTGGTCATTCAATTGAACTGTTGGGACGGCGCTCCAACGACCATTTTTTCCAAAGTATTGAAAATGAACGGAATCGCCCACTGTTTTTAAACTGGAAGGCTCGATTGGGACTGGTTTGTAGGACAATGGCTGCCCATTTAACAGTACTGAATACCAGGAAGATGGGGCGGCCTCGTTGTTTGTTTTAACGGGCAAGATCGAAACGCGAAAGCCGGGAGGCTGCAAGGCGATCTCCGGAATTTGAGCATTGGCGTCGGGGGAATTGTCGGGCGCAAGAACATACCCAAAAAGAGCCACGAATACAGCCGCTACCACGAACCAAAGGCCTACCAATGCGGGGCGGTTGCGTCGGAAGCGCTGCCAAGTTTTTTGATATTCGGAATTAGATTCCATGGGGGAAAGATAGTTCAAACATCTGCGTAACATCTGCGTGAACCACTCCTAATTTCGCACCACCTTTTTCACCACCCGCCCTTTTGCCGTATCAACGCTCACAAAATACACCCCACTTTGCCTTGGCAATTGAATCAGTTCATCGGAAGCAGGTTTTTCCCACACCAAACGACCCGCTGAATCCCATACCTGCACCCGCCGGACTTGTGTGTTTCCCTTGGGTTGAACATGTACACGCCCATCCAAGCTGAGTGAGGGAAAAATGCTCACCAGACCTTTATTATCCAGGTTTTTGGTCGAAACGGGCGTTACAAAAACAGAATCCAAAACTGCTTCTGCAATCAGGGTAGGGGAGTGGTCGGCGGCATCAAACATGACTCTGAAAGAATCAATTTCAGGCGACGAAAACGCAAACATCGGCGCCATCCATTTGGGCGGCAGGCTCTGATACCAGACTTTGGCGCTGACACTAAGCCGACCCGTGTAGCCGCCATTCGGCAGACGAAAATGCAACACATCGGCGCCAGTGCCTTCCGAGCCATCGGGTGCACGATTGAAATCAGAATCTCCACCAATATTTACAATTTGGGTAGTGTCGTACACCGGGTCGTTGGTTTTAAAACCTTGTGGGGCGAGGCGATTGTCCTTGATGGCCATGAATCCGCGCTCCAAAACATTGGTAAACAATCCGTTCACATCTCCAGGCACCAGTTCGTAAATCTGAACCTGATTCTGGTTGGTAATGGTGTTATAGTGCGGCTCAAAATTCGGGTTTTCGTCCGGTAAGCTGTAGTCAGAAGCTGGTTTCCCCGAATGGAAAATGGTTTGGCCCACCTCGTTTTTCACTTCAAATTCTACCCAGGCCCGGCGTGATGGGTAGCCGGAAGGGAATTTGTGCCCGGCCTTGTTGAGCAAACGCAGTGAAAAATGCATGGAATCGCCATCAACATCCCCGGCCTCCAGTGCCAGGTCAAGGGTTTTGTGCTGGAGCATCCGCAAGGTAGCGGCAATGGTGCTGTCAAAATGTTCGGGTTCGGCGTCAATGTCGAGTTTTTCCCGGTTGTTTTTCAAAAGGTTGAGCATGGTCACGTTGGCGCCAGCGAGTTCGTGCAGTCCGAAGGGGAATTTGGCAAACAAAAACTGATAGTTGGCTGAAATGACCACCGCATCTGCAATTTGTTTCATGTGGCAGCCTTGGCAAGTAACATTGTCGTGTTGTTCGTCGTACCGACTGTTGAGCCATTCGTGGTAAGTGGCTTGCTCTACAAAAGTATTTCCGGTAAAATTCCCTTGAAGATCCACCGTGTTGGTGATGAGCGTGTGGCATCCGGCACAAAGCCCGGCATCGCTGATATGGCCACCGAATTTGGGGGTGATGCCCACGAAATTATGCATGGGTGGGGCAAATACTACTTCATAAGGACCATAGGAGACCCGAATATAATTGGTGTCGAAGTTCAATTGTCCGGAGTGCAGATCCCCCAATAATTCTGGGGATTGGGCATGGCAAACCTGACAGGTCACCCCGTCAAGGCCCAGGGTGTCAGTATAAAGGTCAGAGAGCAGGTAAAATTCTTTGTGGTCGTGGAGTTTGGCTTGATAATGCCCCGCTGGGGCATGGCAAGAGGTGCATTTGTCCTGCAATTCCTTGCTATGGGTTGGGTTAACCATGATTTCGTGGCTGACTTTAGCCCGCCAGAACGGGTCTTTGGCACTGTTGGCCATCATGGTGCTGCGCCAATCGTCATAGATATTTACGTCTTCTCCGGCGGAGGTGATGAACGCGCTCATGTTCGGGTCGTGTCCGTGGCAGCCGTTGCAGGTTTTGGCGGTGGGGAACAGGATATTGGAGTCTATTTCAAGGAGACTATTGGAGATTTCGCCCGTCAAGGGATTGCCAATGCTGGGAGGTAGTTGGCCGGAAGAATGCACCAACGACGCCATGGCTAATTGGCGGAAGGACGCAAGTTCCGCATCGCTGTGAAACTTTTTCTTATGATTTTCGACCGGGAAAAAGGCAAGCGCCAGTACTAGAGGGGGCGCCACCAGGGCAAGCAGGGTAGATTTTTTCATGACACAGAATCTTCAAATTCGGCGGTGAAAGTCGGAAGATTCCGCGAAGCGGCAGGATGATAAATTCGCCATTGGGCGACATGCCGTACCCCAGCCCATTTATCCCATGCGCTCGGTTGGGTTTCAAAAACAAAACTTAGTAGCCTCCAGGCTGTTTCAGTATAAAGTTTCAATTCATCCGTTTATAAGATAATCGAGCACCGCTTCACTTTATGTAAATTGGTGCAATTTTTGCCAAGTTTTATTTGCCCGATGAAACTTCTTCACCATTCTGCATCCTTTCACGCATTACATTTCAACATCATGGGCGAAATCTCCTTCCTCAACCTTCCCGAAGAAACACACCACTGCACCAGTCACCGCGAGGGAGACTGGATTGTGTGGCGGTGTCCACAATGTGACCGCTACGAACGCCGTCTCAACGCACGAACCGGCGAGATGAAAACCCAAAGAGGCGGTTCAGAAGCCCGGCATACGGGCATGAGTACGAGCGTTCAAAACATGGAAGCGCTCACGCGGATACAGTCCTTAAACTAAAGTACGACCACTATTGCACGATCAGCAGGCGGTCTTCACGATAATACGACTTTTGTGGCTCGTCACGCAGCGCCATTGATACAATCAGGCGATAAACTCCCTGCTCTAAAGATGCATGGATTGGAATGTTCAATCTCTCCTGATTGGGCGTATGATATTCTACTATTTCAAGCGGATTGGCGCTTTTTTTCTCCAAGGATTTTGCTGAAAGGCTTACGCTACAGCGTTTGCCCTGAAATGCGTCAAGTGCATGCATCGGAATTTGGATTTGAAAAGGCTGGCCCTTGCGCACAGCACGTTGGTGCGTGCCATCATTTTCAGTAATTACCCAAAAAGGCTCCGCCTGCAGTTGTTCTGGACTGGGTGCAGGCTCGGCAATTTCAACTTTTGGAGATGAAGTTGCAGGGGCACCAAAAAATTCAGGAAATAACTTCTTCAACAACGGAGAACGTTCTTTTTTATCCATTTCGTTCGTGTTTTCAATAATTTCTGGTGGAAAGCTTGGTTGTACTTTCGAATCAATGGGCTGGTTCTTTCCTTTTTGTGGACGAGTGTTTTTTCCAATAAACGTTGTGATAAAATCGCCGATTTCGTCCAGCCGATTTTCCTCAAATGAACGGCTCTCCCTTGTCGGCAAATGCTCAATAATACCTTTTAGTGGGCCTTTTTTTTCTGTTCGATAATAATCGAGGCGGAAAGAGACCTTGCTCCCGGGCAGCGCCTGCTCTTCCAGTTCATGGCGCGGGTTTTCCACTTTTTTGTTGCATTCGGCTAAGGCTGCTTCCAGTATTTTTAATTTTTGGAGCAAGGATTCTTCCTGTTCTATGGCGCGGTCGAGCAAGCGCATCATCTGCTCTTTGGTGTGTTTTTCTTTTGGTATGGACATGACATTTGGGATTGGTGGCGGTGAAAAATGGAAAAGCCGCCCCGCCCGTGAGGGCAGGGCGGCTTTTTTTTACGGGACGCCCTGAAAATTAAGGGTGGTCCTTGTAGACGCAAATCTTACCAAATTCGGCAAACGCGGCTACAAACTGTGGTTGGTTGGCGGCGTCCAGAAAATGCAGTACCGCAACAACGTCATACACGCCTTCTGACAGGGTATTGGGCGGGATTATGACATTTGAGGTGTAAGGGCCGCCGACACCGTATGCAATGGTAACAGGAGGTATTGAAACAGACTCAGTAGGGCCCATCATTTCAAGAAACACCTCCAGCTTCCACTTGTTTCCTGGATTCAGAAGGGGGACAAACAGGCCATTGACTGCCCAATTAAATTCAAAACGAATTTGTTGGTCTGTTTGAATCGTGTTGCTTACAGATACATTGCCGGCAGTACCAGGAGTGCTGAGGGAAAGGTTTTCATTGAGAATCACCGTGCCTCCACCAGTCAATTGGAAGAGCCCAGGCGAGATTGTAAGTTCGGTTTGAAGACTTTTTGTGAGTGACATAATAAATTTGTTTTCAAGGTGCGCTTCGCCGGTATCCAGTCCAACGGAGGTGTTCCTTCCCTCGATACCGCCATGCGTTTCCCAGTTTTTTGTGTAGAACTTTTTTCGTGCTGAACGTGGGACAAAGGTGTAGGCCCCACAATCAAGCCACACTAAACCTACAGGCATACTTGGGCAAAAAGTCAGTCAACTTGCGCTTAAAAAACAAAAAAGCCGCCCCGAATGGAGCGGCTTAGTGAAACCAAGTGGTTTTGTATGTTCTTGGAGATCAGGCAGT
>Ga0247843_1002239_pt1 | contig 36022 bp, 39 predicted proteins | sample LaCruzMarch2017__FD_192420 | JGI IMG/M metagenome (GOLD analysis project Ga0247843, IMG submission 192420) | Freshwater microbial communities from meromictic Lake La Cruz, Castile-La Mancha, Spain - LaCruzMarch2017_8m | ecosystem: Environmental > Aquatic > Freshwater > Lake | place: Spain... | reverse complement strand
TGCTTGTCTTATGACGATTACGTCGTTCACCGCCAATATGGGTTGCCGCCGACGAGTCGCAATCTCGCCGGCGGCGGGAGGGGACGGGTCGGGAAGTTGCTGGCCTTTTGGGCCGAGCTAGAGTGTGACCGCCCCTCTCTTTTCCTTGTGGCCTGAACGGATACCCGAGGGCTTGCGCCTCGGATGACAAGCAGAGGACCTGGAAAAGATGCCTGAATCAGTACCCCAAAATGTCGGCATCGACATCTCAAAAGATGCGCTCGATGTCTGCCTTTATCCTGAAGCCGCGAGCGCGCGCTTCGGCAACGACAAGAAGGGGTTCACCGCCCTCATGAAATGGCTCGGCACACGCACCATCGCCCGGCTCGTTTTCGAGCCCACCGGAGCCTATCATCGCGCCTTCGAGGCTCGATTTCTTCAAGCCGGCTTCACCCTCGCCAAGGTCAATCCGCGCCAGGCGCGGCGCTTTGCTGAAGCGATCGGAACCAACGCCAAGACCGACGCCGTCGACGCCGCGATGCTCGCCCGGTTCGGCGCCATGCTCGAGCCGCGCGCTCTGCCGCCACACAGCGAAATCCTCTCTGAAATGAAGGATCTTCTGGTCGCCCGCCGCGCCCTCATCAAGGATCGCACCGCGATGCAGAACCGGGCGCATCAGCGCAGCTTGGCGCTCCTCAAAGCCCAGGCCGCCGACCGACTGAAACAGGTCGAGCGTCAGATCGCCGCCATCGATGCGGCCATGCGTGAACGCCTCGATGCCGGGCCTGCGCTCAAGGCCCGATACAACATCCTGGTCTCGATCCCCGGTCTCGGCGAAATCACTGCGCTGGCCTTGTTGATCGATATGCCCGAACTCGGCGCGCTCGAAAACAAGTGCGCCGCCAGCCTCGCCGGCCTTGCCCCGATCGCGCGCGACAGTGGACAATCGCGCGGCAAACGCTTCATCCGCGGCGGCCGCGCCGAGCTGCGCCAAGCGCTGTTCATGCCCGCGCTCGTCGCGATGCGCTTCAACGCCGACCTCAAGGCCGTCTATGAACGCCTGATCGGCGCCGGAAAAGCGCCCAAAGTCGCCCTCGTCGCGGTCATGCGAAAACTCGTCATCCTCGCCAACGCCATGCTCAAAAAAGGCGCTCGCTGGGAACCGAAACTGGCTTGATCAAGACGGATACTCTAGAATTATACGTGTAGAGCATCCGTATCCGACCATTCGATCGCCACAGCGATCGAGTTTGGTCCGACACTCTAGCACTCGCCTTATTGACGCCAGAGGTTTGCACGCAACCTTTGCGTGCATTGACCGGCCGCTGCGGCAATCGCCACGGCGCCGCGAAACGGAGGCGACGCATGACTGATCTCGATTTCACCAGAAACACCGTCCTCGTCGTCGGCGGCTCGAGCGGCATCGGCAACGGCATCGCCCACGCCTTCCGCAGGCGCGGCGCGTCTGTGCATGTCTGGGGTACGCGCGCGACGGCGGCGGACTACGCGAACGAGGAAGGCTCTGACCTTGCAGGGCTCGGCTACGCACAGGTCGATGCGTCGGACTTCGCCGCGGTAGCGGCGGTGAAGCCCGCGTTCGACAAGCTCGACGTGCTCGTGCTCGCGCAGGGCACGGTGCTTTACAAGCGCGGCGAGTTCTCGATGGCAGGCTTTCAGAAGGTCATGGACGTGAACCTCGGCAGCCTCATGGCCTGCGCGACGAAGTTTCATCCGATGCTGAAGGCGGCGCAGGGGTCGATCATCACGATCAGTTCGACGGCGGCGTATCACGCCACGATCGGCAATCCCGCCTACAACGCATCGAAGGCCGCCGCGGTCGCGCTGACGCGCACGCTGGCGGTGGCGTGGGCGGGCGACGGCATCCGTGTGAATGGCATCGCGCCGGGGCTCGTCGATACGAAACTCACGCGCGTCACCACGAAGAATCCGGAACGGCTGGCGGCTTCGTTGCAAGGAATTCCGGCCAAGCGTCTCGGTACGCCCGAAGATATGGCGGGCGCCGCACTTTTCCTCGCGTCGCCGCTCGCGGCCTACATCTACGGACAGACCATCCCCGTGGACGGCGGCCTCATCCTGACGTGATCTAGAGTATCCGATCTTTCGGAACTGCAGCCGCAATTCCGAGATCGGATAAAGTTGCTATAAAATCATATGTGTAGAGCATCCTTATCCGACCATTCGATCGCCGCAGCGATCGCGTTTGGTCGGATGATGCTCTAGTCGAGAAGGGCGGCGATCATGCGCCGCATCACCGAACCCGCCATCTTAGCGCTCAGTCGCTGTTCCTGACGCAGACGTCGCCACGACTCAAAGCTGAGTGTGAGTTCCACCGCCTCGAACAGCGTGCGGTCCTCGCTCACCGATTTCGGCGCCACGAACAAGAGCACGCCGCGCAGCAGCCGCGTGAACTCCTCATGGCCCGACTGCAGAAACGCCGACTGTCCGCGTCGCGCGTCCGATCCCGACTTGATCGGCAGGATTTCCTCAAAGAGCCGCACACGACGGTCGACAAGCTGATCGAGACGCGCTCGCCAGGTAGGGCCGTGAATGGGCTCGTCGATGATCGGCGCCAATCGTGCAATCATCAAGGCGTGCGCCTCCCGGTATACGCCGTCCATGTCGCTGAACAGGCGAAAGACGGTGCGTCGTCCGACACCGGCGGTTTCAGCCACGCGCTCGGCGCTCGGCGAAGTTTCACCTGCGATCGCCAGATCGATGAGCGCCTCCGCGATGCGGCGACGATTGGCGTCCGAGCGCTGTCGCCGACCGTCGGTATGGATCGCGTCATCGTCGGTCGGCTTCAGCTTCGCCTTGGTCATCACGATACGTTCGATCTGGTGCAAACCCGCGCCGCAAGGGGCTGTCGGTAGGAGGTCAACTTGGAGGAATTGCGATGCGATCTCAATGGCGCGCGCCGAGGCAAGCACCAACGCGCCGCCCCGGAATGACGCCCCTAGGTCACATATGCCCGCCGTCCTCGTCAATGCGCGCAATCAGCAACTTCCCGGTCACGTCGATTGCCTGGGGGCGGGATCGTCATGGCGCGGGCAATGGTTTGACACCCGCTTCGGCGCCGCTCACACGCTCCATTCATGAATGCAATGCGGCGCGCGTCTGCGCCGGACAAAGGACCTTATCGATGAACCGTTTCCTAATGGCCGCTGTCGCCGCGACGCTTGTCGGCGGACTGGCGGCCTGCTCCCAGCCGGCGCCGCCCGCGCCGAAGACCGAAGCGCCCGCGCAGAAAGTTGAGCCTGCGCCTTCCATCGAAGGGATCCCCGCCGGGGCCTACAAGCTCGACAAGTACCATGCGAGCCTCGACTTCAAGGTGAGCCACCTCGGCTTTTCGAACTACACCGCGCGGTTCACGCGCTTCGACGCGACGTTGGAATTCGATCCCGCCAACCCCGCCGCCGCCGTCGTCGCGGCGACCGTCGATCCGAATTCGCTGGCGATTCCGACGCCGCCCGCAGGCTTCCTTGCGGAGCTCAAGGGGCCGCAGTTTCTCGACACGGCGAAGTTCAAGGATATCACATTCAGGTCGACGAAGGTTGAGCCGCTCCCCGGGGGCCGCGCCCGCATCACCGGCGACTTCACGCTGCGCGGGGTCACGCAGCCACTCGTGCTAGAAGCACGCTTCAACGGCGGATATCCCGGCTATGCGCCGATGGACCCGAATGCGCGGATCGGCTTCTCTGCAACCGGCGTCATCAAGCGCTCCGCGCACGGCATGAGCTACGGCATTCCCGCGCCAGGCACGCGCATGGGCGTCGGAGACGACGTCAGTGTGATCATCGAGGCGGAATTCATCGGACCGCCGCTGCCGGCAACGAACTGAGCGCCCTTAGGGACCGTCTACTGCCGCACGAGACTGTGGTCGTCGCCGGTCAGCGTGATGAGCGCGGGTTTGTCGTCGTCCACGTCCCGGCGCAGGCGCTGGATGGAAGTCTCCATGTCGAAGAGGATTGCGCGTTTGGCGTCGTCTCTCACGCAGCTCTGAACCCAGAAGAAGGACGCGACGCGCGCGTCGTGCGTCGCCGGTCTTGACGGCGTAGAACACGAAGAAGGATGTGGTGTCGGTGTCCAGCGTGACCTGGGCGCCGCTTTAGGCGATTGGAAGGGGGGGGCGGCCAACAGCACCGGGTTGAAGAGGTTTGTCGCCGGGCCGTTTGCGTCGAGACGGCGGAGGTTCGACGCTTCTTCCTTTGCAAGCTCGACGCCGACGACGCGCGTGTGCGCCAGAGCCCCGGTGTCGAAAACGAGCCCGAGTTCGGTCTCGTTGACGAGGATCTCGCCGGTCTGGTCACGAGGTTTCTGGTTGCCGACGACCTGTATCGCGGCGCTGAGCGCACGGCCCCCAAGATACGCGGCGCAAACATGACTGAACCGTTGTGCGCGCGACCCCAGCGGACCACCGAACGCAGCGAGGCCACGTCGTTGAACTGGCGGTCTAAAGTATCCGATCTCTCAGAATTGCCGCCGCAATTGCAAGATCGGAGGTTGCTCCAGACTCATATGAGTAGAGCATCCTTATCCGACCCTTCGATCGCCACAGCGATCGCGTTTGGTCGGATGCTCTAGCCGCGCAGTAGCGATGTCTGCTTCAATGTCGCGGTAGTCGGTGCAATAGCGGTAGAATTGGAACCGATCGACTGGCGCCGCAGCGCCTTGGAAGCCAAAGCCCGCGAGCTTGGCGTTGCGGGCGTTCGGGAGTCCTAAGCCGGGCCAGTCGTTCTGTTTTTGATGCAGATAGCTGAGTGTGCGCTGCGCGTCGCTGCCGAGGCCCAACGCCATCCACCGCGCAAACCCGCAGCACTCGTTGCGCTCTACGTCGCGCCCCGGTTCGTCGGCTTGGTGGAACTTGGCGTTCAGGCGCAAGGCGATGCCGTCGTCTTGATCCAGCAGTTGGTTCCAGTCGAGCGTCGCGCGAAGCGGGCCATCGGCGCCCACGCTGTCTTCAAGCGCCGAGCCGGTCTTCGGACGCGGCGTGCGCGTGACGACGTTGACCGCGCCGCCGCCATTGCCGCCTACCGCAAAGCCGATGCCTGGCCCTTGCCGACCGCTACGCGGTCGGCGTTGAAGGGATCACGGAGACAGTTGCCGGGATCGCGCACGCCGTCGACGTATAGGTCGTCGCGAGCACTGAAGCGGCCGATAGAGCGCGTGGCGCCGCCGCCGGGCGGATTGTCTTTCCCGGCCTGCAGGGAAATGCCGGAGATGGGGCGCAGGGAGTTGCACAGCGTGGGCCGTCCCTGTTCCTGCAGCAGGTCGTCGGCAATGACCGTTACGGTCTGGGGCGTATCCATCAGCGGGAAGGGATGGAGCGGACCGATAGGCGCTCGACCTCGTAGCGACCGGTCAAGACCACTTCATCGACCGCCACGACATCGGCCTGCGCGAGGGGCGCCAGCGCCGTGGCGCCCAGCGCGCTAAAGGTCACGACAAGGCCGCGTCGGAGGCCCGTAGCGATGGCGATTGGTCGTTCCCCTTGGCCCGCCGGGTCCAGCGCTGGGCCCTCGGTCGGGAGCATTCGATGGTGATGTCGCTGACACGAGCGATAAGCGCTCGCAATGTATCTGCGAATTAGTCGCAATCGGCGCCCCTCTGGTTTTTTTGGGGGGGTAGGGGTCAGACCGGCACCGTCACGTGCTTGCCCCCGAACACTGCCTGCCAGTTTTCGATCTCCGATACGACGATGTCATCAGCGGCATGCGCCAGATCCGAGACAAGGCCGTAGTCCGCCCCATCGTCTCCCGCCGCGAGCAGGGTGGCGATCCGCACATGGACGGCGTTCAGCTTTTCGGCCGTCACTTCTGAAATCGCCGCGAACCGTTCAAAGTCTCCGAAATAGCGGATGCCGGCGATTGAGGCGCCGAAGGTCGGCAGCAGCACGCCGAGAAAGGTGAACATCTTGGTGGTTGGGTAGATGTGCTCGTGGACGTTGTCGGCCATCAAGGCGAACGCCGTGAGGCCCAGAAAAAGCGCCACCGAGATGACCGCGAGGATGAAAAGCGCTTCTGACAGCTTGTCGAGATTGTGATGCACGGTCGTGAGGCGTCGCGCCTTGGAATGATGGTAGTCGCGCTGTCGCAAGACATGATCGTCGAGCAGCGTTTGTAGCGCCGCCCTGAGGTAGGGCCGTGTCACAACCATCGATGGCAGTCCGACTTCTCGTAGGCCCTGACGCGCATACCACTCCGGCCACGAGGTTTCTGTGCCCTGCGGCCATCGCCCCGGCGCCCGCGCGACGCCGAGCGTCAGCAGAAGTGGGGCATGTCTGAAATACTCAGCCACGCGGCGCGTCTCGAACCAACGCCCATGCCACCGTCTGCGTTGGCCTAAAGTGGTGATCGTGATGATTGCTGCGAGCATCAGGAATTCGACAGCGGCGAAGTAGCCCTTCTCGTCGGCGGTGGCGAAGGGCAGGTAGGCGATGCCGATGACGATCGCCGAAGCCGACAGCACAAAATTCGCCACCATGCCGCCGCGATAGACGTCCGAGAGATGGGAGGACACGCCGTCCGCCCACGCAAAGCGCCGCAGCACACTTTGCTCAATGCGCCCGGCAAAAGCGGTGTCCGCGCCCGGCAGCTCACTTGCAGCCTTGAGAACTCCCGCACCGCTTCCCTTGGCGATTTCGTCGGGTGTTTCGTATCGGGAGGCCAGAGATCGCAGAGGCGAAAGCCCCTTGTCGCCGCCGAAGAGCGCTTCAATTCGTCGATAGGCATGCCACAGGCTGTTGCTTCGCGCGTGCCACCGCTCGCGGGCGATGGTAGCTGCGCCTTCGGAAGCGGACTGGCCGCCGTGCGGCTTTATATGACCGGTGGGGTGCGCATTGACGCGCGCGTGGGGTGCGAGAACCGAGCTGACAAGCGCCTTCAGCGCGGCGTCGCGTTCTGCGACAGGAAGCGCCGGCCCGGTGAGTGAGGTGAGCGATTCAGGCGTGCTCAGAATGCGCCAGGCTTCCGGCGCGTCCGCGTCGATCCAGATCACCGGTGCGCCCAGTTCAAGCGCGACGGCCACCGTGTGGCCCGTTCCGCCGATGAAGAAATGGCTGGCGCCGTCCCAAACCGCGACGATGAGATCGGACTGCTCGATCATCACACGTGCGGCGAGCGCGACGCGTCTAGATGAGATTGCCGCAAAACTCTGCGCGCGAGCGAGGTCCTCAGGCGCCCCCAGCGCTTCGAAGAAGTAGCCCGCGACCTTCGCATCCTGATCGGCGAGTTCAAAGAGCCGTGCGACGGGGTAGAGGGCGCGGATGTCGGCGGCGCGCCTCTGCACGGCGAGGTCGCCAGCGTCGCTGTCAGAAAGCAGGGCGCGGGCGTCGTCAATCTTCGTCGGCAGGGCGTTGATCGCGGTGTTGAGCGCGCGCCCGAACGGCAGCGGCGCGATCAATTGCCATCCCCGCGTCAGCGCGCACTGGGCCGCAGACTGGTCAAATCCGTCGGCAAGCATGGAATGCAGACGTGTTGGGGCAATGGAGTCGGGCCCGAATGGCGGCGGTGCTGCTGCGACGGCCGCGTCGATAGCGTCGAACACCTGCACAAGAACCGCTTCGATGCGCGCAATATTCGCAGCGTAACTCGGGTTGGCGGCACGGTGGCCCGTGACGCCCAGCGATAGGCGCACCTGCGGCGGCGGAGGCGCAACTACAGTCTCTTTTTCGCTCATGGAAGCGGCGAGCTTTCGTGTGACGGTGCACGGGAATGCCTGCCCGCGTGCGTTCGTGCAAGCCTTTGGCTTACATCATCCAGCGCGCAATGATGTTGCGGTGCGTCTCGCTAGTCCCAGAGTAGATCGTCGCCGCCCGCACCGCAAGGTACTTGGCCATGGCGTGTGCGCCCTCATCTTCCGCGCCTGCATCGCGCGCAGCCATGGCCATCGGTCCGAACACATCGAGCGTGAAAGCGGCTACCTTCTGATGCAACTCGCTGCCGATGAGCTTGAGCATGGAGGGAGCGGCGTCATCGTTGGCGCGGGGTCGGCCTGAAGGCAGGGCGTCCTGCTCAAGCTGTGCGAAGGCGTCGAGCTCGATCTCCAGCCCGGACCGGCGGGCGCAAAGTCCCGGATCGCTCTCTTCCAGCGCCGCCAGCGCCTGCGCGCCGCGATTGAGGATGCGGCGGACCAGCGCAGAGGGAGAATTGTTGGCGCGCGCAAGTTGCATCAAGCGCTTCGCGACGCCCCAGCCCTCATTCTCCCCACCGATCCTGTTCGCCAACGGCACGCGGACGCTGTCGAAGAACACCTGGTTGACCTCATGTTCGCCGGCAAGATCGAGGATCGGTGCAATGGAAATGCCCGGCATATCCATGTCGAGAAGCAGGAAGGTCAACCCGTTCTGCGCCCGTCCGCCGGTTGTGGTGCGTACAATGGAGAACATCCGGTTGGCGTGGTGTGCGCCCGTAGTCCAGATCTTGGTTCCGTCGATCACGTAGTTTTCGCCGTCACGATGAGCCCTGGTCGAGATCGCCGCAAGATCCGAGCCGGCGCCGGGCTCCGAAAATCCCTGGCACCACAAGTCGTCGCCTGCGAGCATGGGCTTCAGATAGCGGGCGCGTTGGGCAGGCGTTCCAGCTTCAATGATGAGCGGACCGAGGCTGCGCAATCCAGAGGCGAACAGCAGCGGTGCGTCGTTGATGGCGCAGGCGCGGTCGAACAGGAATCGCTGCCTCGCCGTCCATCCTGCGCCGCCCCATTCGACGGGCCACGCCGGCGCGATCCAGCCGCGCTGATAGAGTCTGCGATGCCAGATGCGGCATGCATCCATATCGGCGTGCACGCCGAGTGTGCGCCGGCCCGCTTCGCGAACATCGGGTGTCAAAGCCACCTCAAGGAAGGCGGTCACCTCTTCAAGAAACGCAGCATCAGCGCGTTGGGCGTCCTGCGTGTTTGCTTTACGCGCTGCTGCAGGCGCTTGCATGTCGACGCTCCCGTCGCCGCATTGTCTGGCGAGAGCATCATCCCACTATTCGATCGCTGCGGCGATCGAATGGTCGGATATGGATGCTCTACACGCATGATCCTAGAGAAACTCTATCCGATCTCGCGATTGTGGCTGCAATTGCGAAAGATCGGATGTTGCTTCAGGCGACACTAAAGCCGAAGCCTCAGGATTCAGTTGACGCGCATCAAAAGCGCGAGTCGAACGCCTATCGCAGCTTTTCATCTTTCTGCTGCTGCGCTGCGACAACTTGCGCGTCGGTGTCACGCGCGCGTTTGACTTCGATCAAGCCGAAAATCTGACACTGGCGTCAACTTCGGCGCACTGAAAGGGGAGTCACCATGCTCAACTCACGCGTCATTGCGTTATCATTGCTCACTGCCGTCGCCTTCGCCACACCGGCGCAAGCGGGCATCCTCGACAAGGTGCAAGTGAAGGTCGGCGTCTCCGCCGTCATCCCGGATGAGAGCGCCAACACCTCGGTCATCGGCGGAGACGTCGATATTTCGGACGAGTACGTCCCGTCCTTGGCGATAGAGTACTTTTTTACCGAAAACATCTCGGCGGAGCTTCTGTGCTGCGCGGCCCAGCATGACGTAAGCGCCGTTCAGACCGCGCTCGGCACGGTCGATCTTGGCCAGATCACCCACTTTCCGCCGACGGTGACACTGAAGTACCGCTGGACCAATCTCGGCAAGATTGAGCCATATGTTGGTGCGGGCGTGAACTACACGCACTTCTTCAACGAGAAGCTTCCCGCTGGAGGCCCAATCACGTCCATCTCGTACGACGACTCCTTTGGCGGCGCGCTGCAGGCTGGGGCGGACTTCCGCCTGAACGAACACTGGGCGCTCAACGTCGACGTACGCAAGATCTGGATAAATACCGATGTCACGATCTTCGCTGGCCCGACGCGCCTCGACGCAGACGTGGATATCAACCCCTGGGTGACGACCGTCGCCGTCGGCTATCGCTTCTAGAGTACACCCGATCTCGGAAGTGCAGCCGCACTTGCGAGATCGGATAAAGTTCCCCTAGAATCATATGTGTAGAGCATCCTTATTCGCCCATCCGATCGCCACCGCGATCGCGTTTGGTCGGATGACTCTAGGGTGAAGTCCGATCCGATGGACCAGAATCGGGGCTAGGGACACCTGCCCGGGCGCGCTTTCCGGCGCTGAGACGAAATCCGCTTCATCGGGAAAGCGCCAAGGATAATGCGTCGGGTGCGGCGGTCGGAATGCGGCCGCCGCATCTTCGTGGTATCTGGGTGGTATCTGGGTGGTGTCTGGATGGCGGATATGCGCCGCTGCCTCCGCCATCTGCACACACAAAGACATCTCACACACGCCCTTGGGGAAATCACGCGCTCGCTGTCGCTCGGTGTGCCGGCTTTTTTGCTGCTACGCGCGCGGTGGGGGCAAATCGTCGTCATCCAGCAGGATCCGATGGGCAGCGCCTTCGAGATCCTCGTATTGGTTCGCGCGCAGGCTCCAGAGGAATGCGCCAAGACCCATGGCGCCGAGCGCGACCGCGATCGGAATGAGGAATGCTATGACGTCCAAGAGCGCATCCCCTGCAGCCTGAGCGCGTTGAGCGTGACGATCAAGGACGAACCCGCCATCGCGACAGCGGCGATCAGCGGCGTCACAAGGCCGAGCGCCGCAATCGGAACGGCGATGACGTTGTAAATCGCGGACGCGGCGAGATTCTCGGTGATACGCCCATGCGCGGCGCGTGCGGTATCGATAGCGTCAACCAGCGGGGCCAGTCGGACGCCTGTGAACACGATGTCGGCGGCAGCTTGGCTGACTTCGACCGCGCAGCCGGGGGAGGCCGAGGCGTGCGCTGCAGCGAGCGCGGCGGCGTCGTTGAGACCATCGCCGACCATCAGCACCTTCCGTCCAGCGGCTCGCAAGGTCTCCAGATGTGCGACCTTGTCAGCCGGTCGCGACTCCGCGATCCACGCCGTGACGCCAGCGGCGCGCGCGGCGTCAGCGACGGCCGCGCTCCTGTCGCCGGACAGCACTTGTATCGCAAGACCGCGCCGCTGCATCGCCTCGATCACGCTCTTGGCGTCTGGGCGCAATTCATCGACGAAGCACATTCGCAAGGGTGGCGCGTCGCCCAAGGTGAACCATAGCTCCGCCGCGCCGTCCTGGCTTTCGTCGGCGCTGGGAGCTGCGAAAGACCGACGGCCAAGGCGCGCAGGAACACCATCGACTTCGCCGCTAATTCCTTCGCCCGCAAACTCCTGCGCAGATTGCGCCGGCTTGCCGGGACCTGCGGCCTCCACCAGTGCGCGAGAAAGCGGGTGACGCGAGCAGCGCGCCAAAGCAGAGGCGGCGCAGAGCGAGTGGGGCTCAAGCGTCGTTATGAGACGCGGCTTGCCAAGGGTAAGCGTGCCCGTCTTGTCGAGAACGACCGTATCGATCTGAGCGAGCCGCTCCAGCGCGTCGCCCGATTTGACGAGCACCCCGCGCTTGAAGAGCCGACCCGTCGCCACGACCTGGACCGCAGGCACCGCAAGGCCGAGCGCGCAAGGACATGTGATGATCAGCACGGCGACGGCGTTCATCACCGCATCATGCAGGCCGATTTCCGGCATGCCCGTGACGCCCAGACTGCGCAGGATCTGCGGTCCGAACGCCCAGACCAAGAACGTTGCGGCGGCGAGCGAGTGAACAACGGGCACGTAAAGAGCGACCGCCTTGTCTGCGATGCGTACAAAGCGGGCCCGGCCTTGTTCACCGATTTCGATGAGCCGCGCCAGTTGCGCTAAGAGGGAGGACTCCACCGGAGATGCGACGCGCAGTCTAATCGGCTTCGTCAGGTTGATCGCGCCGGCATGGACGGTGTCGCCCACGCCGACGGACACTGGCAGCGTTTCCCCGGTGAGCATCGCAAAGTCGAAATCCGATACGCCGTCCAGGATGACGCCGTCGACCGGGACTCTTTCGCCGACAGCCAGGGCGATGACGTCGCCGGTCACGAGTGACTTCGCTGCGACGGCGGCGGCGTCGCCGTCATGTCCGATGCGAACAGACGTTGTTGCTTGCATGGCGAGCAAGTCGCGCGCGGCCGTTCGCGCCTTTTCCCGCAGACGGTGATCCAGATAGCGTCCGACAAGCAGCAGGAACAGCAGCATGCACACGCTGTCGAAGTATGCGTGGTGTCTGCCGGCGGCGGTCTCGAACAGGCTCATTCCCAGTGTCAGGATGACCGCGAGCGAGATCGGCACGTCCATGTTGGCGCGGCCGCGGCGAAGCGCGCCGACCGCCGACTGGAAGAATGGTTGTCCGGCATAGAGCGCCGCCGGGACCGCGATAACCGCCGACCACCAGTGCATCATGGTGCGTGTGGATCCGCCCATGTCCTGGTCTCCGGTCCACACAGGAACCGAGAACATCATCACATTCATGGAGGCGAACGCAGCCACCGCGAGCGCACGCAGCAGCCGGCGGCCCTCCGCATCAATTTGCTTCTGGCCTTCACCAGGGTCGAAAGCCGTTGCGTCGTATCCTGCGCGGGCGATTGTTGAGGTGATTTCGCGCGGTTCCACGCGTCCACGCGTCCACGCTACCCGTAGACGTCCGGTGGAGAGGTTGAGGCGGGCATCCGTGACGCCGGGAAGGGCAAGCAGCGCCCCTTCGATCTTGCGGATACAACCTGCGCAACGGGCGCCCTGCACGAGAAGCTCGAGCGCATTGCCGCCGCCGTCATCGCTTTGCACAAAGGCGGTGGGATCGACGCTCGAGACGGCCGCGCTTGTGACAGGCGAGAGCCCTGAAGGACAACCAGCGGCGTCGTCCATTGGGCGCTGGTTTAGCGCGGCGGCGTCCATGTCATCCTCCGCTCGAATTCGAACCGCTCGGAGCCGCGTGTCGCGATCCCTTGGAAGGTCCAGGCGCCTGCGGCGATGACCCCGGCATCGGCCCGGTAGACCCCGTCGCCCAACGCTGTGAACGCAATCACTCTGTCGTCTCGGGTCGTCGCAGGTCGCTTAAGTGTACCCGCGATCGTCAGACCGTCGATCGGACGCCCCGCGCGGTCAGCAAAATGCACACTGAGCTGCGCGTTCGCATCACTCGGGGTCATCGTCACGCCGGCGCGCCAGCCTAACGCTGCCTGAGCTGCGCGTTCGTCAAGCTTTTCATTGTAGCGTAGCCCTTGAAGGTAGGAACGCCTCTCGTCTTCGCCGGGGAAAGTTCGAACAGCGGCGACGGAAAACGCCACGTTTACGGCGATGATCGCGCCAAAGAAAAACAGCATCCCTGCAAGGACGTGGCCGCCGGTGAGCTGGTTTCGTGTTGCGATCTTGGGTTTCATCAGGGGGTCCCTGCCATGAAGATGGCGCGCCGCTCGGCCGTCTTGCCCGTGGAACGCTCCGTGAGCACAAAAGTGATCGGGTTGGAGCGCTCGTTGGCGGCGTCTGAGGCGACATAGATGCGCATGCTAGTGACGTTATCGGCGCGGGCCGTGACGATGAGACCGCCATCGATTGTTGAGGGAAGCGCCATCGCAGAGATTTGCGCATCGCGCAGCCCCGCTACGCGCAGCTCCAGGGTCCGCACGCGGGGCTCCTTGTTGATCACGCGGATCATGTAGCCGTTGCGGATGCCGCCATCCGAGAGGCGGACGAACGGTGGACTACGATCACGCATCGCGTCGAGGGAGAGCGTCGTGCGGTTCACGAGCGCGTAGAGCATGATTGCGCCGACGATGACGAGGACCGATGCGTAGAGAACGGTGCGCGGCCTCAGGAAGGTGTAGACGGGCGCTTCACCCCGGACGGCCCGGGCCACGTTTTCATAGGAGTCGTACGCGATCAGCCCCTTTGGACGATCGACCTTCTCCATCACCGCATCACATGCGTCGATACACAGCGCGCAGTTGATGCACTCAAGCTGATCGCCGTCGCGGATATCGATGCCTTGCGGACAGACCGCGACACACTGGCGGCAGTCGATACAGTCGCCTCGATCGTCCCAGCTATCGCCTTTCTTGTGCGCGCCGCGCGGCTCCCCGCGCGCCACCTTGTATGTAACGCTTAGCGCGTGTCGATCTGTCATCGCCGCCTGGATGCGAGGCCAAGGGCACAGATAAGTGCACACCTGCTCACGCATTGTGCCCGCGAGCGCGTATGTCGTGAAAGTAAGGATGCCTATAAACAGGTAGACTGCAAGTGAAGCCTGTCCGGTGAATATCTCGCGCATCAGCGTCGGCGCATCACCGAAGTAGAAGACCCAGGCTCCGCCGGTCAGTGCGGCAATGGTGATCCACAAGGCGTGCTTGGAGATTTTCTTTCTCGCCTTGTCGAGACTCAGAGGCGCCTTGTCGAGGCGCATGCGTGCGATGCGATCGCCTTCGATCCATCGCTCGACGTGGATATAGAGGTCAGTCCACACCGTCTGGGGACAGGCGTAGCCGCACCAAACGCGGCCGAAGAGGGCCGACGACAGAAAGATGCCGACCGCCGCCAGGATGAGCAAGCCGGTGATATAGTAGATTTCCTGTGGCCATAGCTCCAGGAAGAAGAAGTAGAATCGACGCCCTTCAAAGTCGATGAGCACCGCCTGATCCGGCGCGCCTTCATTGCGATCCCAGCGGATCCACGGCGTCAGGTAGTAGATCGCCAGCAGGACAACCATCGCGCCCCACTTCAGCGTCCGGAAGGGCCCGCCGCTGATTTTGGGATAGATCGGCGTGCGCTTCTTGTACAGTTCGCGCGCCGCCTTGGAGTTTACGGCCTCGACGTCGATACTGATCGAAGCGTGATCCGCATTGCGACGATCGATAAGCGTCGTCTTTTGGTTCATGGCGTGGCCGGAGCTCGCGTTGCAGGTGGGGATGCGTCTGTGGCGGTCGGCGATACGGGTTCTGCGACTTCCGCTTCGCCACCGCCCAGTCCATAGACATAGATCGCAAGTGCGCGGATCATCGCAGGATCAAGACGCGTTTCCCACATCGGCATGACACCGCCGCGACCAAGCTCAATCTGCTTGCGCACCTCCTCGCGGGAACCGCCGTACAGCCAGACGTCATCTGTCAGGCTCGGTGCGCCGAGGGAGCGGTCGCCTGCGCCGCTGGCGCCATGGCAAGCGACGCATTGCTGCTGGAAGATCGCGGCCCCGCGGGCTGCCGCCGTCGCCTGGGGTTTCTCACGGTCCCGCGCGGTCGACAGCGTAAGTACGTATTCGGTAACGTCGCCGATGTCTTTGGCGCTCATTAGTCCGTCGCGGCCGTACGCCGGCATCACCGACATACGTGTATCCTCGTGCGTGGAGCGAATGCCGACGCGCAGGGTGTGCTCGATTTCCTTAAGGGTGCCGCCCCAGATCCAGACATCGTCGGCGAGGTTGGGATAGCCTGGTGCGCCCGCCCCGCCTGCGCCGTGGCAGGTGCGACAATTGTCGCCGAACGTCGTTTCTCCCGCCGCGCGCGCGAATTCGGCAAGCTGGGGATCAGCGACGATTTCGTCATATGACGCTGCGTTCAATCGCTCGAAGGACGGGCGTCGCGCCGCTTGCAGCGACTTGATATCCGCGGCCACGTTCGCGCGGTCAGAGAATCCGAGAATGCCGGGGGTGTAGCCGTTGGGTGTCGGCCAAGCGGGCATGAGCACCCAGTAGACCATCGCGACCGCGATGCACGCATAGAAAAGATAGAGCCACCAGCGTGGCAGCGGAGTGTCCAGTTCACGAATGCCGTCCCATTCGTCGCCCGTGGTGCTCGTTCCGGTGAAATCGTCGACGCCGTTTTTGTCAGGCGTGGTCATCGTCTTCGTCCTTGCTCAAAGGGGCGCGGGAGGCATCGTCGAAGGTCTTCCGGTTGCTTGGCCACAGGGCGTAGAGAACCGCCACAAGAAACAGGAAGACCGCAAACGCCAGCCCCCAGGTTTCTGCGAAGTGCGAAGCCGCCGCGAATGTCATCGCGTCACCGTTGGTTTTCAGGCGCATCCGCCTGGTAAGTGCTGAAGTCCACGCCGGCGCCGAGCATTTGCAGATAGGCGATAAGCGCATCCATTTCGGTGAGCCGCGATGGATCGCCGTCGTAGCTGCTCGGCTTCACCGTCGGGTAGCGCGTTTCAAACGCGATTGCGGCGTCGCTGTTGGGGTCTGCCTGAGCACGGAGGTCGGCCTCGGCGTTTTCGATCTGCTCTTTGGTGTAGGGCACCTTCAGCATGGCGTTGACACGCAAGTGATCGGTGATGTCGTCGGTCCGCAGAAGCTTTGCATCAAGGAACGCGTAGGGCGGCATGATTGACTCCGGCACCATCGAACGTGGATCAATGAGATGTTCTCGATGCCATTCATCGGAGTAGCGCCCGCCGACGCGGGCGAGATCAGGGCCTGTGCGCTTCGATCCCCACTGGAAAGGATGATCGTACATGCTCTCCGCTGCGAGGCTGTAGTGGCCGTAGCGCTCAACCTCGTCGCGCAATGGGCGTACCATCTGCGAGTGGCAGACATAGCAGCCTTCGCGAATGTAGATTTCGCGGCCTTTGAGCTCAAGCGGGGTGTAGGGGCGCACGCCCTTCACCTGTTCAATAGTGCTCTCGATGAAGAAGAGCGGCGTGATCTGCACGAGGCCGCCAATGGAGACCACCAGCAGGATGCCGACGACGAGGATGAGCGAGTGACGCTCGAACCATTTGTGGAAGTGCCACATCGTGTGACCCTATTCTGCTGCGACGGCGGCGGGGGCCGCGTTGGGACGAACGGTGAGGGCGGCGGGGGCATCGCCCCGGGCGGTGCGCCAGAGGTTGTAGGCCATCAGCAGCGCGCCGATGAGGTAGAGAACTCCCCCGAGCGCACGGATGATGTAGTAGGGTTTCATCGCCTCGACACTCTCGACGAACGAGTACTCAAGAAAGCCGAGCTCATTATAGGCGCGCCACATCAGGCCCTGCATGACGCCTGATACCCACATCGAGGTGATGTAGAGAACGATGCCCAGGGTCGCGATCCAGAAGTGCCACTCGACCAGCGCGTTCGAGTAGAGACGCTCGCGTTTCCACAGCCACGGCGTGAGGCAATAGAGCGCGCCGAAGCTGACGAATCCGACCCAGCCGAGTGCGCCGGAGTGCACGTGGCCGATGGTCCAGTCGGTGTAGTGCGAGAGCGAGTTGACGGCGCGGATCGACATGACGGGGCCTTCGAACGTGCTCATGCCGTAGAAGGCGACCGACACCACCAGCATACGAAGAACGGGATCGGTGCGTAGCTTGTCCCACGCGCCCGAGAGCGTCATCAGGCCGTTGATCATGCCGCCCCACGACGGCATCCAGAGCATGATGGAGAACGTGGCGCCCAGCGTCTGCGCCCACATGGGCAGCGCTGTGTAGTGCAGGTGGTGTGGTCCCGCCCAGATGTAGAGAAAGATCAGCGCCCAGAAGTGGATGATCGATAGCCGGTAGGAATAGACCGGGCGATCAGCCTGTTTGGGGATGAAGTAGTACATGATGGCGAGGAAGCCGGCGGTGAGGAAGAAACCCACCGCGTTGTGTCCGTACCACCATTGCGTCAACGCATCCTGCACGCCGGAGAACGCGGAGTAGCTGAACGATCCCGAGAACGACACTGGCAGTGCTAGGTTGTTGACGATGTGCAGCATCGCGATGGTGACGATGAACGCCAGATAGAACCAGTTCGCGACGTAGATGTGCTTTTCTTCGCGCTTCCATATCGTACCCAGGAAGACGAGCAGGTATGCGACCCATACGAGCGTGAGCCAGATATCAACGTACCACGGCGGCTCCGCGTACTCGCGCGACTGCGTGATCCCGAGGAGATAGCCTGTGCCTGCGAGAACAATAAAGAGCTGATATCCCCAGAACACGAACCAGGCCCACGGCCCCCCAGCGAGGCGCGCGCGGCAGGTGCGCTGCACGACGTAGAATGAGGTGGCGATCAGCACGTTGCCGCCGAACGCGAATATTACCGCCGATGTGTGCAACGGGCGCAAGCGGCCGAAGTTGGTCCAGCCGAAGTCCTCGAAGTAGAAGATGTGGGGGAACGAGAGCTGGAGCGCGATGATAACGCCCACCAGCAGTCCCGCGATTCCCCAGAAGGTCGAAGCGATGACGCCAGCCTTGACTACGCCGTCCTCGTAGCGGGTGCGCGCCGTCTCGGGATTTGGCAGGATATAGGCGCGGACCAGACCAAATATTCCGAGAACGAACGCCGCTATCGCGGTGTACATTTGGACAGCAAAGGGGCCATCCTGTGTGCGCGCCGCGCCCCAAATGGCCAACGCGGTCCCGATTGTCAGGATCATGCCAATGGCGAGCGGCGCATAGCCGACGTCGCTCGCCGTCTGTCGTGAATTCATGCTCCGCTCCCGCAACGCCGCTGTAGGACGGTCATGCGCGATGCGTCGGTCGCGAGCTTTGATTTGACGCAATCGCGCCCTCGGCCGCATGTGGCAGTGAAGAGCTTGTGCTGCGCGAATTGTCGCGCCGTCAGAACCTGGCGCACTAGGGATGGTCATTCCGTTCGCCGGCAAATGCGGGAAGAAGTCGATGCGGAAAGCGCGGAAAGCCATGGCGTCAGAGGTTTCCACGGACAGCGGCGAACGAGTGTTCTACGGCGCACTTCTCATTTTTCCGGCTGCGTCGGCTTGGCTTGCGTTTGGCCAGTCAGCGCAGGCACATGCGCTCGACGTGCTTCTTGGGCAGGGAGCGTGCGGCAATCTGTTCATCACGCCGGATGCGCCGGTGGTTTTCGGGCACTGCCTCAATTGTTGGTCGGCTGGAGCGACCGCCGGTGCGGCGGCGCTTCTCGCAGTCCTGTCGGCGCGGGCCGCCTTGCCCCTCCTCCCCGCGCAGCGCGTGGCGTGAGCAACATCCGATCTTTTGCAGTTGCATCCGCAATTGAGCGATCGGATAAAGTTGCTCGACCCATCCGTATAGAGCATCCTTATCCGGCCATTTGATCGCCACAGCGATCGAGTTGGGTCGGATACGCTAGACGGCGCGTGAGTGGCGCGCCGGGCTTTGCTGGTGAAAGGCGTCGAAGGCGCTCGCCACAACGCGGGTGAGACGTCGTGCGTGGTGCGGTATGGTGACCAGGTCCCCGGTCACCCTCACCAGGTCCACCCCCGTTGCCCCTTCAAGCTCCTGCAAGTCCCCTTCGAAAGCTCGCGCGCCGCCGTACGGCGCGAGGTCGACCTCGAAATCACATAGGATGCGTTCGATGATGGCGCGGCGGACGCGATCTTCCTCAGTCAGCGCGTAGCCGCGCGCGACAGGCAGGTCTCCCATCACGACCATGCGAGCCCACTGACCGATTTCCGGGCTGTTTTGTGCATAACCGTGGGGAAGGCTCGAAATCGCCGAAGCGCCGATGCCGATAAGGCCTGCGCAATCGTCATCTACATAGCCTTGGAAATTTCGCCGCAGGGCGCCATTGCTCGCTGCACGCGCGAGTGGATCATCTGCGCGCGCGTAGTGATCAAGACCGATTTCCACATAGCCTGCAGAACGTAGCACCTGTGCAACCGCCTCGGCCTGCGCGCTGCGTTCAAGCAGACCCGGGAGCGTATCGGCATCGATGAGTCTTTGCCGCGCCTTGAACCAAGGCACATGCGCGTAGCCGAACACTGATAGTCTGTCTGGCGACATTTCAATGGCGATACGCGCCGATGTACAGGCATCTTCGACGGTCTGCAGCGGCAAGCCGTACATGAGGTCGAAGCTCAGTCCTTGAACGCCGTGCTCACGTAGCACCGAAATGGCGTTCGCCACCGCTGTAGCAGGCTGGATACGACCGATGGCCGCCTGTACGTGGGCGTTGAAATCCTGGACGCCGAGAGAAACGCGGGTGACGCCCTGGCGCGCGAATGCGGCCGCTTGCGCCGAGGTAAGCCTGCGTGGATCGACCTCAATGGCGTGTTCGACAAGCCCGGAGATATCGAAGCCTTCGCGAACGGACCCAACAATTGCATCGAAGTCGTCGGGCGTCAGGATGTTCGGCGTCCCGCCCCCCCAGTGCATGCGCCGAACAGGGCTCTTGCCTGTAAGCGCGGCGACCAGGCCGATCTCAGCACGCAGCATCGACACATAGTCGCTCACGGGTTTACGTCGCCGCGCGGCTTTGGTGTTGCAGCCGCAGTACCAACAGATGTCATGGCAAAATGGGACGTGCAGGTACATGGAGAGTGGAGCGCCCGCGCCGGCGCTATCTGCGAGCCAGCCCGCGTAGGTTGCGCCCGTGACGGCTGACGCAAAGTGAGGCGCGGTGGGGTAGCTCGTGTATCTCGGCAGATTGCGTTGCGCGAAAGGGATGTGGCGTGGGTCCATGTCGGATGCTTCGAGGGCAAGGCCTTCGTGCGCCTTGACCGGGGTCAAGTCGTTGGATCTGGGCCGCCCTCAGGGTGCGGCAAGCCGTCTACGTAGAATCCCTTAGGGACATGATCTGAATTTCTGGGTCGCCCAGTCGCGCCTAGTCAGGGTGCACGCAAATCAGGGAGCACGACCATGGCGGCGGCGATGCAGGACAACCATCACAAAGTCCGGACGCTCCCGGCTGGCGCGGGGCTTGATCTCGTCCATCTTTCACCCGGTATCGTTGCGCACGGAACGGTTGTGCCGGTGGCGCGAGAGGCGTCCGTTTTCGTCCAAGAGGATGAGGTCGCCCATGTGTACAAGGTGGTGTCTGGCGCCGTGCGCGTTACGCGGCTCCTGTCGGACGGTCGTCGTCACATCGTTGCATTCTACTTCGCAGGTGAATTGTTCGGGCTCGAATCGGGCGACACGCACCAGTTCTCCGCCGAAGCGGTGGTTGCTTCACGCATCGCCTTTGTGAGGCGCTCGGCGGTCGCGACCGGCGCAGAACACAACGATAACGCGATCTGGGCGGTGTGGCGTCTGATGGCCAAGGAACTCGCACGCGCCCAGGATCATGCGCTTTTGCTGGGCCGCCTGAGCGCTGCGGAGCGGGTAAGCGCTTTCCTGCGTGACATGGCCGTCCGCACCGGCTGCAACAACTCGATCGACCTGCCCATGTCGCGCACCGACATCGCTGACTATCTGGGCCTCACCATTGAAACTGTTTCGCGCACACTTACCCTCATGGAGCGTCAAGGCGCCATTCGATTCAGCGGCGCGCGGCACATCGATCTACAATGCGGGCGCCCGCTGGCCCGCGTCGCCTAGGGCAACACCCGATCTTTCGGAATTGCAGCCGCCATGGCGAGATCGGATAAACTCTCTTTAGCATCATACGTGTAGAGCACCCTTATCCGACCATTCGATCGCCACAGCGATCGAGTTGGGTCGGATAACTCTAGGCTTTCACCGGCGCCTTCAGGCGCAGATGGCCGCGTAGATCGCCAGCGAGAGTTCGTCCCGTAGCAGCGGCTTCTCGACGATCGGAATGCGCAGGCTGTCACAGCGCGCGCGCAGGCGCGCGCCTGGATGGCTTGTCATCAAGATCGCCGGCGCCGCCAAGCCCCTCGCGCGCAGCATCTCGATCAGGCAGAGCCCGTCCATCCGCGGCATGCGGTGATCAACGACGACGCACGCAACGTCAGGCGGCGCCGGCAGGTCGAGGACCGCTTCTGCGCTGTCGAACGCGAGTACACGGTAGCCTTCGACCTCGATGCCGAAGGTGAGGGCGTTCAACAGCGCGCCGTCATCATCGACGATCAGGATTGTTCGATCGGGGGCGACCCGGGTGCGCGCAGCGGTCTCGGGGATTGGGGCGATGGCGCCCATCGGTATTCCTTTCAGCGTCCTCGAGGCGAACGATCGTATGGACCGGGGTCGCGCGCCTTGATGAAGCGCAAGTCGCGATCAGCTTCGGCTAACGATCACCATGCGCACGAGTTCGGAGAGGCTCGCCGCTTTCATCTTGGTCATGACGTTAGCGCGATAGATTTCGACGGTGCGGGCGCTGATGCCGAGGTCGAATGCGATCGCCTTGTTGGCGTGTCCCGCCACCAGTCCTTCGAGGACGTCCATTTCCCGTCCTGACAAAGTGGCGATGCGCCGGGCGGTTTCCAGCTTCTCGGCGGCCCGCTCGTCGCCGAGCGCAAGCGACTCGCGGCTCCACTGGAGCGCTGCAAGCAGGCGGCTTTCGTCGAAGGGCTTCTCAAGAAAATCGACGGCGCCGGCCTTCATGGCCTCGACCGCGAGCGGCACGTCGCCGTGTCCGGTCATCACGATCACAGGGAGCGCCGTCATGCCGCGCGCCTTCAACGTGCGGAGCAACTCAAGCCCGGATTTTCCCGGCATGCGCACATCCGTAACGATCCAGCCGTGCTCGAGCGCGTCAGCCTGGTCGAGAAAATGCTCCGCGGACGGGTGGGCGCGTACACGATGGCCGCTCGACTCCAGCATGAACGTGAGTGAGTCGCGTATGGCGGCGTCGTCATCGACGATGTGCACAGTCCAGTCAGGCGTCATCGGACGCTCCTGTGGGAATTGTAAAAGCAAACGTAGCGCCGCCGCCTGGCGTGTCTTCTATCCAGATGCGGCCGCCGTGGGCGTCAATGATGGTGCGGCAGATGGAGAGGCCGACGCCCATGCCGGTTTTTTTTGTTGTCATGAAGGGCTCGAACAGGCGTTCTGCGAGCGCCCGCCCGATGCCGGGTCCGGTATCGGCGACCCGTACGATTGCCTCACCGTTCTCGCCCGGGTGCGTAGAGATTGTCAGCTCCCGCCGCGGCGCATCCACCATCGCCTCGATGGCGTTTCGGATGAGATTGAGCAACACTTGCTGGATCTGAACTTTGTCAGCGTACACGAGATCGCCTGGATAGCCGCGCACGGTCTGCACGCGGACATCGCCGCCCCGCACGCCGACTAGCGCGAGTGCAAGAGATTCCTCAATGACTTTCGAGAGGCTCTCGATGTGACGTTCGTTTTCGCCCGTGGCGACAAACTCGCGCAGCCGCCGGATGACGTCCCCGGCGCGTATCGCTTGCGCGGCGGCCTTCGCCACCGGATCGCGCAGTCGATCGAGGTCCGGGGTTGGGGCCTCCAGCAGTCGTTCGGCGCCGCGCAGGTAATTTGCGATCGCTGACAATGGCTGGTTCAGTTCGTGCGCGAGCGCCGACGCAAGCTCGCCCATGGCCGTCAGGCGGGAAATATGCACGAGCTCAGACTGGAGTTCCTGCAGACGGGCCTGTGTCGCCTGACGCTCGGTGAGGTCGCGCACAAAGCCTGTGAAATAGTGCGACTGTCGGACACGCACTTCGCCCACTGAGAGTTCCATCGGAAAGGTTGAGCCGTCCGCGCGCTCCCCGACAACCACCCGCCCCATGCCGATGATGCGCCTCTCGCCCGTCTTCAGGTAGCGCTCGATGTAGCCGTCGTGCGCGGCGTGGTGGGGTGAAGGCATCAGGCATGAAACGTTGCGTCCGATCATGTCGGCGGGTTGGCGCTGGAACAGTCGCGCCGCTGCAGCGCTGAAGGACTGGACGATGCCTTTCGCGTCGATAACCACCATCGCGTCGGGGACGGTGTCGAGGATCGACTGCAAATGTGCTTCACGCTGCAGGATGGTTTCGTTGAACGCGCGCGCTGCCGCGTCCGCGCGGAAAAGACGCTCGCCGACAAAGGCGATGCCGACGCCAAGCGCGGCGAACAATCCGGTCTCGACGACGCCGCCGATGCCCGGCGCTCGCCATCCAAGACCAATGCTCGTGATGACGCCAAAGGCGGTCGCCACGAGTCCCGGCCAAAGCCCGCCCAATGCTGCGCCGAGAAGAACCGACGGAACCAGCAACAGGAACGCCACTGATGTCCCTATGGTTTGCAGGAGCGCTTCATGCACCACAAGCGCCAAGAAAGCGGCGGCGATCGATAACGCAAACGCCATGGGGGCGTTCGCCTCAGTCGCCCATGGAATCCTCCAGGGCAGGGGGCGGCGCTCCGGCGGCGCGGTCTGCTCGGGTGGCGCGTTCATGGTTGGCGCGGCCTCTGAAGTCGGCGGGCGTTCCTGATACGACGCGCAGGGACCTGCGCCAACCACACGAGTTGATCCTGCTCAATGCCGCATGCGGCGTCAGCGCGCACCCTGACGACGGCCCGAAAAGCCTGACTGGAGAGTATTGGCATGGCGTTCAAGGATTTGCTCGTTGTGTTGTTCGGCGATGAGAGCGATGGGCATGTGATCGCTACGCTCGATTGCCTGCCGATGTTCGCACAGGCTCATTTGGCGGCTTCGCTGCTCGCCCCGATCCCGGATCCCGTGTTCGTCGGCGACATGATGGGCGGCGGGATGGCGCTGGGCGAGTTCATCATGCAGGTCCGCAAGGACGCAACCGCGTCGCAGGAAAAAATCCGCCTGGCGTTGTCTCGCACCAATCTTGGTTATGAGCAGCGCCTCGTCATGTCGCAGAAGTTGACCGCCTGCGACATGGCGGTGACGCAGGCCCGCCACGTCGATCTAACCGTGATGGCAAGGCCCTCCAAGACGGGTTCAGACTTCCGTCGTGAAGTGATGGAGGCGGTGCTGATGGAGTCGGGCCGGCCCCTGCTGCTCCTCCCGCCCGGCTGGAAGACGGACGGCGCTGTGAAAACCGTGTTCGTGGCGTGGAATGCGGGGCGCGAGGCTGCGCGCGCCGTCGGTGATTCCAGGGATTGGCTGGACGTGGCGGCGAAGATTGTCATCGGCACCGTCGATGCGAAACCGGGGCCGCGCGGTCACGGCGAGGCGCCGGGCGTCGATATCGCCACGCACCTGGCGCGGCACGGCTACGCCGTTGAATTGCGCAATATCGACAGCCTCGGTGCAGAAACTGGCGAAGCTCTGCTCGACTCGGCTGAAGCGGCCGGCGCCGATCTCATCGTTGTGGGCGGGTTTGGGCATCCACGCCTGCAGCAGGCTCTTTTTGGCGGCGTTACGCGGACGATCGTGGAAACCTCCAAGATCCCGTTGCTGATGTCTCATTGAACGAGGAAATCCATGACCGCACTGAAACGCATCACGCTCCGCCTCGCGAGGAACCCGGAAGCGGGATATCCAGATGGCGATCAGCACCGGGGCTACACGATTGTCGCGCCGTTGCACGAGGACGGACATCTCGATGTTGAAGGGTGGCGCGCGGCGCGCGAAAAATGCACCGTCATCCGGTTCTCGCCCGATCCGGAGCAGCGCGCGGACGGTTGGCTGACGCACCGTGGTTCGCATTGGAGCTTCCGCTACGACGAGGCTGACGAGGGCCCAGACGAACCGCTCTTTCGGCTGAGCGAGCACAGGCTCGTCAGAGGCGAGTACCTCTCGGTCGCCGATCCTGACGGCCCGACGCTTGTGTATCGAGTGGCCGACGTCGCGCCCATCGATTGAGCGTGGCGGCGGCGCAAGCGTGTCGCGTTACGGCGCGACGGGCGTGCATACTTTCGGAAACACCGCCTCGGCGACGCCTCCGACGCTGAGCGGCGCCAGCGTCACGGGCTCCGGCGTCACCCGGCGGTCGATCACCGAATCGTCCCCGCCCAACGCCTCGCGCGATACAACGCCCATTGTTCGCGCGGCACAGTCGAAGCGCAACGTCGCCTGCTCGGTTTGGAAAACGGTCTCGCCCGAGTAGTCTTTCGGCAGGTCTTGCGCCCAACCTTCAAGACGCGGATGTCGAATGCGCACCACGACGTCTTTGAACGCACCTGTCGTATCGACTTTCGTTTGCGCCGGATCGTACTGGATCGCCCCGCCGTCGCCGGTCTGCGCGATTGGAATCCATTGCAATGCCGGGACGGTCTCGGGTTGCGGCTCTTCGGTCGTGGTCTGTGGTCCGCAGGCCACAAGCGCGAGCGTGGCGCACACGACGGCGAATGCACTCTCTCTCATTTGGTCAGCTCCTTTAGCGTGGGGTCCTGGTCCCGGCGGGGCGGTTCCTGTTGGATGGATTTGAGATACGCGACGAGGCTATCGACCCCTTGCGGGTTCAGTTCGAAGAGGGGCATGTCAGGGTGTCCGACCTTGATGCCCGTCATGAACTCTTCCGTGAGCGTATCGGCGCGATAATGTGAAAAGACGGTGCGCAGAGGCGGGGCGTCTGCGCGCGGGCTATCGCCTTGGCTCCCTGCGGCATGGCATTCGCCACACTGGCTCTCGGCGATCATTCGTCCGTTCTGGGCGAGATCCACGGCGCGGCTATCGGTAACTTGCCGCGCGCAGCCGGTAATCAGCAGGAACGCGATGGCGGTTGTCAGATGCTGGCGTGCCCATTTGCGGTTCATCCGGCGGCCTCGATATCTTCACCAAAGTGTAAGACGCCGCTTCGCGTCGCGCGTTGATCCCGGTCAAGACCCGCCACTCGCCATGAACTGCCTCCCGCCATGAACTGCAAAGGGCGCTTGATCGTCGGAAAAGGATTGGCGCCGTGCGTGCTGCGATCCTTGAAGTTGGCGGCCAGCTCGTTGATGCCTGACAGTGAAGCGACACTGACAGTGAGGTGAAGGTGCGATCCGTGATGATCCGTTGCAATATATCAGGCGAACACAAGCGAACTGTGGGGAAATTGAAGTCGATTGGGGGGCGCTGCGAATAGGTGTGTTCCATGAGCGCCGCGCGCCCGCTCTGGACTCCGAACGGATCCGAGCCGAGCAGGATGGGCCGGCGTGCGGGATGGGCCGGCGTGCGGGATTCGGCGTCCCGCAACCGCAGGCGCATTGTTTGACCGCTCACACGCGGCCGCTAAATGCGCGATCAGAGGCGCTGACGCCGTCCGCCGCAATTCGTTCCGTGCCCAAGTTAACGACAAAGACGTCTGCGGCCCAAGATGTCTGCGGCCCAAAAGGAGGCGCAACGGCGGTCAAAGCGTGCTTTGGCCGCTCTGCAGCCCGCCGAGCATCTGGAGGCTCGCACTATTGAACCGGCGCGGATGCTGAAGCTGCTCGCCAACGAACAGCGGCTGACCGGGCTCATGCCGGCTGAGTGAGCAGGAGATGTCCGTTGCGGCCTTGGAGGAGCATGGCAATCTGAGCCAGTCGGCGCTTTCGCAACATCGCGCCAAGTTGCGCGCTGAGGGGGTTGTCGCCACGCGGCGGGACGCGCAGACTCCGTTACCCGCGCGCTGACCGCGTCGCGGAACGTCTCATTGGCGTTGTGTGCGAACTCCAGGGCGGCCTATCGCACGGCTCGTCCATGGCCCCCTTCCGGGCGGCGCCGCAATCGAGGGAACGCTCGCCCATGGCGACTTCAGCCGCGATCACGCTCTACGGCATTCCCAACTGCGACACGATGAAGACGGCTCGCAACTGGCTTGCAGCGCATGGTCTCGTCTACGCCTTTCACAACTACAAGGTCGACGGCGTCGACCCCAAGAAGCTCGACGACTGGATCGCGCGCGCGGGATGGGAAGTCATCCTGAACCGCGCCGGCACGACTTTCCGGGCGCTCACCGATGCGGAGAAGTCCGGGATCACAGCGCGCAAGGCGGCGACCCTGATGCTGGCCCAGCCATCGCTCATCAAGCGTCCGGTGCTGGAATGGGGCGCCACGCTGCTCATCGGCTTCAAGCCGGCGGTCTATGCGGAGGCCTTTGGGGTCTGAGGCGGGCCCATGGGCGCGGGGGATAGAGGGCAGGCAGACGCCTTTTTCTCGCCGAGATCAGGCCAGGTGCATCCAAACACCCCCGGCGCCGCATCTTCCTGATGTCCCCGCCACGAAGGCGGATTGAGTTCAAGGAGACATCAACGTGCTCGAAACCATCGTCATCCTCGCCATCCTCGGCGCTTTCGCCGGTCCCCTCGCGGGCCTTGCTTTCACCCGGTCCTGAACCGAAACCTGAGCCATCCGGGAGATCAACGTCATGGAAGAAGTTCTGGTGCCTATGGGCGCGTTCGGCATGATCCTGGGGATTGTGGCGGTTTCTGTCTGGGGTTCTGTCCAGTCCAAGAAGGAGGCCAACGAGACGGTCCGCCGGGCCATCGACGCGGGCCAGCAGCTCGATAGCGATGCGATCAGCGCCATCGGCAAGCCGGTCCGCTCTGCGGCCCAGGACCTGCGTGGCGGCATCGTTCTGGTGTCTCTGTCGATCGGCCTCATCCTGGCGGGTCTAATGGCTTCCGGTGTTCTGCCCGTCGCTGGTGATGGCTGGGATGACGACGCCGGCGTCGGCTTTTACATCGCGGCGATGATCGTGGGCGGGATCGGCGTGGGCCAACTCGTCGCCGGCCTCGTGCGCGGCGAAAAGAAGGGGTCTTGAGCGACCCGGACGAGGTTCTGGCGAAGGAAGCGAAACGGGGCTCGACACGTGCTTTCGAGAGCCTCGTTCGGCGAAATCAGAGCCTCGTTCGCGGATTTCTCCGCCGGCTTGCAGCCGGCGATGCCGCGCTCGCCGACGACCTTGCCCAGGAAACCTTTGTGATGGCCTGGCGCAGGATCGGATCGTTCGAAGCCAAGGGGTCTTTCAAAGGGTGGCTCTGTCGGATCGCATACACCCAGTTCCTGCAGAACCGCCGCTCCGCGAAAGCCGCTCAACGTCGCGAGGATGAAGTGATGGCCATGTCCGAAACCGTTCAGGACGATCGCGCCTCGAGCGAAGCCCGAATGGACCTCGACAAGGTCATGGGCGTTCTTTCTCCCGAGCAACGCGCCGCCATGGCTCTCTGCTACGGGGAAGGGATGTCGCACGCTGAAGCTGCCGAAGCGTTGGGGCTTCCCTTGGGGACGGTAAAGTCACATGTTGTCCGAGGCCGCGCCAAGGTGTTGGCCGAGTTCCAGGGAGCCGCCCCATGACGACCGAAGAGAGCGAGGACGCCAAGATGCGGGCGCTGTTCGGCGAAGCATCGCGCCCCCCGATGGGCGACGAGGAATTTGTGCAGGGCGTCATGGCCCGCGTGGACGAGGCGAAAGCTTCCCGAAAGGTCCGCTCAAGCGCGTTGGCGCTTGGCAGCGTGGCCCTCGGGGTGGCGATCCTTTGGCCTTTCAAGGGGGCTATTGTAACCGCGCTGACCTTGCCGCTGGCCCGGTACGTCCCGGAACCCTCCATGCTCAGCGCCGGCACCACCGCCATGTTGATCGCGGTCGCCGCGAGCGCGGCGGGTCTTGTGTACGCCGAGAAGGGCTGACCCTCCCGCGCTGCGGCATAAACTGCTAGGCACCGTCCATGTCGCAGCATACCCCTACCAAACGTTTCTCAGCTCCGGACATCACCGCCCGCAAGGGCAAAGAGCCGATCGTGTGCCTCACGGCATATACCGCCCCGATGGCGCAGATCCTCGACCCGCATTGCGACCTGCTGCTGGTGGGCGATTCCGTCGGCATGGTTGTCCACGGCCTGCCGACCACGGTGGGCGTCACCATGGACATGATGATCCTCCACGGTCAGGCGGTCATGCGCACCGCCACACACGCGATGGTTGTCGTCGACATGCCGTTCGGCTCGTATGAAGCCGGGGCCGAGACCGCCTACGCCAATGCCGCGCGGATCATGAAGGACACGGGCTGTCAGGCCGTGAAGGTCGAGAGCGGTCCGGAAGTGGCCCGCACCGTGGAATACATGGTGCGCCGCGGCATTCCGGTGATGGGCCACATCGGCCTTCGCCCCCAGGCGGTGAATGTCGACGGCGGCTTCCGGGCCAAGGGGCGCAACGATACCGAGCGAGAGCGGGTCATTGCGGAGGCCAGGGCGACCGACGAAGCTGGTGCGTTTTGCATCGTGGTCGAGGGCGTCGCTGAGGAGCTTGCGGCGGAAGTCACAAGAACGGTGCAAGCGCCGACGATCGGGATTGGTGCGTCCGCCGCGTGTGACGGGCAGATTCTGGTGACCGACGACATGCTCGGGCTTTTTGATTGGACGCCGAAGTTCGTGCGCCGTTACGCAGACCTGCGCCGCCATGTCGGTGACGCAATCGCTGCGTACGCCGCCGATGTCCGGGCGCGGCGTTTCCCGGCCCAGGCCGAGACCTACGCCTTCAAAACGAAGGCCTGACATCGGCAAGGGCCAGAAAAGGGCGCAGCCGTCGCGTTGCGGGCGGGCGCGGGCGCGGCTAGCTTCCGCCGCCGTTCCGGGGCCGTTCCCTGCGAACAGAACGATATTGGGATGGATCGCGCGTGACCGACCTTTTTGAAGAAGTCGAGGAAAACCTTCGGCGCGATCAGCTGCAGACGATCTGGAAGAAGTACGGCGCGTTGTTTATCGCCGCCGCCGCAGCGCTTGTAGTCGGCGTCGGCGGCGTGGGCATGTATCGCTCGTGGACGGCGGACCGCAGCAACGACGCTTCCCAGGAATTCGTGACCTTGCAACAGCTCGCCGCAACGGACCCGCAGGCCGCAGAGCCCAAATTCGCCGCTTTCGCCAAGTCGGCGCCCGGCGGATACAAGGCGCTGGCGGAAATGGAACGCGCCGGCGTACTACAGGCCAACGGCGATTTGCCGGGCGCGCTCCTCGCGTTCGAGAACGCGGCCAGGCTCTCTTCTGACAGTGCGGTTAAACAATCGGCGCAACTACGGGCGGCGTACATCGCCGCTGAAAGTACGCCGTTTGACGCGCTTGAAACGCGGGTGAAGCCGTTGATCGATGGCGGGGGCGCATTCGGCTATCTCGCACGTGAACTGCTTGCGATCGAGGCTTTCGAAGCCGGAAAGCCCGATCGCGCGCGCGCAGAGTTCGATTATCTTGCGACTGCGTTCGACGCCCCGCAAGGCGTGCGCGAACGCGCCCAGAGGTATGGGGCCGTCATAGGCCCGGCCCCGGAACAAAAAGCGGTGCAAAATACGCAACAAAAGCCGGACCAGAAAACCGAACAGACGACCGGACAACCAGCAGCAACGCCCGCGCCGGCCGCGTCCGCCGCATCAGAAAAGACCGGAGAAAAAAAATGAGCGCCTTCCGCCCCATCGTCATGATTGCGGCGGCCGCCGCGCTGTCGGCATGTGCGAGCGCTCCAAGAGTCTGGCCTTTCGGCGGCGACGATTCGCCGAGCGAAACCGCCCCGGCCGACGGTCGCATTTCGATCCTGTCGTTCGAGCAAAAGCTTGAGGTCGACACCGCGCTTGGCGGGCGCACGCCTTATGTGCCGCCGCCGACCGACGTCGCCGTCTGGCCGCAACCCGGCGGCCCGGAGGACAACGCGCCGGCACACGCCAGCATGGCCGGAGACTTTTCCATCGTGGCGCGTCGAAACGTCGGGCAGGGCTCAAGCAGCAACGCGCGCATATCCTCACCGCCCGTCATTGCGGATGGAAAGGTCTTCATCCTGGACGCTGGCCAGCGCCTCTCGGCGTTCCCCATCAACGGCGGCGGCCGGATCTGGTCGCGCGATCTCTCGCCGCGCCGCGGCCGCGACAAGGACGCGCTTGGCGGCGGCGTGGCGTTCGCAGACGGCAGAGTCTTCGTGACCTCGGGCTACGGCTTTGCCGCAGCACTCGACGCCACAAGCGGTGAAGAAGTCTGGCGCACCAACACGCAAGCTCCCATCCACGCCGCCCCGACGGTGTCAGGCGGCCGCGTGTTCGCCGTCACGAACGACAGCGAACTGCTCGCGCTCGACGCAACGACCGGCGCCGTGCAGTGGACCCACCAGGCCATCGCTGAACCCGCCCGCATCCTTTCTGCCTCTAGTCCCGCCGTGAAGGGCGATCTCGTGGTTGCGCCGTTTGCCTCGGGTGAAGTCGTCGCTCTCCTCACCGCCAACGGACGCCGCCTTTGGGTGGATGCGCTCACCCGGGCAGGGCGATTGACCTCGCTGTCTGCGATCAACGACATCGCCGGCCGCCCAGTGGCGCTCGACGGCGTCGTCTACGCAGCGAGCCATTCTGGCATTCTGGCCGCCATAGACCAGCGCAGCGGTCAGCGCTTGTGGGCGCGGGGCCTTGCCTCGACGCAGACGCCCGCCATCGCTGGCGATGCGCTGTACATCGTGACGGTCGACGGCGAACTCACCGCGCTCGAACGCACCACGGGGCAGGCGTTCTGGGTGACGCAGCTCAAGCGATACCGCGATGAAAAAGACCGCAAGGGCCGAATCGCTTGGACGGGACCGCTGCTCGCGGGCGGCAAGCTCGTCCTCGCATCCTCGGAAGGCGACGCCGTGATTGTCGATCCGACGACGGGCGCAGTCGATAAGACCCTGAACGTCGGCGGCCCGGTCTACATCGCCCCCGTGGCGGCGGCTGGGCAGGTGTTCCTGCTGAGCGACGAGGGGAAACTCGTCGTTATTCGGTAGAAATCTGCTAGACGACGCTCACTGCTGCGAACCGGCGTTCCGTTCGCCGGGAAAACACCATGGCCCTGAAGCTGGCGATCGTCGGCCGACCCAACGTCGGCAAGTCCACCCTGTTCAACCGGCTTGCGGGCAAGAAGCTCGCGATCGTGGACGATTTGCCTGGCGTCACTCGCGACCGCAAGGAAGCGACGGGTCGCCTGGGCGATCTCGACCTGCACCTGATCGACACAGCCGGCTTTGAGGATCTGACCGACGAAAGTCTGGAAGCGCGCATGCGCGCGCAGACCGAAGCCGCCATCGCTGACGCCGACATGTCGCTTTTTCTCGTGGATGCGCGCACGGGCGTCACGCCGCTTGACGAGCGGTTTGCGGAAGTGCTGGCGCTCCGGCAAACCGGTGGTTCTCGCCGCCAACAAGCACGAGGGGCGTGCGGGTGAGTCAGGATGGCTTGATGCATTTGCGCTCGGCTTTGGCGAACCCGTCGCGCTCTCGGCCGAACACGGCGAGGGCATGAGCGAACTCTACGCCGAGATCGTCGCGGCCATGCCGCACGAGGATGCGCCGGAGGAAGAGGATGTCACGGACGAAAATCGTCCGATCAAGCTCGCGATCATCGGTCGTCCGAACGCGGGCAAATCCACGCTCGTCAATGCGCTGATCGGTGAAGATCGTCTGTTGGTCGGCCCCGAAGCGGGCATCACGCGCGATGCGATTTCCATCGACTGGAAATGGAACGGCAAGAAAATCCGCCTCGTCGACACCGCCGGCATGCGCCGAAAGGCCAAAGTGCAGGGGCGGCTCGAGCAGATGTCAGTGGCCGACACGCTGCGAGCGATCCGCTTCGCGGAAGTGTGCGTGCTGGTGATGGACCAGAACGAAGCGTTCGAAAAACAGGACCTCACCATCGCCGATCTGGTCGTGCGCGAAGGCCGTGCGCTGATCTATGTGCTGGCGAAATGGGACCAGGCGAAAGACGGCCCGGCCCGCTTCAAGGAATTGCGCGAACGCTGCGAGGATGCGTTGCCGCAAACGAAAGGCGCGCCCATCGTGCGCACGTCGGCGCAAGCGGGCCGCGGGCTGCGGGAGCTGATGGAAGCCGTCACCGAGGTCTACAGCGACTGGAATGCGCGCGTGAAAACGCCCGATCTCAATCGCTGGTTGCAGCACGTCATCGCCAAGCACCCGCCGCCGGCGGTGGACGGCAAGCGCATCAAGCCGCGCTACATCACGCAGATCAAATCGCGCCCGCCGACGTTCGTACTCATTTCCTCGCGCGCGACGAAAATGCCCGAGAGCTACAAGCGCTATCTGACCAACGGCATCCGCGATGCGTTCAATCTCGGCGGCATGCCTATCCGCCTCACGGTGAAGCAGAACCGCAATCCGTTTTCTACCGAAGAAAGCTGACGAGCAGCGCGCCGCTATCAGACGCAGGGCTTACGGCTCGGGCGTGTAGGTCACCCGCTCACCGTGACGCGTCGCGTCCGGCGACAGCAGTTCTACCACCATCGCCGCCACCTCGTCGGGCGACTTCAGCGTCATCGGATCTTCGCCGGGAAACGCCTTCGCCCGCATCACGCTGCGCGTGGCGCCGGGATCGAGGATGTTCACGCGCACGCCGGTGAAGCCGACTTCCTGTGCGTAAGACATCGCCATGGATTCCAGCGCGGCCTTGCTTGCGCCATAGGCGCCCCAAAAGGGCCGAGGAGATTGCGCTACGCTTGAGGTCACGAAAAGCGCGCGTCCCGGAGGCGTCGCGCCACGCAGCAGGCGATCCATCGAGCGGATGAGACGCTGGTTGGCGAGCACGTTTGTCGCCATCGTCTCTTCGAACATCTTCGGCTGCGCATCGGCGACGGTCATCAGGTCGCCAAGAATGCCCGCGTTCGCAAAGAGCGCGTCAAGTTTGCCCCAGCGCTCGTAGATGACGCCGCCGAGGCGATCGATGGCCTCATAGTCCTTCAAATCCATCGGCACGAGCGACGCCGCGCCGCCCGCCTTTCGGACTTCATCGTCAAGGCCTTCGAGCGCCTTTTGGCTGCGCGCCACCGCGACAACGTGATAGCCAGCCTTCGCCAGCGCACGCGCCGCCGATCGCCCGATCCCGCGGGAGGCGCCGGTCACCAGTGCGACGCCTAACGGTTCGCTCGAGGTCATGCCGCTTCAGGTTCGGAGAGCAGTGAAAGCTGGCGTTCGCGTCCGCCGCCCTGATCTGCCTGATCGACGAGGCGCGTAGGGTAATCGCCGGTGAAGCAGTGGTCGGAGAACTGCGGCGCGCGGGGATCGCGCGTCATGCCCATGGCGGCGTAAACGCCCTCCACCGAGAGAAAGCCGAGGCTGTCGGCGTTCAGCCATTTCGCCATCGCGTCGACGTCGCCGTTGTGGCGCGCGGCGAAGAGCTGGTTCACGTCCGGCATGTCGATGCCGTAGTAGTCGCCATAGCGGATCTGCGGGCTTGCGGAGCGGAAGTGAACTTCACGCGCGCCGGCGTCGCGCATCATCTGCACGATCTGCTTGGACGTGGTGCCGCGCACGACGCTGTCATCCACCAGCACGACGCGCTTGCCTTCAATCACCGCGCGGTTGGCGGAGTGCTTCATCGACACGCCGCTGGAGCGAGCGTTCTGGGTCGGCTGAATGAAGGTGCGGCCGATATAGTGGCTGCGGATGATGCCCATCTCATAGGGCACGCCGGATCGCTCTGCGTAACCGAGCGCAGCGGCGACGCCCGAGTCGGGAACCGGGATAACAACATCCGCGCCGAGCGCGGTTTCTTCCGCAAGGCGACGCCCCATCTGCTTGCGCACGTCATAGACGCTCTTGCCGCCGACGTTGGAGTCAGGACGGCAAAAATAGACGAACTCGAACAGGCACGGCCGCGCCGGGCGACGCGGGAACGGAAAGTGGCTCTCCACGACCGGCTTGCCGTCCTCACCCATGGTGATCGCGACGACTTCACCGTTCTCGATCTCCCGATCAAACCGCGCGCCGACTGTGGCGAGCGCGCAGGTTTCCGAGGCGAGCACGGGCGCGTCGCTGATCCAGCCCAGCACCAGCGGGCGGATGCCGATGGGATCGCGCGCGGCCAGGATCATGTCGTTGGTCAGGCATACGAGCGCATAGGCGCCTTCGACCTGCCCTAGGGCCTCAACGAAGCGGTCGATGACCTTCGTGCGGCGCGCCCGCGCCATGAGCTGCAGGAAGACTTCCGTGTCCGACGTGCTCTGGAAGATAGCGCCGCGTTCGACGAGTTCCCCGCGCAGCTTTACCGCGTTTGTGAGGTTGCCGTTGTGGGCGATGGCGACGCCGCCGCAGGCCAAGTCCGCAAAGAGCGGCTGCACGTTGCGCAGCAGGCGTCCGCCCTGCGTGCCGTAGCGCGTGTGGCCAATGGCGAGGTGGCCGCGCAGACGCTCTCGCAGATCGCCAGTATCGGCGGAAAAGTGATCACCGACAAGGCCTAGGTGGCGCTCTGTGTAGAAGCGCTCGCCGTCGTAGGTGGCGATGCCGCAGCCTTCCTGGCCCCGATGCTGCAGCGCGTGCAGGCCAAGGGCGGTGATCAGGGAGGCGTCTGGCGCGCCGTAGACAGCGATAACGCCGCACTCTTCACGGAGTTTGTCGTCGTCGTACGGTTCTGGGTCGAACTGACTGTCCGTCTGCGGATAGGCCTCTCGCATCGGGTCCTCGTCATTCGCTTATTGCGGCGCGGGCGTCGCCGGGGAGGTTTCAACAGTGACAGAGTCGGTCAACACGGTCTCGTCGTTCCTGCGCTCCCGGATATAGGTGCGCGCGCGCGGCCCGAAACCCTCCAATACTGTCGCAGTGCGGTCGAAGAACGGGTAGAGCTTCGCGGTGGTCATCCACGAGGGCAGCGTGGCCTGCGGCGTGGTTTCCGGCGGCCCGGTGACCGCGCGGGCCAGCAGCACGAACAGCGACACGATCAAGATGCCGCGCGCGGC
>Ga0247843_1002233_pt1 | contig 36065 bp, 37 predicted proteins | sample LaCruzMarch2017__FD_192420 | JGI IMG/M metagenome (GOLD analysis project Ga0247843, IMG submission 192420) | Freshwater microbial communities from meromictic Lake La Cruz, Castile-La Mancha, Spain - LaCruzMarch2017_8m | ecosystem: Environmental > Aquatic > Freshwater > Lake | place: Spain... | reverse complement strand
CTTTTGTAAAACTTAAATAGCTTATTAATTTCAATTTGTAGAAATTGACTTTTTTAAAAGACTATGTTACAATTATTATAATGCTAAAAGATAAGTAGAGCGCCTTATCAATAGCAAATATAAAAAGAAAACAGGAGGAAAAGATATGGAAAAAATTACGCTAACGGCAAAAACAGCTTCTGTAATTAGCTTTTTACAAGCTAATCATGGACAATACTTCGGCGACGAAATCGCTGCCGCAGTCGGTTTAAACCCACGAGGAATTCACGGTGTTCTGAATTCATTAGTGAAAAATGGTTTTATCGAAAAGGTTGATACCGAAAGAACGATTTCAGCAGATGGCGTCGATGTTGTCAAGTCATACAAAGTGTATGGACTTACACCCAAAGGTGAGACATTAGACGTTGAAGCAGCGACTATTGACGCTGAATAATATCAATAAAAAATATATAGGACAAACCTATAATTTATTCTTGGAGGAATAACAATGGACGCAAACAAAGAATTAGCCAAACAAAATAGTTTTAAAATCGTAGGAGACTTAGTTGAAGTAAACTTAGATACTAAGACCTCTGGACGTAGTGGTAAGGATTTTATCTCTGGTAAAATCGTTGTCAAATCATTAATTAATGGTAGACAACAACTTACGGAAGTAGAACTTTACTCAAACAAGTTCAAACAAGACGGAACACCAAATAAGCTTTATGACACATACGCAAATTTAGGCGCGCTCTTAAATAAACGTATTCGTGTTTCTGGTGAATTAGGAGAAAGTCGTTTCTTCTCAACCCAAAATTCGCAATTAGTTTCTACGGTAATTAACCGTGGCCGCTATGTTGCTCCAGCCGACACTGGTGAAAAAGATATAGCAGATTTCTCATTTGCTGGTTATATCGTCAAACCTCTTTACGAAAAGAATGCTAAAGATGGTGAATTACTCGCTTACGAAATGATTGTTGCACAAGCAAACTGGAACAACACTAAACCTAATTATGTTAAGTTTACTGTTGCAAAAGACAACAAAGCCGCAATTGGCGCTATCCAAAAGCTTTATGAAAAAGGCATGACGGTTAGTGTTCGCGGAACAGTATCAATCATCAGTGAAGATGTTCAAGTTTCTGAACAAACAGCATTCGGTGAATCCACTCGTGTTTATCACAATACATATAAGAACTACCTTATTCAAACCGGTTCTCAACCATTAGACAAAGGCGCTTATACCCCACAAGACATCAACGAACTTACTCGTGCTTATAATGACGATGGCATCGCAATTGAAAATGCGGTCAAAGGTCAAGCTACAACTGGTAAAACAACCACTGCAGCCCCAGCACCAGCTAAGACTCCAAGAACGTCTTTACTTTAATCCAAACACAAAAAGGGGCTGTTTAGTTACAGCTCCTTTTACTAATTAAAAGGAGAGTGAACAAATGGATTTAACAAAATTACAGCCGCACATTATTTCAGAAAGTCTTCATGATAAAATATTTTTATTTTACGGTGAAGCAGGTACTCGCAAAACAACCGTCGCCGCAGAATTCGAAGGAAGCTTAATCGCTGCTTTTGAAATCGGTTATAAATTTATTGATGGTGTTAAAGCGCAACCAGTCCAAAGTTGGTCCGACTTCAAACAATTTCTTCGTGAATTAAAACGCGACGAAGTTCGTTCCATGTTTAAAACAATCGTTATTGATACGGTTACTTTAGCTTATTCTGCATGTATAGAATATGTCTTAGGTCAGTACGGTGTAACTGATGCAGGTGATCTTGGTTTCGGTAAAGGTTGGAGAGCAATTCGGAAAGAATTTGAAAAATCAATACTATCTATTCCACAAATGGGCTACGGGTTAGTCCTTATCGCACACGCGGATGAAATTGAAGAAAAGAATAATATCAAGAGTAAAGTAGATATCGATAAACGTCCTGCCGCAATCATTAAAGGTTTAGCAGATTTTATTTTCTATGTTCGTAAAGAATATAAAGATAATACAGACGGCGCATTAACTACCGAAAATCAAACAGTATTCGCTTATAACCAATTGGTTGAAATCGAAACTAAAACACGTTCTCGTTATTTCTCTAATAGATTTGAATTTACTCATGCCAATCTTAAAGCAGAAATGAAGAAAGCAATTGAACAACAAAAGAAAGTTGAAGGCATTGTAACGGTTCAAGAAAAAGAATTTAGTTTACATGAATTAGAAGTAGAAGACTTCGAACAATTAAGACTTGATGTGGTCAATCTTGCCAAAGAGCTTTTAGAAACTGATGCATTCCAAATTGTAGAACAAAAAATTATTACAATTATGGGTGCGGAAATTAAACTTAGCCAAGCAAGTAAAATATACGAACCCCAACTCAAAATACTTCAACAAGAACTTTTAGATATTAAAGTTTCTCTATAATGACCAGGAAAGAATTAGAGCAGCTTATTGCGGAGTTGTATGGCGTAGAAGCTATAAACTCAATGATAGATGCTCAAATTACAAAATTCCAAAAACTGCACGGCTATACCGAAAAAGATATAGCTCGTGCCGTTGCTTATTATGTTGAAGTATTGGGTAATGTGCCAGATCGAAGAAAAGGCATAGGTATAGTTCCCTTTGTCATGGAAGAAGCGAATCGTTATTATAATGCTCAGGCAGTAGAACGTTCGCGCTTAAAAGATGAGGCACAGAAGATTAGACAAGGTGAGACTAAAGTTATAAAGGTCAAACCTAAAAAATACAAACCCCACAGTGGTAGGTATATAGTAGACATCGAGAATTTATAACAGAAAGCAGAGGTGAGTAGTCGTGTCAAAAGCACTATTCGACAGAAATGCGGCCATGATGGTTATTGCCGGACTTATTAAAACTCCGGAACTAGTACATGACCAAGAAAATTTCAAACTCACTACTAACGATTTTGATAATGAATTTTATAAAATAGTTTTTGGTGCAATTGCAAATCTTGCAGCTGAGGGTTCACAGAACATTTCTCCGCAAGACATTGACCTTTATGTAGGTCAGTTTAATAAACAATATGAAGTATTTAAAAGCGCTGGTGGGTATGAGTATCTTAGAGGGTTACAGCCCTTTATTGAAAGCATGGACGCCAGTAAGTTTAATTTTTACTATGAAAGATTAAAGAAGTTTACCGTTTTAAGAGACTTGCAAAAAGCAGGTATTGAAACTAAAGAATTTTATAATCCTGAAGTAGACTTCATGCACCTTGATAAAGAAAGTGAAAAACTTAATGCCATCACGGTTGATGACATCGTAAAGACTATTTTAAAGAAACTTAATAAAGTAGAAGATAGTTTTGTATCAAGAACTATTACTACAACTCAAAAAGCCGCAACAGGTATACAAGACCTATACTATGAATTGAAAGAAAGACCAGAAGTTGGAAAACCTCTTGAAGGCGATATTTTAAACTATATTGTCCGCGGAGCTCGCTTTGGTAAAATGTATATTAACAGTGCGCCTTCTGGCCACGGTAAAACCAGATTCATGGTTGGTAATGCTTGTGCTATTTCGCTACCAAGAATTGAAGGAGATAAGGTAATTATAAGAGATGACTTATCACCTGTCTTGTTTGTTACAACAGAACAACAAGCTGATGAAATACAAACACTTCTTCTTGCGTATGTTAGTGGCGTTAATGAAAGAAAAATATTATACGGAAATGCAAACTTTGAAGAAGAGCAAAGGATTTTACAAGCAATAGAGTTGATTAAGAAATATGAAAACAACTTTATTATTGAAGTAATACCAGATCCTTCTATTGCATTGATTAGAGCAAAGCTTACAAAACATATTTTACAAAATAATGTGCAGTTTATTTTTTATGACTATATCTTTACTAGTCCTAGTCTTTTAGTTGAGTATCAACAAAGCAAGATTCGCGAAGACGTGGCGTTAATGATGTTGTCAAATACATTAAAAGAAATTGCGGCACAATATGATGTTTTCGTTCAATCAGCAACTCAACTTAATGAACGTTGGGAACAAACAATGATTAGAAACGTAAACCATATTCGCGGTAGTAAAGCTATTGCAGATAAGGCTGACGTGGGTATGATTACAGTAAAGCTGGAAGAAGTACCTGAAGAAAAAGAAATTGTAGAGCAGTTATGTAAGCACGCGGGAATTGAAATACCAAATGTGGTTACAGATATTTATAAGAACCGTCGCGGAGAATTAACTAACGTAAAGTTATTTAGATACTTTGATTACGGAACTTGCAGAACAAGAGATTTGTTTTTAACAGGTTTAAATCATAACATACTTAAGAACTATGATAAGATTGAATATGAAACAACAGAACTGGATCTGCTTGATCTTATGACTAAGTCTAAGAAAAAAGAGGTAGATGACAATGGCGAAATCGATTAGAGATTATCGTGAAATGCTATCGCCTGAAGACATCAAAAGAATTTTAAAAGACCACGGTGTAGATGTTGCCAGAGAAAACAACAGTATGATTGTGTATCCTACTGTCTGCCATAATCCTGCGCACGACCATGGTAGTCAAAAGCTTTATTATTATAAAAAGAATAATATGTTTAAATGCTATACAGAGTGTAATGCGGTGTTTGATATCTTTGAATTAGTTATTAAGATGCGGCGAAATGCTGGCGAAGAAATATCTTTGCGTAAAGCAATTCAAATATGTGGCATTGAAAATAATGAAAGTATAGATGAGAATGAATATTACGGGGTTAGGGATCAATTAGATTATCTTTATGAGATAAATAATCATCCTGAAGATGAGCCAACTACGCTTAAGATTTTATCAAAAGAAATTATGAACAGATATGTGTTTGATTTAAATTATTTAACACCCTGGATTTCTGAAGCAATTACACCAGAAACATTAGTAAAGTATGGAATTAAGTTTGATACAATATCAAATGCTATTGTAATACCATATTATACAGATACTAAAGAGCTTATTGGTGTTCGTGGAAGATTTTTAAACCTAGATGCTAAAGCAAAGTATATGCCAATGAAATACAACGGCGAATATTTAGCACACCCAACAAGCAAAATACTATACGGTCTCGATGTAAATAAAAACGCAATACAGCGATTACAAACAATCATACTATTTGAAGGTGAGAAGAGCGTCATGAAGATGGATAGTCTTTACGGCGACAACAATATCTCAGTCGCGGTTTCAGGCCGCAACTTAAGTAAAGAACATGTAGCATTACTTATGAAATATGGAGTGCAAAACATCATACTAGGTTTTGACAGAGATTATAAATCACATAAAGAAATAGAGAAAGAATTAAATGAGTATATAGAAATCTTCAAGTACGCTAAGAATTTCTTCAATGTCAGTGTAATAGTCGACTACGACTTCGTATTGGAACATAAGAATGCTCCAATCGACCAAGGCAAAGAATTGTTCGAACAGCTAATGCTAAAAAGAATATACTTATAAGGTGAATAATGAATAAATTTAATTACAAATTAAAAGAGACCCCAATAAACCTCGATAGTAGCAATATTATCGAGGACTACTTAAAGTCTCTTGGAATTGAAAAAACTGAAAGCTTCTTGTCAGAACCGTCAATCTATGATGAAGAAAGCTATAAAGAACTCGAAAGAGTAAATCAACTAGTAGATACTTTGCATGAAGGGTTTACTACAAAGCAGAAATTTTTTATGCAGATTGACAGCGATGTGGACGGTTTCACTTCAGCTTCAATATTTTATAGATACTTTAAAGACTTATACCCTGCGGCAGAAATTAAGTGCAGAGTACACAATGGAAAAGAACATGGAATTGTAATGAATTCTATTCCGCAAGACGCTAAATATATTATCATACCAGATGCCGGCTCAAATCAAATTGAAGAGCAAATCGAACTTGTTCGTAAAGGCAAGACGGTTTTAGTAATCGACCATCACTTGGTTGATAACTATCAAGAAGTTCCTGGTGCCATAGTTGTAAATAATCAACTATCACCTAACTTCAAAAATAAGTTTCTTAGTGGTGCTGGAATGGTCTACAAAATCATACAAGCATATAGTAAGAAATATGATAACAATGAACATCATAAGCAATATATTGATTTAGCAGCGCTAGGACTCATTTCTGACATGATGGATACCAGAGAACTAGACAATAACTTTCTCATCGCTACGGGCTTAAAAACCATTAAAAACCCCATGTTTAAAGCCTTGCTAGTAAAACAATCTTACAGTGTCAGCTCTGTTGACCATCCTAATAAAATTGACGTAGCATTTTATATCACACCTTTAATTAACGCCGTGATTCGTGTTGGCACAACTCAACAAAACGAACAACTGTTTCAAGGTTTTACAGAATATGACCACACGGAAACATATGAAAAAGAATATAAAGGAAACAAGAGTTCTGAAACATTTTATGAAATGCTTGCAAGAATGGCCTACAACATTCGCAATCAACAAAATAAAGAAAAAGAAAAGTCTATGGAGTTCATTCACAGCATTATCAAAGAAGATAACCTTGACCAAAATATGGTTGTTACGGTAATTAGTTCTCAAGAAGATGCTGTTACGGTTCCTAAAACAATGACTGGTTTAGTTGCAATGGACATTGTAAAGAATTACAAAAAGCCCGCAATGCTTTTAAGACCAAGAAACATAGATGGAGAAAGTTATTTTTATGGTTCAGCTCGTGCAAATGTGCGGCCTGGATTTAAGTCATTTAGAGAAGTGCTTCAACAAAGTGGTTTAATCCATTTTGCAGAAGGTCATGATATGGCCTTTGGCGTTGGGGTTCGTGAAGATGACTTGCCAAAATTAAATGCTTATCTAAATGATAAACTAAAAGACATTGACTTTGGCACAGAAGAAATTGAAGTAGATGCAATACTCCGCGGCAGAAGAATATCTCACGATATACTTACAGATTTTGCAAAATATAATTATCTGTATGGCATGGGAATTCCACAACCTAAGTTTGCTTTTGAAATCTTTATCACAAGAGATATGATTAATCTTATTGGCAAAGAACGCAATACAATAAAGTTCAACTATAATAATATTGAGTTCATTAAGTTTGGCGCTAAAGATATTATTGCAGAATTATTTAAAGAAGAAGACGATGCTTTTGTAGATATAAATCCAAAGCTTCGCGTAAAGATTGTTGGACGTGCACAATATAATGAATTTAATGGCACGAAGACACTTCAGATTATAATGGATAATTTAAACTTTGAAAAATCCATAGGGTCTGATTTAATATAAGAGGTATTATATGGCATTTATAGAAACTAGTTTACCACCAATGAAAGTATTTGTACGAGATGGATTTTTTTTCGACGACCCTGATAACCCAGAATATAAAGGTAAATATACTAAAGGAATTTTAATATCAATTAGATGTAATGAAGGTTCTGCGGCATTATTTCAAGTGTTAACTGAATATGGTATGATGCGTGATAAGTTACCAATTTCTGCTTTAGCTTGGAAAATACCTGAAGATGAAAAGGTATGGGATACATATCCATTCCATGCCCTACAACTATGGGATTGCTTCTCTAAAGTGTTTACTCTTGTTACACTTAACTATGTGTACAATGCCAGTGTCGATGTCAGGATGAAAAACAAAACAACACTAGAAGGGACTTACTTGTATACGATCCAATGGGGTGCCAACGAAAACAATGGGATGGACTTCACGCTATCAGAAGATCCACAGGAACATAAGTCGCATCACTTCATCATGCTGTCAACAGGACAGTTTGCCTTACAGCCAAACAACCGAATTTTAAAATGGTACGAACCAAGTTTTGTAACAAAAGAATACAAAGATAAACCATGGAAAATTAATACTCAAGAATATAGTTGTGAACAAGAACATGCTTGGGTAACTGAAGATACTGATGATTTCTTATATGAAGCAGATATTGTTATTAAAAAATAGGTGGAGGTAATTTATGATTAATTGGAAACTAGATGAATTGATGAAAGTACAAATGTCGGTGCGGGACGAAGTTATGAAAAAACTTACTACCCCACCAACTAAAGAAGATCACACACTTGCAATGCATGTTGAAGTCTTTGAATTATTTAATGAAATTGGTGTTTGGAAATGGTGGAAGAAAAGTCACGTTCCTAAAAAAGATAGGATATTAGATGAGTTGGCAGACGTTATTGCCTTCTTCTTGTCTTATATGTTATTGCTTGAACCAACAAAGCAAGCTCAAGTTGCTATTTGGATGGACGATAACTTTGATAAGTTTATGGATAAAGATGTCGATGTAATCAGATACGTGTCTGAAAATATTACAGAAGGCGTTGCTACTCCACCAATGGTATTAATGCTTGCGTCACTCGCCGCAACCATCAAAACATTAAACTGTGAATGGACTGAAATCATTTATGCCTATAACGAAAAAGCTAGAGTAAACATCGAAAGACAAAAGAATAATTATTAATTTGACTTTTGATAAAAACTATGATATAATTATTGTATAAACTTAAAAGGAGTAAAGAAATGAACGAAAAGAAATATGCCAGTTTGCACGCACATTCCGACTATTCAAATCTCAAAGTTATTGATAGTATCAATAAAGTTGGCGATTTAATAGATGGTGCTTTCAACAAGGGCTTACACGCTATCGCATTAACTGACCATGATACTTTATCTGGGCATGTAAAAGCTATTCAAAATTTCAAGTCTAAATATTTAGACAAACCTTTTAAGCTTATTCTTGGAAATGAAATCTATCTTACAAGAGAAGGTTTGAATTCTGAGAACTATGAAAAAGGCGAAAAGTTTTTCCATGTTCTTTTGCTTGCAAAAGATGCAGAAGGACATGAGCAACTTCGCAAGCTTTCGTCTCGTGCTTGGTCACGTTCTTTCATTCGCGGTGTAATGAGAACCCCAACATACGGAAGCGATTTAAAAGAAGTCATTGGATCTAACCCAGGACATCTTATTACAACAACAGCCTGCTTAGGTGGTGTAACCGGCAGTCTGTTTATTTCCTATGGTGCGGCAGCCTTAGATGATATTTCTACTCACCTTGAAAAGATGCAAGGACTTTTCGGTAAAGATAATTTCTTTATCGAAGTCCAACCATCTATGGATGAACAACAAATAGCTTATAATAAGTTTATGGTTGAAAACTTCTGGGGTAAATACCCTTTTGTTTTTACCACTGACGCTCACTTCTTAAATGAAGAAGATAAAGAGCTACATGCACAATTTCTTAGTTCAGCCTCTAATGGCGACAGAGACGCAGAAAACTTTTATGCGTCTGCTTTTGTGATGACAGTAGAACAAATCTTTGAAAGATTAAATTACTTAGGCGAGGATAAGCTTGAAGAGATGCGGCTAAATACTATTCGTATTGCCGACTCTGTTCAAACTTATGATTTAAAACATGCGCAAGCAGTTCCGGCTGTCCCTGTGCAAATTACGGCGCAGATTCAAGACAACTTAAATAAATTAAAATTACAAATTCCCGCGCAATACCCCTATATTCACAATTACTTAAACGCTAAAGAAACACAAGACTTATTTTTTATATATAAAATATTTGAAGGTTTTGTTGAAAAGATTAATAATTTTAATGAAGAATACCTAAAACGTTTTAACGATGAGTTAGAACAAGTCTGGGAAACATCTATTACAATTAAACAACCATTGTCAAAATACTTTGTCACTATGGCAAAAATGATTGACATTATATGGAACGAAGGAGACTCTCTTTTAGGGGTTTCTCGTGGCTCTGCTGCGGGTTTCTTACTTAATTACTGTCTAGGTATCACCCAACTCGATCCGCTTCGCCAAGAGCTTATAATGCCCTATTGGCGCTTTATTCATAAGGACCGCCCAGAGTTACCTGATATTGATATCGACACAGAAGGTAGCAAGAGAACAAAAGTCTTTAATAAAGTTAAAGAGTATTTTAAGTCTATCGGTGGAGATGTTATTAACGTTTGCACTTTCGGTACTGAAAAGTCCAAGTCTGCAATTAGAACTGCGGGCCGCGCATTGAATATTGATGATGACGTGGTTTCTTTTATCGTATCATTAATTCCCAACGAACGTGGGTTTGATTGGACTTTAGACCAATGTATGTATGGAGATGAAGACCATAAAGCAATTTCCAAATTCCAAGATGAAATGGGTAGAGAAAAATCCTTATGGAAACTAGCATATAGTATTGAAGGACTGATTACTCGCTTAGGTGTTCACGCATCTGGTGTTATTGCTTTTAACGAAGACTTCACAAAACACAATTCTTTAATGAAAACAAGTCGCGGCGTTTTAGTGTCTGCTTACAATCTTGAAGACACTGAGTACGCTGGTGGTTTAAAGTATGACTTTTTAACCATCAACGCATTAGATAAAATCCGCACAACCATGAATTTACTTTTAGAAGATGGTAGAATTCAATGGCAAGGTGGTTTGAAAAAAACTTACGACAAATATCTATTACCAAAAGAACTAGAATATAAAGATGAAAATATGTGGGGTATGGCTGGTCGCGGAGAAATCGTAGACCTATTCCAATTTGATACAAGCGTTGGTTCTCAAGCTATGCGCTCAATTAAGCCGCAATCAATTTCACAACTTGCTATCGCTAACTCTTTAATGAGACTTATGGCGCAAGAAGAAGGTGGAGAATTGCCGCTTAACACTTATGTTAAGTTTAAGAACTCAGAAAATATGTGGTATAGAGAATTAGAAACCAATGGAATAAATGAGAAAGAAATAAAAATATTAGAACCTTATCTTAAACCCTTATCCGGCGTTGCAGATTCGCAAGAGTCTGTTATGATGATGGTAATGGATCCCAAGATTTCGTCATTTACAGTTCTTGAAGCCAATGGTCTGCGCAAAGCAATCGCCAAAAAGAAATTTGACACTATTGAAAAGATTAAAAAAGGCTTTTATGAAAAAGGCAAATCAATAGGAACGAGAGTTAAACTTCTTGACTATGTATGGAACGTTCAGATTATGCGGCAAGCAGGATACTCTTTTAGTGTTTTACACACTATGGGTTATTCAACAATTGCTTTGCAAGAAATGAATTTAGCTTACAAATTCCCCGTTATTTATTGGAACACTGCTTGCTTATCAGTTAACGCAGGTGCTGTCAATGAAGAAGATTACGAAGACTTAGTTGATGAAGGTATTATAGAAATTGAAGAAGACGATGACAATAAGCGCGAAGCAAATAAGGTTCAATATGGCAAGGTCGCCGCAGCAATTGGTAAGTTTAAAACAGAACTAGGTATGCGCATTGAGCTACCAGATGTTAATCGCGCCAAGTTTGGATTTACTCCAGACGCAGAAGCGAATGTTGTTTGGTTTGGATTAAAAGGAATTTCTAGAATTGGAGATGATTTAATCAGAGCAGTAATCGATAATCGCCCATATATCTCTGTTGATAACTTTATTGAAAAATTAAATAAAACAGGAGCGAGAGCGCTTGTTAGTAAAGATAGAGTTATCTCATTAATTAAATCAGGAGCTTTTGATAAGATTGAAATGCGGCCCCGTGAAGAGATTATGAAGAGCTATATTTTAAAAACCTATGATAAAAAAAGCCGCATTACTTTACAAAATGTTTTAGGACTAGTAAAGTATGATATGTTGCCTATTGAGTTAGATATGGAAAAAAGAGTATTTAACTTTACTAAACATATTCGCAAAACTAAATTAAAAGACTTTTATGTTCTTGATGAAGTAGCGCAAGAGTTCTACTTTGAAAATAACTTTGGTCTTGACATTGAAAATGTAAAACGTGGCGCCGAGATTGTCATGGCAATTAACGCGGAGAAGTGGGAAAAAGTTTATGATAAGCACATGGAGAAAGTCCGCGACTATATTGTAAAAAATCACGACTTACTACTTGAAGAGTACAATAGAGAAGCTTTTAAAGAGGAATGGGATAAGTATGCTTCTGGTAATGTATTGCAATGGGAATTAGAATCTTTAAATTTCTATCATAGCGGTCATGAATTAACAGGAGTTGCCAAAACGGTAAACTACGATATTACACCATTAGACAAATTACAAAACGAAGAAGTTATCGGTATGTTTAATATTGATGGTAAGTCATTCCCTAAATATAGAATTAGACATATTATTGGAACTGTACTTGATAAAGATAAACTAAAGCATACAGTAACACTCTCTACTCCTGAAGGCATTATCATGATTAAAGTCTATCGTTCACAATTCTCGAAGTATGACCAAGTGCTTTCTACCGTTGCTGACGATGGAAGTAAAAATTTAATACAAGATAGTTTCTTTAAAAAAGGCACTCATCTAATGGTTACCGGGATTAAACGCGGCGATATGTTTGTTCCTAAAGTTTATAAAGAAGTTGGAATAGCACCTATCTTAAAATTAGAAATAGAGGACGGGAAGTTTAAAAACTTCTATGAAAAACAATGAGAATAACAATCTGGGATATGGACTGGTTTCATAAACAAAGTTTTATACCAAATTACCGAGCACAAAAAATATCTTCCTTTCATAAACAAAAGGGAGATATTGTTAATTTTATTGAAGAAAGCGAACATTTGACTTTTGACTACGATTTGTTGTATATTATAAGAGAGAAGAAAGCAACTCCAATTCCTGCGAGAAAATACATTGATAAACAAAATGTAAAACTTATTGGTGCAGAGTTTAATTTTTATGATAATAATTGGGACTTGAGTTCTGAGATGAAGATGGTGCGGCCTGATTATGGGTTATACAATATCCCTGAAAAAAATGCCTACTCCAATGCACATGTAATTCAAATGCTTGATGGAGTTAAATTTCTTCCTATCTGGCAAGATGCCACAAACGCCGCATTATCAGGCAAACAAAAAACATATATTGTTGATGAAAAAATTTGGGATCTTGGAAATGAAGATTTAAATAAGTATTTAGATTTAATCAAAGATTACAAAGACATCGCATTTGCGCATCCAATAAGTCTTAAGAAAATAATCAGTGAGCGCTTTTGGGATAAGTTTAAAAAACTTAACTTTCAAGGCGGAACTTTATTTAAATTCAAAAATGATTACGGCTCAGAATATTCTGAAGTTAAACAAATAATTGATAAGCTTGCAGAGTTTAAAAATCTACATCCACACATGGAAGTTCAAGGATTTCCAGTTAAGTCAGTAATTTACGACCACTGGAAAGATCAGACCAATGGCATTAAAGACCTAAAGCGTTTATTAAAAATTACGGACTACGCAAAAAGAAAAAAAATATATGTTATTATTAAGACTCCAAAAGACAGGATGATTACTCCTTACTGGTTCTTCTTTGATATGATGGAGAACTGGACTACAGAATCGCCATTTATATCTTATATAGAAATGATGCTTCTATCACTAACTAATAGAACGAAAACAACTTGGCAAGAGATACTTAATAATCCTTTAAAATGGTCTGTACCTCGAGTTGATTTTCTATTACATGTAATTACAAAATATCCTGAAGTGTTGCCCTACACCACAAGAAAGTGGGGCGAGAACAGTATAGATGTGACGCACATTAACTTTAAAAAAGTAGTTGAGTTCACTTACAACTTTGAAAGAGAAGATACACTTGCAAAAATCGGGGAATCAATAAAACGAGGTGAAGAGTTATGAGACTACTTTTTGTAGATATAGAAACCACAGGTTTTGATAGACGCTGGGATTCTATTATCGAAGTCGCGGCTGTTTTATATAATACTGACTTAAAGAAAGAAATTATAACCTTTCATGAATATATAAAACCATATAAAAAAATACCAGAAGAAATTGAAAAGATTACTGGTATTACAAATTTCCAAGTTGAAAAATGTAGAGATGAGTTTGAAGTCCTTAAAGACTTTGTCCAATTTGTTAAAGAATATGATCCCGATGCAATCGTGGGTCATAACTATGATGCGTTTGATGGTGAGTTTTTTAAAGCAAAAGCCTCTTTCCATTTCTTAAATTGGCCCAACATTAAAACTATTGATACTCTAAAAATTGCTAGACAGGTTAAAGCGCCAACTACAATGGTTACTCCAACTGGAGCTCCATCGTATAAGCAACAATCTATTGCGGCAGGGTATGGTATAAGCTATCAAGCCCACTCCGCAATTGAAGATGTCAAAGCATTAATACAAATATATAACAGAATGACAGGTACTCAACAACGTTCTGTAAAACGAAACCTTCTTGGTTTCTAGAGGTGATATTATGAAATTAGATTTGAGTAAATTTACTACGCTACAGCTTGAAGATATGTTAGAAGAAAGAAAGCGTGAGCTTGGAATTTTAACATTGAATCCAAAACTATCTGAGCTTGTTGATGAAATCGAGCAAATTGAATTCTTTTTAAATAAAGATATCAAAGGATCGACAGATGGGAAAGCTTAGTGAAGAAAAGGTTATTGATGAAATAGAAAGCAAAGGTTACATAGTTTTAGATTTACAAAACTACGAAACCATTAGAAGTCCTTTTGTTATTAAATGTCAGAATGAGCATGTTATAGAAACAAACTTATTCTCATTTAGGAAAGATACTTTTAGATGCCCCAAGTGTGATGGTGGAGAAGTAAAAATTACTGCCTTTCCTCCAGAAAAAACGGGCTATAGAATTCTAGCTTTAGATAACGCAACAGAAAAATTAGGATTATCTATTTACGATAATGGAAAACTAGTATACTATAACTTACTTACCTTTAATGGAAACTTTGATTTTAGAATCACAAAAATCTTTGAAGTAGTTAATGATGTTATGATTGCAAACTGGAAACCTGATTATATAGTTATGGAAGATATTCAATATCAAAATAATTACCAAACATATAAAAAACTTGCAATGCTACTTGGTGTTCTTACTATCGCCGCAAAAAGAGCTAAATTAGATTATAGAATTATCGCCCCTGTTCAATGGAGAAGTCATTACCAAATCACAGGTAAACGAGATGATATAAAAGCGAAAGCAGTCGCATTAGTTAAAACAATGTATAACATAGATGTAATCGATGACGTAGCAGAGGCAATTCTGATTGGTCATTATATAGCCGATATTAAATATCAAGAGTCCTTTGAGCCCGCATTCTAGCGGGCTTTTTCTTTGCAAATAAAAAACCCCTTGAGGGGTCAAGGGGCTAGTATTAATACTATTTAATTTGATTTAACGCTAGGTTATTTCTTAGCTTTCTTGGCTAATTGTGCTGCGCGGATTGCTTTAGCTTGGTCCTTACCGACATTTAATGCTTTTTCGAGTTTAACAATAATTGCTTCTTCTTTCTTGGCATTAACTGCAAGTCTGTCTGCTTTAGCTTTTTCTTCCTTTGCTTTTACAACTGTCTTGGCTTGTTCTAAGTCAATACCAAGTTGTTTTGCTAACTGGAGAGCTTTAGTTTCAATTGCGAGTTTATCGCTATTTAATGCTTTAGCTTTCTTGAGTTCAATTTCTTTAGCTTGACGAGCTTTAGCTTGTGCGACAGTTTCTAAACCAGGTCCTACTGCAGCTTTAATTGCTAAGAATCCTGCTAAAATTTGACCACCTAATGCTAAGGCGACAGCTAAGTTACCTTCATATAATATTGCGTCTATTGTTCCTTCCCCTAAGGGTTGGCCTATAATAGCGGCGCCGGCTACACCAGCAATACCTAAAATTGTCCACTTGTTAGCGACAATACCGTTAAGAATGTCTTTAAAATTCATTCTTTGAACACCTCCGTGTTGTTCACTACCATTAAATAATTGACGTGTTTTCTCAATCCTGTCAATGTATTCTATGGTTGTTTGTTGTTCATGTTCTTCGTCGTCTGATTCGTCAATCATCTTCTGTGCCTTTACAGGTCTTAAGATATTGTAGAATCTTTCAAGTAAACCTACCTTCCACTCGAATTTCTTCGCGAATAGGAGAGGCCACATGATATTGCCAAGCAAAATTTTTAGCACGCCGTACCCGACTATAATGGCCATACCCCATCGAATGATGAAGTCTGCCCATTCATTTGCTCCCGCAATCCAAGATATCCCATCTGTTAGTAAGAACGCTCCGGCAAATCCGACTACCAATTCGGTAATCATTCCTTTGAACGGGCTTTCATTACTCATCTGAACCACCTTGGCATTGGACGAAACAACGAACATCAGAGTTAATATATTTCATAATATCACACTCCGGCGTTTCGCCAATGGTTTCTATATGAGAAAACCGTAGGGAACCATTTTCCCTACATTATCATTATAACACTTTGATATGTAAAAATCAAATTTTACTTTTTATCGCCTAATTCTTTGATACCGTCTTTTGTTTCTTTGATAGTATCTTGAACTTGTTTTACAACTTGTTCTACTTCGGCTTTAATTTGTTTTGTAGTATCAATAGCATCTTGAGTTTGTTCTTTAATTTTCTTTAAACCTTCTGTAACATTTTGTTTAGCGTGGTCTATTAAATCAAAGATTTTCCAAGGTTGTTTTAAAAGTTCTTTTGGTTCGTAGTTTGGGTTATGGGTAACTAAATACCACATTGTTCCGCCAAAAGCAAGAGCAATTCCAACTACAACCAATCCTTCTGTAATTAATGTGCAACTCATATTTTACCTCTAACGATATCTGCTTACTTTTTTTGCAATCTTTTCAGGTTGTTTTACAAACTGTTTTCCTTTACGATTGCCTGCGGCCTTGGCTCTGTTAGTTGCTGCTTTTTCAGCCGCACTTAAAGATTCCCATGCTTTCTTAGGTAGATATCGTTTCTTACCTTTAGAAGGCTTGCCGTCAGAAGTTGTCCATTCTTGTTTTGTCCAGTCATCAAGTGACCGTTGCGAAGCCTTCTTCGCCATAACTATCCTCGTCCGCGTGGTCTACGTGGCATTGGCATCTTAGGTGCTTTACCTTTTCCGCCGTAACCTGTACCTTTATATGGCATTATCTACCACCTCTCATAGCTGGTTTCTTTGTAGAAAGAACCTTACTGGCGCTTGTATGTGTTGCGCCTGTATGCATTGTACCGTTTGGCATCTTGTGCATTTTTCCTTTATATTCTTTTCCATTTGGTAAATAGTAATTCATTACTTGTACCCTCCACCAGCTTTTTTATATTCTCTGGCTAATAGCTGAGCTTTGCGCCCGGACCACTCCCCAGGGTCTCCACCCTTAGAGCCTGCTTTTATTTTATTAAATAATCTTTTCCGCATCGTTGGTTTGTCATAGTTGCCTGCTTCGTTTACACGAGACTTTGCTTTCTTTGCCATATTAACCACCCTTTGCGTACTTAATACGAGTTATTTGTTTTTCACGTTCTTCTGCTTGTTTGCGTGAGGGGAAGGTTCCTAGTTTGCGGGAACCATCTTTACTCATAAGAACATATTGTTTTCCCTGCTTACGTATCATAAACTATTCCTTGCAGCAGTCGCATTCACAAACGTGATTTGGTTCTACTTTGCAAAGTTCGCAATCTACACAAGTTTCGCAAGTGCAAGTTTCTTTATTTTTGCATGTTTCACAGTTGCACATAATTTCACCTCTAGTTGTTCTTAGCAACTAATTTACACACTTCGATGAATTCTTCTTGTGTGTATTGTTGTTTCATCATATTTACTTTAATATGAACCCACTGAATATTTCCTTTAAGATAACCTAAATTATTATCTATTCTATCTAGTGATGTGGTAGTTTCTTTATATTTCAATGATAATGGCATTCCTGTTAATGAGCATTGACCATTATAATTTTCAAACATTTCTTCTTCGGTAAGATTCCATTCTATATTTCTACTTTTTGCAGACTTTGAAAACTTATTATATATTCTTGTCTTATCTCCAACGCTATTACTCTTAGAAAATTTACCAAGAGCTTGAGCACATTTTTTACAATGTTTTTCATCTCTGGAACTTTCTACCGCATGGCTTCTTCTGGTGTATGCTTGCTCAATATTACATTTTGGGCATCTAGAACACCATTTTTTATTTTCATTAAGATATATATTAAAGTGCTGAATATTCTTATTTCTATAGTCTTCTGAGCAATAAGCACAAGTTTTTCTATTTAACATATTTAAAGCATTTTCTTTAGCAGAATAACTATTAATTTTTCCACAAACACAAGTAGCTAAAAATCTATTATCAACTAAATTAACTTTATCATTTATAATTTTTACCATTTTTCACGCGAACTCCAGTATGCCGCGCTCATTTTACCTTTAGCAATATTTTTTGCATGTCGTGCTTTAAATGACTTACGTCTATTTTTATCTGCTTCAGATTCGCCTTCTCGTGGAGGAGATCCTTTTACACCTTGTTGACCAAAGCGAATAGTTTTTACCTTATTCCCCTCTTTGGCCACAACGATGTGTGACTTAGTTGGGTGTTTAGGCGTACGTTTAGGTTTGTTAAAACCTTCTACTCCAGCTCTTTCGAGACGTGGGTCTTTTTCTGCCATAATCTCACCTCTTTGTTAATTAAATTCTATAAAAACTTACAATATAATAAACTATATTGGACAGCAGACTAACCGAATCCGTTTCAAACAGTTTTTATAGAATTTTTTTATGACACATTAATTGAAATTGAATTTGATGTTTGAACTACATTTGATATAATGTTTGATGATATATTACCAGCATTATAATAATTAATAATTAATTCTTTGTTTGTTAAACCATACTTTCTGTTATTAATTAAAATAATAAACCTAAACTTTGAAAACCAAAATCCACTACTATCAAATCCCTCATTGTTCAAATCACCAAAAACATTAGCGAATAATCCTTTAAATCTATGAAAAGTGGAATTTATCTTACGACCTTGATATTTAATCATATTATTAACCCATGTAGTTAAATCTATGCTTAATGGATTAACATTTAATTGAGAATTTATATTTATTCTGGCTTTTTTATCTGCTGATATTGGGTCTAACGTATCTCCGTTTATACCTATCCAATTAGGAAAAGATGGTTTTACTTTATATACAAATGATGGACTCGGACCGATATAAGTTGCCCTTGGTGTTCTTCTGTTTTTTGAAGATGCCGGTTGATATCTAACTAATTGTATTTGCATTTCATAACCATCATTTAAATCCACTAGAACACTTTGATCAATATTTTCAATGCTAAAAATCCATTGATTACTAGTATAAGCAAAATCTAAAGTAATATTAGAAGAAAAAATAGTAAAATTTTTTAAAGAACTACCTTTTAATTTTAAAGAACCGTTATTCAATTTCATTGATACTATGCCTCCTTTTTAATAAATTGTTTTTTAAAAAAACTAACAATAGGAATTGTGGCCGCAACTATAAATGCATAGAGAAGAGATGAGCCAGTTGGCAGCACCACCCATGTAAAATAACTTGTAGCTATTCCTAAAAACCAAACATTACCTTTCAGCCAATATACTATAACTCCAGCTATTGTGGGCTAAAAATATAGTGGTAGAAATTAGGAAGGCTATAAAGCCGAAGAACCAGCCAAGAGACTTAACTCCTAGCCAGGCTCTTCGTAAAACTCTATATAGAAATCCTATCGTAACATAATATATAGTATACCATATACCTTTACGCTTTGTCAAATTTGACAAGTATGAGATTACTTTTTTCATATTATGTTGTATAATAATTTTTAGTTATTCTTATATCTTCTGCTTTAATACCATTATTAATTATTTCATTATACTTTAAATTAAATTCTTGCGGCGTTGGATTATCTGAATTTACTTCAAAAACTAAAAATGCTTCTATTCTTGGAAGGTCGTTAAAACTAATTAAATTATAGTTTACGTCTAGCGCTACTTTTTTAAATACTTTCATAATTCACCTCTATTTTAGCCGACTACAATAAACCAATGAAATGTTCCGCATCCTAAAACATCATCAAAAACTGATACCCTAGCGTAGTCTCCAATAGAATAATTTGTTGCAGGATATCCAGCATCTAAGGCATCTCCTGCTTCTCCAACTGTTGTACAACCAGAAGCACCAATAACAATAATAGTAACCACACGAGGACTATAAGCAGATAAGCCCGGATTTGTTTCTACAAAAGACCAATATGGTCTTCCAAATTTTACTTTATCTGTATTTAATATTACCTTAGAGGTATTTAATTTTATTTTACCAGACATAATTATATACCTCCTTTATTAATAACCAAAATATTAATCTGCCTATTATGTACATTTATAAAAAATTTGGCTTTATTGGTAGTGGTAATCTTTCTACAGATTGTAATTGTTGATTGGGAATATCCAACCATTCATTATACCAATCTTTAATCTCAGACACTTGTTCTTCAGATAAAGTATCCCACCAAATTTTACTTCTATCTACAACTGAGAAACATTGAATAGCTCTTAATTTTCTTAAATCATTAATATATTTTTCTTTTATACGAGTGTGATATTTTTCAATATCGAATTCTCTATTTGTAAAATCAATTTTACTTAATGGGATTGTTATTAAATTTTCATCTATTTCAACTATGTTATAATTTTCATTAGATGCAAAAGTTTCAATAGTTATATCTCCCATTCGTTCTTCCCAATTTTTTGTTGAGAGAACTCTTTTTTCGTTAATTAAATATTTCATAATTATTCTACTAACCTCCAAACCTTTCCTATATGCAATGTAAAGTTACTTTCTGTTAATATAGAACTTGCTGTAGCTGAGTCAGTATAAGTCATTAAGTATGCGTCATCGAAGTAAAAAGCTGGACTTGCGTGACCAATCTTGAAAACATACTGTTTATATACTGTAGATGAGTTTCTAATTTGACCAAACTGAATGCCTTGACCTTCTGAATCAGGTGATGAATCTGCAGCTCCTAAAGTAAATATAACTACAGATATATTGTCGGTAGCTCCAACAGTTGATACGCTATTAACTTCCATCATTATAGTATCTCCTTGGGCAAGTGCTCCGACACTAATACTTCCGCCAGTAGCACCTGATGCTCCGGTAGATGTCAATGCTGTCGCGTCATCTCTTGACCTTACTGATACCCATGTACCTGTGTTAGTTACCCAAGTTGGAGCTGATGCTGCATTTGATTTTAAAATTTGACCAGTTGTTCCAGCTGCAGTTGATGCATATGCTGATGTTGAAGCACCATATATAATTCCGCCTGCGACTGGAGCTGTTGTTGTTCCTGTTCCACCTCTTCCGACAACTAATGTTCCCGATGAGATATTACCTGCGTTTAATGATGTCAATGAAGCGCCTGAACCACTAAATGTTGTTGCGGTGACTAATCCACCGTTAGAAACTTGAAGTCGAGCAGTTCCTGCGCTATCTCTTAATGCAAAGGTTGCTGCACTAGATCCATCTAATGTCCAAGATAAACTACCAGAACCTACTGTTAATTCATCTGTACCAGCATTATAAACTAAGCCAGTATCATATTTTGCTTGTTGTGCTGTTCCATCACTTACCATTATTGGATATAATGTTGGTCCAGTTGATGTGACTGCTGTGATTGTTGTACCAGGTCCTGCGACGCCAGTTGCACCAGTAACACCAGTTGCTCCGACTGCTCCTGCTACACCGGTTGCACCAGTTGTGCCTACGCCGGTTACGCCAGTTACACCAATAGGTCCAGTAACTCCGATTGGACCAGTTACACCAATAGGTCCAGTAACTCCGATTGGACCAGTTACACCAATAGGTCCAGTAACTCCGATTGGACCAGTTACACCAATAGGTCCAGTAACTCCGATTGGACCAGTTACGCCAGTAGGTCCTGTAATACCAGTTGCTCCCATTGCTGGAAGTTCTAATGTTTGAACGCCTGTTACTGAACTTGGAACTGTTAAAACTACAGAGCCATTCAGCCCTAAAATCTTAACATTTCCCTTTACTTGTAATTTACTTGTACCATCATCTGTTGCGGTACCAATTAAAACGTTACCACTAGATTCTGCTAATCTAATTTCGCCGTCGTCAAAAACTTCAATAGAAGGAATACCTGATATGTCGTTGACTGAAAATATTGTTCCACTTAAACTATCGGAAATAGAAAAAAGCTGACCACTACTTCCGCTAAAAGAAAGACTGCCGTCTTCCAGCACCGTAAGCGTTATAGTTTCAGTTCCATCGACTTCTACGAATTGAATGTTCTGTGTTTCAAGACCATTCTTGACTACAAATTTTTTGCTGTTTGCCATAAGTTCACTATCCCCAATGGTTCAATATTTTTAAATCTCTAACGGAGCATTCCATTCCTCTCCGGAGAGTATGTTGAGTATTTCTTCGTGTGTGTAGTATTTAGATTTTGTTGTGAGGGTTTGGATTGAAGCTGGTGCTTCGCCTTCCCATTTTACAAATGTTTTTTGTCCATTTACTGATTTGCGGACCGTTTCTGCAGAGGTTTCTAAGACTTCTGGAAAGTTAATTTTGTTTAGTTCTGATACGTTAAATATAACATATTTGCGATTTGTATAATCCATATTCTCACCTCTTGATAGAATTATCTATCATCTTATATCATAACATATTTGTGCCGCAAAGTCAAGATTTAACTTAGATGCCATATATTTTTCTATTTGCTTCAAAATTTTGTTTTATTTCAGAAGCAGTTAATGCTCTATTATATATAGATACTTGACTAATTTTTCCATAAAAAGGATATTCTGTAGGAGCGTCTGTTCTCCAATCACCAATCATAAAATTTCTACCACTGCTAGTTGATTGAGAACCAGCATAAGATGCTGATGTATTTAATGAACCATTTATATAAATAGATGTTGTTGTATTAGTTCCATCATAATTATGAACAAAAGTTAAATTATACCAAGTATTATTACTAAGACTGATTGTACTAAATAGACTTTGTTGACCACCAATGTTCATAGAGAAATGTATTTGACCATTTGCTCTAAAAGCAAAATACGGTAAATACTGACCCATAAACATATTATATTCATTAACACTTGCTGTTCTATTTAACCAAACATTATATGTAGCGCTTGTATTAATTGTAGATATGTTTGTTGTGACATAATCATTAACCCCATCAAAAGTTAAATAATTACCACTATTGCCATAAATTGGTAAACCAAAATTTAAATGAGCTACTTGAGCCGCATTTGTTGTATAGTTTTGATAAACCCAACCATGAGCGTTTCCAGCGCCTAGTCCAGGCTTTCCAACCAATATCCATTCAGGAGCCCCAACATAGTCACTATCTAAGGCTGTTCCTGTTGGCATTCCTAAATCATACAGTATTGCTCTTAATCCAGAATTATATTGGTCTGCTCTATGTGAGCCTGTTATAATATATGTGCAGTTAATAAATCTTTTTTTAATATTATTAAAGTCTGCTATAAATTTATTTATCTGATTTGTATAACCATCTTCGGCGCCACTATAATTGTCATAAGAGTGTCCAGATAATCTGTAACCATTAAAAAAAGAACTTGCTAACCAAGAGTTTGTTTCATTATTCCAAACCCACATATGTAAAGACCTAGAAGAATCATATGTTTTTGTTCCTGACCTAACATTAAGTCCAGGTGTCATACCATGTCTTCCAGCCGCATCTCCACCATAACTACCTTCAGGATAATCAATAGCAAAAACTGTGTAATAATTTAAATTACCTATATTAACTCCATTAAAGGAATTAACTGTAATTCCAGATATTAAACTTCTAATAACTTCTGGTGCAGTATTAAACGAAGCATTACCTAATGCAGAAATGCTTTTTTTATTTGTAGCATCAATATAAAAAACTAATCCATCATCAATAATTTTTGGACCTGATGTTATACTCATAAATCATACCTTCCCCGAAGTGCTTCAAAATTTTGTTTGACTTCAGCTGCGGATAAAACTCTATTGTAAAGCATATACGTTGGTATAGCTCCTATTGTAGCATATGTACCAGTACTATAACCACCAATACTTACAATGTTTGTTAAGTTTTGTGTTGTGACTGTATTTGAATTCGTATAATATAAATCACCATTAATATAAAACTTTCTTTCAGTTCCCGAGTGTGTAGCTGTAATTAAATGAAATTTATTTAGATTGGTGCTTGCGGCTAAACCTGAGTTACCATCATTACCACCAGTTCCATTTGTTCTCCACACTAAACTAGAGCAATAAAAAAGTTCCCAAGAATCAACCCATTTTGTCATTGCTGTGCATTCGTATGTAGTCATCTTAAGCCAAAAACTAATAGTCATTCCAGTTGTTACTACACAACCATCTAAGGACTCACTATTATTAATTGTGACTCTATTATTGGCTGTTTCATTACCATTACCTGAATGTCTATCAAACATCATGTATTTTGTATTCGTGTCAAAACCACTAGTGCTACCAGCCGAAGGGCCAGTAAAACCAGTTAAAGTTCCATGGTTATTATTTCCACTTAAGTCATACCATGTTGTTCCAGTTCCTGGATATGATTTTGGATTAAGTGAATCTAAATAAACTATTAAACCACTTCTTACCATTTGTGGTGAATGTGATAGTGCCATTAGATACCGAACCTCCCGCGAGTTGCTTCAAAATTTGTTTTTACTTCTTCTGATGTTAAAGCCTTATGATATATTAAAACTTGAGCTATATTTCCATTAAATCCTGCTTGTTCGCCACCAGCCGGAGTATACCCTACATATAAGGCGGCATTACTTTGAATATCTCCTGTTTTAGCTGTGGAGAATTCTAAATTAGAATTTATATAACCTTTTAAAAAAGAACCATCATAAACCATTGTAAGATTATACCAAATGTTATTACTTAATGTTGTAGTTCCATTTTGAAATAACCAACTACCTACGCTAGTCAAAATATTAAATTTAACAACAGATCCAACTATTCTCATAAAGTAAGGGCCATTTTTTGAAACTATATTATTAGAGCCGGCTACATTAGTGCATCTAATCCATGATGATATTGTAACTCTTTGAGCTAGTCCAGGATTGTTACAATCTATTCTATCGTCTGTTCCGTCAAATACAAAAGAACCTCTATTATCAGTGCTAAATGAGGTTCCACTAACTAATATTCCATTGTTTTTTACAGTACTTAAATCAATTGCTGATGTGCCGCTTCCTAAATAACTTTTAATATTGGCCGCATCTAAATAAAGGACCAACCCATCTCTTACTATACTCGTATTATATACTATACCCATAACTATGCTCCTATTAGCGTAAAGCTTGTTTTATAAACTGTTGAAGTTGCAGACGCTGTAGTTACTAAAACTCTAACGTTACTTGAACTTATGTCAACCTCTGTTGTGAAAAGCGTTGAGCCCGTTTTTAAAACCGCATATTCTGTAGCTATTGCGGTTGTTCCGTCGTGAGTTACTAATATTTCTGAAACTTGTCTAGCAGTTCCTTGTGTTGCTTGAATTAAGAACTTTCCAGTACCGTAAGTTGCCGCCGCAAAAGATGCAAGAGCAGTTTGTGTAGTAGAGGTTGTTGTGACTGTTGCTGTATCTTGGATTGATAAACCGTCAATGTTTATTGCGGTTGATTTTACTGTACCTGAGACTTCTAATTTTTCACCCGGACTCCCTGTCCCAATCCCAACATTACCGTTGGCAAGGATTCTCATTCTTTCAGCAGTCGTTCCAGCGTTTCTTGTTTGAATAACAAAGTCAGCAGTAGAAGCACCTGTGGTTGGTGCAACGGCACTTAATTGAACGATACCATTATGCGTTCCGTTATTACTTGAAACTGCTAACGCAAGAGTTGATTGTTGGTTAGACCCACCGTTATTGTGATAATTATAAACTTTTAAGAAGTTTTCAACAACGGTAGAAGAAGAATATTCGGTTGTTCGAGAATTGACTATTTCTAATCTCGAACCAGGACTACTCGTTCCAATACCTACGTTACCAGTAGTAGTAACATTTTGATTAAACTCCCAACCCGCAGTAGCATTATTCCAAGTAATCGTCTTATCTGTTGCACCTTTAAGTGTAATACCACCACCTGCGGCAGTAACATCACTTGGAGTTGCAACGTCGCCTATAATTATATTTTTATCTTCTACTACAAGATTTGTTGTATTGATATTTGTTGTAGTTCCACTGATAGTTAAATCACCTGAAATAACAACGTTATTAGAGAATGTTTTAGTTCCGGCAATTGTTTGGTCCCCTGTTAAAGCAACAGCTGAACTGCTAATATTACCATCATGAAGTATTCTTCTCCATGTACCCCATGTAGAATCTTGTCCACCTCTAAAATATAAATCATCTTTATTTTCATTAACACTGGCAGGACCTGCAAGTTGCCATGCAGCATAACTTCCTTCCCAACCTTTTGCAGTTAAAATACTCCACCAAGTAGAGCTTCCAATACTTAAGTTATTAAACTCAAAGTTTGCTTTAAATGAATTAACTTGTGCTGGAGTTTTGGAGGTGTCTCTAACGTCAGTAATATTTAAGTTTAAGGCATTTGTAGCTGGGCCACCTGCTGAAGGAGAGCCTGCATAATCGTGAGTATGTGAAGATAACGCAAATGCAGAAGCATGATTTCCATCAAGAAGGTCTGCATCTAAAGTTGAGCCTGTACCAGTATGTGATATTTGTCCTGGGTGTACCATGCCAGTTCCTTCAGTACCTTGAAGTCTATTTGAAGTGAAAGACATACCTGTAAGATGGAATCTTCCAAGTCTATTTTGTAATCTTATTGCAGAGTATGTACTTAATCCTGTTCCTACAAGTGTAATAGTAGAACCATCATGTTGATTTGGGTTTCCACCGTTAGAACCTTCGTTACTGTTTTCTACTGCTTGACGTGTATTAATTCTTCTCAAGAATACTAAACCACCGTCAGCTTGAACACCATAAGCATCAACATATCCACCACTAGACCATGTTAAATGTGAAATGTAAGCTGTATCCATTCCAGCTGGAACATTATATTGAAGCATGCCATCGTTATCATTATATCTAGCGACTTCTGAACCAATTCTAGGTGTACCCCAGTCATCACCATCAGTAGTTGTCCACGTTCCACTGCTACTTGCAGGAGAACCAATAGCTACTATAGATTCATCTATTTGAAGTTGGAATGAACTAGCATGTAATCCATCCAATAAGTCTGCATTTAAATTTGTATTAACCGTAGTAGATGTAACTGATAAAGGAGAGGTTCCTGTAGCAATAGTTGAGAATAATCTAGTTCCTGTTAATGCTGCGGGAAATGCAACGTTTTTATTTTCATCTGTAGAATAAATATTTCTTTTACCAGCAGGATATCCACCCCAAATTTGTAATTTATCTAAATAAATTGGTTGTATTCCGTAAGTTGGATCACCAGACCACGTTGGTTGAAAATCAATGTGTACAATATCGTAATGTCCGGAAGACGAACCACCTGTTAAAAAGGGTATTGTATTAAAGGGTAAATAAATATGTCCAGGCCATAAGTTTACTGTAGAGCTACTATTCTCAATTTGAACATAAGTTAAATCACTTCTACGTCTAGCTCTAATTTTAACTGTAGTACTGTGACTTTGAGTAGAAACATAGATATAAAGTGCATTTAAATAAACATAAGAGTTAGCGTTTGTAATTTCAACTCTGAAATATGGTGTAAGGTTAGCAATTTGAATACCTGCACCCGCATCACCACCTAAAAATCTTCTTTTTTGTGTATCACTATAAGATGTATTTTCTGTCCATGTTACATTATCTGTTGAAGTGTAAAACTTTAAATTTGCTATTGGATAAAAAGAAGTTTGATTATAAAATTGTTCATCAAACAAAGCCATTTCTGTAACACTTGGATTTCCTAAATTTCCTGTTGGAGATCCGTTAGCTGTTTGATAATATCTTCCTGCGTTTATACTTCCAGTTTTTGTTTGAGTTGATCCTGATGTATCTAAAAAGTATGAACCATGTTGTCCATCTAAAAGATCAGCATTTAAATTAGTAACAGCAGTTGTTGAAGATACACTCAATGGTGCAGTTCCAGTTGCTATGTTAGAAATTAAACGTGTTCCAGTTACAGTTCCAGGAAAGCTTGTATTACCTGAACCATCTAATAGAGTAGCTGTTCTTATTAAAGTACTAAATACTCCTGTATATTGTCTAACATGAATTGGTTCAGTGCCGTCGTCAGCAGTTGCTATTTCAACAAATCCTGCGTTAGATGCTGTTCCACCAACCATTATTCTAAATTGATCATTATCCGCCATATTGCCACGAACTAGTTCCGCACTTGTTGTTCCTGATACAGTATTTACAACTTGAGACGCGGTACCTGAAGTTGGTCCTGTTGCACCTGTAACGCCAGTTGGACCCGTTGGTCCTTGAACACCAGTAGCTCCAACTGTTCCTACACCAGTAGCACCAGTTACACCAGTAGCTCCTTGAGAGCCAGTTACGCCAGTTGGTCCAGTTACACCTGTAGGACCAATGACACCAGTAGCACCTGTAATTCCAGTTGCACCTGTCACTCCTGTTGCGCCTTGCGCACCAGTTGGACCAACGGGACCAGTTACACCAGTAACGCCAGTTGCGCCAGTAACACCAGTTGCTCCGACTGCTCCTGCTACACCGGTTGCACCAGTTGTGCCTACGCCGGTTACGCCAGTTACACCAATAGGTCCAGTAACTCCGATTGGACCAGTTGCACCGGTGATTCCAGTCGCACCTTGTATTCCAGTGGCTCCAGTTGTACCTTGCGGACCTGTAACACCGATCGGACCTGTTACTCCAGTTGCACCAGTTATTCCAGTTGCCCCTGTAATACCGGTAGCTCCAGTAATACCAGTTGCACCTTGAATTCCCGTAGCTCCTTGAATACCCGTTGCGCCTTGAATACCCGTAGCACCAGTTACACCAGTAGCTCCTATAGGACCAGCAACTGGGCCTGTTATTTCTTGTCCGTTGACGGTTATTTTATCTCTAACCTTCAACTCTACTATATCTATTGCCATTATTAATTGCCTCCTATATTGTTCTGCGGAATTTAAAAGTCATTGTATGACTTGATAAAGTTGTGCTCGCTGATACTTGTAGTTTTAAAATACTACCAGAAACACGAACCACTCTAGCATAAATTCTTGCCGCACTAGCTGCTGGACCTGCTCTATGCAGTTCTATTTCGTCCGCAACTGTTGATGTTGTCGAGCCACTAAACCAGGACATATCTCCTGTATAGTACTCTCCGTTTGATTCTATTTGGACAATATAGGAACCTGTCGCTAGATAAGTTCCAGACACTCCTGTGACATCTGTCCAAGCTGTCGTGAGTGCCGAGGTGAACGTTGTAGATTTTAACTGGTCTACGTTCGTACCAGTGGAAGGGTTTAACCCTTCGTGTGTAATTGTTTGATTAAATGTCCATGAGTCAGTTGAATCGACCCAAGTAATTGTTTTGTTTGTTGCGCCTTTAAGAGTTATACCACCACCATCAGCAGTGATATCACTTGGAGTTGTTACATCTCCTAAAATTATATTTTTATCTTCTACTACAAGGTTTGTAGTGTTGATGTTTGTTGTTGTACCATTAATTGTTAAATTACCTGTAACAATTACGTCGTTTGAAAATGTTTTATTACCAGCAATAGTTTGATTTCCTGATGTTTGAACAAGACTAGAAGAATGTAAACCATCTACCATGTCTGCATTTAAATTTGTAACTAATGTTGTAGAAGAGACATCAAATGGTGATATTCCTGTGCCTTGTGTTGAAATAAATTTGGTTGCTTTAGAATTTCCATCTACTTCTAATTTTTCAGTTGGAGTAATTGTTCCAATTCCCACATTGCCAGTACTTAAAATTGTAAATCTAACTGTATCGTTTAAATCTTTTATGTTTAAAATAGAACTTGAAATTCCATCAATTTCCCAGCCAGAAGCTGCACTGCCAACAGATAGATTATTTACATTTAAAGTATTTGTTGATGCGTTAAAAGAAAAAGCTGTTGAAGTTGTTCTAACTTTTGGAGTTTGATTACTACCTGCGGCTCCAACCATTACTGGATAGAGTGTTGTGGTAGTGGTATCGTCGGTGGCGTTAATTGCGGTTGAAGGCCCAGTTGGACCTGTTGGTCCTGTAGGACCTGTCGCACCAGTTGTACCAGTAAGACCCGTAGGTCCTGTTACACCCGTAGCACCTTGAATACCTTGTGGTCCAGTAGCGCCTGTGATGCCCGTGGCTCCTTGAATTCCTGTTGCTCCAGTTATGCCTGTCGCGCCTTGAATTCCCGTAGCTCCTTGAATGCCTGTGGCTCCAGTAACACCAATTGGTCCAGTAACGCCAGTTGCGCCCTGAATACCAGTTGCCCCGGTTACTCCAGTCGCGCCTTGCGGACCAGTAACTCCTTGAGGACCAGTTGCACCTGTAATTCCAGTGGCTCCTTGAATACCAGTTGCTCCTTGAGGACCAGTGATACCTTGAGGACCCGTTGCCCCAGTAATACCTGTTGCACCTTGAATTCCTGTTGCTCCAGTTATACCTGTTGCACCATTAATACCTGTAGCACCTGTTATCCCAGTTGATCCTGTAACACCAGTTGCACCTTGAGGTCCCTGTGGACCTGTTGCGCCTGTGATACCGGTAGCTCCTTGAGGTCCAGTTACACCTGTAGGACCAGTTGGTCCAGTAACACCTATAGGACCAGTTGCACCAGTTATACCGGTTGCACCTGTTGAACCTATATCACCAGTTCTAGCAAAAGTAATTATAAGTTCTTCTGAAGCGCTAAAACTCGCCGCACTTCCTGAAACATAGCCGCAGTTTACAGTAAAGTATCCTGTGTTTTCTGTAATTGAAGAAATAGTAAAAATCGCAAAATCATTTGCGTTTAATTGATTTGAAATTCTAAAATGACCTTTAATGGTAGATGTGCTATCATCAATGGTCCTTAAAAATGCTTGTATGTCTATTGCATTTTGATCTTCATCGTCTATATACATAGCAGTAGCAGAAGAAACGGTAGCATTATTTAATCTAATCTTTCCGACTCCTGGGTCTGCGTTTGTTGTTGTAGTATCAAAAATATATTCAAATGTTGCGCCGCCAAAGTTACCTTGCGGTCCTGTAGCACCGGTAATACCTGTAGCGCCAGTAACACCTGTTGCCCCTGTAGTACCTGTTAAACCAGTTGCGCCTGTTAAACCAGTAGCTCCTGTTAATCCAGTTGCACCAGTAATGCCAGTTGCACCTTGAATACCTGTTGAACCAGTTACGCCAGTTGCACCTGCAGGTCCTTGAGGTCCTGTAGCACCTGTAATACCTGTTGAACCAGTTGGTCCCGAAACACCAGTTGCGCCAGTTATGCCTGTTGCACCTTGGGGTCCAGTTATTCCTTGTGGTCCTGTTGCACCGGTTATACCAGTAGAGCCTTGAATTCCAGTAGCCCCTTGAGGTCCTGTAATACCTTGACTTCCAGTTGCACCATTTACGCCAGTTGTACCTTGAGGTCCTGTTGCACCAGCAATACCGGTGGCTCCTGCGGGACCTGTAGGTCCGGTTGGTCCTATTGGTCCTGTTGCACCAGTAACACCCGTTGCTCCAGTAACACCAGTTGCTCCAGTAATACCAATTTCGGTGGCAGCAGAAAGAGAGCCGTTACCTATAAACAGCTTTCCGTTTTGTGTATCATATCCAAATTCACCGACATCAAGAACACCCGTTGTGGGTGTTCCTGTGCCTGTTTTTACTTTTAGCTTAAAGGCCATTTTTAGACCTCCCTATTAACTAGCGTATGTTCCGCAATCTAATTCTTGAATATCAATCCAGTTTGTTCCGTTATATTGTAATAAGGAATCAGTTGCTGGAGTAGTAATAACTACATCAGATAAATTATCTAATGAAATTGCTGGTAAGTCTGCTAAAGCTAAAGCTCTAAAGGTTGGTACGCCATTTGAACCATTTGGTGCTGCTAAGACATTGTTTGCAGTCTTAGAGGCATATGGATTAATTGTATCACCATAGGCTGCGGCTAAAGTAAGAGTATCAGTTGTTCCAGTTGCCTTATTAGCAGTAAATGTACCACCACTGTTTGTTACCGTTATAACGTTTGCTGTACCGGCAATAGTGTGTGTTGCATCATTAATTGTGGGAGTTCCACTAATTTCAGAATATGCAATTTGAGCAAATGTTGGGGCTGCTGCAGCTCCACCAGCTTTTAAGTAATGTCCTGAAGTTCCTAATGATAATTCAACAACTTGACCAGAACCGTTAGAGTGGAATACTTTCCAGTTTCCAGCAGTATGGTCTGATGTGCTCGTCATTGTGTGGGAGCGAGTATGTAAATCAGTTGTTAATGCAACGGTTCCAGTTGCGTCTGGTAATGTAATTGTTCTGTCAGCTGTTAAAACTCCGGCTATTAATGTTAATTCGTTTTCATCAGCCGCACTTCCTTCAAAGACAACACCGTTACTTGTAGAAACTGTTTCTACGTTATTTGTAGTAACAGTACCTGTAACAGTTAAGTTTCCAGGAATTACAACAGTAGGTGAGTTAAGAGTTAATGTACCGGCTACTGTAGAACCAACAGTAATGTTTGTAGTAGAACCCGATGCGCCACCAGTACCAATATTAATTGTTTTAGTATTAGTATTTGCAGTAGCCGCAGTTCCTAAATTAATTGTTTGTGTTGAAGTTGCTGTATTACCAATATTAAATGTAGCTTGATTGGTAGTAATATCGCCACCATTAACGGCAATATCTCCAACTGTAATATTATTAGAAGTTGATGCACCACGAACAGTTACTGTATCTAAAGTATCTACTTCTGCGGTTAAATACGTTGCAGTTCCAACTGCGGTAACGTGACCGTTTCCATCAATAGTAACAAATGAAACACCGGCTGTACCTTGTTGACCTGTAATTGTAGAAGTATCATTATGAGAAAATGTAATTGTATTTGCGTCTGTTCTTAGAACTGTGATGTCAGTTCCAGAAGCAAATTTAACATCGTCTGTTCCTGCTGCTGAATCTGTCAATCTAAGATTTGCACCACCAGCTACTGTTTCAGCTGAAATAGAATAAGTTGTATTTGTATCGACAACACTTTCAGTTCCAGTTGTTAAAGCTGTAACGTGACCATAAGTATCAAGAGTTACTCCTGTAACATATGTTCTGCTACTTGCTGTAACAGATGCTTGTGAACTTGTATCTGTATGATTTATAGTAATATTGTTAGCAGTTTTTCCAATAGTAATAGCATTACCTGCTTTAATATCGAATGCTTTCGCCGCACTACCATTATATGTATATAAGTCTGTGCCTTCTGTTGAACCAGTATCAAATTTAACTGTTAAGCTATTTGCTACCGATGCCGCAGCTCCAATTGCTGCCCATGCTGGAATGCCACCAACTACTGTTAATACTTGATTAGTTGAACCAATTCCTAGTTTAGATAAAATGTTTGTGTTTGAACCATAAAGAATATCACCAGTTGCATACGTGGTAATATTTGTTCCACCTTTTGCAATTGTAATTGTGGGTATTCTTGCAATATCGAATTCACCACTTGTGACATCACTCGCAGCGTGCGCGTGACCATCCATTGAAACGCCACTGGCTGCTACACCAGATCCGTTACCTATATATAGTTTTTTACCAGTACTATCAAAACCTGGTTCCCCGACATCTAAAGCTGTATTTGAAGGCGCCGCAGTGCCCCTTTTAAGTTTTAGTTTGAATGCCATTTAAATCACTCTCCGCACTAAAAAGTGCCACCGTCAATCGTATCGCCATCTTTAGTGATTTCATAAGTGTCGATTTTCCACTTATCATCTGTTTCTCTCCAAAAAATTCCTGTTGTGGTTTGCGTTCCTCTTTTTACTTGTATGCCAGCATCCTCTGTGGGTGTGGCGTTGTCTGCAATATCTGCATTTAAAGTTATGATATTATCGCCTATATTTACTTGATTGCTATTAATAAAATTTACTTCACCATCAACTCTAAGACTTCCTTGAACATAAACATTATTTGTAAATGTTTTATTTCCCGCCGCAGTTTGATTGGTTGTAAGTAACATTACATCTTGAGCACTAGCACCTATAAGTATTGATTGGTCAGTTGCTATTTTGTAAGTCTTTTGAGTAATCTTAGCCGCAATAGCATTGGCTTGATTTACTGTAACTTTTATATCTGGCATGTTTACACATCCACTACGTTATCTTTTGCGTAAATTGTTAAAAGTCCTTTATAAATAATAGTAGTAACAGTATCATTAGCAAAGTAGACGGTTACGTCATAACTATGCTTTCCTACTTTATATTCGGCATTATCTGTACTTGTTGCCGGTATAGTTAATATCCATGTTTCTGAACCATTATCGTAAGTAAACTCATCTGTAACTACATCTCTAACAGAAAAGTAAATATGGTCGACATCGGCAGCCGCAACGCCTTCGATTTCGACAGTAACAGTTAATGAGTCGCCTTTAACAAGCGTCAATTCAGTTCCAGTAGCCATATTTCACCTCTGTGTAGCGCAAATTTGCGTTTTTATACACATTATCATTATAGCATAATGCTGGTAAAAATTCAAATTTTGAGTTACAATGTTTCAGGTTCTATTTCTAATTCTTTTATTAACTCCTCAACTATAAATTTCCACTCTCCATTAATTTTTTCAAAATTTGATAATTTTAATTTCCAAATTTCTATTATAGTATCAGGTATTGAAACTTCATTATATCCTGAATTCATTAAATTATCTATGGTATCTTGAGTTAAATCATTTTTATTTTCTGTAACTAAATCATCATCTTTAATAAAAATAATCATTAGGCACCTCCGGACATTCTAATAGAAGTAGGTCTTCTAACTTCAAAGTTATTTCCATTTGTTCTATATTGAGCTAAATATTGTATAGGAGTAATTATATTTCCATTAACTCCATCAAAAGCCGTATATGATAATACTGCAATGCCTGAAGTAGTTTGAAATGTTCCAGCAACAACTTCAACAAATGCTCTTCCAGCACTTGTACTACTTGTTCCACCAACAATTTCAACTTTAATAATATCAGCGTTTGCTGAATCGTCTACTATTGCATAACCTAAATCAAATACTTGATAAGTTCCATCTGTTGGTAAAACTTGTAATGTAGCATCTCTTCTTAGTGTCCAAGTCTGGTTATTATAAGATCTTGTCCATATTCTACCGATATACATAGTTGCGGTGCTGCTTTGCATTAGAGCGATTGTTCCAGTAGCATCTGGTATAGTAATTGTTCTATCGCCAGTAGGATTTGCTGCAGTTAAAATAGTTTCATTCGCATCTGCAGAACTACCTTCAAATATAATGTTACCAGAAGAGGTAATTTCTATTGAGTTTGCCGCATCAGCCGCACTACCAAATATTGCCCCTGCTGTAAATACTGGTTCTGCGCTAAATGTTTTTATTGCGCTAAAAGTTTGTGCCGCATCATTTAATGCCATAGTTCCGCTTGCGTCTGGGAATCTAACTATTCTACCAAGTGTTAAACCACCAGTTGGAGTTGAAAGAACCATATTTTTAAAAGTTGTTCCTACTGTAGCTGGTAAAATAGTTATGCTATCTCTACCTATTGTGTTTGAAGTATTTATAGTTAATTTACTTGAAGTTAATTCACCTGTAGAGTTTACAGTAAAGTTATTTATTTGTATAGATGGTTTATAAGAAGTAATAGTAATATTCGCTATTGGTAATGTCCATGTTGATAGAATATTTATGGTACTCACAGAAACCGAAATACTTTTTACATTTCTTATATTAGATGAAAAAATAAAACCACTAATACCACCAATTGTTGTTAAGTCTTCAGTTTCAAAAGTACCTAAAGCAGTTCCGCCTCCATTTATTGCATTATAAAGAGTTATACTAGCAATTATATTTGAACCGGAATATCCATTTAAAGCAACTGTACCACCAGTAATTTCTTGACCCGATGTATCTGTTAAATTAAAAGTTACAAATCCAAATCCAGCATCATCTACTATTTCAACAGAATCTCCAGTAAAGTAGCTTAAACCACTAGAGCTTGTTAGATTACTAGTATTTGATCCGTCATTACCAACATAAATTGGCCCAATTTTTGCGTTACCCGAAATGACTAAATCATAAGTAGCTGTTGGATCATATTTAAAAAATGTTGTTGAATCAGTCTTAAAACTAACTTTTGGATTGCCACTTTGAACCCCAAGAAAAAT